>Ga0066710_100000706_pt1 | contig 21736 bp, 16 predicted proteins | sample GraSoiAngelo_159_FD_79666 | JGI IMG/M metagenome (GOLD analysis project Ga0066710, IMG submission 79666) | Grasslands soil microbial communities from the Angelo Coastal Reserve, California, USA - 14_1009_16_40cm | ecosystem: Environmental > Terrestrial > Soil > Grasslands | place: USA...
ATGCGTAAGCCACGCGCGTCGAAGTCACTCAACCGCTTCTGGAAACTCCGCAACTCGGAGTTGCACAAAAGTCACCAGTAACCGCGATAAAAAATGAGCACCGCGCCTTTGGCCTTCGGACCGGAAACCAATTGGCTGAGGCTCACAAGCTTGCCGTCCTGGTCCGGCAGGGTGAAGTCCGGCGCTTTCTGTGCCACTTGCGGCGCAGACTTTGAAGGCGGCATTTGATGGCCTTTATAAAATAAACCGTTGCTGAACATCCCGATGACCCCAACGCTAAGCAGCGCCAGAATCGGGCCAAAGATTTTGCCGCGATAAAGCTGCGGCTCGCGAAAAGCGTGCTGAAGACCAATCACCAAGAGGATTATTCCTCCTGCGAACATCAGCAAGCTCACCCACGGGAAATCGCGCGTGATGGGATGCCACACGAAGATGGCCATGTAGCCGGCTGCACCCGCAAACACCAGAAGGAAGCCCAGCCACAAACGCCAATTCCATTGTCGTTTCATTCCGGCGAATTCCTACCATTGAACCGTCTGGTACGCAATCTTGACAAATGGGTGGTGATACCGTAAGTAAAGTCGGTATGCCGCAACCTGCTGGAATCTTTGCAGTCATTTATGTCCCCGATTTTTATTTGCAAGCGGTGCTGCGGATGGAAACGCAGGCTTTGCATGGCCACCCAATGGCGCTCATCGATGCCACGGCGCAGAATCCGACCATTTTGCAGTTAACGCACGTCGCCCGGGAGGTGGGGGTCAGTCCGGGCATGACAGTGACGCAAGCGATGGCGCGCTGCGGGAAAATTCTGATCAAGGCGCGATCTGCCGTGCAAGAACAAGCGGCTAATGCGGCGCTTCTGGATTGCGCCTGGGCTTTTTCGCCGTGGGTGGAAACGACAGATGATGGGGTCTGCACGCTCAACTTGAAGGGCCATAAGCGAATTAATTACGAACAGTTCGGCGCCAAAATCCTCGATTGCTTGCTCCGGCTGCGACTCGCAGGCCAGGTCGGCATTGCCGAAAATCCTTTGCTGGCGTGGCATGCGGCCCGAGCAGCTCGTCCGTGCAGGGTGGTAAAGGATGCACGCGAATTCCTGAAAACATTACCAATCGACAGCATCGAACCGACTGCTGAAATTCGGCTGATCCTCAAAAAATGGGGCATTCATACCCTCGGGGAATTTCTCGCCCTCGGCAAAAATGCATTAGCGGACCGCTTGGGAACCGAAAGCCTGGAGTTGTTCGATCGCGCGTCGGCAAATGCGACGCGTCCATTGCGCCTGGCGAATCCGCCGGCCGCTTATGAAGAGGCCATGGAGTTCGAACACGAAGTGCAAACTGCCGAAGCGCTAATGTTTGTCCTGCGCCGTTTCGTCGAGCAACTGTCGTTGCGGCTTGAGCTGGTTTATTTGGTCGCTGATGAAATGACCTTGCGACTGGCGCTCGCCGACGGCGACAAATACGAGCGCGCACTGAAAATTCCGGCGCCTACGCGAAAAATCGAGACGCTCTTCGGCATGCTCCAAACGCACCTGGAAACGTTGCGCACCGAGCAGCCGATCATTGGCGTGCATTTGACCTTGCGCCCATGCCGACCGGCCAACCAGCAATTGGAATTGTTCGAATCAGACTTGCGCGATCCCAATCGCTTCTACGAAACCCTCGCTCGCCTAGGCGCGCTCGTCGGGCACGACCGCGTCGGAACGCCAGTCGTTGAGTCCAGCCATCGCCCAGATGCGTTTCACCTCCACGCAATTGATCTAACTTGCGGGAGACAACTGCCAAACCGGCAGAGGACTGCCGCACTCCAAAATCTATCGGATTTCGCGAAGCGTCCTGGACTTCGGCAGTCCTCTGCCGCTTTGGAATCTCCGCCTCGCGGCCTCTGCCTGCGCCGCTTTCGCCGGCCGCTGCGGGCAGCCTTAAACAGCCGGATCGTCCAAAAAACAGGTCCATGGCACCTGTCCGGGCATTGGTGGGACCATCAACGCTGGTCACGCATTGAATGGGACATCGAAACCGAGGATGAACATCTCTACCGCATCTTCCAGCGCGACGGCGAAACATTCATGGACGCCTTATATGATTAGAACGCTATGGCTTGGTGCGCGAGACTTGGTGGGGCGAGACTCCGTCGAGCCTTCCTTGGCCGTTCCCTGGCTCGACGGAGTCTCGCCCCACCAACAATTCAATTCGCGGACAAGCTGTCCGCGCTCCTATGTCCTACATCGAACTCCATGCGTGCAGCGCATTTAGTTTTTTGAGGGGCGCGTCGTTTCCTGAGGAGCTGATCGAGACGGCCGCGCATCTCGGCATGCCCGCGATGGCGCTTTGTGACCGCGCGGGCGTGTATGGCGCGCCGCGATTTTTCGGCGCCGCCAAAAAGCAGGGCGTGCGCGCGATTATCGGCAGTGAGTTGCCAATGGAAGACGGCACAGTGTTGCCGGTGCTGGTGGAAAAGCAAATCGGCTACAAAAATTTGTGCCGGTTACTCACGCGCGCTCACTTACGCGCACCCAAAGGCGAAGGTGCCGTGCGCTGGGACGAGTTGCCGGAGTTTGCCGAAGGTTTGGTGGCGCTGACCTCTCCTTTCGTAGCTGCGGACGTGAGTCCGCGGGTAAATGAATTCCCGGAAAAATGCCGCGGACTCACGTCCGCAGCTACGAGACCAGACGAAGTTGTCGAGCGTCTCCTGCATATTTGCGGCCGCGACCACTTATTCATCGAAGTGCAGCGGCACCAGGTTCGCGGCGAAACGTGGAAGGTCGAGGCGTTGCGCGATCTGGCGGCGGCGTATCGCTTGCCGCTGCTGGCGACGAACGGCGTGCTTTACGGCAAGCCCAAAGGTCGCGCGATCCTCGACGTGTTTACCTGCATTCGGAATCACACGCACCTGGATGCCGCGGGCAAATTGTTGGAGATCAATAGCAATCGACATATCCGCAGCGCGCAGGAGATGCGTCAGATTTTTTCTGACATGCCGGAGGCGGTCGACAACACCGTGCGCCTCGCCGATCGCTTGCAATTCTCGCTGGAGAACCTTGGCTATGAATTCCCGCGGTATCCCGTGCCCGCTGACGAATCCATGGACAGCTTTTTGCGCAAACAAACTTTTGCCGGCGCGAAACAGCGTTACGGCGAGCTGACGCCAAAAGTTACAGCGCAACTGAATCACGAATTGACGCTCATCCAGAAGCTGGGCTTCCCCGGATATTTTTTGATCGTTTGGGACATCGTCAATTTTTGCCGCGAGAACAATATCATGATCCAGGGTCGCGGTAGCGCCGCCAATAGCGCAGTGTGTTACAGCCTTGGCATTACGACAGTAGACCCCGTCGGAGGTAATTTGTTGTTCGAGCGTTTTTTGAGCGAAGGCCGCAAAGGCTGGCCGGACATCGACCTCGATTTGCCGAGCGGCGACCGCCGGGAAGCGGTGATCCAGGAGGTATATCAACGTTACGGCCGCCACGGTGCAGCAATGACCGCGAACGTGATCACCTATCGCGGCAAAAGCGCCGCACGCGAAATCGGCAAGGCGCTAAATTTTTCCAATGACGTGCTGGACCGCTTTTCGAACCTGTTCGCCAGCGGCGATTTCCCGCACACGATGGACTTGCAGGCGCAGTTGCAGCAGGCGGGTGTCCCACGCGAACATCCGCGCGCGCCCGCGTTCATGGCGCTGTATCAGGCGATTTATGGTTTGCCGCGGCACCTCGGCCAGCATTCCGGCGGCATGATCATTTGCCAGGGCCAGTTGGATGCGGTCGTGCCGCTCGAAAATGCCTCCATGCCAGGCCGGAGTGTTGCCCAATGGGATAAAGAGGATTGCGAAGACCTCGGCATTGTGAAAGTGGACCTGCTCGGCTTGGGCATGATGTCCGTGCTGCAGGACGCCATCGAACTCACGCGGCAACGTGGCCATCCTGTGGACCTCGCGACAATCCCCAAAGACGATCCCGCCACGTTCGAAATGATGCAACAGGCGGACACCATCGGTGTGTTCCAGATCGAGAGCCGCGCGCAAATGGCCACGTTGCCACGCATGAAACCGAAATGCTTTTATGACGTCGTCATCGAAGTCGCGATTATTCGTCCCGGGCCAATTCAGGGCAACATGGTGCATCCTTTTCTTGCGCGCCGCGCGGGCCGCGAAAAGGTCGATTACATCGATCCGCGTCTCGAACCGGTTCTGGCGCGCACACTTGGCGTGCCGCTGTTCCAGGAGCAAATGTTGAAGATCGCGATGGTGATGGCGGACTTCTCCGGCAACGAAGCCGAGGAACTGCGGCGCGCGCTGAGCTTTCATCGCTCCGAAGAACGCATGCGCAAAGTCGCGGTGAAACTCGCCGATCGTATGGCGGCAAAAGGTGTTCCGCCGGCGTCCATCGAGAGAATTATTCAATCGATCAGCTCATTCGCGTTGTATGGCTTCCCCGAATCGCACGCGATCAGCTTCGCCATTCTCGCTTACGGCAGCGCGTATCTGAAAACCCATTACGCGCCGGAATTTTATGCCAGCCTCTTGAATAACCAGCCGATGGGCTTCTATTCGCCAGCGACGATCGTGAAGGACGCCAAGCGCCACGGCCTTCAAATGCGTCCCGTCTGCGTCATGCGCTCAGATTGGCTCTGCACAATCGAGCCGGATTCCCCGGATGGATCGAATTCTTCGGAGGGACGAGTTACACGAATCCGAGGTACCGTGCGTCTGGGCTTTTGCGTCGTGCGCAATCTCCGCGAAGAACATGCGCGCCATATGCTGACCGAGCGCCCGTTCACATCATTGGAAGACTTCAAGGCGCGCACCCACTTCAACAAAGTCGAATTGCGCACCCTCGCCGAAATCGGCGCGCTGAACTGCTTCGCCGCACATCGCCGTGAAGCATTGTGGGAGATCGAACAAACTTATCATGCAGATGAGCTTCCGGCTAGCTGCGCTCGTGAGAGCGCGGCTGATTCGCCGTTGCAGCCCATGAACGCCCTCGAACGCCTCCAATCCGATTTTAGCGGGCTGGAACTGACCACCGGCCCGCACCCGATCGCGTTGGTCCGCTCGGAACTGCGAAATGTTTTGCGCGCCGCCGATTTGCGACACGCTCATCACAACCAGATCGTGCGCGTCGCCGGCAATGTCATTTGCCGTCAACGTCCCGGCACAGCCAAAGGTTTCGTCTTCATCAGTCTTGAAGATGAGACCGGCATCTCGAACGCCATTGTCGCGCCCCAATTATTCGAGAAGCTTCGTCTCGTTATCACTCAGGAACCGTTTCTCCTCATCACCGGCCGCCTTCAGCATGTCGACGACGTCATTTCCATCAAGGCCCATCACATCGAAGGACTCCAATACGAAAATCTCGTCGGCAGCCCATCTCACGATTTTCACTAACGCGTAGAACATTTCAAAGCAGCCCGAAACTGGTATTTGAACGCGGCTGCTGATAAACTCCCCCGAGAGCGTGAGCGATACTGGCCGCAAATCGAAAGCGTCGTCGCCTTCTTCCAGATCACTGCCGATCTGGAAGAAGGCGTTGTTCGGAGTCTTCTCCTGCGGCGTTGTTTTGCTGGCGATTGAAGGTTTGCTCGCGGTCCTGGGAGTCAAGCCGGTGCGGTACGCAACTGATCCTTACGTCGGCTTTTCGGGACGTCTTCCATTGTTTGTGCGAGACGGCCCCATGATGCGCACCGCCGAAAACAAGCGCCGCATTTTCAACGATCAACAATTTCCAGCAAAAAAGGGCAGGAACGCCTACCGAATTTTTTGCATTGGCGGTTCCACGACGTACGGCCATCCGTATACCGATTCGACATCGTTCTGCGGCTGGCTTCGGGCCACGCTTCCGAAAGCCGATCCTTCACGGCAATGGGAGTTGATCAATTGCGGCGGGATCAGTTACGCGAGCTATCGTGAGGCCTTGCTCATGGAGGAGCTGGCAAAATACGAGCCTGATTTGTTCATCGTCCTCACCGGCCACAACGAATTCCTTGAGGAGCGCACTTACGGCGAACTGATTCGCATGCCTGAAGCGTTGCGTGGCGCGGACGCCATTCTCGGCAAAACGCGGACATATGCCGTGTTGAAGCGGGGTATTGATGCCATTAGGAAAAACGCTAGCGCTCCGGCCGTCACGAATGTTCTGTCTGCCGAAGTGGACACGGTGCTCGATCACACCGTGGGACCACAGGCTTACCATCGCGACGACGCATTACGCAGGAACGTGGTCGAACATTTTCGCTTCAATGTCGCTCGCATGGTGGACATTGCGCGCAGCGCAGGCGCGGAAGTCATTCTTGTCACGCCTGCGGTGAATTTGCGCAATTGCGCGCCATTCAAGAGCGAGCATCGCGCCGGCATTACCCCCGCCGAATCCGCTGAATGGCAGAAGCTGGTGCAACACGCCACGCAACAGCACCGGACCACGAACTGGTCCGAGGCGGCCTCAGCATTGCAGCAGGCGGCACGCATCGATCCGCAATTTGCGGACGAATACTACCTCCTCGGGCACGCGTTTTGGGAATTGGGGCGGTTTGACGAAGGGCGTGACGTGTTCGTCCGCGCACTGAAGGAAGACGTGTGCCCATTGCGCGCATTGCCCGAGATGCTGGCGGCAATGCGCGACATCGCGGTGCGGCGCAAAGTTGCGCTTGTGGATTTCGTAAACCTGATCGGAAGCAAATCCCCGCATGGCGTTCCTGGCGAAGAATGGTTTTTGGACCATGTCCATCCCACCATCGAATGTCATCGGGTCCTCGCCCTTGCGCTCATGGAAAAAATGTCCGAACGCGGGTCGCTGCGACTGTCGCCGAATTGGAATGAGGGAGTGCAGCAGGAGATCAAACGCGCCGTTGAGAGCGCGCTCACGCCGAAAGACCATGGAATCGCGTTGTGCACTCTCGCGAAAGTTATCGCCTGGGCCGGCAAGGGCGCCGAAGCGTACCGGATTGCTTTGCGCGCGCGAGCCTTGGCTCCCGGCGAAGCGGCCGTGCAATTCGAAGTCGGCAAAAATGCGGCACACATTGGCCGCAAAGAGGAGGCGATCGCTTCTCTCAAGGAAGCGTTGGTCATCGAACCAAATTTCGCTGAGGCGAAATGTTTACTCGGCCCCCTGTTGATGGACGCGGGCCAAACCGATGAAGCATTGCGGGTGACCAGCGACGCAGTCGCCCTCGAGCCTGACGACGTCCGAATGCGGTTGATTCTGGCGGGATTGTTGTCGCGCGCCAGTCGAATCGAGGAAGCGGCGGCCGAGTGTCGCGAGGTTCTGCGTATCGCGGCTAATTATCCCGCGGCGCACAATAATCTCGGCTGGCTCCTCAAGGACCAGAGTAAATTCTCCGAAGCGTTGGAGCATTTCCGCGAAGCCGTGCGCCTGCGGCCCGGTTCAGTTCCGGCCATGATGGGCCTGGCGTGGGTGCTCGCGACGCATCCCGATCCACAATTGCGAGATCCGCGTGAGGCGGTCCGATTGAGCCAGCGCGTGGTCGAACTAAGTCCGCCCGAGAATTGGATGGCGTGGGACACACTGGCAGCGGCCTATGCGGCGGCGGGACGCTTTCCCGAGGCGTCACAAATCGCGCAACGGGCATTGGACGCGGCGCGCACAGTCAGCCCCAAGGACGCTCCGGCGGTCGAAGCTCGATTGGCCCTCTACCGTCAGCAAAGCCCGTTTGTCGAGGGCACTTCGCTAAACGCGCAGTAACTCGCGCGCCTCGGCCATGCCGGGAGCCGGGCGGCCGCATTCGCTGGCGGTAACGCGCGCGAGCGCGACTACGTGGCGCCAGCGGAAAGCTGGACGCGTCGCGTTGAACTCTTCCGAGACGGTGCGGTAGTATTTCTCCGCGTGCAGAGCGCCGTCTTCGTTTACGGCGTACTTGAGCAGCAGATCGAAGATTGGCCGCGGCGAATGCCCCAGCTCTCCGTATCGGTGTACAATCGCGCTGGCTTTGGCCTGCAAGTTGCCGCGGATGGCTTCTTCGGTCTCGCGCAGCAGCGCCTCTGCTTCGGTGCTCTTCACCGCCTCAAGGTGATACGACACCGGCAGCGGCTTCCAATTCATGAAATCGCCGCCGCGATTAACGCGGTCGTAGGCCATTTGATATGCGCCGAGGATCAGGCTGGCGAAACAGTTGCGCGAATTGCTGACGCGCGCCAGGTTCCGCCATGCGTTGGCGGAATCCGACGCGTGAACGCCGATTGAATCGCCATGGACACTCCCGACCACTTTGCCCGGCACTTCCTCACGCGGCGTACGGCCCATGTCGCGCAATACCAACTGGTTTGCACCGAGCGAAATCGCTTCGCCAACCGCGTCCGGATGCATTCCTTCCGCGAGCGCGGCCGCAGCGGCAGCCGCCGCCTGTTCGGCCGATGATTGAAAAATCGTCTGGCTCAATTCGTCCACCCATTTGTCTTCCGCCTGGCGCTGACCAGGCGAACGGCCTAAAAGCTTGTGCTCCTCAAGCAGCTTCGGCAGTAACGTGCGCGCCTTGGCGCGGCTCTCGTGCTGCCATGCTTCGGCCTTCACGCAGTAACGCACCGACTGCCGCAGCAACGTATGCGCCTGTTCCTTGCCGATGATCCCGAGTAAATCCCACGCGCGATACGGTAGCACGGTGCGATGCACCTCCGTATCGTCGTGAACTGCCTGGAGAAGCTCGTTCAAGGCGTCTTCGGGCGAACGGCGCGCGACACCGGCGAAAAATTGTTCGGCGGCGTTCACGTCCTTTTGGCGCACGATGTCGCGCAACGAATCGCCGCCAGTGGCGGGCTGCACTACGTGCAGGACCTCCTCCTTGCGGCCGCCTCGCTCCTGGATGCGGTTGGTATTGCGATAGAGCACCTTGAAGACAGGCAGCGCCTGGCGATCTTTCGGCAGCTCTTGCGCCATATGATACGCCGGGGCCAATGCCATCATGGTATGAAAGCCAACATAATCCTCGCCGCCAAAGGTCCGCGCATTCGCAAGCGCCCCAGCGGCAACCAACCGGCGCAGATCCGCGCCCCGTTCGAGCTCGCGCACCAAGGCCGGCAGTAACGCGCTCGGCGCTGTCTCTTGCATCATGCAGACCAGCGGCTCCAGGTCGCCGAAGTTCAACGCGGCGGCGGTGTCACTAGCGTGCGCCCTGGCCAAACCGAGGTGTCCTGCCAATTCAGATCCCACCGTGGCGAGCAGCACGCCGCGGCCTACGTCGGCGAGAAAATCCCGGCGTGTTCGTGGAATTATAGATGTCATATGCGGCCCCTTTCGTTGAGCTTAGCGCCCATACTCTCCGTCATACGCTTCTTTCCCCAAAGGTCAAGCCTGTTTGAGACCCCACGTGCGCTTGCCAGAAACGGCGGCGGTATGGTTAATTTGTGCTGGCATGCCGCCGTCCGCACCGAGCCAGAGCGCCGAAGATTACCTCGAACGCATCTACGAGTTGATCGAAGAAAAGGGCTACGCACGCGTGGTGGATATCGCATCGTCGCTTGACGTCAAGCAGGCCTCTGTGACGAGCATGGTGCAGAAGCTCGGCGAACTTGGATATCTGAATTACGAAAAATACCGCGGCCTCGTGTTGACCGATAAGGGTCGCGAGGTCGCCTGCCGGATTCAGCGGCGGCACGGCACGCTTTCGCGGTTCTTTTCGCTCTTCGGTCTCGACGTGGAAACGCAGTCCAAAGACATCGAAGGGATTGAGCACCATCTCAGCCCCGCCACCGTGGACGTCTTGGAAGATCTCGCGCAATTCTTTGAGGACCAGCCGGAGACCCTGAAGCAATTCCTAAAATCGCGGAAAAAGTAATCCACCGGAGCTGTCCTGAACTTTTCCGGTGACACACTGTGGAATCGTTCTATTCTCACAATATGCAAGCGGCTTACAAGATTCTTGGCGGCGACGGCCAGGAGTACGGTCCGGCGACCCTGGAACAGATGCTCGCCTGGGTGCGCGAAGGTCGCGTAAACGCGACCACGCAGGTATGGCGCAGCGATCAAACGGCGTGGTTGAACGCCGCCCAATTACCTGAGCTTCAAATCCCGCCGCAACCCATTCCCTTGGCCGAGGCTGGTGGCGCCATGATCGCCGACGTGCGGCACCTGGATGCGCGGCTACGCTCGGGTGCGAGTTGGTTCTATTGGATCGCTGCTCTGTCGCTCATCAATTCCGTCGCGACACTCCTGGGAATGGGCTGGCGACTGATCGTGGGACTTGGAATTACGCAGCTCGTCGATGCCTTTGCAGGCAGACTGGGCGGGAGCGGGCTAGCCGTCGCACTTGCTTTAAATGTCCTCATCTCGGGCGTCTTCGTGGCGTTTGGCATATTCTCCTACAAACGGCACTTCTGGGCCTATGCTGTCGGAATGGCTCTTTATTTGTTGGATGGCGTTATCTTCGCCGTAGCCAGCGATTGGCTGGCCGCAGCCTTTCACGCCTTCGTCCTTTTTCGTTTGTTCAGTGGTTTCCGCGCCGCGCAACAGCTGAACTCCTCCGTCTAATCTTGGTTTATGGGGGCGACGCTCACTCAAGGGCAGTTGAGCGGCGTTCTCTTTCAACGCGTTAAAGCTCATTTGTTTATACATTAGCACCGGAATCGGAAGCGAGTGACTCCGGCGGGGCGATATCTATCTTGCTCGCGATCTCTGGCGGGATTGGAGCAGAAGCAATGCGGCCGTCGGGAAAATGTTGCACGCATACAATAACCATCTCGCCGCGCGCGACTTCGACTACTGGTCTCTCGTTCAGTTTCCGGAAGCGAAAGACATATCGAACTGCCTTGGTCCGTTTCTCAGCCACCAATAACTGTATTTCCACCACGTCCTCGAAGTGCAGTGGCTTTTTGTAATCGCATTCCGCGTGAACGCGTGGCCATCCGAGCCGGGGATGGCGGGACAGATCTACGACGGAGAATCCGAGCGAGCGATAAAAGCCGTGCTCGGCCGTTTCCATGAAGCGAAAGAAATTGGAGAAGTGCATCAGGCCCGCCATGTCCGTTTCGGAGAACTGCACCTGCCGCGTCGCTTTGAATTCGTAAGCCATTGCCCGGCAGTAATAAAAAACGGCTGGCAGAAACGCCAGCCGTTGTTAGCGAAATTATGGTTCCGCCTCAGAGCACGGAACCGGAGGGAGTTACTTCTTCTCTTCCTTCTTCGGGTTGCACTTTTCGCAAACCTTGCCCTCTTTCTTCGCTTTGACGCAGCACTTGTGTTCGCATTCTTTGCCAGCGGCTTTGGCCTTTTCGCAGCACGTTTCCGCGCTGGCGACGGCAATGCTGCCGAGCATCGCAATGGCGCACAGGATAGCAGTGATCGACTTCATTTTGTTTTCCTTCAATTGGCCTAAACTAATGGTGCAGGCCTGGTTGCACAAATCCGCAGACCATCAAAGCGACTCAGCCCTAATGCTGCGGAATTCATAACCGGAAGATTATATAAGCGCTGTCCGCGTTGACAATAGCTTATTTTAATTTCCAGCAGATATGGGCTCAGACGCGCGCCGCTGGCTGCGTATTCAACGAAACTTTCGCGGGAGAATGATGACCATTGTTGGACGGCACCGGCTTGATTCTTCGAAGCAATTGCCGCAATCGCGGGATGAAAGTATTTTCAAGCTCGCCCATCGGGAAAGCTTCGTTCCAGTCAATCTTATGGTCCGCGCTGACTCGTTGAGCCGTGCGTTTTGCGAGCCAGCGTAGAAGCGTCTCGAACGGCGCGGCCACGGTGCCTTCGGTACTCTTGCCAGCCTCGGCGAGAAGCACCTGCTCCCGCAGAAATGCGCGACAACATAAGATCAGAATGCGCACTTTCTTCAAGTCGTCGCGCTTTTCCTGTTGCAAGCGCATCAAATTCCGCGTGGCAGACTTCAAGCAGGTGATCGGGCTCGGTAAGCGGACGCGCGAATCGAGTTCCTTGCTGTAAATAATGATCGCGGTCTCGCGCAGCTCGTTGTTCGTAACCCCGGCGAGATGGTCGAGCACTTCGAGGGTCGAATTCTGGCGCGTCTGGTCGGGAAATAATCGTTTGATGCGATAGATGACCGGCGTGGGCTCGTTGCGCGGCGCCCTTTCCGCCGGCTGGTTCACCATCCTGGCGAGCGTGAAGGCCGTCGTGCGGTCGCCAACGAAATCCATGTCCTTGCTGGTATAAGGCGCGTAGTTGAGGATGGCCGGCTCCTTCTGCGCGTAATGAAGCGCCCAAAGGCTCGCCGCGTGCCCTCCGACCACGATCGCGGGTTCGCCTTTCCCGTTCTGCACCGACAAAAATTCCTTAAAGTCGTGTGCAATGGTGACCGGGTACGGGATGTTGTTTTCCTTCTTCTTCTCCGAGCCCATACTTGGCTGACCTCCTACTTGAGGCAAGTCAGCATACGGGATCATACCTAATCACGCAAAGAGGGGAAATACGTAGAACGCGCCGACAAGAATGGGTATGTGCGGTGTCTCGCGATACCAAAAGGATTCGTGCTACGAACGCTAGCTTGATTAAATGGCCAGCCGGTGCGTCCAATGATTGATGCCGCCCTTGGGCAGTCGGGTCTTTCCGCTGAGGGTGGGGTACTGTTAAGCTAATTGGAATCGCATGAATTATTTCGGGTCATTGTTGATAGCGCTGTGCGCGGGCACCCTCTGGGCCGAGACTTTGCCTGTTATCAATCCTTCTTTTGAGCAACCTGAGTTGGGCACCAATGGCCAGGATATACTCACGGACGTTCGCGGTTGGAAGCTCTCAGGCAAAACCGGTGTGTTCGCGAATATCGGGAAATACGGCAAGGAAATGGCAGGGGCAGACGGCGGCCAGATGGCGTACCTGAAGGGGACCCAAGCCAGCGGGTTGACGCAAGATGTCCTGCCCCAACTCCAACCGAATACGACCTATGCGCTTTCGGCGGCGGTCGGCCTGCGTGAGGATTCCCCGTTGGCCAAGGGTTCTTCACTGTTTTTGCGCTTGCAGGCTTACGATACAAATTCCGGCAAGTTCATTCGCACGCTTGGGCTGAAGGAGGTCGTCGTGGGAACCGATCCGTTGAGCGACGCGGGCCTGACCAATTTCACTGCCACCTTTACCTCCGGCACCAGGACGCCCCATGGCGGTCTGCGGATCAACATCGCTGTCGACGAAAAGGACGGGGATGGCAAAGGGGATTGGAGCGTTGATAACGTGCGGTTGGAAGCCACGCCTGCACCGGTGAAGATCGCCGGAGCCACCGCGCAGCAGACTGCCTCTGCAGCAATGCCGAAGATTATTCATTACAATCGAGACGTTCGCCCCATCATTTCTGAGAACTGTTTCGCTTGCCATGGACCCGATTCCGCCGCGCGGAAAGCGAGTCTTCGCCTCGACCGCTTCGAGGATGCTACGGCGAAGCGCAAGGGTGATCCCGCAATAGTCCCGGGCCAGCCCGAAAAGAGCGCGCTGGTGGCCCGCATTTTTGCCACGGACCCGGACGACATGATGCCACCGCCAAAGTCGCACAAGAAGCTGACCGAAGATCAGAGGAATCTCTTGCGCCAATGGATCGCGGAAGGTGCCGAATACGAGTTGCACTGGGCGTACATTGCCCCGAAACACGCGGCGTTGCCGAAGGTGCAGAATACCGGTTGGATCAGGAATCCAATTGACCATTTCATTCTGGCCCGGCTCGAACAGGAGAAACTGCAGCCAGCGCCAGAGGCAGACCGTCGGACCCTGGCGCGACGCTGGAGTCTTGACCTGATCGGCCTACCACCGACGCCCGAACAGGTCGAAGCTTACGTCAATGACCCTTCGCCCGACGCGGACAACAAGTACATCGATAATCTTCTCGACTCGAAACATTGGGGCGAGCATCGCGGCCGCTATTGGCTGGATGCCGCGCGTTACGCGGACACTCATGGCATCCACTTCGATAATTTTCGGGAGATATGGAGCTATCGCGATTGGGTCATCAAAGCTTTCAATGACAACATGCCGTTTAATCGCTTCACGATCGAGCAACTGGCGGGCGACCTTTTGCCAAATCCGACGCTCGAACAGCAGATTGCGTCCGGATTCAATCGTTCCCACATCACCAGCAATGAGGGTGGATTGATCGACGAAGAATACCTTGTGCTCTACACGCGGGACCGCACCGAGACCACCGCCGCAGTCTGGCTCGGAATAACGGCGAATTGCGCCACCTGTCACGACCACAAGTTTGATCCGTTTACGCAGCGTGAGTTTTACGAGCTGTCCTCGTTCTTCAATAACACGACCGTGCCCGCAAAAGATGGTAACCGACGCGATCCACCACCGGTGGCTGTAGTGCCCGTGCTGCAGGACCGCGACCGGTGGTTCGAACTGGGCAGTCTTGTGCCCAAGGCAAAGAATGCGCTCGATGGGCGCCGCAAAGTGGCCCGGCCGGATTATGAGACCTGGTTGACTTCCGCCACCCCGGAGACGTTCCGCACGGAAATACCCGACAAGGACCTGCTATTCCACGCCAGCCTCACAGAGGGTAAAGGCGACACGTTCAAATATGAGGCGAACGGCGAATCTCGCACGTTCGAGAACGAGACCAATCTGATTTGGGGCTCGGGATACATTGCGGAAAAATCCTTTAAGGCCACCAAGGACATCGCAGTCGAACTGGGGGACGTTGGCAACTTTGAAAAAGACCAGGCGTTCTCTTATGGCGCATGGATCAAACCCTCGGACGCGAATTCGGTCGGGGCAATCATGGCGCGCATGGACCAGACGAACTCCTATCGCGGCTGGGACCTGCTCTACGACAAAGGCCGGGTGGCGGTGCATCTGGTAAATAAATGGCCTGACGACGCAATCAAAGTGATCGCCAAAGGCAACCTCGAAGCCGGAAAATGGGCGCATGTCTTTGCTACGTACGACGGTTCCGGTAAGCCTGCGGGCGTGAAATTCTACATCAACGGCAAACCGGTCGAGCACGATGTCGACCGCAAGTCGTTGAAGGGTTCCATTCGCAGCGACGCTCCGCTAAGCATCGGGCGGCGTCATGGCGGGACGGAGTCGGACAAACTATCGATCCAAGACGCCCGCATTTATCGTCGCGCACTCGCAACCAGCGAAATCGAGACCGCGGCAGAGTGCGCCCGTTCGGCGTGGCTCGTGGAAAAAGCCGACAAGCGCACGAAAGACGAGACGAACGAGTTGTTCGATCGGTGGCTGGCTCGCGTCGATCAACCGTTCAAGGACGCCACCTTCGCGCTCGCGAAATTCGAACGGGAGGAATCTGAGATCAAGCAGCGTGGCACCGTCGCGCACGTGATGTCAGAAAAATCGGAAGAGGCCATGGCCTATATTTTATATCGCGGAGAGTACGACAAACGCCGCGACCGCGTGCTGGCGGACACGCCTGATATTCTGCCGCCCATGCCCGATGAGCTGCCGCACAATCGCCTCGGTTTCGCCCAATGGCTGTTCCTGCCCGAGCATCCGCTGACCGCTCGTGTGACCGTAAATCGATTTTGGCAGGAGGTTTTTGGCACAGGTCTCGTCCGCACCGCGGGCGATTTTGGCGTGGCCGGCGAACAACCTTCGCATCCGGAGTTGCTCGACTGGCTGGCCGTTGAGTTCCGCGAATCAGGCTGGGACATCAAACAGTTTTTCAAAATGCTGGTAACGTCCGCCGCCTACCGCCAGGCCACGATCATCACGCCCCAGAAACTGCAAAAGGACCCGCAGAACCGGCTGTTGTCGCGCGGGCCGCGCTTCCGTATGGACGCTGAGATGGTGCGGGATTATGCGCTGGCTGCCAGCGGCCTGCTTGTGCCGAAGCTCGGCGGCCCGAGTGTGAAACCTTATCAACCCGACGGCGTGTGGGAAGCCGTGGCCATGCCAGAGAGCAACACGAAGAAATACGAGCGCGATAAGGATGACAAACTTTATCGACGGAGCCTTTATACATTTTGGAAGCGCGCCGCGCCTCCTGCGACCATGGACATTTTCAACGCGCCAAACCGCGAAACTTGCACGGTCCGTCGTGAACGCACGAACACGCCACTGCAGGCGCTGGCGACGTTGAATGATCCGCAATTCGTCGAAGCCGCGCGCCATCTAGCCGAGCTCGCGTTGAAAAATGCCTCTACGTTCGAGAGCCGCCTTGACTTCGTCGCCCATCGGCTCCTCTGTCGGCCCTTGCGGCCACAGGAGCAAAAGGTTACGCAATCCGTCTTGAACGATCTCCTCGCGCATTACGAGGCCGCACCGAAAGACGCTGAGGCATTGCTCGCAGTCGGCGAATCGAAGCCGGACTGCTCCATGCCCACGGCGGAACTAGCCGCCTACACGATGACCGTGAACCAACTGATGAATCTCGATGAGGTGCTGAACAAATGAACCCGCTATTTGAGGATTACGTAAGGTACGAAACTCGCCGGCAGTTCTTCCGCCGTTTCGGAAGTGTCGTCGGCACCGCCGCGCTTGCTTCCCTTTGGCCTGGGCTCACGCGCGCCAATACCCCCGGCAACCTCGGGCCGCACTTTGCGCCTAAGGCCAAACACATCATTTACCTGCACATGGTCGGCGGGCCGCCGCAGATGGACTTGTACGATTACAAGGCTGTGATGGGCGACTGGTTCGACAAAGACCTGCCAGACTCAGTCCGCATGGGACAGCGCTTGACAACGATGACCAGCGGACAAAAGCGCTTCCCGATCGCGCCTTCAAAATACAAATTCGCACAGTATGGAAACCATGGGATGTGGGTGAGCGAGCTGATGCCCTGGACTGCGCAAATGGTCGACGACATGTGCTTTATCCGTTCGATGCATACCGAAGCGATCAACCATGAGCCCGCAATCACTTATATGCAGACGGGCAATCAGGTGACCGGGCGGCCGTGCCTCGGGTCATGGGTAAGCTACGGCCTCGGCGCGATCAACCAGAACCTGCCTACCTTCGTGGTGCTCGTTGCCAAGCCTACGAACACAGAGCAGATCCAGGCTATTTCGGCACGTCTGTGGTCGTCGGGTTATTTGCCAGGCGAGCACGCCGGCGTTTCGTTCCGCAGCAGCGGGGACCCGATCCTCTTTATCCAAAATCCTCCTGGTGTTTCTTCCGACGTTCGCAAGCGGACTCTCGATGGCCTGCGCGAACTCAACGAACTCAATTACCAGATCGTCGGCGACCCCGAAACCCACACGCGCATTCACAATTACGAGATGGCCTTCCGCATGCAGGCCAGCATCCCTGAACTTACTGACATCAAAGCGGAGTCCGAATCGACCTTCCAACTCTATGGCGACGACGCGAAGAAGCCCGGTACCTTTGCCAATACAGCCTTGCTTGCGCGCCGCCTGATCGAGCGCGGCGTGCGATTTGTGCAAATATATCACAATAACTGGGACACCCACTCGAACGTCTCTGGCCGTCTGCCCAGCCAATGCAAAGACGTCGATCAGGCCTGCTACGGCCTTGTCCAGGACCTTAAGAGCCGCGGGATGCTCGATGAGACGTTGGTGATTTGGGGCGGCGAATTCGGCCGCACCATCTATTCGCAGGGCCAGCTCACCAAAGACAACTACGGCCGCGACCACCATCCGCGTTGCTTCACCATGTGGATGGCGGGCGGCGGCTCACGCCCGGGTGCCATTTACGGCGAAACCGACGATTTCTCCTATAATATCGTCCGTGACCCAGTACACATTCGCGATTTTCACGCCACGGTGCTCCATCTCCTGGGCATCAACCACGAGCGCTTGACGTTCCGATATCAGGGCCTGGACGGGAAATTGACCGGTGTAGAACCGGCGAGCGTGATCAAGGGCTTGCTCGCGTAAGCTGTTCAATCAGTGCCTCGGTGTGACGGTCTTTTAGGTATTTCCCGGATTTCAAAGCGCGTACGCGCCTCAATAGCGGCTGAATGCACTCAATGTTACCCTCGTGCGACGCTATGAGGAGCCCTGGCGGGAGCGGTTAAATCTGGGCCGCTCCCGCCGGAGGTTACGAGCAAAATGGAAACGTTTTTTGCGTTTGCAAGATTTTTGAAGCGGGTACGCGAAAGGAAGCTACGGATAGATCCAGCCGACGTTCCGCCAGACCCGCCTTCCGCGCCGCCACAGCAAATAGTGACGCCATCTGATCCGCAAACGGCCCTTCGCCATTCATCCGAGATCCAAAATTTGGATCGTTAAGTTTGCCGCCACGCATCGAGCGAATGCGGCCAAGCACTTTGTCTTTCCGCTCCGGGAAATGTTGCTCCAGCCATTTTTCAAACAAATCCTTTACCGCGAACGGCAGCCGCACCGGGACATAACCCGCGTGTTGCGCACCGGCCTTCACCGCCGCGTCCAGAATTGCGGGCATCTCGTGGTCCGTCAGGCCCGGGATCATCGGCGCGAGCATCACGCCCACGGGAATTCCGGCATTATGGAGTTTCTCGACTGCGGCGAGACGATGCTGCGGTAACGACGTGCGCGGCTCCATCTTTTGCGCGAGTGAACTGTCCAGCGTCGTGAGGGAAACAAATACCGCGATCGCGTTGAAACGCGCAAGTTCCTGAAAAATGTCAATGTCGCGCGTGACGAGAAAGTTCTTGGTGATAATGCCGCATGGATTGCGAAATTCGGTCAGCACTTCCAGGCATTGGCGGGTGATCTTGAATTTGCGCTCCACCGGCTGATAGCAGTCGGTGACACCGCTGATCGCGAGCGTTTGAGGTTTCCATTTGCGAGACGAAAGCTCTTTTCTGAGCAACTCCGGCGCCTTCTCCTTCACCATAATTTTCGTCTCGAAATCGAGACCGGCGGAAAAGCCGAGATACTCATGCGTGGGGCGCGCGTAACAATAAATGCAGCCATGCTCGCAGCCACGATAGGGATTGATGCTCGCGCTGAAGCCCACGTCTGGGCTGTCGTTGTACGCGATGATCGAGGCGGTCTCGTCCTTGTAGACCTGCGTGCCAGGCGCGAGGTCTTCGGCGGGATCGAAGTCCGGATCGCGTTCGAGATGAATCTGCACGAATCGATTCGCTGGATTCATGGTCGCGCCGCGGCCGCGGATGACGCGCTGGTCTTGCACGCTGGTACTGTAAATGTTACCGGGGCCCGAGTGCAAGAGCGATGAAGTCCCCGGTTTGGCCAGATCTCGGGTGAATTACCGTGATTGCCCTAGCGTCATAAAAATGATACGTATAGGTATTAAATGGGTCGCTGGGTAATACTAACGGTCGCGGCAGTCGTCATCGGGCTCGTTCCCGCACAGTTATGCGCTGACGCACCGCCACCGAATAGTTGGCCGATGTTCCGCGGCAGTCAGGCGCTGCTCGGAGTCGCCGACGTTCGATTTCCTGTCACTACCTTCGGTCCGCTTTGGAACTTCAAAACCCAGGGCCCGGTGAAATCGTCACCCGCCATCGAAGGCCGTCGGGTCTTTTTCGGCTCGGGCGACGGCAACCTCTATGCGCTCGACCTGAACACCGGAAAAAAATTGTGGGCCTTCAAGACTGAAGCGCCGATCGAATCGTCGCCACTAGTACTGAACGATCGCGTGTTCATCGGCTCAACCGACGCGAATCTCTACGCCGTGAACGCCGCCACTGGCAAATTCGAATGGAAGTATCAGACCGGCGACAAAATAATCGGCTCGCCAAACTGGTTTAAGGCTCCCACCGGTGGTCCCGCGATTGTGATCGGCAGTTACGATTACAGTTTGCATTGCCTCGACGCCGCGACGGGCAAATCGAATTGGGTTTACGAAAGCGGGAATTACATCAATGGCTCACCGGCGGTTTTCCAGGGCCAAACAGTTTTCGGCGGCTGCGACGCAATGCTGCACGTAATCTCATTGGCCGATGGCAAGCAGGCGAAGGAAGTACGAGGGGGAGCATATATTGCAGGGTCGGTTGCAGTGAAAAACCAACTCGCGCTTTTCGGCCACATGGAAAATGAATTCCAATGCATCGATTTGGAGAAGGGCACGAATGTCTGGACCTATAAAGATCGCCTCTTCCCCTATTACTCGTCACCGGCGATCACCCAGGACCGCGTGATTTTTGGCGGCCGGGATAAGCGGTTGCATTGCGTGAATCTGAAGGATGGGCAACCGATCTGGCGGTTCATGACTCGCGGGAAAGTCGAAAGTTCACCGGTAGTTGCGGGCGACAAAGTGATCGTTGGATCGGACGATGGGCGCATTTACGTTGTGGCGCTCAAGGATGGCAAGGAGCTCTGGTCATATGAGATCGGGCAGCCGGTCCAGAGTTCGCCCGCGGTAGTTGAAAATAAAATCGTGATCGGATGCGATGATGGCGCGGTTTATGCCTTCGCTCCATTAGTGGCCGCCTCGAAAAAGCAATGAGCACGCTCACCACCAGTCCGCATACGTTCGCGCCGCCGATCCAAATGGAAACGACGGTGGGCAATTATTTCGTTTCAAATTATCCGCCGTTTTCTTTCTGGAAGCCTGAGCGCGTTCATGAATTGCACGATGCGATCGAGCGCCCGCCCCGGCCCGGCACGCCGCTAGGGATTTACGTGCATATCCCATTTTGCCGCAAACGCTGCCACTTCTGCTATTTCAAGGTCTACACTGACAAGGATTCGAAGGCGATCCGGCGGTACATCGATGCCACGATCGCGGAGTTGACGATCTACGCGGGTAAGCCGTTCATCGGCGGACGCAAAGTCGATTTCGTTTATTTCGGCGGCGGCACGCCGTCTTATTTGTCAGTGGATCAGCTTCGCCTCCTCACCGACGCCATGAAGAAACTCCTGCCGTGGGACGAGGTTGAAGAAGTGACCTTCGAGGCCGAGCCGGGAACCCTGACGGACCCCAAACTCAAAGCGATCCGCGACCTTGGCGTGGCCCGCCTCAGCCTCGGCGTGGAGAATTTCAACGACCATATTCTTGAGATCAATGGCCGCGCGCATCACAGCAAGGAAATCTGGCGCGCGTACGATTTCGCGCGGCACGTTGGGTTTCCGCAAATCAACATCGATTTGATCGCGGGCATGCTCGAGGAAACCGAGGAGAATTGGCGCGACTGCGTGCGGCGGACGATTGAGATGGCGCCGGACAGCGTGACCATCTACGAAATGGAGATTCCGTACAACACTACCATTTACAAGCAGATGAAGGCGGAGGGGAAATTGGTGGCGCCAGTCGCGGATTGGGAGACCAAGCGCCGCTGGGTGGATTACGGTTTTCGCGAGCTGGAGAAAGCCGGCTACCATGTGGCGAGCGCGTACACGGCCGTTAAAGATCCGGCGAAAACGAAATTCATTTATCGCGACAAACTTTGGGCCGGAGCGGACCTGGTGGCGTTAGGCGTGGCATCGTTTGGGCACATCGGCGGCACGCATTATCAGAACCATTCGGACTTTGAGCCTTATGTTGCGAAAGTTGCCGAAGGCGAATTGCCGATTTACCGTGCGCTGACGCCCACGGACGACGAGCGCCTCATCCGTGAATTTATTTTGCAGCTCAAGCTTGGCAAAGTGAGCCGCACCTATTTCCAAAGGAAATTCGGCGCGGACGTGACCACCCGCTTCGCCGAACCGCTGCAGCAACTCAAGGATTGGGGGTTTCTGACCGGCGATGGCGACACCGTGCGGCTGAATCGGCCAGCGCTGCTGCAAGTGGATCGGCTGCTGCACGAATTCTTTTTGCCTGAACACCGCAATGCCCGTTATGTCTGAGACCGTTGTTGCATCCTCAGCCCAGATCGCCCACCCGCTCGATGAGTTCTATGCGCGCGCGCGGCAGCCGAGGCCGGCCCTGCAGTTCGTCGATCGCGAGGAAATACCCGCCCCCTACAAGCCGTTGCTG
>Ga0066710_100000707_pt1 | contig 21728 bp, 23 predicted proteins | sample GraSoiAngelo_159_FD_79666 | JGI IMG/M metagenome (GOLD analysis project Ga0066710, IMG submission 79666) | Grasslands soil microbial communities from the Angelo Coastal Reserve, California, USA - 14_1009_16_40cm | ecosystem: Environmental > Terrestrial > Soil > Grasslands | place: USA...
GTCCTGCGAGCGGCCGAGGGCGTGGAGGTCATCTTCCACCAGGCGGCGATGAGGTCGGTCCCGCGGTCGGTCGCCGACCCGCTCGGGGCGAACGACAACAACGTCACCGGCACCTTGCACGTCCTGGAAGCCGCGCGGCGCTCCGGCGTGCCGCGCGTGGTCTACGCGTCATCGTCCTCGGTGTACGGCGACGCTCCGGACTTGCCGAAACGGGAAGATCAGGCGCCGTCGCCCATTTCGCCCTACGCTGTCTCCAAGGCGGCCGGTGAGCAGTACGCGCGCGTCTTCACACGTCTCTACGGGGTGGGAACGACCGGGCTCCGCTACTTCAACGTCTTCGGCCCGCGGCAAGACCCGACGTCCGAGTATGCTGCGGTGATTCCGCGGTTCATCCTGTGGGCGCTCGCCGGAGAGCCGCTCGAAGTCCACGGCGATGGCCGACAGTCGCGGGATTTCACCTACGTCGACAACGTGGTGCACGCCAACGTGCTCGCGGCGCGCGCCGCCCAGGCCGCCGGAGAGGTGCTGAACGTGGGGTGCGGCAGCCGGATCTCCCTGCTCGACATCATCGAGACACTGGAGTCCATCCTGGCGCGCAAGCTCGAACGACGGCACACGCCCGCTCGCGCGGGGGACGTCGCGCACACCCTGGCCGACGTCGAGAGAGCCAGAAGGCTGCTCGGCTACGTGCCCGAAGTTCCGTTCGCCGAAGGCTTCGACCGAACGGTCAGATACTTTCGCGACTCGCTGCGGTGACGAAGCGATCGGGCCCCGCCGCCGCGTTCGTTGCCGCGCTGAAGGAACGCGGCCTGACGTTCGTCTCCGGAGTGCCCGACTCGACATTGAGGAGCGTGTTCGAGCAGGTCCTTCACGATCCTGAGATCAGGTACGTGCCCGCCGTGCGCGAGGACGTCGCGCTCGGCGTCGCCAGCGCAGCCTACTTCACCGGACGTCTCGGCCTGGTGCTCCTGCAGAATTCCGGCCTGGGCAACCTGGTCAACGGCGTGACGTCGTTCAGTCTCGTCTACAAGATCCCGTGCGTGCTCGTCGTCGGATGGCGCGGGTACGGCGGCCCTCCGGGCGACGCACCCGAGCACTGGGTCATGGGGGTCAAGACGCTCGGAATGCTGGAGCTGCTCGACCTGCCGTACCAGATTCTCGAGCCGGGTGATCCACGGGCGTGCCTGGATCGGCTGCTGGCCGCGATCCGCAAGCGATCGGTGCCCGGTGCCCTGATCGTGCGGCCCGGAGCGATCGAGTGATCGCGCGAGACGAGGCGATCAACGCGATCGCAAGCCAGCTCGACGAGGACGATCTTGTGATCACGACGGCCGGGATGATCTCCCGCGAAGCGTTCAGCGTGCTCGATCGTCCCGGAAACTTCTACATGCTCGGCTCGATGGGGCTGGCGTCGGCCCTCGGGCTGGGTCTCGCCCTGCTCGTGCCGCGCCGTCGGGTCTTCGTCCTCGAAGGCGACGGAAGTGCGCTCATGAGCCTCGGGGCGCTGCCGTTGATCGGCGCTGAACGCCCGCCGAATCTCGTCCACGTCGTGCTGGACAACGAGGCGTACGAATCGACCGGAGCGCAGCCGTCGATCACGACCCGCGTCGACCTCGCGGCCATCGGGCGGAGCTCTGGCTACCGGGGGGCGATCGGCTGTGAAGATCAGGAGACGCTCGTCGAGGAACTGGCCCGGACGCGGACGGACGGCGGACCGCGATTGCTCGTCGTCAAGACCCGGCTCGCGTCCGCGCGCGACGTCCCGCGCGTGTCGAGGTCGACGATGGAGATCCGGGACACGTTCCGGCGGAGCGTGGAGGCACGGACGTAGCGGCTGCGCGCCGCCGGGACGATCCGGCCGGCGACGGTGACGAACCCGGCCAGCGGCGCGGCGTGTCTCGACGAGGACAGCGCGCGACGGCAGACGTCGCGCGACGCGAGGAGGAGCCCATGGCCCATCAGCCGCTCGTGGGGCTGAACGCGCTCGTGACGGGCGCGAACTCCGGGATCGGGGAGGGCGTCGCGCGCGCGCTCGGCGCGGCCGGCGCGAACGTGGTCGTGAACTACGTGACGGCCGGGGACACCGCAGAACGTATCGCGAAGGAGATCGCCGCCGGCGGCGTGGACACACTCGCCCTGCGCGCCGACGTCTCGAAGGAGGCCGAGGTCGCGGCGATGTTCCGCGAGATGTGCTCTCGATGGGGCACGATCGACATCCTGGTGAACAACGCCGGACTCCAGCGCGACGCGGCGTTCGTCGACATGACGCTCGACCAGTGGAACCTGGTGCTCGGGGTGAACCTGACCGGCATGTTCCTGTGCACGCGCGAAGCCGTGCGCGAGATGATTCGCCGTGGCCCGCGACCGGTGTCCCGGGCGACCGGCAAGGTCATCTGCATGTCGTCGGTGCACGAGGTGATTCCGTGGGCCGGACACGCGAACTACGCCGCATCGAAAGGTGGCGTCAAGCTCTTCATGCAATCGCTCGCCCAGGAACTGGCGCCGCACAGGATCCGCGTGAATTCCATCGCGCCCGGGGCGATCCAGACTCCGATCAACCGTGCGGCGTGGGACACCCCGGCGGCGCTCGCTTCGCTCCTCACGCTGATCCCGTACGGGCGCATCGGAGTGCCCGAGGACATCGGCAAGGCCGCGGTGTGGCTCGCCTCGGACGATTCGGACTACGTTCACGGCCAGACGCTGTTCGTCGACGGCGGGATGACGCTCTACCCGGAATTCGGGCGCGGAGGGTAGCTCTCGGGCGGCTACTGGACGATCGCGTGCTCGACCGCGTTGCCCCCCATGCGTTTGGCGACGTAGAGCGCCGCGTCGGCGCGACGGAACACCTCGTCACTGTTCTCGGGCGGACGTTCGAACGTCACCACGCCGATGCTGAGCGTGATGGGCGGCGTGCCGGTCGTCGAGGGCGGGAGGCCGTCCAGGCCTTTCAGGATGCGCCGCACGACGGCGGCGGTGGCGGCGGCGCCGGTCTCGGGCAGCAGCACGACGAACTCGTCACCGCCGAACCGGGCGACGACGTCGATCGTGCGTGTCTGCTGGCGGAGCGTCGCGGCGATCGCGCGCAGCACGTTGTCGCCCTGCGGATGCCCGAGCGAATCGTTGATCGATTTGAACCGGTCCACGTCGATCAAGGCGCAGGAGAGCGGTCGCTCGAAGCGTCGAGCCCGCGCGATCTCCGCGTCGAGCACCTCGTGAAGAACCTGCCGGTTTCCCGCGCCGGTGAGCGCGTCCTGCCGCGCCGAGAGTCGTTCCCGTTTGAGCGCCGCCACCAGGAACAGAACCAGGATGAAGAAGGCGAGCTGCAGCGCGGCATTCCAGTAGTGAACCAGCGGGAGCGGGAGCGCACGACCGGCCAGCCTGTCGTTCAGCAGCCACAACTCGGCCGCCAGAATCGACATGGCGATGCCGGCCAACGTTCCAGACCTGTGGGTGACGAGCAGGATCGGGACGACGTAGAAGACGGCCATGTCGATGGCGGGATCCGTCACGTAATCGACGACCGCGACGGCGACCATGAGCGCGCTCGCGATGGCGGCGGTGAACAGGGGCGACTTCTGATCGAGGTAGGCGCCGAGTCGCATGTCAGCCGTCGAGCCAGGGCCCGAACGCCAGAAACTCTATGCGGGAACGTCGAGGCCGGTCAAGGCTGGTGGCCGAGCCTGCTGGTGGCCGAGCCGGTCTGGCCAACGTTGCCGCGGCGTTCTGGCACGAATCCCGGACGCAACGGCCCTGTCTCGCCGTAGGAATATGGTTTTTTCGATAGTTGGCGGGGCTGCAGGCTCGGTACACATCGTGCACACGCTCACCGTCCCGATGAGCTGGCGAGGGGTGGTGCGGGCGCTGACCAGCGCGGTGGGTTCGCTGATCGGGATTCCCGTCGCCGCCGGCGTCGCGGACGGATGGATCGACGAAGCCCGGCGAGCCTTCGCGCACCTCACGGAATCCGCGCGCCAGCCGTTCGACCGTTCACGTCGTGAGCCCGGGACAGCGTCCCGGCGGGAGATCGAGGACCATCGCTGATGCCAGTCGTGGAAGAGCACTTCGACGTCAACGAACGACGCGACGCCGGGCAGCCCCGCTGGCGGTTGCTCGCCGAGCTCGGACGGCGCGTGTTCGATCCAGTGGACGGCAACGCGCTCGATCAGCGGGTCGCCGCGGCCTTGCTGGAGCTGGTGAGCGCGCGCTCGTCGGTCCTGTTCGAGGTCACCGGGGACGAGCCACCCGTCCTGCAGGCCGTCGCCGGCGAGTTGATTCTTCACGACGTGCTCGACTGTCTCGGCACGCTCGTCGCCGAGATCGTTTCGGCGCCGGCGGAGCGCCGCGGCAGCGGTGAGCTGGCGGTCGCACGCATGCACGGGGCCGGATGCGTGCTCGCGTTGCCGCTCCACGTGCGGGACTACGTGATCGGCGCCCTCGTGCTGCTGGACGGTCCCGAGCGCCGGTTCGACGAGGACGAGCTTGCCGTGGCGCAGGCGTTCGCGAACCAGACGGCCGTCGCCCTCGAGAATCGTCGCCTCTACGCGCAGCTCAGTAGGGCGGTGAGCGCCGTCGAGACCTCCCAGAAGCAGCTCGTGGAGAGCGAACGGCTCCACGCGGTCGGCGAGCTCGCCGCCGGTGTCGCGCACCATCTGAACAACATCATGACGGTGATCCTCGGCAACGTGCAGCTGACGCTGAACGACATTCTGCCTCCAGCGGTGATTGTGCGGCTTCGGAGCACGGAGCGCGCCGTGCTCGACGCGACCGAAGTCGTGCGGCGCATGGCGTCGTTCAGCCGGAGCGAGCCGCTCGACGAATCGCAGGAGGTCGACCTGAACCAGGTCGCGAGCGACGTGCTCGAGTTGACGCGCGCCCGCTGGCAGGACGAGGCGCAAGTGCATGGACTCGCCATCCGCGCGCGCCTGGAGGGCGGCCGGATTCCGAGCGTGAAGGGCGATCCCACGGCGCTCCGCGAGGTGCTCCTGAACCTCGTCCTGAACGCCGTGGATGCGCTGCCGTCGGGCGGCGACATCCTCGTGCTGACATGGGCCGCCGAAGGCATGGTCTACTGCTCGGTCGGTGACAACGGCGTCGGGATGACGCCGGACGTCCGACAGCGCGCCCTGGAGCCGTTCTTCACGACGAAGGGCTTCCGGTGCCGCGGCCTCGGTCTCAGCGTGAGCTACGGGATCGTGCAGCGTCATCACGGAACGCTCTCCCTGGACACCGCGGACGGTCACGGGACGACGGTCACGATCGCCCTCCCCGCGGTTTCAGGCGACGCCTCCACGACGGGAGCCGCCGGAACGCGCGCCTCCGGTGTCACGGTGCTGGTGATCGACGACGACGCCGCGGTCCGCGACATCATGGCGCAGATCCTGAGGTGCTACGGTCACACCGTGCTCGTGGCCTCCAACGGACGCGACGGGCTGGCGCAGCTCGGTCCTGAGCTGGATCTGGTCATCACCGATCTCGGCATGCCAGGCATGACCGGCTGGGACGTCGTCGACGCGGTGAAGCGCGTCCGGTCCGACCTCGCCGTGCTGTTGATGACCGGATGGGGTGATCACCCCCACGGCCAGCGCGACGGGCAGGCGGCGCCGGACGCGGTCCTCGCGAAGCCGCTCACGCAGGACAAGCTCGCGGCCGTGGTCGCGGAATTGACCGCGGCTCGCGCGACACGCGCCCGGTCCCGATAACCGGGGCGCGACAGACAGGACCATGGACGCCACCAACACGTTCGTCGACGCGTTGACCGGGCTGCCGAATCGTCGCTATGCCCTCTGGCGCTTCGAGGAAGAGTTGCGGCGATACGAACGGTTCGGCCACGGTGTCGGCATCGTCTGGATCTTCCTCGAGGGCCTTGCCGAGTTGGAACAGCGATCGGGCCCGAATGCCGTTCTCCAGGCGGTGCGCGTGAACGCGCACCACCTGGTTCAGCACTCTCGTAACCCGATCGTCCTGGCACGATTCAACGAAGATGCCTTCGCCGCGATCCTGCCCAACTCCACGCGGCGGCAAGCGATGAGCTATGCGAGTCGGATGGAGCGGTTGCTGGCCCTGGTGCCGGCCGACCACGACCTGGCCCCGCGGCTCGAGGTGGTCGCGGTCCCCGATGACGCGGTCTCGGCCCGGGAACTGCTGCGCGCCGGTGATGCTGTCGTGGGCCTCCGCGGGGCCCAGACGCCGATCACGATCGGTGGGTAGGAACGTGCGACCGTTCTCCCGGCGGTTCTCGGGAAATGTCTCAGCACGAAGCGCCGTCGCGGCGGGTCCCGCACTCTCGTTCCGGCCGGACCCGGGCGTCGGACGCCCCGCGCAGGCCAGGCCGGACGTGAGTGGCCGCCGTCCCGATACGGGCGGCGGTGACTCTCGATGTGCTCGGCGTGCGGAGGTACTCGACGATGCCCCGCCGCGGCTCGGCCATCTGATCGCTTTCCGGAGTGATGTCGAGCTGTCCGATCGCCGCGCCGTTCGAGCCGCTCGCCGGAGCGGGAGTGGTCGGCCGCAGCAGATAGACCATCGTCAATCCGGACATGACCGCGATCAAGACAGCCCCCGCGCCGGCGCCACCGATCAGCTTCCAGGACGTCTGCATTGAGTACTCTCCTCGGCGGCATTGGACGGAAGTCGGACCGGCTTCATTCAGTCGAGAATGGCCGGCCCGCCGTTTCGCTGCCTTCGCGAGAAAAGCTCGGATATCAGGGCCCTCGGAGACGGACACCGGCCGTCCCGACCATCACGCTTCGCCGCGCCACGGTGACGATCTGTGGGCTCGTCACGCTCCTGCCGTTGCTGGCGGCCGTCTGGCTCCTGGGACACGGCGAGATGCTCAGTGGGACTCAGATCGCGCTCGGGCTCGGGTTCGCCGCGCTGGTGTCGATCCTGGGATGCCTGGTCGTCTCCCGGACGTTCACGGAGATCTCGCGGCTGGCGGCACGCGCGCGCGCCATCCTCGGTGAGGCGGGTGGGCAGAGAGCGAGGCTCGATCCGGCGCCGGTGCCGGCGCTCGGCAGGGTCGCCGAGCTGAGCAGTCTCGGACACGCGCTCGAAGAGCTGACCGAGCGGCTGCAAGCCTCCACGACGCGCTTCGGCGACGTGCTCGGGAAGCTGGACGCCCTCACGGAGATCGTCAACCGGGAGGGCCGGCCGTCGCCGCCGGAAGACCTGGACGGCGTGCTCGACAACACGATGCGCACGGTCCACGCGACGATCGGCTCCATCATGCTGCCGGTCGGCGATCGCCGCACCCTGCGCATCGCCGCCGCGCGCGGCCTCCCGGCCGACGTCGTGGTGCGAACGGAGGTGCCGGTCGGTGATGGGATCGCCGGAACCGTCTTCGCCTCGGGGGAGGCCGTGTTCGTCGACGACATCGCGACGGATCCGCGCTTCGAGAAAGAGAACGATCCGAAGTATCAGAGCGGCTCCTTCATCTGCCTGCCGATTCGCGCGGCCGGGCAGGTCATCGGCGTGCTGAACCTGTCGCGGAAGGACAGCGGCAACGGCCTGCGCCCCGGCGCGTTCAGCCCGAGCGACTTCCAGTTCCTGAACACGTTGATGACGTACATCGGCTATCGCGTGCAGAACGCCGAGCTCAAGTCGCAGACGACGCGGTCCACGATCGCGCTGGAGCAGACGCTCGACGATCTGAAGAACGTGCAGGCCCAGCTCGTGCGCGGCGAGACGCTCCGGGCGATCGGCCAGCTCGCGTCCGGGATGGCCCATCACCTGAACAACCTCTTCATGGTGATCTCGGGCCGCACGCAGCTCTTGACGGCGAAGCTCGCGGATCCCGATCTGCTCCGCCACCTCGGGCTGATCGAGCAGAGCGTCCGCGTCGCCGCCGAGGTCACCCGTCGCGTTCAACCATTCAGCCGCGTCGAGCCGGTCGCCGAGCCCGTGCACGTCGATCTCGACGCGTTGATCGCCGAGGTGGTGGAGCTGACCCGTCCGCGCTGGCACGACGAAGCCCAGGTCCGTGGCATCACGATCGAGGTGGAGGTGCAGTGCGGGATGATGGATACCGTCGCCGGAGAGCCGAGCGCGCTCCGAGAAGTCATCATGAACCTCCTGCTCAATGCGATGGACGCGTTGCCATCCGGCGGGACCGTCACGATCCGGACGTGGCAGACCGCGTCCTCGGTGCATTGCAGCGTGAGCGACACCGGCGTCGGCATGTCCGAGGAAGTGCGCCGGCGCGCGCTCGAGCCGTTCTTCACGACGAAAGGCCCGCGGAGCACGGGCCTCGGGCTCAGCGTCAACTACGGCATCGTGAAGCGTCACGGAGGGGAACTGACGGTGGACAGTGCGCTCGGCAAGGGCTCGACGGTCACCTTCCTGCTCCCGACCGGTGGTCGCGTGGCGCATCATGCCAGCACCAGCGACCCGGAGCCGACGCCCCTGCGCTTGCTGCTGATCGACGACGAGGCGCACGTCCGCGACACCATCGGGGAATTGCTCGTCCTCGATGGCCACACCGTCATCTCGGCCGAAAGCGGCGAAGAAGGACTCGACATTCTCGAGCGTGGCGTGGAGATCGACGCCGTCCTGACCGATCTCGGCATGCCGCGAATGCGCGGCTGGAGGGTGGCGGAAGTCGTGAAGCATCGCTGGCCGGAGCTTCCCGTCGGGCTCCTCACGGGCTGGCTGGAAGCGGCCGCCGCGTCCGAGCAGGTGAGCCAGGTCGACTTCGTGCTGTTCAAGCCGATCGAGGTGTCGGAGCTGCGCCGGCGGCTCGCGAGGATCCAGCCGCGCCGCTGACGTCGGCGGCCGAGCAGCACGTTGGAGCGGCCGGCCTTGACCGGCGTGACGCTCCTCACTTAAGGTGACGGCATGCCGATTCGCGTCGTCGTCGCCGACGATCATCCGCTCGTGCTGAGCGCGCTCGAAAAGCTGCTCGCCGATTCCGACGAGTTCGAGATCGTCGCGTCCTGCCGGGACGGCGGCGCCACCATCCAGGCGGTCCGCGTCCACGCGCCGGATCTCCTGCTGCTGGACCTCCACATGCCCGGGGGCGATGGGCTCAGCGTGTTGAGGCAGCTCCGTCAGGACTAAGCCGACACGGCCACCGTGATGTTCGTCGGGGACGCGACGGACGAGCAGATGCGCGAAGCGGAGCAGCTCGGTGTCGCGGCGATCCTGATGAAGGGCGTTCCGCCGCGTGAGCTGCTCAGCCGCGTGAGGCAGATCTATCAGGAGGCGACGGGGAAGCCGCGCACGAAGTGATCAGATCTCCGGACGCTTGCCGTGCGACGCGCGAACTTCCGTCTTGATCCCGCCGCGCACGTTGAAGTCTCCCGTGACTTCGATCCACCGCGGCCGGGCCGCTTCCACGAAATCGTTCAGGATGCGGTTGGTGACGTCCTCGTGGAAGGCGCCCTGGTCGCGATACGACCAGATGTAGAGCTTCAGCGATTTCAACTCGACCAGATGCTGGTCCGGCGCGTACCGGATGCGGATCGTGGCGAAATCGGGCTGACCGGTCACGGGACAGACGCACGTGAACTCCGGCACCGTCATCGTGACCTCGTAGTCGCGGTCGGGATGCGGGTTCGGCACGATCTCGAGCGTCCGGGCCGGCCTCGTCGACATGGCGTTTCAGTATAGCGTCCGCCCGACGTCGGCAGCACGGAGCCCGGTCGCCGTCCCTCTGCCGGGTCACGGGCCTGGCATACTGGCCCTATGAAAATCGGGTTGATCGGTCGGCCGAAAAGCGGAAAGACGACGCTGTTCAATCTCCTCACTGGCGCCAGCGTCGCCACGTCCCGCTACGACACCGGCCGCGCGGAGCTGCACACCGGGATCGCGCGCGTGCCCGATCCGCGAGTCGGCCGTCTCAGCGCGATGTTCGAGCCGAAGAAGACCACGTACGCAACCTTCGAGGTCGTCGATCTCGCCGGCATCGCGAAGGGCGAGCGAGCGGGCCTCGAGATCAAGGACTTCCGAAGCGCTGACGCGCTGCTCCACGTCGTGCGCGCGTTCGGCGACGAGGCGCTCGGCGCGCCCGACCCGCGGCGCGACCTCGTCGATCTCGAGCTCGAGCTGGTCCTCGCGGATCTGGAGGTGGTCGAGCGCCGGATCGAGAGACTCGAGGCGTCGATCAAGAAGCGAAGAACCGATGCCGAGGTCAAAGAACAGGAGATCTTCGGCCGGCTCAAGACGCATCTGGAGGCTGAGACGCCACTCCGGGCCGTGGCCCTGTCCGATGACGAGACGCGGATCGTGCGCGGGTTCACCCTGCTCTCGCAGAAGCCGATCCTCCACTGTCTCAACCTCGACGAGAAGGCGATCGGCGACGCGGATCGCGCGGTCGACGCCTATGGCCTCTCGGCGATCGCGAGAGCGCCGCGGACGCGGATTGGCTGGGTCTCGGCGGTGCTCGAGATGGAAGTCGCGCAGCTCGGCGGCGAGGAGCAGGCGGCGTTCCTGACCGACCTCGGTCTGCGAGAGCCCGCGATCCATCGCGTGCTGCGCGACTGCTATGCGCTCTTGGGTCTCGTGTCGTTCTTCACGGTGGGCGACGACGAGGTGCGAGCCTGGCCCATCGCGTCCGGCACGCGCGCCCAGGACGCCGCCGGCACCGTCCATTCCGACATCGCGCGAGGCTTCATTCGCGCCGAGGTCACGGCGTACGACGATCTCGTCGCGGCGAACGGCTCGTTCGCGGACATCCGCACGAAGGGGCAACTCCGGCTCGAGGGCAAGGACTATCCCGTCCGCGACGGCGAGATCTGTCACTTCCGCTTCAACGTCGCGAAGTCGTGATCTACAGCTGAACGCCCGGTAACGGCTTCAGCGGCCCACCGAGCCCCCGCACGACGGCCGCGACGGTCGCATCCGGCGTGCCCATCGGCAAGACGCACCCGGCGCCGACGATGAGTCCGGTTCCCCCCGTCTCCGCGATCGCCTCGTGCGTTTCCGCGGTGGCCTGCTCCGGTGTGCCGTCGCGAAGCGTGCGCCACTCGTCGAGGCCGCCGATCACGGCGCCGGGCAGGAGCTCCCGTCCGCTCCGGAGGGACGGGGGCGTCGAGCGGTCCGCCCAGTTCCAGGCGTGCGCCGGAAGGCGGGCGAGGTGCTCGAACATCAGATCGTCGCCGTGCCCGTGCACGATCGTGAGGCTCGACCTGTCACGCACCGACGCGAGCACCCGGTGATCGTAGGGCTCGCCGAATTCCTCATACTCCGCCACGGTGTGCAGTCGATGGCTGGCCGCCTGGATCGAGTAGAAGATCCCGGAGACGCCTTCGCGCAGCGCGGCCTCGGCGAACCGGATCAGCGTCTCGGTGATCGCGTCGAGCGCGCGCTTCACGTCCGCGGGGCGCTCCCGCAGGTCGTGACCCAGCCGCTCTCCGGAAAGCTTCCGAGCGAGTGACAGGGGCGAGAACACCGTCGGGACGACGGGCGCGTCGCCGACCCGCCGGTCGAAGCCGAGGCGGACGATGATCTCGAGCTGATCGACCCACCCGGGCGCCGCGGTGGGGTCGAGCACCCGGATCGTCTTCCAGTCGTCGCCATCCCGCACGGCGCAGGTGGCGCACGGGCGATGGCCGTCGGGCCGCTCGTCGTCGCTCTCGACGCAGCCCCACGCCTCGACGGCGTAGCCGCCGGCCGGCGTGATCTTGAGGAAGTCCGATCCGTACCGCTCGTGGAAGCGAAGCGTCGCCTGCGCCAGACCCGCCGGCGAGCGGTCGACTTTCGGAAAGTGACGCCAGAAGGCGTACGGGACGCGATCGACCGGATGCCGGCCGAGCGCGGCGGTCACGCGCTCGCGGCGACTCATCTGTTTCATGGCGAAGAGGGCCTCGGGACGCGCCCGCAGTCCTCGGTCATTTTCACGAGCTGAGCCAGCCGTCGCTCAGCACTGCCGTGCCATCCGTTCCGCGCAGCTCGAACTCGATGCGATCGGCGCCGGCGCGGCGGCTCAGCATCGTCAGTCGGGACGGCATCGCCACCACGCCGGTGAAGCGGGCGCCGAGCTCACGCACCCGCCGCGGGTCGCCCGCGTGCCTCATGATCCGTGACACCGCGAGCGCGAGCGTCGCGGTGCCGTGCAGGATCAGCCCGGGCAACCCGGCCCCCGCCGCCACCGCGACGTCGGTGTGAATCGGATTCCAGATCCGCGCGCACTCGGAGTAGATGTGGGCCGTTCCGGCGGCGACGTCGATCACGTCGGTCCAGGCTGCCCGGGCGCCGGCGCTCGTGACGTTGTCGCGCGGGGGATCAGTGTGACGCGGATGGCGGGACGTCCACGCGCCGACGTCCGCGGAGACGACGCTGTTCTCGCCGTCGCAGGTGACGCCGCGATAGACGGAGCCATAGTCCGTCGTCGACACCGCCGCGCCGCGATCGTCGAGCGTCGAGAACCGCGTGACCACGAGCGTCCCCGCGCGGCGTGGACTCACCGCGACGACGCGCGCGGTGGTCAGGAGCGTGTCGCCGGCCCGTGGCCGGCGATGGACGAGGAGATGGTGGGTCGCGTGGACGCTGAAGGGGGCGAGCGCCCGATCGATCAGCGCGTCGCGGATCGCGAGCGCCACAGGCCACTCGTAGCACACCGGAAACACGGGATGTGCGAGCGGGCCGCCCGGTGCGCAGGTGTCGTAGAACCGCGGATCGGTCTCACCCAGGCCGGCGGCATAGGCCATCAGCCATCGCGCATCCACGGTGTGGGTCACCGGGCCCACCTCGGCGCCGACGATCGCCGTCGAGATGGCCGGTGCGGGGCGGCGGTCGCCGCCGCCGGCCTCAGCGAGCATGCTCGGGCTCCGGAAAGTTCATCGCGTCGACGAACACCTGCTCGAAATCCGGATGCGCCGCAAGCGAGACGTGCTCGATCCGCCGCGCGATCGTGTCCGCGCGCTGGCGCTCCGCCTCGGACAGCAGGCACGCCTGCGCGCCGAGCGATGCGGCGTTGCCGACGTAGCGGATGCGGTCGAGTGGAAGCGGCGGGATCAGACCGATGCGCACGGCGCTCGCGATGGAGACGTAGTTGCCGAAGCCGCCAGCGAGCATCAGCTCCGCGATCCGATCGTCCGGCGCGCCCGCGACGCGCTGCAAGAGGGCGATCCCCGAGGCGATCGCGCCCTTGGCGAGCTGGATCTGCCGGACGTCTTGCTGCGTGAGGACGATTTCGCGGGTCGCGCCGCCTTCGCCATCGCGCACGACGACGACGATGCGCTCCTCTCCGCGCATCTCGACACGCCGGCGCAGTGCCGGCGAAAGTGCGTCGCGCTTCTCGACCTGGATCAGGCCCGTCGGATCGATCACGCGAGCGTCGAGCAAGCCCGCGATCAGATCGATCAGTCCCGAGCCGCAGATGCCCTGCGCGGGCGCGCCCGCAATCGTGTGGACGTGCACGTCGTCGTCGACCGTCACGCGGTCGATGGCGCCGGCGGCGCCGCGCATGCCGTGACGGATCTGAGCCCCCTCGAGCGCGGGCCCGGCCGGCGCGGAGCACGCCCAGAGATGGGCCGCGGATCCGAGAAGGACTTCACCGTTCGTGCCGATGTCGACCGCGATCCGGATGGCCTCGGACTCGTGGATCCGCGTCGCGAGCGCCACGCCGACCGCGTCGGCACCGACGAAGCCGGCGACGAGCGGCAGGAAGCACACGACCGCGTCCGGCGCGATCGTGAGCGGCACGTCGCGCGCGGGGAGCACGAGCGGATGGCGCATGACCGGCGCATACGGCGCGAGCCCGACGTAGGAGGGATCGATCCCGAGCAGCAGATGATGCATGCAGGTGTTGCCGACGATGACGGCCTTGTAGATCCACTTCGCGAGCACACCCGACTCGCGGCAGAGCTCGCCGACGTGTCGGTTCAGGACGCCGACGATGCGGGTGCGCAGTTTCCGCAAATTTCCCGGATTGAACTGCGCGAACGCGATGCGGGACATCAAGTCTCCGCCGAACACGGATTGGGGATTCAGGCTCGAGATCGAGGCGAGCCGCTCGCCCGACTCGAGCTCGAGCAGCGTGCTGACGACGCTGGTGGTTCCGACGTCGATGGCGAGACCGAATTTCATCGCCGAGGTGTCGCCGCGCTCGACCGCCAGGATGCGACCGCCGAACGTCGTGACGGTCACGCCGGCCGGATCATCGCGCAGCGCCGACGGCAGCGCTGCGAGCACCGGCGGGGTGACCGCGTCCGTCGTCAGTCCGAGCTCGGCCAGCAGCTGCTCCAGATCCGACGTCTGGTGATGCTCCTCGCGCGGCAGGTTCACCTTCACGACCTGCTTCACGACACCGGACGCGATCGCGATACGGCCGAGACCGTCGGCGTGCTCTCCGGGACCGAGGATCTGAAACGACGTCTCGTCGAGCGGGGGCGCCGGCTCCACGGTGATCGGCTCGGTCACGTGGCACTGACACGCGAGCCGGTATCCGTCGCGGACCAGGTCGTCGCCGAGCTGGACTTCGTCCATGATCGTGGGCGGTGGGACGGTGCCGGAGACGAACTTCACGCGACACGACGTGCACCGACCGCGGCCGCCGCACGTGGCGGTGATGTCGACGCCGGCCGCGTGCGCGGCGCGCAGGATGGTGGTGGCCTCCGGGACGCTCAGCACGCGCGCCTCGTCGGCCGAGCGCGGTCGAGGAAGGATCGTGAGCGCGACCGCCATCGGCCCATTCTAGCGCTCGCGTGGTATCCTCCCGCCGATGGAAAAGGTGACGATCGAGACGATGCGCGCGATGATGCGTCTGGCCGGGTTCGAGTGGTCCGATGCCGAGCTCGAAGCTCTGCGCCCGCTGGTCGAAACGAACCTCCGGCTCCTCGATCGACTGGAGGCGGCGTCACCCCGGACGATCGACCCGAGCACGCAGTACCGGCTGTTCTGAATCGTGATGTGACCTTCGACGCGATGACGGAGCTCGGCTGGACCTCGGTCGCGGACCTCGCCCGACTCATCGGAACGAAGCAAGTCTCACCGGTCGAAGTCGTGCGCGCCTGTCTCGATCGGATCACGGCGCTCGACGGTACGCTCCGTACGTTCATCACGGTGTGCGCAGAGCCGGCGCTCCAGGCGGCGCACGCCGCGCTCGCCCGCGTCCTCGCGGGTGAGACGCTCGGACCACTCGACGGCGTGCCGATCGGGCTCAAGGATCTCTTCGACACGGCCGGCGTTCGGACGACAGCGGGCTCGCGCATCCTGGCCGACCGCGTGCCCGGGACGGACGCGACGGTCGTGACGCGGCTCACCGGCGCCGGCGCGATCGTGCTGGGCAAGCTGAACATGCACGAGTTCGCGTACGGCCCGCTCGGACGCAACGCGCACTACGGTGACACGGTGAACCCGTGGGACGCCGGGCGACCTCGCGTGCCCGGAGGTTCCTCCTCCGGTTCCGGCGCGGCCGTGGCCGCGGGTCTCGTCCCCGCGGCGCTCGGGTCCGACACCGGCGGTTCGATCCGTATGCCGGCCTCGCTCTGCGGCGTGACCGGTCTCAAGCCGACGTACGGACGCGTGAGCCGCGCGGGCGTGCTGCCGCTCGCGTGGACCATGGATCACGTCGGTCCGATGGCGCGCACCGCCGAGGACTGCGCGCTGCTGCTGGGCGCGATGGCGGGGTACGATCCGGGCGATGCTTCGACGAGCGTGCTGCCGGTCCCAGACTATGCACGAGCGCTGAGCGGTAGCATCGCCGGCGTGCGCGTGGGAGTGCTGAGGCAGGGCTTCCTCGACGCATCCGCCGCTGACGTTGCGGCCGGAGTCGAGGCGGCCGCGCGGATGCTCCAGTCGCTCGGCGCAAAGACGGACGATGCGGCGATCGAGCAGATGGAGCACGTGCCGGCGGCGGCCTTTGCGATCGTCGCGTCGGAAGCGCTCGCGTATCACGCCGGCTGGTTGAAGTCACGCCCGGCCGACTACCAGCCCGATGTGCGGGAGCGCCTGCAGGCGGCCGCGTTCGTGACGGGCGCTCAGTACGTGCGCGCCCAGCAGACGCGCGCGCTCATTCGGGACGCGGTCGACGAAGCGCTGCGCCATCGCGACCTGCTCCTCGCGCCGGCGACGCCCATCACGGCGCCGGCGCTCGACGAGACTCACGCAGACATCCGCGGAGAACGGGTCAGCGTCACCGCGGCGATGATCCGGCTCACCCGTCCGTTCAATCTCTCGGGACATCCGGTGTGTGCTGTGCCGTGCGGCTTCACCGCCGAGGGGCTGCCGATCGGGATGCAGATCATCGGGCGACCGTTCGACGAGGTGACGGTGTTGCGCGTGGCCGATGCGTATCAGCGCGCGACGGACTGGCATCGCCGCCGCCCGCCGCTCGCTTCGTAAGACCCAAAGGAGTCTCCGCCATGACGACGCGGAACCTGGATGCGCGCCTCGACGCTCTGGAAGCACGACTGGGCCGTCTGGAAACGACGCTCGGCGACTTGCTCGGCACGCTCGAGCGTCTCGATCCCGACGCGTTGAAGACCGGAATCCAGTCCTGGGTCACCGAGTACGTGTCGGTGCGGCTCCAGCAGCTCGTGCCGGAGACGTGCGAGCATGCGCCGGACGAGCGCGTGCAGGTGGAAGGCCCCGTCATTCCCGGAACGCGGGTCCGCTGCACCGACGAGGTCCTGCACCGGCTCGGCCGCATTCCGATCCCGTTCGTGCGGCAGATGGTCGCGCAGAAGGTCGCCGAGAGCGCGCGGGCCGAGAAGGTCGGCGTAGTCGATGTCACCTTCTTCGAGCGCGCAGCGACCTTCTGACAGTGCAAGCTTGCGGGAGAGGATCTCCTGAGCTTCCAGCACTGGCAGGAGCACGTGACGAGCGGACTGAATCCATGGGGGGCCTCGACGGGCCCGCCAAGCCCCCCGACGCTCGGCTCGTCGACATCACGCTCCTGACTCGCGACGACGAGCCGGTCAAGATCCCGATCGAGGACGCCCTCGACCTGCACGCGTTTGCGCCGCGTGACATTCCGTCGGTCGTCGCCGAGTACCTCGATGCGGCGCACGAGCGCGGCTATCGCGAGGTGCGGCTCATCCACGGGCGCGGGATCGGAGTGCAGCGGAGGATCGTGCGCTCGGTGCTCGCGAAGCATCCGCGGGTCGCGAGCTTCGGGGACGCGCCGCCCGAGCGCGGTGGCCCAGGCGCGACGATCGTGACGCTCCGGGCTCCGCGCTGAGGCCGGCGCCGTCCGCCGACGCACCGTCCGACGTTACGCGTTCGGGCTTTTGCGCTCCGCCAGATGGCGGTAGAGAAAGTCCGTGTCGAGCGGGCTCAGATCGAACCGGCGCGAAGCCTCGTCGACGAGCCGGAGCCGGTCGGCGTGCGGGTCGTCCGCCAGGCGGTCGTCGATCCACTTCACGGCCTGCTTGATCGGCGCTTCTCCAGCCGCCATGACCGGCTCCTTTCCGGTGACGAGCGCTGCTGCTCGCGCTCGAACGTCGTCTTCCAGTCCTTGTTCAGATCCTCGATCCCGGGAATGTCCTTGATCGTGCTCCAGGCCGCGCGCGCCCGGCCGCGCATCGCGTACATGAGCGTCTCGCTGATCTCGTCCTCGGTGGCGCCAGCTTGCTTCGCAGCCGCGAAGCGTCCGGGCACTCAGGAGGTGCAGCCGGCGGCAGCCATCGCGGCCAGCGCCACCGGCTGCATCGTCTTCGGATCGAGCGCGCCTTCCCGGTCGTACACGCCGGCGAACTCCTTCATCTCTCCCATCGAACCACCTCCACGCGAACAGATCGATGCCTGCGGATTATACTGGCTCTCGGCGACGACCGGCCGGGGGCGATGGCGGCCGCCCGGGCCCGGCGTGAGTCGCGACAACCCGGAAATTGGCCGGAAATTGGCCGGAAATTGGCTGGCTCCCGTGATGCGCCAATTGGCTCTTGACGACGCTGGATCGTGCCTGAAAATGGCATGGTCAGGGAGCCACCGAACCAGGAGCCTCGAGTCCAGTGAATCTCGCGCTCGACCGTGACAAGCCCGTGCCGCTGGCCCACCAGATCCGCGCGCACCTGGAGCGCTTGATCCGCGAACGTCGCCTCGCCGCGGGCGCGAAGCTGCCCGCCACGCGGGAGCTGGCGCGGGACCTCGGCGTCAACCGCGCCACCGTCGCGCTTGCGTACGAGGAGCTTGTCGCCGCGGGACTCGCCCATGCCCACGTGGGGCAGGGGACGTTCGTCGCGCCGCCGACCAGCCACCTCGATGGCGCTGGGTCAGTCAACGGCGACGCGGTTCGCGCCGCGCGCCCGGCCATCGACTGGGCCGCGCTCGTGTCGCGCCACGCGCAGAGCATCGCCGAAGACGACGACCGCCGCCGCGGGTTCGCGCGCGAGGCGGCCGCCAGCGTCATCTCGTTCGCCGGCGGCATGCCGGACAGCGGGCTCTTTCCGACCGAGCCGTTCCGCCGCGTCCTGAACCAGGTCGTGCGCGACGAGGGCGAGAAGGTCCTCCAGTACTACGCGGCGGCTGGCTATCCGCCGCTCAGAAGCTATCTCGCGAGGTACCTGCTGCGCTTCGGCGTCGAGGCGCGTCCGGAAGAGATCCTGATCGTGAACGGCTCGCAGCAGGGTTTCGATCTCATCGCGCGCACGTTCGTCGATCCCGGGGACGTCGTCGCGATCGAGCAGCCGACGTATCCGCGGGCGGCGCAGGTGTTCCGGGCGTTCGGCGCGCAGCTTCTCGCGGCGCCGTGGGACACCGAGGGCCCGCGTCCGGACGCGTTCCAGCGGCTCGTCACACGTCACGCGCCGAAGTTCTTTTACTGTCAACCGACGGGCCACAATCCGACCGGCCTCGCCGTGACGGCGGAGCGGGCCGAGCAATTGCTCGCGCTGGCGATCGAGCACCAGGTGCCGATCGTCGAGGATGGGTTCGACGCGAGTGTGCACTACGGCACGCGGCCGGCGATGCCGCTCGCTGCGCGCGACCGCGACGGCGGTGTCCTCTATCTCGGCACGTTCTCGAAGATCCTGTTCCCTGGCCTCCGCCTCGGCTGGATCGTGGCGCCGATCCCCGTCATCGAGCGGCTGGAGGCTGCGAAACGTGTCGCGGATCTGCACACGAGCGCGCTCATCCAGGCCGCGGTGCATCGGTTCTGCGCGAGCCGACTGCTCGACCGTCACGTGACACGAGCGGCCGCGGAGTATCGCCGCCGTCGTGACGCGCTGCTCGCCGCACTCCGGCGCCGCATGCCGGACGGCGTGACGTGGACCGAGCCGAGCGGCGGGTTCTCGCTGCTGGTCACGCTGCCGCCCAGTCTCGACGCGGCCGTCGTGTTGCCCGACGCGATCGAGCGTGGCGTGGCGTTCACGCCGGGCGCGGCGTTCTTCGTCGACGGCAGCGGTGCGCCGACGCTGCGGCTCTCGTTCTCGGGCGTGCCGGTGGGGCGGATCGACGAGGGGGTGCGACGGCTTGCGGAGGTGATCCGCGGACATGTGAAACGGACACGCCCGCGGGTCGAGCGCGTGGCGGTCCCCGTGGTGTGACCGATCTGACGGAATTCACGAAGGAGGAGACCATGACGGACGAGCTGAACGGGTTACGGGTTGCCGACCGGAAGCACATCGGCCTCGCCGAGATGCTGAAGGGCGGGGTCATCATGGACGTCACGAACGCCGACCAGGCCCGGATCGCTGAAAAGGCCGGCGCCGCGGCGGTGATGGCGCTCGAGCGCGTGCCGGCCGACATCCGCCGCGATGGCGGCGTTGCGCGGATGGCGTCGGTGCGGAAGATCAAGGAAATCCAGGAGACGGTGACGATCCCGGTCATGGCGAAGGCGCGGATCGGGCATTTCGTCGAGGCGCAGATCCTCGAATCGCTCGCCGTCGACTACATTGACGAGTCCGAAGTCCTGACACCGGCCGACGAGCATTTCCACATCGACAAGTTCGCGTTCTCGATTCCGTTCGTCTGTGGCGCCCGTGATCTGGGTGAAGCGCTGCGTCGAATCGGCGAGGGCGCGGCGATGATCCGGACGAAGGGCGAGGCCGGCTCCGGCAACATCGTCGAGGCGGTGCGGCACATGCGCGCCGTGATGAGCGGCATCCGCCGACTCACCCTGCTCGGTGACGAGGAGCTGATGACCGAGGCGAAGAACCTCGGCGCGCCCTACGAGCTCCTGCGCTGGGTCGCGAAGCACGGCAAGCTGCCGGTCCCGAACTTTTCGGCAGGCGGGATCGCAACGCCGGCCGACGCCGCACTGATGATGCAACTCGGCGCCGAAGCGGTGTTCGTCGGCTCGGGCATCTTCAAGTCGACCGATCCGTCCGCGCGCGCGGACGCCATCGTGCGGGCCACCACGCACTTCCGAGATCCCAAGGTGCTCGCGGAAGTGAGCCATGATCTCGGCGACGCCATGGCCGGGATCGAGACCTCCAAACTGGCGGAGAAAGACCTCCTCCAGACGCGTGGCTGGTAGGCCGCTCCGACGGCCAACACATGAAAATCGGCGTCCTCGCGCTCCAGGGCGATTTCGAGGCGCACGCGAAGGCGCTCTCGCGTGTGGACGCGTCGGGTGCGCTCGGAGAGCCGGTCGTGTCCGTCGAGGTCAGGAAGCCTGGAGAGCTCGCCGACCTCGACGGCCTCATCATTCCGGGCGGTGAGTCGACGACGCTGTTGAAGCTGATGACCGACTGGGGCTTCATGCCCGCGCTGGCCGAGTTTCACGCCAAGGGGCGGCCGCTCTTCGGCACGTGCGCGGGGCTGATCCTGCTCGCGCGCGACGTCGAGCGGCCGCGACAGCCGTCGCTCGGCCTGATCGACGTCGGTGTGGAACGCAACGCGTACGGCCGCCAGCGCGAGTCGTTCGAGGCGCGCGGGGTGGCAGAGCTCGACGGCGCGCAGCCGGTCGAGATGATCTTCATCCGCGCGCCGAGAATCCGCCGCACGGGCGGGGGCGTCACCGTGCTCGCGCGACACGGAGACGAGACGGTCATGGCCCGGGAAGGTCACGTGCTGGTCGCCACGTTCCATCCCGAGCTGACGGACGATACGGCGGTGCACTCGTATTTCTGCCGCATGGTCGAGCGCGCGCGTTCGCAACGGAGCCACGGCCCGATGGGACAGGTGGCCGCCCGAGCTTGACACGCGGGCGGCAGCGCCCCTATGCTCTGGTCCAACCAGCGGACCATCAGGCCGCATTCCCGCACGAGGCCGCCCGTACGAGGGATACACTCGACCGCCGAGAGTCAAGTCCAGACGCGTTCCGAGGAGGATGGCATGGCAGCGCTGACGTGTGAGGTCGTCTACCGGGGGATCTTCCAGAAAAATCTCGCGGCGCGGATCACGCGCGGCATCGTGCTCTCGGCGCGCAAGGCCGGGCGCTGGGGCATTGCCTTCGGCCGCTACGGCGACAGCCCCCAGCGCAACGGAATCCCGGCCAAGGACTTCGCGATCGTGGCCGACACGAAGGAAGAGCTCGAGCAGAACATGGCGCGCTACGAGCCGAAGCAGGTGGACGTCACCATCTGCGTGGACGACACGCTCTCGAAGGGCGTCGAGTCGTGGGCCTGGTACGGGCTGCAGCCGATCAACCGGCTCACGGCGCCGAACGGCACGGTCTTGATGACGTCGCTCCAGTCATTCGACGAGCTGCTGAAGGACATCCACAAGAAGGACGCGCCGTACTCGCTCGCGCTCATCCGCGCCAAGGCCTCGTTCTCGGGCCTCTGGGTCTATCGCGAAGATCACACCGAGGTCCGTGTGCTCGGGGCGCTCGCCAAGATCGCGCCCGGGTTCCTCTCGCTCGACGCCGTCGGTCAGGCGATCAGCGAGATGGAGTGGGGCTCCGA
>Ga0066710_100000708_pt1 | contig 21716 bp, 24 predicted proteins | sample GraSoiAngelo_159_FD_79666 | JGI IMG/M metagenome (GOLD analysis project Ga0066710, IMG submission 79666) | Grasslands soil microbial communities from the Angelo Coastal Reserve, California, USA - 14_1009_16_40cm | ecosystem: Environmental > Terrestrial > Soil > Grasslands | place: USA...
AGGAGCCCTGAGGTGGACGCGCCTCACCGCGCGAACGTCAAGCTGAAGTAGCTCGGGGGGGAGGAACCCCGCGGGGTTGGCTCCTCAGGAAGGATTCGAACCGAGGAACAGCCGTCCACGGCAGCCGAACCCGGCGCACTCGGTCTTGACCTGAACGCAACTTAGCACACGGGCGTTCGGTCCAACCTGGCCTCAGTCGCAGCGAGAAGAGGGACAGTTAAGGGACGTCAGGCCGCCCCAGTTGTGTACGCAAGTGTTGACACTCTAAGGCCGCTCCGATAGACTGGTCCCGCTGGAGCAGAGTATGCGCGTCGCTGGCGTGAGGGAATTCCGTAACCGCGCCCCCGAGCTGGTCAAGGGGGACGAGCTCGTGTTCGTGACCCGCCACGGAAAGCTCTCAGGACTGCTGGTCCCGCTTAGCGAGCCCCAGGAGCTCCCCGTCGAGCTGCGCCGGGAACTCTTGACCCGCTTGGGCGCTGGGATCGCGAATCACCTGAAGGCGCGCGGCATGAGCGAGGCCAAGGTTCTGCGTGACTTCGAAGCCTGGCGAAAGGCCCGTCGCCGCAGTCGCCGCCGACGCTAACGTCCTACTGTCGGCCGTCCTGGGCCATGCGGCGCTGCGGGTCTTCACCCAGACCGACACCGGCGTCCTGACAACACAGGGCGTCCTGCAGGAGGTCCGCGACTACCTTCCAATCGTCGCCAGACAGTACGACATGCTTCCTCAGGCCCTGGAAGCACAGTTTCGACTCCTGGCGGTGCGCGAGTGCGAACTGAACGAGTTCGCGCACGAGCTCGAAGCCGCGAAGCGATCCATCGCGAAGCGCGATCCGCATGATGTGGACCTCCTCGCGCTTGCCCTGGCCTTTGCCATCCCAGTGTGGTCGAACGACAGCGACTTCAAGGATGCTGGCGTGGAGTGGTACACGACGGCTCGACTGCTTCGGCGCTTGGGGATCTAGTTTCGCCGACTTTCAGCGCCGCGAGAACCGCGACCCGGAGGTGAACGAGAAGGTCGCGCCGGCGCAGCTCGAAGCGCTGTCCAAGTGGGGCGCACCGCGCGAGAAGCCGTACGAGGACCTGAACGCCATCCAGCAGGCGACGCTGGTGCTCAACGGCGACCACGACGTGATCGTCTATACCATCAACTCATACATCCTGCAGCAGAAAATACCCAACGCGCAGCTGATCCTCTACCCGGACGCCGGCCACGGCGCGCTGTACCAGTATCCGGAGCGCTTCGTCCGACACGTCTCGATGTTCCTGTGCGAGTAAGCCACTTCGGCGCATTCTGTTTCCGACTTCGTGGTCTCGCTCCTCCGAACCTGAGCTCACCGGCCTATCGCTGCGGGCTTCACAGGTTGCCCGGCCCAGGTTACCTGGGGCCGATGGTGCCGGTGGGTGGCGGGTTCGGTCTCCCGCCCCTCTTCGCCGGCTTCTTCTTCGATCGCTTTGGGGCTTTCTTCACCGCCTTTTTCGCCGCTTTCTTCTTAGCCATCGGTTTCTCCTTCCTGGCTTGTAACGTTGCACGTGTCGACTACCAGCGCATGTTGAACCGCTCGCAATACCAGTCGTCGTCGCGAACCCGGCGGGCCTGAAGTTCCCGGCGGCGCTCGGCGATGTCGCTTTCCGCCAGCAGGGCCAGGGCTTCGCCGAAGCCCGGATAGGTGCGCAGGCTGGAAACCACTCTTCCCAGACGCTTGGGACCGAAATGAACGAAGGCCAGGCGCAGCCGGTTGAACAGGAACTCGGGCCATCCCACGTGGTAGGGAGACCGCTTCCGGAACTTGTGCCCCGCGACCGTATCCGGGGTGATCATGAGCTCGTAGCCCAGCGTCCAGAACCGCACAGAGCCTTCGGTGTCGATGCTACCCCGCTGCAACTGGCGCTCGTCCCAGCCCCCCGTGGCTTCGATCACGTCCCTCCGCGTTGCGAAACAGCAGCCGGGGATGATGGGCGCGGCCACGGGACCGCGGGGCTTGCGACGAAGCCATCGGACCTCCAACTGGGAATCCTTGAAGGTCAGACCGTAGCCGATCCGCCTGCGACGGAATCCGACGATCCCGGGCGCCACGCCCCCTACCCGGGGATTCCGAAGCACGTCCAGCATCGGACGCCACCAATCGGATTGCAGCCGAAGATGCGCGTCAGCGTACACGATCACTCCTCCCCGGGCCTGTCGGGCTCCCGCGTTGCGGGCGCGGGCGACGCCGTAGTTCTCGACCCGATGCCGCCTGATCCGGCCGCGCCGCGTCCTCACCTGATTCGCGGAGCCGTCGGTGGACCCGTCGTCGACCACGATGATCTCGCTTCCCTCGGGCAGCGTGTGGTCGATGTTCTCGACCGTTCGCTTGAGCTCCTGGCCTTCGTTGCGGCTGATGACGACGACGCTGATCCTATCGGCCATTCTCCTCAAGCCAGACATTGCCCGTCAGTTCGCCCAGGGAAAACACTAGCGCGCCCTTGCCCGCCGAAAGTCCGGTGAGGAACCCCCGGCTTCCCACATGTTTCAAGGAGAGGCGAGCGGAGTGAAAATGGCGCACCGCGAAAGCCTCGCCGGAAGGCTGCTTGGTGAGGGGGTCCAGGGGACGGACCCAGATGCAGCGGAACCCATCGCGCTCCGACACGAAGTACAGGAATCTCCCGTCCGCAGACCACGCCGGGTCCCGCTCCAGCTTGGCGCCATCGGTCACGGGAATCCACTTGGGTTGGGGCGCGGGAACCTCCGGCCCGGTGGGAGCGATCCAGATCTGCGCGGAGTTGGTTGCGTTGCGGAGGGCATGAAAGGCCACCCATTTCCCATCTGGCGAGAACCGGGAACTGGAGAGAATCAACTCCGGACTCGGCCGCCGGGCGAGCCGGACGGTGTCGCGCCGGCCGGAGTCGAACATCAACACGTCCTCGTCTGCGAGGGGCTCGTAGAGCGCCTGCCGCCCGTCGTTCGAGGCGCCCATCACGTCACCGCACTGCTCGCACAGCTTCTCGACCGCGCCGCCCGCCCAGGGAATGGACCGCAGATCGGAGTCGCTGGAATAGACGATGCGGCTGCCATCCCCGGAAAGGCGCGCCGTGGTCAGCCGAGAGGGGCTGGTGAGCACCGCGTGTTCCGTGCCGGACGCGGTATCGCGCGCGCGTAAGGACCAGGTGTCCGACCGGCGGCTCACGTATGCGATTCTTCCGGCATTCCAGCTGATGGAGGGCGCGAGCTCCTCGGTGACGGCTTCGGTCAACCGCTTCAGGGGGCCGCGCGCCGCGCCGGTGGCCGCCTCCAGCGGCTGCATCCACACGTCAAAATTGAGCTCCGCGGCGGCGAAGACCAGACTCCTGGCGTCACCCGACCACCTCGCATCCTGGTGCAGCCCGGGGCCGAGGGTCAGCCGCTCCGCGGCGCCGTTTCCCAGCAGCGGAATCTCCCAGAGGTTGACGGCGGCGCCCAGGGGGGCGTTGAAGAGAATCCAGTCCCCGCCCCCTTCCCGCCAGTCGAGGGCCACGGGAAAGAGCTGCGGCAGCGTGGAACGCATCAGGTTCTGCGCGTCGATACGCGCGAGAGCCCCGCTCCTCCTGGGGACGCCGCCCTCGACGGGGAGAATCCACCAATCGAGCTCCGCCCGGGCGGGCGCGTTCGCGTCCCGGCGCCCCAAAACGACAAGGCGGTCGCCGCGGGGCGACCAGACCGGGTGGGTCGCGGTCGCCATTTCGGGATGCACCGCGCGCGGGACGCCACCGGTTGAATCGATGACGAACACGCCCGCGGAGCCCGGAGTGGAAACCGCTCCCCCGCCGACCGAGTAGGCGACCCACCGGCCGTCCGGAGAGAAACGGGGATTGCGGCCGAGCGACGCCAGGAGGACCGGAGTGCCGCCCAGGGCGGGGACCAGGTAGATGCCACCGCCGTCTTTCTCCGAGCGAAAGGCGATGATGGTGCCATCCGGCGAAAAGGCCGGATCGCTCTCGTCCGCGGGATCGAAGGTAAGGCGAAGGGGATCGCGGCCGCCGCTCTGCTGCACCCAGATATCCAGGTTGTCTTCCTTGGCCCGGTCGGAGGCGAAGGCCAGCAACTTTCCGTCACGCGACAGCGCGGGGTAGCCGTTGAGTCCGCTGTCCGCGGTGACCATGCGCAACTCCGCCTGGCCGCGAGCGCGGGACGCGCTGGTGGCGGGCCGGAGCCGAAGGCCGGCGAACGCGAGGAGCGCTCCCCCGGCGCACGCCGCCGCCAGGAGCGGCCATCCGACGGGTCGCCGGCGGCCGCCTTCCGCACTCTGGGCGATGGACAGCCCGTCGGCGGACGACTCCAGGTCCCTGCCCATGTCCTCCAGCAGCTGCTTCACGTCGGACATGTGCTGCCAGCGATCGGCCGGATTCTTGTGGAGGCACTTGAAGAGCAGGCGCACCAGAGGGCGCGGCGCCTGACCGGGGGCCAGCGGCGCGGGCTCGCTGTGGAGGATGGCGGCCAGGGTGCCGGCCGCGGAATCCTCCTTGAACGCGGCCCGGCCCGTCACCATCTCGTAGAGCACACAGCCGAAGCTGAACACGTCCGAGCGCGAATCGACGGGCTTGCCCTGGGCCTGCTCCGGCGACATGTACTGCGCCGTGCCCACGACTCGTTCCTGGGTAACGGAGGCTTCGCCGGCGGTCGCGAGGGTTTGCAGGGCCAGTCCAAAGTCGACCACCTTCACCAGCCCCCGGTCCGTCACCATGATGTTGGTGGGCTTGAGGTCGCGGTGGACGATGCCGGCGTCGTGAGCCGCGGCGAGCGCGCTCGCGATCTGGGCGGCGCAGTGGAGGAGCGCGCGCGGAGGCAGGCCACCAGGGCCGATTGTGTCGCGCAGGGTCTCGCCCGCGATCCGCTCCATGACGATGAAGTCGACGTCCCCGGCCCGACCGGCTTCGTGCACGGTCACGATGTTGGGATGATTGAGCGCGGAGGCGGCCTGGGCTTCGCGGGCGAAGCGCTTCCGGCCTTCGTCGTGCGCCTGGCCGGCGAGAATCACCTTGAGGGCGACGGGGCGACCGAGCAGATCGTCGGTGGCCTCGTACACGGCCCCCATGCCGCCAGCGCCCAGGCGTCCTCGGATCGTGTAGTGCCCGAGCTTGCTACCCGGAGAGTGGGCTTCGTTTCCGGGCGGGGGCGCTCCCGCGAGAACCCTGATTCGGGTTGGGTCTTCCTCCAGCGTCAACTGCGGCCAGGTTAGCGGAGGCCCCCTGCCCGGTCAACAGAAGCTCTCCCGATGCGGGCGCGGGCTGTTCGACGGATGCCTACTCGATGAAGGCGAGGCGGCGCCACTTCGAGGGGCGCGAGCGCAGACCGTCGCAGATCGCGGCGACCCGCCACTGGCCCGTTCTTCCGGCTTGGGCGAAATCGGCCTCGAACCGCGGTGTTGTCGAAGCCGCGAACCTCGTGCTCCTGCGGCGCGAGGGGAACTCGAACCGCGCGGACAGCTCGAACTGATATCCGGCGGCGCCGGGAACGGGCTCCACCGTGAGCTCGACCCTTCGCTCGGAGAGCGCCCGGTCCGCGGGCGCGCGCAGGACCGGGGGGGCGAGGCCTGGATCGATCCGCAGCCCGCCGCCATTCTCCAGACGCGAGACCGCCCGGGGCCGCGGGATCGACAGTCTTCCCGGACGCATGCGCCAGACGCCCCGGCCGTAGGTCGCGGCCGTGAGCGTACGATCCTTGTGATGGTAGACCAGGTCCGACACGACCACGCTCGGCAGATTGCCGTTGACATGCAGCCATCGGCCGTCGATTTCAGCCCATACCCCCACGTCGCCGGCGACGAAGAGCCGGTAGGGAGGATGGGTTTCGTATGCGGCCGCGAAGTACGCGACGTTCGGTAGCGCCCCGCGGTCGATGTCTTCCCAGACCGCGCCGCCGTCTCTGGATCGGAAGACGTGGCCATAGGGCAAGGGCGCCCCCGTCCCCAGCTCGACGCCGGAACCGGCAACGCCGGTCGCCGCGACCGTCACCACCACGGTGGCCGCGGCCTTCGGATGCGTCTCGATGGAAGTGATCGCTCGCGCAGGAATGTCAGGCCCGGCCAGGTTTTCGGACCACGTGGCGCCGCCGTCCCGGCTGCGAAAAATGCCGCCGTTGGTGGTGCCCACGAAGAGCAGGCGCGGATTCACGCTCGAGATCTCGATCGCGGAGATCGGCGATCTGTCGAGGACGGGGGAGGCCCGTTTCCAGCGGCGGCCGTTCGTTGCGCTGGACCAGAGACGGGCGGTCCCGGCAAAGAGTCTCCTCTTCCCTCCCCGGGTGGTAGGCTCGATGGCCAGGACGGTGACCGCGCGCTGGCTGCGCTCGTCCTCCAGGACCTGTCCTGGTGCCGGCGAGACATTCCTCCAGTTGTCGTAGTCCCAGGGCCGGCCGCGGCGATGCCGGCGGACGTCGAAGTTGTTAGCCGAGGCGAAGACGTTCTCCGCGTCGCTCGGATCGAAGACGGTCCAGGCGCCGTCGCCCGGAATGGCCGGGACGCAATCGCCTTCTTTGCAGTCTCCCACGCCGGCAATGAGCGTCCCGTTGTCCTGCGTGCCTCCGGCGAAGATCTTCCCGTTGGAGGGAGCCACGTCCAGATCGTAGAACATGGTCGTGACCATCCCCTGCGAACGATCCTTCCAGGAGCGGCCTCCGTCTTCGCTGACGAAGACGCCACCGTCGTTTCCGGAGATGATCGCGTCGTCCTCCGGCCAAAGAAGCGCGTGATGGTCGTCGTGCACGTAATTGACGGCGCCACGGTCCCGGCTGGTGATCTTGCGCCACCTTCGGCCCCCGTCGTCGGTCCGGTACAGCTTCATGCCGCCCCACACGACGGAATCGGGTTTCCCGCGATGAACGGCGAGCGTGTTGTTGTAGGACATCTGCCGTTCCCTCGGGAAGCGTCGCCCGTCGAGGATCTCCTTCCAGGATTTGCCTCCATTGGTGCTCCGAAACAATCCCAGGACGTGATCGGACCGGCTCGCCACCAGGGCGTAGAGGACATCGAGATCGGACGGCGCAAACGCGAGACTCGTCCGCCGAAAGTGCTCGCCCGGGGGAAGTCCCGTCTTCATCTGCTCCCACGATCTCCCGGCGTCGGAGCTACGCCAGATTCCGTTCTCCGAGCCGTCCGGCTCGACCGCGGCGTAGAGGCGCCGGCTGTCCTCGGGGTGGATCAGAACGGAATGACAGTTGTAGCTGCGCCTTCCCCAGCGCCGGCAAGGCTTGGAGGTTTCGCCATAGAAGTCCACGAAGTACAGGCCAGCCGGCATGCTCTCGTCCAGGTACACGCTACCCATGACCATCTGGAAGCGCTTCTGCAAGGCTTTCCCGAAGGCCAGGCAGCCGATCCGGCGCGGCTGTCTGCGAATGTCCTCTTCCAGGGAACTCCCTACCGGCTGGCCCAGCAGGTTGCTCCAGGTGAGCCCCTTGTCGATCGAGTAGTACAGCCCGCTTCCGGGGTAGTGATCCGCGGCCATGTTCGCTTCTCCCGTCGCCACGACGACGCACCAGTCCCAGAGCTCGATCCAACCCACGGCCCCAATGCTCTGAGTGGCGAAGCGGCTCCAGGTTTGTTTCCATGAAGCTCCCGCGTCGCTGGACATCCAGACGCCCCCTGCCGCCGAACCCGCAACCCAGAAGTTGGGGTCGGCGGGATGAATCGCGAGCGAGGTGACGCGTCCCGCGACGTTGAAGGGGCCGGCGCAGTCCCAGCGGTGATCGGGGTGGATCTCGGATCGCGTCTGGGTATTCCAGAACCTCTCGATCTCCAGCGCGGGAGCGTCGCGCAGCGGGAAGGAAGCGCGTTGGAAGAAGAAACTGCGGTTCTTGCTGGAGTCGCGAGCGGACACCGCAGGGTGCCGAGTCCTACGCATGAGGCTCCTCTTGAGTGAACTGCGAGTGAGATGCTACCGCGAGCGCGAACTTTCCTCCCGAGTCGCCCAAGGTCAGGGGGCGCCGGGCGTCGCCAGCATCGATTCCGGCCCTGCTGAGGGGGTTGGCTCCTCAGGTAGGATTCGAACCTATGCAAGCCCTCTCAGCCCGTCCCGTCCGTGTCAGTCAGTCGGTCCTGAGAATTCAAGGCTTTAGAAGCGTAGCCAGTGGACGGGCTGGCACCCTCGGGACACCGGAGCCGTACGTTTGCCGTACGGTGGAGAATGTGACTGTGCAGGCTGACCTCGGCATGAAACCCCCTGGCCGGGCTACGGTTCGACCTGACCCTCAAGCCGGCGCGAGGGAACCGCAGCCGTGACGGTCATTCCGCCCACGACCTCTCGGCCTCCGAGCAGCTCCTCGGCCCACCTCTCCGCCTGCTCCTGGGCCTCAATCACGGTCCAGTTGCCCGGCTCGAACCTCGCCCTGGCCCTGTTCGTGACGATGGCGACGTTGAACCGGCCGTCGCCCAACTCCGTCACGTTGGCCACGGCATGGAGGCGGTCACCGTGCGTGAAGACACACGTCCAGTGCCTCATTTGGTAACCCTCCGGAACATACTCTACGCCTTGTAGCGACGCCGACCTGCAACCGAAGCACCGAAGGTTTGCGCCGGCGGATGGTTCGAGTCAAGCACGAGTCAAGCTGGATCATCGGAGCGTTGTTCTCTCGATCAGCTCCAGCAGCTCGCCGATCACCTTGAGGCTCCCGACAGCCTCTCTCGCCGTCGGTTCGACGGCTTCGTGCACCGCGCGGTTTCGTAGGAGCCGGTACTGATCGAACCAGGCTCTCCACGGGTCGGACCGTGCAAGATCCTCTGTCAAACCCTTGGTCAGGTATCGCTGCATCAAGATCGCTGACGGTGGCCCCTCAACCTCCTTCTGTGCGAGGTCCGGCCGATTGCCGGCACGAACCAACCTCCACGGCTTTCCGCTTCACGCAGATGTCCAAGGCCACGTTCATCTCTATGACCGCGATCCGCCGCGCACCCCTGGCGATGGCACCGCGCGCGTTCAGCATCAGGACGAGCGTAAGGGGCGGATCCTCTTCACCACTCAGGCGCTCCCGAAACGACTGGTGGTCCGACTCGTCTAGCATGGGTAACGGCGTCCGGATCGGCGATGTCATGTCGGAATGGACCGTGGTGCTCATGACCGGCTCGCCACCGATCGTCTCGACGGTGCGCACAACTAGTGGCTGCCCGGCGCGGACCTCGTGGAACTCGCGGCTCGTCAGCGGAAGCACTTCCACGTCGCGCAGCAGCACGCGATAGACGTTCAAGAACCGGTTCAGGAATCGAAAGCTCCATACCCGCACGTTCGTGAGACCCTGTTCGGTCGGTGCGGAGCCGAACTCGGCGTCGAACCCGATGTCGATGACCGAGTAGGGCAGCATTGCTCCCGGAACCTCGAAACCGGTCGCGCCCTTCATCTGTCCCTTAGGGAACTCGAAGGCGACCTCGGCGCTCATTTCTCCGGTCACATCCCCAATTGATCGGCTGACCCCTGTGACGCGTACCCAATAGGTGTGGCCGTCACACCAGCCCGCGTACTCGCTGTCTTGCAGACGGAGCCGGTCGACCACTATCCGCAAGCCACGCTCTTCTGGAACAGCCAGACGCCGTACGAGAATGCGCACATCATCGGGGCTTTCCCTTCGAGCTCACCAAGGTGCGGGTGCCGGCAATCCGCGAGCGCGCGCTGTCAATACGGCGTAACGTCGCGGACCAGCTCGCGCAGGCGGTGGCGGACGGCGTCGAGCTCCACTACCCAAGCCGATGCCGCACCTGATCGATCCGCCGCAGCCCGAGGTCAAGGAGTCGCCGCAATGTCGCTCACCTTCCCCCGGGCGACGGCAGCATCCGCGGGCGCAAGATCGCTATCCTCGTGGCCCCGGGTGTCGAGGCGAGCTCGGTAACCCGGACGCAGGCGTCCCTGGCCAAGGCCGGCGCGGTGACGCGCCGCATCGCTGTCCGCCTCGGCCAGGTCCAAACCGACGACGGACATCCTCGACGCCGCCGGAACCTTCGAGATGCCCTCTGTGCTCTTTTGACGCGGTCGTAGATCCGGACGGCGAGGGCGGCGCCGGCGAGCTGCGGTCCCTGGGCCACGCGCTCGAATTCCTGAAGGACCAGTATCGTCATTGCAAGCCGATACTGATGCTGGGCACAGAGGACGCCATCGTGAACGAAGCGGGCGTCCCGACCGATGACGAATCGGACTGGGTGATCGTGCGCGACTTCCCGGCATTCATCGCCGCGGTCGGCAAACATCGCAAACTGCGACTGCGCTACCGACCCGCCACGCGTCTGAGCTGAGGCGCGCTGGGACGGCCCACGACTTTGATGCAGCCGTCCGAACCTACAATGCTCAGACGCATGATTACGCGCTGTTCTGGTGATCTGCGGCAGATGGCGATCACTAGTCGCCCAGCCCTACTAGGGACGGGCGCCACCAGATGTTGACGGCTTCTTTCCCGAAGAACGCGGTTTGCTAGGTCCGTTGCCGCTCTTGCCGCGGCCCTGTCGGCTGGCCGATCGCGCCGACGGCCGTCGGCTCTGCTTGGCCCGCGCCGCCCCGATGGCGGTCTTTACGTCCTTCCGCTCCTCGGGCGGAGGCAGCACCGCCGGCATTCCGAGCGCCTTCAGCCACAGCTCACGGCACCACCCCTGTGTGTGGTAGAGGTGCTCGTCCTCCTCTTCCTCCACCTCGGAGTGCGCTTCCTTCAAAGCGCGCCCGGCTTCGCCGCCCAGGTCCGTCGCCTGTTGGCCGATCAGCTCCCAATTGAGATGATCCTTCGTCTCCGCGTCCACGACACACTCGCAAGCCACCAGCTCGGCCGCCTCCGGCTTGCCTGCCGAAACAGCCTTCTGCATGGCCTTGACGAGGCTCGCGCCCTTGTCGCGCACGATCCCACGGCCGGGCGTCTGGGCTGACGGGTCCAGCCCGACCTTCGTGAGCAGATCGGTGGCGATCTGCACGTGATTGCGGGTCTGCTCGAGATACTCTTCCCACTCTTGCTTTAACTCTGGGTTCACGGCGCACTCCAGCGCCGTCTCATAGACCTTGACGCCGCCCAACTCGGTCTCCAGCGCCTGATACAGCAGATCCTGCACCTCTTCCGACAGCGACTGCGATTTCATACTCTGCTCCTCACTAAACAGTGACGCGACCACGCTTGATGCGGCTGTCTGTGGACTCGTCTTTTTTGCTGACGCCCGTATCCCCGCTTGCAAGTGACATGCCGTGGCCCTGTTTGCTTCACAGCAGCGAGCCTAACGCTGGCGAGTCTGCGGCGGGAACGGCAGGCATAGGAATTGCTCTAGGCCGGGCGTGCTCGTTGACTCAGGAGCTTTGCCGTGCATCGTCGTCGGCCTGGCGCTCTTCAGCCTGAACTGCCGGGGCGGCGACGCGCACGGCTCGACACTTCCCTCAACTGCGCCACCACCATTGACCCACGGTGCGACTGATCCTGCGGCGGCTCGCGACGACGGGCAATGGACGATGCCGGCGCGGAACCACGCGTCCACGCGCTTCAGCGAGCAGGACCAGATCAACACCGGCAGCGTGTCGGGCCTCAAGCTCGCGTGGACGTTCTCCACCGGTGTGCTGAAGGGACACGAGGCGGCGCCGCTCGTGGTCGGCGACACGATGTACATCGTGACGCCGTATCCGAATGTGCTCTACGCCCTCGACCTCGCCCATCCCGGCGCGCCCGTGCGTTGGGCCTACAAGCCTAAGCCGGCGGCGGCGGCCCAGGGCGTGGCGTGCTGCGACGTCGTGAACCGCGGCGCGGCCTTCGCCGCGGGCCGGATCTTCTTCAACACGCTCGACGATCACACGATCGCCCTCGACGCGGCGAGCGGACGCGAGATCTGGAACGCGCAAGTCGGCGACATCAACCACGGCGAGTCGATGACGATGGCGCCGCTCGTGGTCAAGAACAAGGTGCTCGTCGGCAACAGCGGCGGCGAGTTCGGCGTCCGGGGCTGGCTGACCGCGCTAGACGCGGGCAGCGGTCGCGTCGCGTGGCGCGCATACAGCACGGGGCCCGATGCCGACGTGCTGATCGGCCCTGACTTCAAGCCGTTCTATGCGCAGGACCGCGCACCGGACCTCGGCGTGTCGAGCTGGCCGCCGGACATGTGGAAGATCGGCGGCGGCACCGTCTGGGGTTGGATCTCCTACGACCCCGACCTCAACCTGGTCTATTACGGCACCTCAAACCCCGGGCCGTGGAACCCTGATCAGCGTCCGGGCGACAACAAATGGACGGCGACGCTCTTCGCGCGGGACGCCGACAGTGGCCAGGCGAGGTGGGCGCTGCAGATCAGCCCGCACGACCTCTACGACTACGACGGCGTGAACGAGAACGTGCTCGCCGACCTCACCATCGGCGGGAGGACGCGCAAGGTGCTGCTCCACCCCGACCGCAACGGCTACGTGTACGTCGTGGACCGGGCCACCGGCGAGGTCCTCTCCGCCAAGCCGTTCGTCCACGTCACCACGACGACCGGAATCGACCTGAAGACGGGCCGTCCGGTCGAGGTCGAGGAGAAGCGGCCGGGCTTCGGCAAGGTGGTGCACGACATCTGTCCGGCCGCGCCCGGCGGCAAGGACTGGCAGCCGTCCGCGTTCTCGCCGCGGACCGGTCTTCTGTACCTGCCGCACAACAACCTCTGCCAGGAAGAGGAGGGCGTGCAGGCGAACTACATCGAGGGGACGCCGTTCGTGGGAGCGAACGTCAAGATGTACCCCGGCCCCGGCGGCAACCGAGGCGAGTTCACCGCATGGGACCCGGTGGCCGGCGCCGCGGTGTGGAAGATCGCCGAGCGCTTTCCCGCGTGGAGCGGCGCGCTGGCCACGGCGGGCGACGTCGTCTTCTACGGGACGATGGACCGCTGGTTCAAGGCCGTCGATGCCCGCACCGGCGTCCTGCTCTGGCAGTTTCAAGTGGGATCCGGGATCGTCGGCCAGCCGATCACCTATCGCGGGCCCGACGGGAAGCAGTACGTCGCGATCCTCGCTGGCGTCGGCGGCTGGTCGGGGGCCGTGGTCTCCGGGCCGCTCGACACGCGGGACGGGTCCTCCGCGCTCGGGTTCGTCAACGTGATGACGGACCTGCCCCAGTACACCAACTCCGGCGGGATGCTCTATGTCTTCGGCCTTCCCTGAGCGCCGCGCGACGTCGCTCCTGCCGGCCGTGACCGCGATCTGCGCCATCGCCTGCGCCGGCGGCGACGCGCGGAGAGCCGCCCCTCCCGTGCGCACGCTGCGCGTGTGCGCCGACCCGAACAACCTGCCCTTCTCCAACCAGTGCGGAGAGGGATTCGAGAACAGGATCGCGGAGCTGATCGCGCGCGATCGCGGAGCGGTGCTCAGCTACACGTGGTGGGCCCAGCGGCGCGGGTTCTTCCGCAGCACCCTTGGCGAGGGCCGGTGCGACGTCGTGCTCGGCGTGCCGACCACGTTCGAGCGCGTGCTCGCGACGAGCCGCTATTACCGCTCCAGCTACGTCTTCCTGAGCCGCCGGGACCGCGGACTTAACGTCCGCTCGTTCGATGACCCGGTCCTGCGCACGCTGAGGGTCGGTGTGCAGATCGTGGGCGCCGACTACGCGAACGCGCCTCCGGCCCACGCGCTGTCGCGCCGCGGCATCGTCGCCAACGTGGTCGGGTTCGACGTGTACGGTGACTATGCCCGGGAGAGCCCGCCCGCGCGGATCGTAACCGCGGTGGCGAAAGGAGACGTGGACCTGGCGGTGGTGTGGGGACCGCTCGCCGGCTACTTCGCCCGCCGGCAGCCGGTGCCGCTCGACATTACGACGGTCGCGCCCGCGACCGACGGCGTGCTGCCCTTCGCCTTCGACATCTCGATGGGCGTGCGCCGGGGGAACCAGGCGCTCCGCGACGAGCTCGACGAGGTGATCCATCGCCGACGCGCGGACATCGACGCGATCCTCGACGACTACGGCGTGCCGCGAGTGGGCGCGCCGGGCGAGTCCTAGGAGGAGCGATGGCGTTCCGACCGTGCCTCGGCCTCCTCCTGTTCGCCGCCGGAGGGACCATCCTCCTCGGCTCCTGCCGCCGCGAGACGCGGCGGCTGCAGGAGAACCCGCTCGCCGGCGCGCGCGCGGAAGGCATCCGCGTCGGCCAGCTACAGCCGGGGCCGAAGGTCTCCGTGCCCGACACGGGCACTCCTTATGAGGCCAACGCGTATGCCATCTCGGAGGGCCAGCGGCTCTACAACTGGTTCAATTGCGTCGGCTGCCATGCGCACGGCGGCGGCGCCATCGGCCCCCCGCTGATGGACGACGTCTGGATCTACGGCAGCGAGCCCGCCAACATCTTCGCCTCGATCGTGGAGGGCCGGCCCAACGGCATGCCGGCCTTCCGCGGAAAGATCGCCGACTACCAGGTCTGGCAGATCGTGGCCTACGTCCGCTCTCTCGCGGGGCTCGAGCCCACTTCCGCCACGCCGGCGCGGGACGACCACCTGCAGCCGAAGCGCAAGAAGTCGCCATGAGCTTCGGCCTGCATTCGGCCGTCGATCCATCCGGTCCGCAGGCCGCGCGGATCGCCCAGCTCTGGTGGCTGATGTTCTGGGTGAGCGCGGGCGTGTTCGTGGCCGTCACGGCCTTCCTGTTCGTCGCCCTGTTCCGCTCCGCGGTCAGTCGGCAGCGCACGGCCGGCCGCGCCGAAGCCCAGCGGCGGACCGGCGCCGTGGTGGGCGGCGCTTCGATCGTGACCGCTCTCATCATCGTGGGCCTGCTCCTCGTCGACGTCTCCACCACGCGCGCGCTGGCCACCGCGCCCGCCGCCGCGCCGCTGCGGATCGAGGTCGTGGGCCACCAGTGGTGGTGGGAGGTGCACTACCCGGACGAAACACCCAGCCAGGCGGTGACGACCGCCAACGAGATCCACATTCCCGTGGGCCGTCCGGTCGCACTCGAGCTCACGTCCCGCGACGTCATCCACAGCTTCTGGGTGCCGAGCCTGCAGGGCAAGCGCGACCTAATTCCCGGCCATGTCAACACCGCATGGCTCCAGGCCGACGTGCCCGGTCTCTTCCATGGCCAATGCGCCGAGTTCTGCGGAGCGCAGCACGCGCACATGGCGTTCCTGATCGTGGCCGAGCCGGAGCGCTCGTTCTCGGCGTGGCTCGCGGACCAGCGCCGGCCGGCGACTGCGCCCGCCAGCGCCGACGAGACGCAGGGACAGGCGGTGTTCCTCTCACTCCCTTGCGCGCTGTGCCACACGGTACGGGGGACGAGTGCGTGGGGCCAGAACGGGCCGGATCTCACTCACCTGGCCAGCCGGCGGCAGCTCGCGGCGGGAACCCTGCCCAACACGCACGGCGACCTGGCGGAATGCCTGATGGACCCGCACCGTGTCAAGCCCGGCGTCAAGATGCCGCCGACGCCGGTGGAATCCGGCCTGCAGGCGCTGCTCGCCTACCTGGAAAGCTTGAGATGACCGTCGACGAAGCCTCCCCGGAGGGCCAGCGCGAGCGGGAGCGGCTGGAGCGGGCCTGGGACACGCAGCCAGGAATCGTGGGCTGGCTCAGCAACATCCACCACAAGGCGGTCGGCAAGCGCTACATCGCGACCGCGTTCGTGTTTTTCGCGCTCGCGGGCGTGGAGGCGCTGCTGATGCGGATCCAGCTCGCCCGTCCCGGGAGCCACCTGCTGAACCCCGACCTCTACAACCAGATCTTCACCATGCACGGCACCACGATGATGTTCCTCTTCGCGGTGCCGGTGATGGAGGGGGTGGCGATCTACGTGGTGCCGCTGATGATCGGCACCCGCAACGTGGCGTTCCCCCGGCTCAACGCGCTCAGCTACTACATGTACCTCTTCGGCGGCGTGTTCCTCTACGTGATGTTCTTCTTGAGCATGGGCCCCGACGCGGGCTGGTTCGCCTACGTGCCGCTGGCCGGCCCCGAATACGCGCCCGGAAAGCGGGTGGACGTCTGGGCCCAGATGATCACGTTCACCGAGCTGTCCGCGCTGCTGGGGGCGGTGGAGCTGGTGGTGAGCATCATGAAGATGCGCGCCCCCGGCATGTCGCTGAACCGGATCCCGCTGTTCGTGTGGGCGATCCTCGTCGACTCGCTGATGATCATCTTCGCGATGCCGGCCATCATGGCCGCCAGCTCCTACCTCATTCTCGACCGGCTCATCGCCACGCATTTCTTCAACCCCGCGGAGGGCGGCGACGCGCTGCTCTGGCAGCACCTCTTCTGGTTCTTCGGCCACCCCGAGGTCTACATCATCTTCGTGCCCGCCCTCGGCATGGTCTCGACCATCGTCTCGACCTTCTCGCGTCGGCCGATCTTCGGCTACACGGCGATGGTCCTCGCGCTCGTCTCGACCGGCTTCATCGGCTTCGGGCTGTGGGTCCACCACATGTTCGCGACGGGCCTGCCCCAGCTCGGGCTGAGCTTCTTCAGTGCCGCGAGCATGCTCATCGCGATTCCGACCGGCGTGCAGATCTTCTGCTGGATCGCGACGCTGTGGCTGGGCCGGCCCCGCCTGGAGCTGCCGCTGCTCTTCGTGATGGGCTTCGTGGTCATCTTCCTGATCGGCGGCCTCACGGGGGTGATGCTGGCCTCGGCCCCCCTCGACCAGCAGGTCCACGACACGTTCTTCGTGGTGGCCCACCTTCACTACGTGCTGATCGGAGGCGCTCTCTTCCCGCTGCTCGGCGCGCTCGTCTATTGGTTCCCGAAGATGAGCGGCCGCATGCTCGCGGAAACGCCGGGGAAATGGGCGTTTTGGCTCCTGTTCGCCGGCTTCAACCTGACGTTCTTTCCCATGCACCAGCTCGGTCTGCGCGGAATGCCGCGCCGGGTCTACACCTATCCCGCGGAGAGCGGCTGGGGCAACCTGAACCTCCTCGCTACCGCCGGCGGGGTCGTCCTCGGCGTGGGTCTGCTCGTCCTGCTGGCGGATGTGGCCTGGAGCGTGCGGCGCGGCGCGGTGGCGGCCGCAAGCCCCTGGGGCGGCGACACGCTGGAATGGGCCACGACCTCGCCGCCGCCCGAGTACAACTTCGTGTACCCGCCGACCGTCGGCGGCCTGAACGCGCTGTGGGTGGCCACGGACCAGCAGCCCGTCGTGGCGGGCCTGCGCAGCGACCGCCGCGAGGTGCTGATCACGCGCACGGTCGATGCGCAGCCGGACCACCGCGCGGTGCTTCCGCAGGACTCGATCTGGCCGTTCCTGACCGCCGTCGCCATCAGCTTCACGTTCGTGGGATCGATCTTCCGGGCGTGGTTCGTGCCAGTGGGGGCGGTGCCGGTGCTCATCGGTCTCGTCGGCTGGTTCTGGCCGCGTGGGGAGCCGCTGCCGCGCGAGGAGGCCGCGCCCAGGCGGCAGCTCGCGCTGGAGGATCAGCCGTGACGCGCCCGGCGCTCGACGTCTCGCGCCTTCCCCCGATCGCGGTCGACAGCCGGGGAACTCTCTGGTGGGGGATGGTGGGCCTGATGGCGATCGAGGGCACGATGGTGGCGCTGCTCGTCGCCACTTATTTCTATCTGCGCCTGCAGGCCGTGCAGTGGCCGCCTCCGGGCGCTCTCGACGGCGGCCTGCTCCTGCCCACGCTGGCGCTCCTGGTATTGCTCGTGAGCGTGGTGCCGATGTACCTCGCTGATCACGCGGTGAAGGAACGCGACCGGTGGGGCGTCGTCCTCTACACCACGATCAACGTGACCATGGCCCTCGTCTTCATGGGCATGCGGGCGGTGGAGATGCGGCGCCTCACGTTCCGGTGGGATAGCCACGCGTACGGCTCGATCTACTGGTCCATCCTGGGTCTCCACACGTCGCACGTCATCGCCTCCACGGTCGAGTCGATCGTGCTCGTGGCCCTCATCGCGCGCGGCTTCTTCCACGACGAGCAGCGGCTGGGACTGCGCACCGACGGGCTCTACTGGTACTTCGTCGTGGGCGCCTGGGTGCCGCTCTACGCGATCCTCTTCCTCTTCCCCCGGTGGCAGTGATGAGCGCGTCTCGCCGAACGCTGTGGATCGCCGCGGTGCTGGCCCCCGTCGCCTGGGCGGCGGACCTGGAGGCGAGCTACGCCGTGGCTGCGCGCGCATGCCTGGACGGGCCCGGCCATCGCGCGCTCTTGCTCGTCCCGCTGGCCGCTGTGGCCGTTTCCGTGCTCGGCGCGGTGCTCTCCGCCCGGGGCTGGATGCGCAAGGAGGCCGGGGCGGCCGAGACGTGGCCGCCCGATCACTTCCTCGCGGTTTGCGGGCTGCTCACGAGTGGCTTCTTCATCTTCGTTATCCTGGTCCAGGCCATCCCCGCTCTCGTGCTGAGGGTGTGTGACTAGCGGGACCTGGATCCTCGTCGTCGCCCACGGCGCCGCCCGCCATCTGGAGGCGCGCGAGATCCTGCGCTGGTGGTCGTGGGAGCCAGCGGTGCTGGCCCTGCTGTCGGTCACAGCGATAGTCTACCTGGGGGGTCTGGTTCGACTCTGGCGCTCCGCGGGCCGCGATCACGGCACGAGGTGGTGGGAAGTGGGCGCGTTCGCGGCTGGCTGGCTGGCCCTCGTTGCCGCGCTGGTCTCTCCCCTCGATGCCCTGGGCGCGATCCTCTTCTCCGCCCACATGGCGCAGCACGAGGTGCTGATGCTGGTGGCGGCGCCGCTGATGGTCTTGGGCCGTCCGCTCGTTCCGTTCCTCTGGGCGCTGCCGCGGCGCGCGCGTGAGCAAGCGGGCGGCTGGACGAGGCGTCCGGCGGTGCGTGGGACGTGGCGGCGGCTGACCGGTCCGCTGGCCGTCTTCGGGATCCACGGCGCCGCGCTGTGGGTGTGGCACCTGCCAAGCCTCTACCAGGCGACACTGCGCAGTGAAGGCGTACACGCCCTGCAGCACCTCAGTTTCTTCGGCAGCGCGGCCCTGTTCTGGTGGGCGCTCCTCCACGGACGCTATGGGCGCTCCGGCTACGGCCTGGCCGTGCTGTACGTCTTCGCGACGGGCGTCCACAGTGGCGCCCTCGGCGCGCTGCTCACCTTCGCGCCGCGCGTGTGGTACCCGATCTACGACACGACGGCACGGCAGTGGGGACTGAGCGCGATCGAGGACCAGCAGCTCGCGGGCCTCATCATGTGGGTGCCCGCCGGGCTTGTGTTCCTCGTCATCGGCCTGGCCCTCGTCGCGGCCTGGTTGCGAGAGGCCGCTCGCCGCGTGGCCCACACCGAGAGCGAAGCGCTTCTGCAGCCGGAGGGTCATCACCCGCGATGAAGCGGTCGATGCCGCCGGCTGCGATCGTGCTGGCGGTGGGCATGGCCGGCTGTAGCGGGGACCCCGCCGAGCAGCTTTCGACCGCGCTCGAACGCGTCGTCTCGTGGAGCGCCACCGTGCGCACGGTGACGGGGCACTGGCTGGAGGGCCGCGCGCCGATGCGCTACACGCGCGCGACGCTCGCGGCTGCGTTGAAGTCGCTGGAGAAAGAGCGGTCGAGCCTGGCCGCGTCGCCGCAGACTGCGGCCGACCCCCGGGTCGAAAACGCGCTGGTCCTCATCGAGCAGGTCGAGACCGCGACCACGCGCTTGTGGACGGCCGTCGGCGAGCGGGATGCCGAGCGTGTCCGCGACCAACGAGAAGCGCTGTCCGCAATAGAGGGCCCGCTCCGCGGCCTGGGCGGCAGGAGCCCGAGTCCGTGAAGAAACTCCTGCACGTCGTCCTCGGTGTCGTCACCAGCATCGGCGGCTTCGTCGAGGTGGGCTCGATCTCCACCTCCGCCCAGGCCGGGGCCTCGTTCCGCTTCCGGCTCGTGTGGTCGCTGGCGGTGGCCACCGTGTGCCTGATGTTCCTCATCGAGATGTCCGGCCGGCTCGCCGCCGTGAGCAAGCACACGCTGGCCGACGCCGTGCGCGAGCGCTTCGGCGTCAACTTCGACGTGATACCGCTCAGCGCGGAGGCCGTCTTGGACGTGCTCGTCTTGGCCGCGGAGCTGGGAGGGGTGGCGATCGCGCTCCACCTGATGACCGGCGTTCCCGCCCGCTGGCTCGTGCTGCCCGCCGCCATCGCGGTGTGGCTGCTGCTCTGGCTCGGCACGTTCGGAATGATCGAGAATGGCCTGGGCCTGCTCGGCCTGGTCACGCTCGCCTTCGTGGTCGCGGCCTTCAGGCTCGGACTGCCCTGGCGCGAGGTCGGCGCGGGACTCGTGCCGTCGTTGCCCGCCGATCACCGCGCCAGCTACGGCTTCATGGCCGTGAGCATCCTGGGCGCGACGATCAGCCCCTACATGCTCAACTTCTACGCTTCGGGCGCCGTAGAGGAGAAGTGGAAGGAGTCGGACCTGCCGATGAACCGGATCACGGCCGGTATCGGGATGGGCTTCGGCAGCGTCGTCTCTTTCGGCGTGCTGGCGGTGGCCGCCCTGACCCTCCAGCCCGCCGGCATCCAGGTCGACGGCTACGAGCAGGCCGCGCTGACGCTGGTGCCCGCCTTCGGGCGGTGGGGCGTGCCGGTGTTCGCGGCCGCCCTCGCCGTGGGCTGCTTCGGGGCGGCGCTCGAGGTCGCGGTCAACCTCGCCTTTGCGATGGCGCAGGCCTTCGGATGGAACTGGGACAAGAACCAGAAGCCGGCGGAAGACGCTCGCTTCAGCCTCGTCTACACGCTGGCCATCCTCATCGCCGTCGCTCCCATCCTGGCGGGCGTCGATCCGCTGCGGCTCACGCTGGTGTCGATGGCGATCACGGTGATGGTCCTGCCGTTCGTCGTGATGCCCTTCCTGGTGCTCATGAACGACGAGCATTACGTCGGCCGGCACCGCAACGGCCGGCTCGGCAACGCGGTCGTCGCCTTCGTCGTCGTGATGGGCTTCGTGCTCGCGCTGGTGGCAGTGCCGCTCGAGATCATGGGGAGCTGAGATGGACCTCGTCCGTGATGTCCTCGACAAGCAAGTCCGCGACCGGCAGGGAAGAAAGATGGGCAAGGTGGACGGCATCGTCCTCGAGCTACGCGAGGATGCACCGCCGCGCGTGGCCTTCCTCGAGATCGGGCCGATGACTCTCGCCCGGCGGCTGGCGCCCTGGCTCGGACGGCTGGCGCAGGCGATCGAGATCGGCCTCGACGTCGGCGACGGCTGCCCGCTGCGACTCACCCTTGCCCAGGCGCGCGAGATCGGGATTGAAGTGATCGTCGACATTGACGCTGAACGAACGCGGGCCTGGGCCTGGGAGCAATGGCTTGGCCGTAACGTCATCGCGCGAATTCCCGGGTCCGGGGCCCGATCGTGAGCGAGCCTGAGATGCACCTCGAGCGGATCCTCGGCCGGCGCGTCCTTGCCGCCAACGGACGCGCGATCGGGCGGCTCGAAGAAGTTCGAGCGGAGCGCCGCGGCGCCGGTGCGACGGTGACGGCATACGTGATCGGTCCGGCCGGCCTCATCGAGCGCCTGTCGGCCGGCCTGCTGCCGTTTCTCGGCACCTGGGGTGGGTACCTTGCCCGCTGGGATCAGCTCGATCTGCGCGATCCCGAACGCCCTCATTTGCGTTGCGCGTTGGAAGAGCTGCAACAACTGTCTTCGCGCTGACGCGGCACGTTGTTGCATACTCGCCGGCAGAAGCGGGTGTCCGCCTGTCCCCCTAGCATGAACAGACCCTGCACGAGAAGAGAGGCGCGTTTACCCCTGAGCTTCTAACAGCCTCGCTGGCGGTCGGCGAGCGGGTCGTGTCTCTGATCTGGTGGAAAAGTGCTGAAGGCGTCATCATCCGGCGCAGTTGTCGTCAAACACGACTGCGCCCGCTTGCCGGCGGGCCCCGGAGGATGACGCCATGTCGAACGATAGC
>Ga0066710_100000709_pt1 | contig 21710 bp, 11 predicted proteins | sample GraSoiAngelo_159_FD_79666 | JGI IMG/M metagenome (GOLD analysis project Ga0066710, IMG submission 79666) | Grasslands soil microbial communities from the Angelo Coastal Reserve, California, USA - 14_1009_16_40cm | ecosystem: Environmental > Terrestrial > Soil > Grasslands | place: USA...
CATCTGTGTTAGTATGAATCTCGCATGAGCGCGCTGATTTTTACAGGAGATTTACAGGAGGTTTTGCCAGGAGAGCTTGCAGTCAGGGGCGAACCAGGCAAACAGTGCGCTGTATGCGAAACTTGCAAAGCCATTATTTGCAAGGTGTTACGCTAAGTTGTTGATTTCACGGCTGGGGACGTAGTTCAGTTGGTTAGAACGCTGCCCTGTCGTTGGTTAGAATCCCACACTGTCACGGCGGGTTCGAGTCTGACCCTCAACATTATTATATGATTCCAGGCCTGAGCGCACACTCGGCCCGATCAGGAGCCGCATTCGACTTGCCCGAAAGGCAGTTTTTCCCCTAACCTGAAGATGACGAACCTAGGGAGCAACAGCCGCATGACGATTCATCTCACGCCGGAACAAGAGCGCCGGATTCGAGCGGTCCTCAGCCGCGGTGCTTACCAGTCCGTTGAGGAAGTTGTTGAGGCTGCCTTAGATGGCTGCTCAGCAGATCGCTGTCAACGCCGATCGACGCTCTTCCCTAACGGTCCATGATAGTGAAGAGGAATCTGAATCGTGACGTAAAGGCCTTTTCCATCCGAACGATTGCGGGCGTTTATCTTTCCGCCGTGTAACTTTAGCGCCCGTTCGGAGATGGCAAGCCCAAGTCCCGCTCCTAACGTTCCATTGGCGCGTCCGCGAGCTGCCCTATAGAATGGCTTGAAAACTTCTTCTAACTCTTCCTCGGAAATGCCTGGGCCCTCGTCTTCCACCAGAATTTGGACCCCGCCCTTCGAAGGACAAGAAAGCACAACTGAAACTGAGGAGTTCTCTTTCGTGTATTGGACGGAGTTGCGTACTACGTTCTCCACGGCCCTGTGCAATAACTCGTAGTTGGCATACACAATTCGGCCGGGAATTGGCAAATACTTGATAGTGCATCCCCGTGCTTCCGCCTCGATCCGTGCGTCTTCGACTATCCGGCAAACCAACTCGGCCACGTCACACGGTTCTTTAGCAAGCGACTCTCCGATGAACTCCAGTTGTGAGAAATCGAGCAGTCTCGTGGTCAACGCCTCCATGCGAAGAATATTCTCTTCGATTCGAGCCAGGTAACCGCAAATCTCTTGTGGACTCCGCCGAGCTCGCTCAAGCAGCAGTCTGATGCGCGAGATCGGCGCTTTCAATTCATGCGAAATATCGCCAAGGGATTCTCTGTGCGTGTCGAGGTGCTGTTCAAGGCACGCTGCTAGGTCATTGAAATTATGGCTCAGGTATTCCGGCTTGCCCGGTTTGTCCACTCTGGAGGCTCGACCAGATCCGGTTGCTTTGGCACGAACGTCTACCTCGGAGGCCTCGGGCGCATCTCGTGGCAGGACAAGAAACGAAGCGCGCGAACGACTAGATTTAGGTTGCGTGTGGCGGGCGGGTTCTGATGCATAGGGCTGCACCGAGGAACGCACTCGCGAGTTCAATGTCTTTGGCACGGTCCGTGTCTCCATCCCTGCTCTCCGGCAGGGTTCACCACTCCGGAATGAACATTTGCAGCGAACGTTCCTGCTTGTGAGGTCTGGCCAACATGCACACCGGACGAGCGGTGCGATCTACCATATAGCCTTTACCAAGGGCGCCTACTCATTGCTCTGAGGCGACCGAGGAAACGGCGGGAGTCGGTCGAAATCTTTGATCGTATAGTCCGCTGGCAATGTAAAGAGCAGCGCGGGCGGTTCTGCCCTCTGTATATTCGTAAGCCGGTACGTTGTCTCGCCCATACGTGGGTCTTTCGTGGTACTGAGAACGACAGCTTGGAGTTCCGAGGAGAACCATTCCTCCGTGACGGTACTTATGGGGCGTTGATTGCCCATTGCACCGGCGGGAATGGTTGTTGTGGTGCGCTTACCCTCGGCGATCACTCCTTCGATAGTCTCTTGTCCCAAAGATTCGGTAGATGTTTGAAAGCGGGATCCCGTAGATACTGAAACTCCCGGGCTCCCAGAAACTTGAATCCCTCCAACCCCTAAGTCTCCAGATACTCGAACTGTTCCGCCCATCCCAAAGATCTTGTTGGTCACGATGCCATCGGCCGGTAGGGATGGCATCTTCCTGGCTATCTTATTCTCCGGCTCCAGAACATAGTCCGAGCCTGAGACGGGATCGCTGATGAAAACCACGCTCTGCGGCTGACTTCCGTTGATGACCAGCGGACCGAACCCCGCGAAGTTCTCTTCTCGGCGCGTGCGGCCTTGACTGTCCCGGTAAATATTTGACGTCATCTTATGGCTGATCTGATTTCCGTCGGTTAACTGCTGCGTCATCTCTGTGCTGGCCGCTGCGGAATAGGGAGCGCCCTTGACCACCTTACCGGGCACCATGGCCCTGAACGACTGAAGGCCGATCTCAACGGGACCCACAGGTTCGGCAACTTGGCCTCCCTGTATGGCTATCTGCTGATCTAACTGCTGAGGTCTCGCGAAAGATGGTTGTGAAAAAACACTGACGGTCCCAGCAAATGCCATGAGCACTCTCGAGATCAATCGAGGACTCCTTCTGTTGCGCTTCATGATGAAATCTCCCCTCAAGTCGATATCTGAAATCCGCATTTACAAATATGCCTAACGCACAAACCGGATCGCCAGCGGCAACCCGTTTTCCCCCACCAACAGGTCCGCAGTGATCTGCTCCGCTGCCCTGTCGCCGTTCAGTGCCATCGGAAACCCAATCCCGGGAAGCGCTGATGCTCGCAATTTAACACGAACAATTTCCCCGCTCATGACATGATCGGAGCTCTCCGCATACGGCAGCGCGTAAAACGCGGTGACGAATCCTTCGCGATCCGTGCCCTGCGATGGGACACGCGGCTTTGACTTCCTGTTTTTGCGAGTTTCGCGTGGAAGCTTTGCCACCGGTTTAAGTAGTTGCGCGGTCGACTCGTTGGCTGGCTGGACTGGCAGGGGCGCAGCTAAGATTGACGGCTTTCTCTCGGGAGGGAAAATCCGGTGCCACGACACGACACCAATACTCAACAGTAGCGATGCCGCGATTCCTATTACCACCCAACTCGCAACCGGCCGAGAACGCTGCCTTACCCTCTTCTGCTGCTGAAAAACAATCCGCAGGACTGGTTCGAGTTGAGCAGCCGAGCCTTCCGAATCCATTGTCTCTGCAAGGGTCCGCAGTGTCTTTTCGAGTGACCTAATGTTGGAAAAACGGGCCTCACAACGTGCACAGCGCATGATGTGCTCAAAGGCCTTCGTGCGCAGCTCCTCGTTTGCTGTCTCAGCACGCATGAAATCGTGAATAATACTGTCGCACTCTTGGCATTCCATAATCATTCCTTCAACAACAAGCCCGTTTTCTTACTGCCCTGTCATTGACCGCAACGCTGGACTTAAGTTTTTGGAGCAGCAACTCCCGCCCACGATGTAAGCGAGATCGAACCGTGCCAACCGGGCATCGCATTACCGCCGCGGCATCAACATAATCCAGCTCCTGTAAGTCGCAAAGCACCACCGCTTCCCGATATTTTAGCGGGAGTGAATGAACGGCTTGCCGCAAGTCATCCATCAGCTCAGCGGCTGTCAGCTCCGCGAGTGGGTTGTTCATGTCTGGCGGTAAAGCCTTTTCCAAAGCCGAGGATCCGTTTTCAGGTACCTCGCCGTCGTAGGGCACGTAGGGGCGCTCCCGCTCAAAATGTTGGAGCAGACAATTCCGGGCAATGCCGTACAAAAACGAGCGGACGGATCCTCGGGCTGGATCAAATCGATCCACGTGGTGTATTAGATTAATGAACACTTCCTGCGTAACGTCCTCCGTCGTGATCCTGCTGTTACTCATTCCGAAGACAAACCTGTAAATGTCGGGCTGCCGCCTACGATAGAGCGAAATGAAAGCCTCTTCATCGCCCTCCCGCATCAAATCCACCAGAGCCTCGTCACTGAGATGGGATCTCAAATTCATCCGTCGTTATTCGATGTCACGGCGTTTCTGTCTTATAGTTCAGACGGGGAAGGCAATTAGTTCCAAAATTTCTTCCGCTCATCCCGAAGTAACAAAAACCTGAGACAAGCGCTGGGCACTGCGGCGCCATGGGGAGACACCCATCCCGCCATGCGGAAGGCATCAACTTGGGAAGCTGCTGAGGGCTACTGAACTCGAACGCTCGCCTCGCTGGAGACCAGGGGTATGGAACGTTGTTTCGAGTCGCGGCCATTTACTTGAACGATGGTCAGCTTCGATGTCCCTGGACCGACACCTTTAATCGAAAGCTCCACGAGCGCCCACGTGCCGTCGACTCCCGGTGTGTTGGGTTGTCTCGTGGCTGAGATGATGGCTTGGCCGCGCTGGTTGTCCAGGTGCTCTACAATGGCGGTCTCCTGTGTCCCACCGGAGAGGAAACCCCCGTTCCGAACCTCTTCCACGGCAAGCACCGCGGGGTCGTACTGCACGAGCATCGGCAGGGAGAAGAGGTCACGCGCACCATCGATCACTAGGGCAATGTTCCGCGACTCTCCTGTGCGCAAGCTGAGCACTTGGGGTTCAAAGCGCAATTGAGTCGGCTGAGAAATGGCCGCATTCGAGGTTGCGGCCGAGGGAGCTTCTGGCGCTGCAGGTTTACCACTTTCCGGTGCCTTCTCTGGCGCCTGCGGAGTCTGGGTTTTCTCAACACTGCGAACCTGAACGTTAGTCTCCGTGCCCGAGTAAATTCCGCGCAGCTTTCTTTCATCAATGTCTGGGAGCCTGACAACGTGCGGTGTCAAAAGAATCAAGATCTCGTCTTCCTGTCGCTCTGTGTTTTCGCCAGAGAAGAAGCGCTTGAGAAGAGGGACTCTCGCAAGGCCTGGCCAGCCAGAGACTGAGCTGGTTTCAGTATGATCGAATAAACCTCCAAGGATATTGACCTCGCCCTCCTTCAGGCGTACATCGTGCTCTATTTTGCGCTGGCTGATAATCGGCTGATCGATGGAACCAATGGTCACATGTCCAGTTACAGACGAGACCTCAACGGATACTTTGATACTGACATCGCCGGATGGATGAATATGCGGGGTCACGTCAACGATGACCCCAACGTCGATATAAGTGAACTGCGTGTTAACGAGAGGGTTGACTCCGGTGGCCGCTGCCGAAAAGCTGCCTGTGGCCACTGGTACGCGGTCACCGATTCGCAACTTGGCCGCTTGCCCATCCAGTATGCGAATCTGGGGATCTTGAATGATCTGAGTGGAACTGTCGCTCAAGAGCGCCTGCGCCGCTGCCCCAGGCAACTGCACGCTATAGTCGCCGCTGGACAGATGCCTCAATTCATTCAGGGGAAGAGTAGTGTTGCCGGAAGATTTTGAAGAATTGCTGAATGCTCGCGGCGTGAATGTCAGTGACGCACTCGTATCTGGAGAGATCCCTAGATGCCGCAAATAGTCTCGTCGTACTTGAAGAACTGAGACTTGAATGACGACTTCAGGCTGCGCCGTATCAATATCGTGAATGAACCTTTCGGCGAGGGCAAGCTTTGCAGGTGTGTCGCGTATGACGATCGCATTTCGACTGTTCATTTGTTGTATCCGCTTCAGGTCAAGCAGTTGGCGCAGCCCAGTGACAACCTCGGTGAGCTCCTGAGGAAGCACGGTGTTGCCCAGATAAAAAGTGCGCAGAACCTGATCCTCGAAATCGCGGCGCTTTTGGGGTTGGTCAGGAACGAAGATAATGATGTTGCTCGTCATTGGCTCCCAAAATGACTTCGCTTCTACGCTTACGACTTCAAGCGCCTGTTCGAGAGTGACATTTGTGAGTTCGATCGAAATACGACGCGCAGGAAAATCAGGGTCGAAGATCACCGTCAATCCAGCCAGCTTTGCAATAGTTTCTATAACGGTTTTTGCATCGTTTGTCATTTTCAGATTGATGGGTGCTTGCGAAAGCGGCATTAGCTCTGGAGGCTTCTCCGCTAATTTGGGTTCCTTGCTGGACGACATATTAAGGAGAGAAGGCGCGGCGGCCGTCCGCGTTGCAGCAATCATGTCGCGGGTCTTCTGAATCTGCTGAGCCGCTATAGGGCTTGCTAAGTCAATAGATTGAGCTTTCTCAAATTCAAACAGGGCGCCATCCAAATCTCCTTTCTCCCTAAGCTTTTGCCCGTTTGAGATGTGTGCCTCCGCGGCCTCGAAAGAAATGCTGGCGACCTTTACCTTGTATTCGACATTGGAAGGCCGGGCTTCGAGAGCTCGCTTGTAATATTCGAGCGCACTGTCGAAATCCTTTCGATTCTCGGCGATCCGGCCGGCCGAGAAAGCATCCTTGCCTTTAGGGCAGCCACTTAAGCCGAGCGTGAGACAAGTAAAGCATGTCAACGCGACGACAAACTTAGCTCTGCCCCCGCTAACGATCCACAGCTTCTCGCTACTCATCGGCAACTCCACGTGGAATGGGCTGTGCATGGTCTGAACATCCGGAGGCCAAAGCAGGCGGGATTGACCATGGCTGGCCTCGACTCGACCGGGCGTTTGTTCGCGACCCTCAGGGCCCTCCGATCTCCGCCACACCGAAGCAGAGTGCAGCGCAAGCAATGGCCACGCAGGAAGTCATGCAGTGGTTCGCTTGCGCCCTCTTCTCTGATTGGCTTCACCCAGATAGGAAGGCATCGGAAGCATGTGCGGTGCTGTTTATAGGGCTTCGCCTTTGGGGGCGTGGTCAAGAATCGTAAAGAATGCGTAAAGCCGTGTATGCAGGCAAACAGAGGAAATGGGCGACGCCGGAGACCCGTTCCAGAGCAAGATAGTGGATTTCCAGAACTCGTCGGAACGGCGGGAATAACGAGCCTCGTTTCGTGCGCCGCCAGGGTCAGTGGACGGGTTCTCTGTTTATCGTGTCTCGCTGATTAGGTTGGCTCACCGACGATTTCGCTCTCATAGGCGGCGCACACACCTGGCGTATATCCTTATCGCCAAATCCAGCTCGGAAGCGGCTTGATTCGCGAATCCGTGTCCGCAAGCCCTCTATCACCGGCGGGATCCGATCGTGAAGAACGCCGCGCACAACGAAAATCATAAGTGCAGCCTCGCCAGGGCTATCGGCGCTTGATGCGATCCCCACACCTTGTACTCCTTGCAATCCCATCAAGGTGCTTGCGTGTTTTGCGTGTACAGCACGGGCTCGGACAATTTCCGAGTCAGGGACCGCACTAAGGCCCGACGCTGGTGGGCCGGACTGCTCCAGCGCGGCGGTTTCTGCGATCGATAGCACAGCATGCTGGGGAAAATTCTCTCCTTCGATGATGCGCGTTCTGACGCCATCCATTTGTGCGGGGAGCTTCCTTCGCCCAGAACCCTGTTCTACAAATAACAGAATCGCCCCCTCGCCCGGATGATCAAGGCTCGCGCCGGCCCCAAGCGCGTGGACTCCAGGACGCGAGAGTAATTCCGAAGCCCATAGATCCCGAGTCTCCTCGGCGCGCTGCAATTCCTGGGAAGAGAGTATCTCGTTTCTGTGTGCCAGACTTGCGGCTGCGCTGACAGCGGCGGACCGGGGTCCTGGCAGACTGCAAGCAGCCACAGGATGAGTATTTGTGGTCCCGACAAACACGGGTTGTTCTCCCGTCGTTGGATCTGCAAGCGCGGGCAGGACGTCAGAAATACTATTGCCGAGTGTATCCGTGTCTGACGAGGCGAGGAGCAGCGCAACGGGATCAGCCGTATCCTGGGTGACGATCATTGAGCCGGAGTCGCCTTCGGCGCTGAATGCTGAGTCGTGAATGTCAACGAGATCGGTGAACGTCGCACTAAACGTAGCGCCGGAGCCGCAGCCCTTTTGGAACTGAATCGAAGCAGTAAGTAAAAGCGTCTCAATCGCCGCAGGCTGTGTGGTACACGTCAGACCCGTGGAACGGCCACTCTTTGCGACAAGACCATTATGTCGGGTGGAATCCAAAAGCGCGGCGAGGGTGATGCCGTGACCGCTGTGGAGAGGCCCGTCGACCGGCAAGCTCCCGTTAGTCGTTCCGCCAAGCTCCAGGATCGTGCCAAGGGCGTCCACTTTTCCCGAAACCACTTGAGCCAGAGCGGCATCCACTAGAGGTTGGCTCGGCGAAGGGTTTTCGAGGTTCACGAACTGGGAGAGATTCGCGACGACCGTCGCCGTCGCGGCGGAGCAACTGGAATCGATGAGACCTGGCTGAATGACGGATTCGCCGATCGAAGCTGAGTCATCCCGAGCGAGGACGTGGCTGTTGCCCAGGATATATTGATTGCCACCGCGGGAAACCAGCGCGCCAAGCGTGCCCCCGCAGCACATGGTGGACGTTGACGTACTCGAATCCATCGCGTTACCGCCAGAAACTCCGAGAGGAATGGGAACATTCTGCTGATTTTGATTTGGCGGAAAGACAGTCACTATCGCGGAACCAGAAATGGTCGCATCAGCCTGGGAAACTGCGGTGATGAGCACTGTCGTTGTTACATTGCTTCTCGTCCCTGACGCGGTCGGCACGGCATGCGGCGCGCTGTATAAACCGGAAGACGAAATTGTGCCCGTGATCGAGCTTCCGCCGGTTACGCCATTCACTTCCCAGGTGACAGTCTGGTTCGAGTTTCCTTGAACTGTCGCCGTCATTTGGAGAGAGCCAAAGGTCTGAACCGACGCAGGATTTGGCGACACGGAGACGCTCATGTTCGCGTGCAGCGTAACGCCCGCCGGAGCCGCCTTGGTTGTATGTACCTGTGAAACCGCTGTTACGCTCACGGTAGCGGGAAGTGTTCCGCTATAGGTGCTGGGCGCGGTGTAGAGCCCCGTGGACGAGATTGTACCCACGGAAGAATTTCCCCCCGTGATGCCTCCCGCCTGCCAGGTGACCGCGCTGTTGGTCGATCCCGTGACACTTGCGGTGAACTGTTGCGTCTTCCCAAGCTGGAGATTCGCGCTCGTCGGTGAAACGGACACCAACACATCGGAAGTCAGAGTGACAGCAGCGTTCGCAATATCTGCTGTATTTGCTTGGGAGACAACCGTAACTGTCACCGTGGGCGGATTTGGCACGGCCGCCGGCGGTTTATAGAGCCCGGTGCTCGAAATTGTTCCGGTCGTTGAATTTCCGCCAGAGATGCCATTGACTTCCCACGTCACGCTTGAGTTGGTCGTACCAGAAGTAGTTGCAATGAACTGCTGCTCGCCGGTCAGTCCCAGAGTCACAACCGAGGGAGAGATCGTTATCGTCACATTAGGGAGAGTCGTGCTCCCCGCTCCTCCACATCCCAGGAGCGAGCTGACAACTAACATACAGAAAAGCGCAAACAGTGGGCTACGGACCGAGATCTGTTTCGAGCCTCTGAAACCAGGTTTTGCATTGAGCCGGTGAACGCCAGAAGGATCGCCCAACGCGCTCCATTGTGCGCGGCGGCAAAAGGCGACGGATAAGCATCTGATTAAGAGTGTGACGGTCCGGAACGGCACGGGCCCGAAGGGGTTTGGGGGTTCCTTGGGCGGGAGGTCGCTTCGGACCGCCAGCTCTTGTTTACCTCCTTTCTTTGTCCCAAAAGCCAGATATGCGAACGGGGGACAATCAAGGGCGCCAGAAAACCGGACGTCCATCGTCCTTGGCGTCAAAAACCGTAGGGATTTGTACGGACCTTCGTAGTATGCCGACTGTGGTTTCACGATTTTCATTTCAGCGTGGTAGCGGCACGATCAGGACGCGATTATTGTTCTGGTCCACGATCACAGCCTGGTTCGTCCACGGGTGCACCGCGATGCCGAATTGCTGTGAAGCAGCGATGGGCAAGATGGCCTTGACCGTCTTCGTCAGGAAATCCATGACCGAAATCGTCGAGCTGGTCGTGTTCGCCGTTACCAAGGTGCCGCTTCTATAGTTGTAATCGAGCGACGTGGGATTGATTCCCACGGCGGTAAAGGTCACCGAATAGGTTGCCGAAGCCGGGTCCGTTGTACTTGCCGTGATAATCCCGAAATTGTTGTTCAGGCTGGACGTTATCAGGAATGCGTCCGAATCAGGATCATAAATTCCTCCCGTTGGGAGCTGAAATCCCGTCACCCGGTCCAGCACCTGTTTGGTATCTAGATTGACGATGACCACCGCGTTCGAGCCCGCTTCCGCCACGGCCGCAATATTGCGAGTGGGGTCGATGGCTACAGCAGACGGCCCAACATCCAATGCTAGGGCCGTAGCCGTTCCGGGATTCGTCGCGTCAAAGAAACTGATCTGCTTTGCATTGCTGTCTGCAACCACGGCCAGGCCTGTGCCGGGATGTATCGCGACTCCGATCGGCTTTGAAGTGCCCGAACTGGGAGCCACGTTGACCGTAGCGCCCACCGCCCGCTGGTCCAGATTGATTATGGAGACCGTGTCGCTGTCTGTGTTGGTCACTGCAGCAACGCCAACACGCGAAGAAACCGCCACTCCCGTAGGAGTCGTTCCCACGGTCAGCGTCGCCATGATGCTAAGGCTGTTCAGATCGATCAAAGAGACCGTCTTGTCCCCGGAGTTGGTCACCAGCGCCACATCGCGCTCCGGGTCAATGGCCACGGCGCGCGGCGAATGGCCCACGGGAATCGCCTGCATCACCGTGAAGTCCTCAGCGTTGGAAACGGTACCGTCGGGATTGCGGACGTCGACAAGGTAGCGGCGGGGAGCCGACAACAGGGACGACGGAAGCGTCGCTGTGAGCATGCGCGGACTAACGTAGGTCGTTTGCAGAAGGGTCTCGCTGAGACGTGCAACGGAACCCGAGACAAAGCCGTTTCCCACGATCGTTAACGTTTCGCTAGAAGTGCTCGTAAGCGTGCTGAACGGGCTCATCTGTGTGATTTGCAGCGGGCGGAGCGTGGCCATTTGGAGCACGGATACCGTGTTGCTTCCCTGGTTCACCACGAGCGCGACGTTATTTACCGGATCAATCGCCACGGCTGTGGGCTTCGTGCCCACGGTGACCTGCTCCAGCCGCTGGGGCTGCTGCAGGTCGAGAACCGATGCCTGATTGCCCACGGAATTTACCGTCACGGCGATATTCGTCAGTGGATTTACTGCGCTTGCCGTCGTTCCCGATTCGAGGGTTATGGTGCTGCTTACCGTCTGGTTCAGCAGACTCATGAGCGACACGGACGTGGATGTCGGGTCGCACAGTATGGCGATTTCCGTCCGCGGATTGATGCTTACTCCCCGCATGTTCTGGTTTACGGACACGGTAACCAGCGGAGCGGCTGCGCTTACCGTGCCGTTTCCACTGGTCGCGTCCGATCCCGTCTGCGTATACGTGAAGCTCGTGCTCGAAGGCACCGTTGTGACGGTAAATGTTCCATCGAAGGAAGCATCATCCACGCCCGCGATCGTAACTTGCTCGTTCACCGTCAGCCCATGAGCGGCCGTCGTGGTAATGGTCACAGTGTTGCTGCTGCGTTTTGCTCCGTTCGAGGACGGCACCGCGATCAAGCTCACGACCTCTTGTCCGCCTCCGTTCAAATCGACAAACGATACCCCGCCGTTTCCGCCGGGCGTGACAATGCCCCAATTGAGTCGCGGGTCGACGGCCACTTGCGGATTCGATCCCGTCAGAGTGATCTGGCTCGTCGCCGAAACCGCAAGCTTGTCGAGGTCGATGATCGTCGCTTGCGTCGAGTTCTGGTAAACCACAAGAGCTTTTCCAGTAAGAGGATTCACTCCCACGGCATACGGCAGCAGGCCGAGGAACGTCCCGCTTCCGCTCACTGCCGTGGTCAGCGTGGTTTTCACGACCGGAGGCGAAACGGATAAATCCACGATCGAAACGTTGTTGCTTCCATTGTTGGTCACTACCGCCAGATTTCTCGCGTTGTCGATCGCCACCGAGGTCGGCGCTGTTCCCACTGTTACCGTCGAGCCGAGTTGCGCCGGCGCAGTGGAATTCCCGGTTAACTGGATGACGGTCAGCGAGTTCGAATCGTGATTTGCAACCAAAGCAACACCGGTCGCGGTGTTGACGGCGACCGACATGGGATTCTGGCCTACGGAAAGGACTGCTGGAATTGCCGGCGGCGCCGGCGTTGGCTCCACCGCTATGTTGGCCGCTGCAATCTCTTGCGGTAGCAGCGGATTTCTCACCTTGACGGAGAAGAGCCCCGCTGCGGTGAGGTCTTGCGCCGTGAGTGGCACGAGGATTTGCCGACTGTTTTCCACGGTAAGACTGTGCGAAACATCGCTAAACTCCGCTGTCGTTGCTGGGTTGTAATAGCCCCCGTCAAAAGTGAAGTTTACGTTGCTACCATTCAAGATCGTGCTGTCCGGCGAAGAACTGATCAGCGTTGGCGGCGCTTGAGTCACAGTCAAGCGGACAATGCTTGAGAGAGCCAGATTCTGTTGCGATTGAACATCGATGAAGATCGTGCCCGGTGAAGTCAGGAAAGTCCCCGGGACTCGCGCACGCAGCACTCCCCTCGAGAAGAAGCTGGTCGCAACCGGAGTGCCATTTGCCCTCACTTGGTCGGTGCTCACGAACTTACTTCCCGTGAGGTAGATGTCTTCAAGCAATGATCCTTGAGGCACAATCGTGGGGTTGATGGTGGATAAGGTCGGCGCATTCGCGGGAACGACCGTCACATTTGCCGTCCCAAAGCTATTGCTGTCGGCTTGCAAGACGGCTTTCACCACGAAGGTCTGCTGACTCCCGATCGTTTGTGGCGCAAAGTAGAGCCCCGTCTGGCTTATGGTTCCTGTCGTCGAATTACCGCCCTGGACATCACTCACCTTCCAGTTGACCGCCGTGGACGTTGTTGAGTTGCCAACTACGTTGGTGACGGTGTCCGTGAATTGATACTGATCTCCTGCATTTATAGTTACGTTGGAGGGTGAGACCGTGACTTTAGCCCCGGAGTCTATGGTCACCGTTGCGGACGCCGTCTTTGAGGTGTCCGCAACGCTTGTGGCCGTCACGCTCACGGAGCTGGGATTGAGCGCGTTCACTGGTGCTGTGTATAGCCCCAGGGTCGACACTGTCCCCACTGAGGTGTTGCCCCCGTTGACGCCATTCACGGTCCACGTCACGTTCGTGTTGCTGTTGCCCGTCACGGTCGCCGTGAATTGCTGCGTTTGTCCCAGACGGACCGTCGCCGTCGTGGGACTGATCGTTACTGCCACTGTCTGCTTGCCACTTCCGCAGCCGCTGTGCCAAATCATCGTTCCGACAATCGCAGCACTGAACCACAGGCGTCGCATTGCGCCTCCTCCCACGAAACTTAACTTTCCGCTGCACATGGCTCTGTCTCCCCCATCCCCGCCGCGTAGGACGGGAGATCCTCTAAAATGTCCGGCTCACCGTAAATCGAAAGGTGCTGCGTCTTTCGCGAAACTGGATGGTTTGCTGAGTGCTCAGCAGATTGTCGAGAGTTGGAACGATGTACTGATTGTAGACATTCGGCGGAAGCGAATTCTTAAGCGAATCCGAAAGATAAAACGTCCCGTTAGGAGCGATCACCGTATGCGAGTAGAGATCGGGATTGAAAGCCCAATAGATGCGAAAGGGCGCCTGCAAAATCGGCAACTGCACGATAAACTCAACCCCCGTGGATGTGCGAGGCGCGAAATTTGATCCCGGCGCCAGTTGCAATGAGTCGCTGATGGAGGTGTTGGGAAATGTTGAACGCAACTGCGCCAGGCCGGCGGAATCAAGTTTCAACTGGCTCCGGCGGAGAATCCCGTTGATCCCGGCATCGAAAAATAGCGACATAGAAACTGGCCCAGCCAGCGGAATGCGGTATTCCGCGTTTCCCACCGCTTGGGTGTCACCACCGGGGTAAACAATCGTGTAGGTCAAAAGGGGTACGCCAATGGTTCGTGAGATTGGGGATCCTGAGCCATTGAGGATACCGGGGACGTTGAACGTCACCGACGTGTTGGAGGCGACGGGAACGAACGTGATCGGTGAAATTGTACGGATGTCGAAACCCCGGACGCTGTCGTCACCGCCGGTAAATAACCGTTGATACGGAGAAGGCTCGACACCGCCGTAACCCGTGGTGAAGGCGGTCAGGAGGTGGAAGCCCAGCACATTCCGCTTGTGATTGACGGGTCGAAAATACTTGGCATCAAACACTTGTGTGATGGACCTCGCGTTACCTCCCAGCCCCTCAATCCCGACGGAGTAAAAGAGACTCTTGCCATGCGTCGGATTGACCGGATTGTCCACAGTGTTGTAAGTGAGCGTTGGCGTGATTTTGCTGGACCGGATGCCACGTAATGCTGCTGGTCCAGCAAAGCTTCTATACTGGAGTGTCTGAAAGAGCACCTGAGCCGCATTCGTCGTCGCATCGATGCTGGTGAGCGTGTAGCCGTAGGTAATTCCGAGCCTCGTAAAGGAGAAGCGCTTGATCGGGTAACTCGCGAAAGCCGTAAACCCCTTGCTGTTCTGTGTGTAGTTCTGCGCTGAGGCCGGGTTAATGCTGACCTGCTGGTTTTGGAGGATCGACAATTCCTGCTGCTGATTATATTTGTAGCGGCTATCGAAGATGGTGAAGCCGGTCGAAATTGGCCGGTCGAAAAGATATGGCTCGGTGAAGCCGAAAAGAAAGTTGGTTTGCCGATCACCCAATTGAGCGGAAAAATTCAGCGTCTCACCCAGACCGAGAAAGTTGTTGGTTTGATAGGTAAGTCCGACGAAGCCCCCGGCCAGTCCACTCAATCCCCCTTGCAAACCGATCGACTGTTTGCCCTTTTCTTTTAACTTTAAGTTGAGGTCGACGGTGCCATTCTTGCTGTCTCGATTGATCTCCACAGCCTTGTCTGCTTCGATCTTGTCGAAATAATCTAGCTGATTCAGCCGCAGGATGCTGATTTCCCAGGCACGTTTGTTGAAAAGCTGGCCCTCGTCGAGCAGGAGCTCGCGCCGGATTACCTTGTCGCGCGTAGTGGTGTTTCCTACAAACTCGATGCGCCGGACGTAGTATTGCTTCTGCTCGTCGAACCGCAAGGTGAGGTTGACGACCTTCCTTGCCTCGTCGATTTCCGTGTCGGGTTCCGGCGTGAAGTCAATGAAGCCGTATTCGCCGTAGATCTTGCCGTAGGTCTCCAAGGCCTTGCGGACTTTTTCGGTCGAGAAGATGTCTCCTTGCTTGAGCGGGAAGGCGCTCTTCAACGCATCGACCTTGAGGGAAAGGGACTTGTCTGGATCGGAGCTTACGATCTTAAGGGCGCCCATGTGGTAGCGGTCACCCTCCTCGATGGGTATGGTGATATTGATGGCCCTGCCTTGGCTGTGACCGGTGAGAGGAATCCCGAGGCGATAGGACTGGAATTCGATGTTTTCGAGAATGGGCTGGCCGACGGAAACCTTGAAATAGCCGTTGTCTCGATACAAGCTGCGAATGCCAACTTCGAGGTCCTCGCTCAATTTTTCGCGATCGTAGGTCTTTGTCAGAACTGGGAGATACCAGAAGTAAAGAGGAATCGCATAGGGCCGGTCGTGGCGCATGACGCGGATCAGCTTGCGGTCGCTGAAGGCATGATTTCCGCTGAATTTGATTTTGCCGACTTTGACCTTCGGCCCCTCTTCGACTTTGAAGATCAGAATGACGGCGTTGCTCGACTGGATCCGCTCGTATTGCGGCGTAATCTTGGCGAATTGACGCCCGTGTTCCCCGAGCAGGTCGGCCAGGACGACCTGGGCTTTCTTGATCTTTGTGGGGTCGAACTGGCTCTCGACGGTGAGGCCAACCTTGCGCTCCTTGAAGCGGTCGAGAATGTCGGACTCTGAGACCGAATGAACGCCCTCGTAGCGGATGCGGCGGATGACCGGCCGCTCTTTCACCTCGAAGATGATAATCTTTGCTTCTGCACGCTCGGTCGAGTCCTCGATTCGCAGCTTTATATCCTCAAAAAACTGCGTGTTCCACAGAGCATGGAAGTCGCGGCGCAAGGTCTCCTCGTTGAACGTATCCCCCTCGCGGCTAAAGATGCGTGCCTTCAAGGTGTCGGTCCGCAGGCGGCGGTTTCCCAGGAATTCGATGCGCACAATAACCTCTTGCCTCTTGTCGAGTGACGCTTGCTGCATGGAGCTCACGGCGTTCTGCTGGGCAAGACAAGAGAGACACAGCGCGTACGACCCCAAGAGTAGGGTCGTCGCAGTGCAGCCGCGGCAGAAATGAAACTTGATACATCTCCGGATAAACGAAAAGCGGGACGGCACCTGAACGTTTCCCCCGGTGCAACGCTTTAAGGAAGGTGGCCGTCTTGGCATTCGTCGGAGGCTCGGCTAACCACACCTCGACCATACGAAAGCCCAAGGTCAAGTAATTCAAGATCGGTCAAGCAGGCGTAAAGAAGTGCAAAAATCCCGGCAAGCCAATTTACAATCGTTTACAAAGACGACGCCCCAGGCTGCCTTTTTCGCCGGGCATGCATCGCACCTTCCGACAGCAGAGAGGGAACGTACTCACCACGGGAATGGATCGCGTACTGATCGTCGACGACGACCCGGAGCTTTGCGCCCTGGTCCGCGAGTGCTTGGGAGAGGAAGGTCTCCTCGTGGAATCCGTCCACGATGGGAGACACGGTTTGGAGCGCTCGCTATCGGGCAAGTACGATATTGTCGTCTTGGATGTGGTGCTTCCAGGTATGGGTGGCATTCATGTATTACAAAAATTACGGGCCGCGTCGCGTATCGGCGTGCTGATGCTCAGTGCGCGCGGAGATGAGGTAGATCGCATCCTTGGTTTGGAATACGGTGCCGACGATTACCTTCCGAAACCATTTAACCCGCGCGAACTAGGGGCGCGGATACGGGCAGTTCTTCGCCGGCTCAAACCTGGAGCGCAGGACTACGGCTCCTGGACGCGGGAGCACCTTGAACTTGGAGACGTCGAGTTAGACAGGGGAACGCGCACCTGCCGCCTGAGCGGTGAGATCATCGAGCTGACCACTGTTGAATTCGATCTTCTCGAAGTGCTTATGAAAGCGAGCGGGCGCGTGCTTCCAAGAAAAGACCTTTTCCGCACTGGGCTCGACCGCGAATTTTCCCCTTTTGATCGCAGTGTTGACGTCCACATCGGTCACCTGCGCAAGAAACTCGGTCCGTTGCCCGATGGAACCCAGCGGATCCGCACGGTGCGAAATGTCGGCTACCTGTATGCCCAACCGACGACGATTGCGATTTCTCAGTCGGAATCCGGGCATAGTATGCGAATCATTCCGGGAAAATCTCTCCGCGCTGTCGGTCGGCCCTGATACTGCCTGATTCCGCCGTCCAATTTGTCCTGGCATGACGCCTGCGAATGCGTCCCACTGCTGGAGAGTGACCACGACCTGGCCTCGACAATAAGCGCTGTCCAGCTCAGGACCGCGCCTCGGACAACGCGCTCGACCAAACACACGAGGAGTTTGATTCGCAGTATTTCTTCATCCTGGCTGTACACGCAGTTTTACACATTCTTCACGAATCTTCACTGCGATGGCGCACAGATACGCCATAAACGTCGCAGAGCATGAGTTGAGTCCAATCTTTTCGTGCGCAACAAATCCTCGCCGAGGGATACCAAGATGATGAATTCATTCTTCCGGAATCCCAGCTGCCTCATCGCTGGAGGTCTTTTCCTATTCTGTGCACACCTGAGTGCCCAAACGCATCCAGTGAGTCCGCGGATCACGCAGGCCCCGGAGGAGACGAATCTGGTGCGACTGCAAGGCAACGTGCATCCATTAGCGCAAGCGAAGTACGACCAAGGTGCCGTATCGGACGCCAAGATGATGAACCGAATGTTGCTCCTTTTGCAGCACACCGCGGAGCAGGAAGCCTCTTTAAAGGTCTTGCTGGACGAGCAGCAAATGAAGTCGTCGGCCAATTATCATCACTGGATGACACCGGAGGAGTTCGGGAAACGATTCGGCCCTGCTGATGCGGACATTCAGGCAGTGACGGATTGGCTGATGTCGCAGGGATTTCAAGGGATCAAGGTGGGAGTCGGACGTGTAGTGATCGAGTTCTCAGGGACCGCGGGCCAAGTGAGAAGAGCGTTTCACACGGAGATTCACAATTATCTCGTAAACGGCGAGGAGCGCTTTGCGAATGCCAGCGATCCAGAGATACCGGCAGCACTTGCTCCGGTGGTCGCAGGTGTGGTTTCGCTGCACAACTTTCCGAAGCAATCGCAGATTCACCAACTAGGATCATTCAAGAGGACCAAGGGTACTGGAGAAGTGCAGCCGGAGTTTACCTACATTAGTTGTGGATCAACGGGAACGCAGCCGTGCTATGCAGTCGGTCCGAGCGACTTTGCGACAATCTATAATGTGCAGAAGCTGTGGGACGCGGGCGTTGACGGGGCAGGACAGACGATCGCAATTGTCGGCGAGACGAACCTCAATCTTCAGGACGTGCGAGATTTTCGGAAGATGTTCGGCTTACCGGCGAACGACCCGCAGGTCATCCTGAACGGACCGGATCCGGGGATCACGTCGAAGAGTGAGGAAACGGAAGCGGATTTGGACGTGGAGTGGTCAGGTGCAGTCGCGAAGAACGCGACGATCAAATTCGTCTGACAGTATACACCACAAACTCAAACTCATGGAGGATTTCATGAGCAATAAGCATCTGCCGCGGCTCTTCGCGCAAGCGTTGAACGAGAAACGGATCGAACTCTTCGATGAGTTCATTCACCCGGAGTACAACAATCACAACCCTCAGGTGCATTGCAGCCCGGCAGAAGAACGTCATTGGTGGTTATAATGTCTCAATGACACCCCGAGAGATTCAAGTCCTACATCTGGTCCGCAGACGTCTTTCGAACAAAGAAATCGCGCAGCTTTTAGCTATTTGCGAAAGTACGGTGAAGTTCCATGTTTCAAATATCTTGGGCAAACTGCAAGTCGGCAGCCGACAGGACCTCCTGCTCGAACGGCAACCACTCCAAGCTTGGGAGAGACTCCTCCACAAAACCCCGACCTAAGCGGCGCTGGCCTTTATCTAAGGCAGCAGCGTTAATTCAACAAGGTATCTTCGCATTGACACTCCATACTTCCTTTCCTATGGTCTCCTGGAGCTTCGCAGGACAGACGTATCCTGCAGGGCGGATAGAGCATTTTGCGAGAAACGGTGGAGATCATCCTCTTGAAGCTTCTGCGGCGGACTCCGCAGGCTGTTTTGCCCAAGATCGGCAGATTTCCCCCCGCCCTTCGAATTTTACCTTCCCATCGACACGCGCAGAATCTTCGCGGGCGTTAGTTGTGGTCGGGAAGTGTCCCTGAGAGGAGTTCTTCGTGGCAATCCGTATAAAGGCATTAAGTTTCTTACGTAACCTTCTATTGTCCCGTCAGGTGGAAAAGGACCTCGACCAAGAGCTCAACTCCCATCTAGAAATGCTAACGGAGGATAAACTTCGAGAGGGTCTCTCACTCGAGGAAGCCCAACGTTCCGCAAGAATCCACCTGGGTGGCCTCGAACAGGTTAAGGAACAGGCGCGCGAGCGGCGCGCCGGAAATTGGCTTCACTCCCTCATTTCCGATTGTCGCTTTGCTCTGCGACAGCTGCGCAAATCCAAGGCCTTCACGGTCGTCTCCTTGCTTACCCTTGCGGTCGGAATCGGCGCCAACACCGCCGTATTCAGCATTCTATATGCGGTCCTAATTCGGCCTTTGCCCTATCCCGATCCCGATCGGCTCGTCCAGGTTGGTGCGTTCGACTTAAGATCCGGCGAGTACTTTGGGACGACTTCCTATCCGGACTTCGAAGATTGGCGCGAGAACCACTTCCTCGCACACCTCGCCGCATATGAAGACAAGTCGTTCAATTTGGTGGGGACAGTTCAACCCGAGCACGTGAAGGGCAATGTGGTGTCGTCGGATTTCTTTGAAACACTTGGCGTCCGCCCTTTGCTCGGCCAGTCTTTTGCAACGGTGCAGAATCAACAGGCCGTGGTACTGAGCCACGCGCTCTGGTCGCGTTCCTTCGGATCCGATCCCCAGGCCATAGGCAAAGCGGTCATTCTCGACGGATACAGTTATGAGGTGACGGGAATCATGCCACCGGGCTTCCAGTTTCCCGATCCAGAAACCGAAATATGGGTGCTGATCTCTTCGATCCGGCCTGACTTGCGCGAGGAGATCACCGCGCGGGGAAATCTGGGAATGTCCGTCGTCGGCCTCCTCAAAACCGATGCGAACATATCTGACGCACAAGCAGATATGGCAGTCATAGCGGGCCGCCTTGCGCAGCAATATCCGGATGTCGATCGGGATTTTGGAGCGAGACTCTTGCCTCTGCAGGAAGCCCTGTTCGGAAGGTTCAGACCGGCCTTGTTGATTTTGATGGGATCTGCGGCTCTGGTGCTTTTGATTGCCTGCACAAACATCGGCACGCTTCTTCTCGCGCGTGGCACAGCGCGGCAAGCAGAAATTGCAATCCGTTTTTCCGTCGGTGCGAGCCGGCACAAAATCATCATGCAACTCCTGACGGAAAGTTTGGTACTGGCTATGATCGGTGGCACGCTTGGAGCGTTGCTTTCGTTTTTGCTGATGGATGTTCTCGTCGCATGGGTGGCAGCTGATATTCCCAGAGTAGTCTCTGCGCAGATCGACTGGCGTATGCTGCTGTTCGCGGGTGTAGTCTCCATAGCTGCCGGAGTTCTCTTTGGCTTCACGCCCGCTTGGCAGATCTCTCGCGGGCAACTCCACACCACAATTAGAGACGCCACCCGAGGAACGGAACGGCAAAAACTCACGACCAAGCTGATGGTCGTGGCGGAAGTGGCGCTGTCGCTGGTCTTGCTCACTGCTGCTGGCCTCTTGGCAAAAAGCCTACTTCTCCTCGGCCAGGTCAATCCTGGCTTTCGCACGGATCATCTGTTGACGGCCGAGGTCTACCGTTCCATGACCGATCAAGACAGGGATGCCAATTGGAGGAATTGGACCGGCTTCTATGAACAGCTATTGACTCGCATTCAAGCGCTGCCTGGAGTGGAATCCGCTGGTTCGACACTCGCGTTGCCGATCACGGGACGTGTTTGGAACGTTGGCTTCAAGATGGACAGCCGCGCAGCTGGAAACTGGAGCGAGCAACCGCAAGCTGAGGCTCGTATCGTCTCCAACAATTATTTTGACGTGATGAAAATTCCCTTGCGTAGCGGCCGGTATTTCTCCGACCATGACGGGAAAGACTCGCCACACGTCGCAGTCGTCAACGAGAGTTTTGTTCGAAAATATTGGTTCAATGCCGACGCCGTGGGGCGATTCATCGAAATGCCCGCCTTCGGCGCTGGCCATTGCCAAATAGTAGGGGTCGTGGCCGATACCAGGCACTCGAGCTTGAGTGAGAACCCTACCCCAGCGATCTATGTTCCCTATACGCAAGAAATCATGCCATGGCAGACCCTCGTCATTCGTACAAGAATCGATCCGGGCAGCGTCAGTTCGCTCATTAGGCGTGAAGTCGCCGCCCTCGACCCTCAACAACCAGTCGCGCGCATGGCTACACTAGATGAACTCATACAGGCGTCTACCGCACAGTCTCGATTTCGTACCGTACTTCTCCTAAGCTTCGCAGGTATAGCGCTGTTGCTTTCTGCGATAGGAATTTACGGCGTTGTGGCTTACACGGTGAGCCGCCGCACTCGCGAAATCGGCATACGAATGGCCGTTGGAGCGGCTCCCGCGGACATCCTTCAGTTAGTTCTGCGCCAAAGCATGTCCACAGTGTTTCTAGGCGTCTTGTTGGGGTTACTCGGAGCGTTTGCGCTAACACCGGTAATGAAAAGTCTGCTTTTTGAAA
>Ga0066710_100000710_pt1 | contig 21709 bp, 23 predicted proteins | sample GraSoiAngelo_159_FD_79666 | JGI IMG/M metagenome (GOLD analysis project Ga0066710, IMG submission 79666) | Grasslands soil microbial communities from the Angelo Coastal Reserve, California, USA - 14_1009_16_40cm | ecosystem: Environmental > Terrestrial > Soil > Grasslands | place: USA...
ACGCTGATCGACGAGGTCGCGCCGACCTTGCCGTCCGGACGGATCGCCCGCAGCGTCAGCCGGTGCGGCCCGGGCACCTCGGCGGCCGTGTCCCAGTCGAACCCGAACGGCGGCTCGAATTCGCTGTCGACGAGCAGCCCGTCCACGAGGAAGTCGACGCGCGCGACGCGTCCCGTCACCGCTGCGTCCCAGCGCACGACCCCGCTGACCTCCTGCCAATCGAGCAGGGCGGCGAAGGAGACGGTCGGCGGCTGCGGCGGGTTCGAGACGATGACGACGACCGAGGCGTCCGCAGTCCGCCCGTCGGCGGCGACGGCGTGCGCGGTGACGACGTGCCGGCCGGGCGTCTCGAGCGTCGTGTCCCAGGCGAGGTCGAACGGCTCGTCGGTCAGCTGCTCGCGCAGCTGCCCGTCGACGAGCACATCGATCCGGACCGGCGCCTCCCCCGAGGTGAGGGGCGTCACGTCCATCGTCCCCGTCGCCACGCCGCCCATCGCCAGGTCCGGCAGCGTCACGTCGAACGCGAGCGCGGGCGGCGGACTCCCAGTGAGGTATGCCCGCACGTAGGCGAGATAGCGCGTCCAGTCCCAGTAGCGCCCGGGATCGGTGTGGTGCGCGAAGCCCCCCTTCAGCCACGGGCGATTCGGGTCCGGCACCTGGTCGTGCCCGATCACGTGGCTGCGGTCGAGCGGGATCCGATAGCGGCGGACGAGCTGCGCGAGCAGACGCGCCGAGCCGCGGTACTCCGCATCCGTCACGGTGTAGCGAACGTTCGTGAAGCCCTCGTGCTCGATCCCGAGGGAGTGCGCATTGACGTAGCCGTTGCCCGCGTGCCACGCGACGGCCCAGGTCGGGACCATCTGCGTCACCTCGCCGTCCCGCGAGACGACGAAGTTGGCCGAGGCACGCGCCCGGGGATTGCGGAACCAGGAGATCGCGCCGCCGTACGAGCCCTCGATCGTATGGACGACGAGGATCCGGATCGCCGCCGCGGAGCGATGCGTATGCGCGTAGTTGTGGGGGCTCGCCGGGACGAACGGCACGCCGGGGAGGCCGAGGGCTGCGGCGGCGGCTACGGCGGCGCGGCGCACCGTTGGGTTCTACACCCGACTTGTTGACGGTCTGTAAGTCCGGCACCTAGACTTTGACTGACTGGTCAATCGAAGCGGAACGGAGCAGCATGACGACGATCGAGCACGGGGTCGCAGGGGGCATCTCCTTTGCACTGACCGACGAGCAGAAGAGTCTCCGCGAGCTCGCGCGCGAGTTCGCCGAGAAGGAGATCCGGCCGCGGGCGGCCTCCTACGACGAGACGTCGCAGCATCCGGCTGACGTGATCGCGAAGGCGCACGAGCTCGGCCTGATGAACGTCCACGTGCCGGAGGAGTACGGCGGGCTCGGGCTCCCCTGCTTCGACGGCATGCTGATCGGCGAGGAGCTGAACTGGGGCTGCTCCGGGATCGGCACGTCGCTCGTCGCGAACGGCCTCGGCTCGGCGCCCGTGATCATCGCCGGCTCGGACGACCAGAAGCGGCGATGGCTCCCGCAGCTGATCGAGGAGCCGATCCTCTGCTCGTTCGGTCTGACCGAGCCGGGCGCGGGCTCGGACGTCGCGTCGATGAAGTCGACCGCCGTGCGCAACGGCGACGAGTACGTCCTCAACGGCTCGAAGACGTTCATCACGAACGCCGGTCACGCCGCGTGGACGGTCGTCTTCCGGAAGACCGATCCGTCGAAGGGGAAAAAGGGAATCTCGGCCTTCGCCGTTCCGATGGAACCGGCCGGCGTGACGATCGAGAAGCATCTCGAAAAGATGGGGCAGCGTCGACCGACACGTCGGCGTTCTCCCTGCAGGACGTCGTCGTCCCTGCGGCCAACCGCCTCGGCGAGGAGGGGGAGGGCTTCAAGATCGCGATGCAGACGCTCGACTTCACGCGACCCGGCACCGCCGCCGCCGCGGTGGGCGTCGCGCAGGCGGCGTACGAGCACGCGATCGAGTACGCGAAGGAGCGCGTCACGTTCGACGTGCCGATCGCGATGCACCAGGGCGTCAACTTCATGATCGCCGACATGGCGACAGAGATCGAGGCGGCGCGTCTGCTCGTGTGGCAGGCCGCCTGGATGATCGATCAGGGCGAGCGCGCGACGCTGCAGTCGTCGTTCGCGAAGCGGTTCGCCGCCGACACGGTGATGAAGGTGACGACCGACGCGGTGCAGGTCTTCGGCGGCTACGGCTACATCAAGGAGTACCCGGTCGAGAAGCTGATGCGCGACGCGAAGCTGTTCCAGATCTACGAAGGGACGTCGCAGATCCAGCGGCTTGTGATCGCGAAGGAAATCTTCATGCCGCGCGGCTGAGAGACTTGCGCCATGCCCGAGGATCACTTCGGCGGACGGTTGGCCGCGCGGTACGACGAGTCGAGCGCCGAGATGTTCGCGCCCGGTGTCGTCGAGCCGGCCGTCCACTTCCTTGCGCAGCTCGCCGGCGACGGCGCAGCGCTCGAGCTCGGCATCGGCACGGGCAGGATCGCGCTGCCGCTGGCGCAGCGCGGTGTCCGCGTGCACGGAATCGACCTGTCGGAGGCGATGGTCGCGCGGCTGCCCGCCAAGCCGGGCGCCGACAAGGTCGGCGTGACGACGTCACGCCCACGCATCTCGGCTTCGACGAGTACGACGTCGTCTCGCAGGGTCTCATCTCGCATCACTACTCGATTGCCGGCGAACAGGTGGACGTCGTCTCGATACCGTTCCGCTACGTCTGGCCGGCGGAGCTCGACCTGATGGCGCGGCGGGGGATGACGCTGCGCGGGAGGTGGAGCGGCTGGCAGCGCGAGCCGTTCACGAGCGAGAGCCGCCGGCACATCTCCCTGTGGGAGAAGATCGCCTGATGGCGATCGAGATCGATCTCTCGGGCCGGGTCGCGCTCGTCACGGGCGGCTCGCGCGGGCTCGGGCGCGCCGACGCGCTGACGCTCGCGCGCGCGGGCGCGGACGTCGTCATCGCCGACCTGCTCGTCGAGTCGGAGCTGTCCGAGGACACCGATGCCTACGGCGCGCTCGCGACGGTCGCGCGGCAGCAGGGGCTGGTCTACAGCGAGGCCACGGCGCAGGAGATCCAGGCCATGGGCCGGCGCGCGGCGGCGGTCAAGTGTGACGTCACCGACCGCGCGCAGGTCGACGCGACGGTCGCGCGGGTCGTCGGCGAGCTCGGCTTCGTCGACATCCTCGTCAACAACGCGGGGACGCTCGACCACGCCGCGCAGTTCCAGAACCAGAGCCCGGACCTCTGGGAGCGCGACCTGCGCGTCAACCTCACCGGTGCGTTCAACTGCGCACAGGCGGTCTGGCCGCACATGAAGGAGCGCGGCTGGGGCCGGATCGTGAACATGGCCTCGGTCGCCGGGACGCTCGGCGGCTTCGGCCAGGCGAGCTACTCGACGACGAAGGCCGGGATCCTCGGCCTGACGCGGACGCTCGCGATGGAGGGCGGCCGACACGGAATCACCTGCAACGCGATCGTCCCCGGAGTGATCGGCACCGAGGCCTTCAACATGGCGAACCCAGAGATGAATCAGCGAATCGTGAACCGGACGGTGCTGAAGCGCCCCGGTGAGCCGCAGGACATCGCGAACACGATCGCGTTCCTGTGCTCCGACCTCGCCTCGTACATCACCGGGATCGAGCTGAATGTCTCCGGCGGCGTCGAGCTGTTCGTCTTCTAGATCTAGACGCCCGGGCAGGCGGTGGCGTCGGCGACGTACCGCGGCACCGATATCCACGCCGAGACCGGGCGGCCGCCGAGGATCTTCCGCGGCGCCGCCGTGAACGACGCCGACCAGCGGCCGTTCGAGCACACGGGCAGTCGCACGTGCCCGGCCTCGACACGACGATCGCCGAGCTTCAGCTCGAGCCGCGTGCCGGGCACTGCGCGTACGTCGAGGTCGAGCCAGCCCGCGAGCCGCCGGCCCTCCGGCCAGAGCAGGATCGCGCCCATCCCGGAGAGGTAGCCGTCGTAATAGCGGCCGGGCACGTAGAGCGCGAGCCGGGGAGTCGCCCGGGGCAGCCAGAGCGTGAAGTGCGGGGCGCGCGCGACCGGGCGTGCGCCACGGAGCACGATCGTCCCTGCGTAGCCGTCGACGACGAGAGGCCCACGCAACGCGACACCGTTCGACAGGAGGGCGCCGTCTTCCCCGTAGCGCAGGGACGCCGAGGAAAGGTGGTCGGGCGGCGTGCCGCCGGGCAAGACCGCGACGCGTTCGATCGAGCGATTCCAGAAGAGCTGTTCCTCGCCGTCGACGGGGCGGCCGCCGAACGCGGCGACGAGCGTCGCGCTGCCGCTGCGGGTGTGATCGACCCACGAGCGGTCGGCCGGCAGGTACCGGTGCTGCACGGAGACGGAGTTCGCGCGGTCGAACTCGGACGCGCCCGCGAGCGCCGCGGCGCTGCCGACGAGCGCGAGTCCGAGCAGGAGCGGCGTGGCGATGCGCGGGCGCTGGACCGCGAGTGCTGCGGTCACCGCTGCCGCGGTTGCGAGTCCGCCGACGAGTGCGGCTGCGCCGGCGTTCCCGAGCGACGGCTCGAGGTGCTGGACGGCGAGCAGAAACGGCGAGTGATCGTCGGAGCCCGGCCGCGCGTAGCCGGAGAGCGGGATGCGCGCGGCGAGCGCGACGAGGCCTGCGGCGAGGAGCGCGTGCGGCCCTCGGTGCGGCCAGCCGCGCGACGCCTGCAGCCCGAAGGAGATCGCGACGAGCGGCAGGACGTAGAAGACGTAGCGCTCCTGCACCATCGCCGTGTCGCCCCAGAGCGCCGCCTGCACGAGCAGCGCCGCCGTGAAGGCGAGCGTGAACGCGGCGAAGGCGAGCTCCGTCCTGTTCCGTGGCCGCGCGAGCGCCAGCCCGAGTCCGATCGCCGCGCCGGGCACGAGCACCCAGCCGCCCGCATACAGGAGGACGGTCAGGTTGATGCCGACCGCCTTCGCCGCAGGCCCGAGATGGACGTGCACGTGGCCTGCCCCCGAGTAGTAGCCGAGCCCGCGCAGAGCGGCGCCGACGACGCCCACGCCGGCGGCGACGGCGACGGCGGCGAGCGGAAGCCGCTGCTCGCGGAGTACGCGGCGCAGGCCGCGCTCGCGCGAGCCGAGGAGGAGCGCCGCCGCCACGAAGCAGAGCGGCAGGACCGCGAACTGCACCCTGGCGAACGCGGCGAAGGCTGCGAGCACGAGGAAGAGAACCTGGAGGCGCCGGCTGGGCATGGCGAGGGCGGCGACGCCCGCGGCGATTGCGCCGAGCACGAGCGGATACGCGAGCGGCTCCGCGACGACGAGTCCCGCGTAGAGCCCGTCCGGGACGACGAGAGCCAGAGCCGCGACCGCGGCCGCGACGCCGCGGCCCAGGCCGACGCGCCGGGCGAGCAGGAACACCGGCACGGCCGCGAGCGTGAAGGCCGCGGCACCGATTGCCTGCACGATCCGATAGCCCGTCTCGACGCTGCCGGCGCGCCAGGCGGCGGCGGTGACGAGCGGCTGGAGCAGTGCGGGGAAATGGGCGCCCTGCCCCCGGACCGAGGGCGCATGCAGCGCGCCGAGCGACCGGCCGAGCGACGCGTAGAGGTACTCGTCGGGGAAGTAGTTCGGCGTCGCGCGCCGCCAGACGAGCACGAGCCGGAGCAGGAACGCACAGCCGAGCGCGCCGATGAGGACGGCCGTCCGCAGGCGCGGGAGGGCGCCCGCCCGCGCGGCGAGAGCGGGCCGGAACGAGGCGGCGTTGACGGTCACCCAAGTGTGATCGGCCGTGACCGGGGACAGCTTTAAGTGCGGCTAGACTGAGGCGCTTGTCGGCCCCCGCTCGGACCCTGCGCATTCGTACCTCGAGACGTCGCCGGCGGGTCCCCTCGCCGCTCAGGCTGACCGCCCTCGCCGCCGCGCTCCTCGTCCTGGTCAGCGTCGCGATCGGCCTCCTGTTCGCCGGCTCGCCGACCCGGATCGCCGCAGGCGTCCGGGTCGCGGGCGTCAACGTCGGCGGGCTCTCGGCCGAGGACGCGCGAGCCCTCCTGCAGAGGCGGGCGGGCGCTCTCCTGCGCGTCCCGGTGGCCTTCACCGCGGGCGGGCACTCGTTCCGCGTGACGCCGGACTCACTCGGCGTCGCCGTCGACTGGCGGGCCGCCGTCTCCGAGGCCCGCCGTGAGGGCGACGGCCTCGGGCCGCTGCGCGGCTTCAAGCGGCTCGACGTCCGCTTCTTCGGCGCCGACGTCACGCCCCGGCCGCGCGTCTTCCGGGGAGCGCTCGAGCTCGAGCTGGCGCGGATCGCCAAGGTCGTCGACCGGCGCCACCGCGAGCCGGCGCTGCGCCTGCGGGGCGTCCGGCCCGTGCTCGTCCGGGGCAGCGAGGGCCGCGTCCTCGACCGCGCGCTCGCGTCCGGAATCATCGTCCGCTCGCTCGCGTCGTTCGACCGCGGCCGGCCCATTGCGCTGCCGGTGCGGATCGATCGGCCGACGCTGACGGCGGCCGCGCTCGCGCCCGCGGCGCGCCAGACGCGCCGCGCACTCGCCGCGCCGGTCCGGCTGACGCTCGGTCCGACCCGCTTCAAGCTCCCTCGGTGGCGCGTGGCGCAGCTGCTCGAGCTGCCCGCCGACGGCCGTCGCACGCTCCGCATCGGCGGGCCCGCGGCGGACGCCTGGCTCCGCCGGCTCGCGAAGCAGGTCGGCCGTCCGCCCGTCGACGCCGGGTTCGCCGTCGACGGGAGCCGGGTGCGGGTGATTCCCGCGCAGCCCGGGCTGACGCTCGACGCAGCGGCGACGGCTCGCGCGCTCCTCCGCGCGGCGGTGCGTCCGCTGAACCGCGTCGCGCCGATCGCGGTCGCCGAGACGCCGGCCAAGCTCTCGACGCAAGAGGCGCGGGCGATGGGGATCACCGGGCGCGTCTCGGCGTACACGACCTACTTCGGCGGCGTGCCGAACCGGATCCACAACGTCCAGCTCGTCGCCCGTCTCGTCGACGGCAAGCTGATCGGCCCGGGCGAGACGTTCTCGTTCAACGGGACGACCGGCGAGCGCTCGGCCGCGAAGGGATTCCTCGAAGCGCCGGTGATCGTGAACGGCGAGCTGCAGACCGGGCTCGGCGGCGGCGTGTGCCAGGTCTCGACGACGGTTTTCAACGCGGCCTACGAGGCGGGCCTGAAGATCACCGAGCGGACGAACCACGCGCTCTACATCAGCCATTATCCGCAGGGCCGCGACGCGACGGTCAACTATCCGGACGTCGACCTCAAGTTCGTCAACGACACGGAACACTGGCTGCTGCTGCGGACGTTCGTCGGCTCGTCGCAGCTCACGGTCGGCCTCTACGGCGCGCCGCTGCATCGCAGGGTCGAGAGCACCGTGGCGCCGCTCGTGGAGACGGGCGCGCCGCCGGTGAAGAAGACCGTCGACCCGAGCCTCGAGCCGGGCGATGTCGTGGTCGACAACTATGGCTCGCCGTCGCGCTCGACCAGCGTCCACCGCAAGGTCTACGACGCGTCGGGCAGGCTGCTCTACGACGACGTCTGGTACTCGTCCTATCGCGCGGAGCCGAAGCTCGTGCGCGTCGCGCCGAAGAAGCCGAAGAAGGCGAAGCCCGGCGCTACGACGACGACGCCGACGACGCCGGAGCAGACGACGCCGGTGCAGACGACGCCGGTGTCGACGACTGCTCTGCCGACGCAATAGCCTCCGCGAGCCATTCGGGGATGCGCGTCGGACGAAACGTCTGCGCGTCGACGCACGCGTGCGCCGTCCAGCCGTCCGCGATCGTCTCTCCGCTCCGCTCGATCGCGTACTCGAAGCGGAAGCGAGCGCCGCGGACGTCGACGCAGCGCGCATGCACGAGCAGCGCATCGTCGAACCGCGCCGGCTGGAGGTAGCGCACGTGCGTCTCGAGCACGAAGGCCTCGATTCCCTCGTCGCGCAGCGACTGGTAGCCGCCGGCGAACTCGCGCAGGTACTCGACGCGCGCGACCTCGAACCACACGAAGTAGGAGGAGTTGTGTGCGACGCCCTGCGCGTCGGTCTCCGCGAAGCGCACGCGGATCGGAGTGGAGAAGCCGAAGCCGTCCATCCGCGAGACTCTAGAGCGTGAGCATCGCGCGGCTCGCAGAGATCGTGCGCCACAACCAGCCGTGCGTCGTCCTGACGGGCGCGGGGGTCTCGACGGAGAGCGGGATCCCCGACTTCCGCTCGCCGACGGGCATCTGGGCGCGCTTCGATCCGCTCGAGTACGGGTCGATCGAGGCGTTTCGCGCCGATCCCGCGCGGGTGTGGTCGTTCTACGCGCCGCGTTTCTCGATGCTCACGGAGGCAGAGCCGAACGACGCGCACCGCGCACTCGCGGAGCTCGAGCGGCGCGGCCTCGTCCGCGCGGTCGTCACGCAGAACATCGACCTGCTGCACGAGCGGGCGGGGTCGCGGGACGTCGTCGAGGTGCACGGATCGATCCGCAGCGCGAGCTGTCCGGGGTGCGCGTTGCGCGTCCCGCTCGCCGACGTGCTCCCGCTGCTGCCCGTGCCGCCCTGTCCGGAATGCGGCACGGTGCTGAAGCCGGACGTCGTCTTCTTCGGCGAGCTGCTGCCGGAGGAGGCGATCGACCGCGCGGTGGAGCTCGCACGGTCGGCAGGCGTCCTGCTCGTCGCCGGCTCGTCGCTCGAGGTCTATCCGGTCGCCGGGCTGCCCGAGGAGACGCTCGCCGCCGGCGGGAGGCTCGCGATCGTCAACCGCGGGCCGACGCCGTTCGACGGGCGCGCCGACGTGCGGATCGACGCCTCGGCCGGCGAGACGCTACGGGCGCTTGCGCGCGCCCTGGGCGGGTAGCGACGCCGCGAAGATCGCGACGCGGAAGCGTCCCTTCGCGGGCGCGGCGGCGAGCGTGAACACGGGCACGGCGCGGCCGCCTGCGAACGACGTCGAGAAGTAGTCGCCGACCATCTGGCCGCCGCCCGACGCCGGCAGCCAGTCGAGCGGCATCGACAGGGCGTCGAGCCGCAGCTGCTGCGCCCAGGTCGTGCCGCCGTCCGACGACGACGTGAACCCGATCTCGAGCCGGCAGAAGAGCGAGCACGAGCCGGGCTCGAAGAAGCCGTAGACGAGGGCGAGGCGGCCGGTCGCCGCCGGATCGGCGTCGAGCCCGGTGATGAAGTGGTCGGTGCCGGAGCCGACGCCGTCTACGGCGACGCGCGTCGGCGCCGTCCACGTCGTCCCGTCGGCCGAGCTCGAGAGCACGACGTCGTTGACGGGGCAGCCCGGGCGGAACCGGCAGTCGTGCCAGGCGACGAAGATCCGTCCCGACCCGTCGACCGCCGCCGATGGCAGCGGGATCGCGCGCATCCGGTGCGGCAGCGTCCACTGCACATTCGAGACCGTCACCTGCGGCTGGAACGTCGCGCCGCCGTCGGTCGAGCGGAGCGCGACGATCGAGCCGGACCGGTTGTCGGGCAGGTCGATCATCAGCACGGTCAGCGATCCGTCCGGCTGGATCAGCGGCTGCGTCCCGATCAGCTGCGGCGCGATCCGCAGCGGCTGCGACCAGGTCGCGCCGCCGTCGGTCGACGTCTGCAGCAAGACCCGGTGCAACGCGTCATCGGTGTACGCGCTGTAGCAGCGGCCGCGGAACGGACTCGCGTCGCCGTTGTCGCATGCGACCCACTCCTTGTCGAGCTCGGGCCCGTTCACCATCGTCACGGGCGCGTCCCAGTGGACGCCGTCCTGCGACCGGCTGACGAGGATGTTCGACGTCCGCGGCGCGACCGTCAGCGTGGCGACGAGCCAGACGCCGTGGAGCGCGTCGTAGGCGACGGCCGGATCGGACGACCGCGTCTGGGTCCCAGGCGGGGTCGACTCGGCCGTGAGGCTCGGCAGCGTCCCCGTCCGCCACGAGCGGCCCGCGTCGGTCGAGGTCGCCCAGCCCGTGCCCGACGCGGCGCCGGCCTGGAAGCGGCCGACCTGGAACGCGGCGACGACGGTCGAGCCCCAGGCGAAGCTGTCCGGCTCGACGGCGGTCTCGTGCTGGCTCGCCGGATTCTTGAACGGATCGACGGAAAGACGCCGGACGACGGTCTCGCAGTCGGACGCGACGGTGTCCATGCGGTCGGCGACGACGAGGTCGAGCCCGGCGTGGCAGCGCACGGTGTCCCTGCCGCCGAAGGCGACCTGGATCCGGTCCGCACGAGCGGTGCCGCGCACGACAGCGGCTGCCGCGGAGCCCGTGAGCACGGCGGCGATTGCGAGAACGAGGGTCAGCCGGGACACGTGGCTCCGGCGCAGGCTACCGGCGTATTCTCGGCACGTGGAGCACGACTACGACGTGCTCGTCGTCGGCAGCGGCTTCGGCGGCAGCGTCGCCGTGCTGCGCGCGACCGAGAAGGGCTACCGCGTCGGAGTGCTCGAGGCCGGCCGCCGCTTCTCTCCCGAGGACTTTCCGCCGACGAACTGGCGCCTGCGCCGCTTCCTGTTCATGCCGCGGCTGGGCCTGCGCGGGATCCAGCGGATCACGCTGCTGCGTGACGTGCTCGTGCTCTCCGGAGCGGGAGTCGGCGGCGGATCGCTCGTCTACGCGGGCGTTCTCTACGAGGCGCTCGATCCCGGCCTGCGCGAAGAGCTCGCGCCGTACTACGAGATCGTGCGCGAGATGCTCGGCGCGGCCGAGGTTCCGTTCGAGACGCCTGCGGAGGACGTCCTGCGCCGGGTCGCGGAGCGGATGGGCGCCGCCGAGACGTTTCGTCGCACGACGGTCGCCGTCGACTTCGACACGTGTGTCCGCTGCGGCGGCTGCATGGTCGGTTGCCGCTACGGCGCGAAGAACACGCTGGACCGCAACTACCTGCGGCTCGCCGAGGAACGCGGCGCGCAGATCCACGCGGAGCGCGAAGCCTTCCTCTTGCGACGCGCCGGCGGAGGCTGGGAGGTCGTTGCGCGGCGGCCCGGCCGGCCCGGCGGGCGCGAGGTCTTCCGCGCCGATCAGGTCGTCGTCGCGGCAGGCGTGCTCGGGACGTTGAAGCTGCTCTTCCGCTCCGGCCTCGGCGGCCCGCACCTGGGCGAGCGTGTCCGCACGAACTCCGAGTCGCTCGTGGGCTCGACCGCGCCGCGGTCGAACGTGGACTATTCCGTCGGCGTCGCGATCGGCTCGTCCTTCTTCCCGAACGCGGACACGCACATCGAGCCGGTGCGCTATCCGCGCGGCTCGAACCTGATGGCGCTGCTCGGCTTCCCGCTGCGCGGCTATGCGAGGCGGCTGCGCGCGTTCACGCCGCGCCGCTGGTCGGAGCGGACCGTGATCCTGCTCGCCATGCAGACCCTCGACAACGAGTTGCGCGTCCGGTGGACCGGCCGGCGCCTGACGACGTCCGAGCGGACGGCGCCCGCATTCGTTCCGGAGGCACGCGAGGCGGTGCGTCATGCAGCGGAGATCATGGGGGGCATCGCCGGCGCCGCCGTCAACGAGGTGTTGCTCCGGACGCCGATGACCGCGCACATCCTCGGCGGCGCGTGTATCGGCGCGGTCGTAGACGAGCACCACCGCGTCTTCGGACAGCCGGGGCTGCACGTGCTCGACGGCTCGACCGTGAGCGCGAATCTCGGCGTCAACCCGTCGCTGACGATCGCGGCCCTCGCCGAGCGTGCGCTCGCGCACTGGCCGAGCTGCGGCGAGCCGGACAGCCGGCCTCCGCTCGGCTCCCGGGTGCCTACGCCGCTGCCGCGCGCCTGAGCGTGCGAACCTCGAGCTCTCGGCCGCACGTCTTGCAGACGCTCCGCTCGAGCTCGTACGGGACGCCGTTGTGCTGGCTGAGCACGTGCCTCGTGACGGCCCGGTGCCGGTGGCGACGCCGCAGGTGAATCTTCGTCTCGTCGATCATCGTTCTTCTCCCATACGCACAGTAGTCAGACGTCCGGCCGGCCGAAAGGACTGCAAGGGGTGATTAATCGCTCTGTAACGATTCCGTCACTGGTCGTCCTCCTCGCGGCAGCGGGCTGCGGGGGGAATCGCCAGGGCGGAGTGCTGGGCGCCTACAAGACGCGGTACTGCGCCTCGGGCTTCCATTCCGTCGGGTCGACGCGCCTCGCGTGGGCCGCGGTCGCCCGGCGGCCGATGCGCGCGTACCGGTCGCCCGGCCGCCGTCCCTTCGCGCGGTTCGAGACGCTGAACTTGAACGGCGTGCCCACCGTTTTCTCCGTCGTCGGCAAGATCGACGGCGGCTGCACGACGAGGTGGTATCGCGTCGAGCTGCCGGTGCGCCCGAACGGGATCGTCGGCTGGATCCGCGCGGCGGACGTCGCGCTCGAGCCGGTCGACACGCGCATCGTCGTGGACGTCTCCGCGCGGCGCGTCGTCCTCTACCGCCGCGGCCGGGAAGTGCTACGCACCACGGCCGCCGTCGGCGCACCGGCGACGCCGACGCCGACCGGCCGCTTCTACGTCAACCAGCGGCTGATCCCTCGCGACCCGACGGGACCGTTCGGCCCGGGCGCGATCGGGATCTCGGCGTTCTCGGACGTTCTCACCGGCTGGACGCAGGGCGGGCCGATCGCGATCCACGGGACGAACGAGCCGTGGTCGATCGGCCGCAACGTCTCGAACGGCTGCATCCGCGTACGCAACCCGGTGCTGCGGCGGCTTTTCGACGCGGTGAGCGCCGGGACGCCGGTGCTCGTTCGTCCCTAACAGGCGGCGCCGATGTCGAAGCGCGGCACCGCGACCTTCGGCGCGGCGAGCCGGCGCCTCGAGAAGTCGAGCGCGGACGCGAGGTTCTCCGCCGCGGCGTCGCGCGCCGAGAGCGGCTGCAGGCCGAAGCGCCACTCGATCAGCTTCAGGATCGACGTGTGGTCGTACAACCGGTGGTCGACGGCGCCGCGCCGCGCGTACGGCGAGATCAGCAGAGTCGGCACGCGGAAGCCGCGCTGCTCGTACCTGGGATCGACGTCGGGGCCCGCCGGCGGCGGCACGTGGTCGAAGAAGCCGCCCCATTCGTCGAACGTGATCACGAGCAGCGTCCGCGGCCAGGCCGGGCTCTTCGTCACGGCGTCGTAGACGCGCGACAGGAACCACTCCCCGGCGCGGATGTCCGCGTGCGGATGATCGTCGAAGCCGGTGTTACCCGACCCCGGCCCGATGTCGGTGAGCGTGTAGCTCGGGTCGACGTATGCGACGTGCGGCAGCTTGCCCGTGCGGCAATCGGCGAAGAACCGCGCGTGCTTCTTCGTGATCGAGTCGTACTTCTGGTTCCAGAGCAGCAGGAAGGACGTGTTGCCGGCGTAGTAGCGGCCCGTCAGCCGCTTCTCCGCGAGCCGGTCCCAGATCGTCGGCAGCGTCGCCACGCGGTACTCGTTGGCGATGCGATCGGTGACGCCGGCGTGGACGTAGAAGCGGTTCGGGAACGTCGGTCCGAGGATGGCCGAGAAGTAGTTGTCGCAGACGGTCCACCGCGGCGCCGCCTGGCCGAGGAAGGGCAGGTCGGTCTTGCCGTAGTAGCCGATCGAGTAGAGGTCGTTCCGCCCCGCTCGGAGCCAGCCGTCGCAGGCGCCGTTGTTGAACTCGACACGAGCACCGTCGTAGGAATGGTCGGGATCGGCGAACGCGCAACCCTGGAAGTCCGGTGCGAGCGGATGTGTCTGGTGCGCGTTACCGGCGGAGTCGACGAAGCTGAGCCCCGCCTGCTTTCCGTTCGCGCCCGGCAGCCAGCCGAGGAAATGATCGAACGAGCGGTTCTCCATCATCACGACGACGATGTGGTCGATGCCCGAGCGGCCGGGCGCGGGAAGCGAGGTCTGCGCGAGGTGGGCGAGCGCTCGCGCCGGCGACAGGGTTCCGGCCGCGGCCGCTGCGGCGGCTCCTGCGCCGACAAGTTGACGGCGGGTCAGCCGAAGCTCGTGGCTCACGCGCGCGAGCCTATCCGTCGCGGTGTGGTTATGGTCCGGGCGACCCGATCGCAGGAGGACTCGATGGCCCGCGCACGCACCCCGCAGAAGGATCTGCTCACCCGCCTCGCCGACGCAGGCGAGCACGCGATCAAGTCGCTCGCGGACGCACCGGGAGCCGACCGCTTCCTCGGCTCGGTGAACGCCCTCAAGGAGCGCCTCGACGAGTTGCAGAAGCGGGTGCGCGGTCTCGAGACCCTCGAGCAGCGGCTCGCGGAGCTCGAGCGGAAGGTCGACAGGCTCTCCGGCACGTCGAGCGGACGCAGGACGACGACTGCGCGGAAGACGACGTCGACGAAGAGCTCCGGCGCGGGCCGCAAGACGAGCAGCGCTCGCAAGAAGACCTAGCTCGGTCTCGGGACGGGAACGCGCACGCGGAGCGCGCCGGGGACGAGCTCGAAGCGCGCCGGCGTCGTGCCCGGCTGCTCGCCGTCGAGCTCGATCGGCAGCGGCTCGTCCGCGTCGACGGTGACCGTCGCGCCGCGCAGCAGCTCGGCCTTCGGGTGCGGCAGATGCCTGCCCCTGTACGTCTTGGGCAGCGTGAGCAGCAGGTCGCGCTTCGTCAGGTCGCCGAGCAGCAGGACGTCGAAGCGTCCGTCGTCGGGACTCGCGTCCGGGCAGATCATCATGCCGCCGCCGAAGTAACGGCCGTTCGCGACGATCACGTCGTGCATCCGCCCGCCGCGGATCTCGTCGTCGACCGAGACGCGGATGTCCGTCGCGTCCCAGCCGGCGAAGACCGCGAGCGTCGCGAACAGGTAGGACGCCTTGCCGCCGAGCGCCTTCGTCGTCTCGTTCGCGCGCTGGGCAATCGCGCCGCTCATCCCCGTCGATGCGATGTTGGCGAACCAGGCGACCGCCTCGTCACCTGCCCACGTCCGGTAGGTGACGCGACCGAGATCGATCGTGCGCGCAGTCCCGTTCAGCGCGACGTCGACCGCGGAGGCGACGTCGTGCGGGATGCCGTACGTGCGGATGAAGTCCCAGCCCGTGCCGCGCGCGATCACGGCGAGCTCGACGCCGTCGAGTCCCGCGACGCCGTTTGCGACCTCGTTGACGGAGCCGTCGCCGCCGACGACGACCAGCAGCGTCGCACCGTCGTCGACGGCGCCGCGCGCGAGCGTGCCGAGCTGGCCGGGCGCGTCGGAGAAGAGCGCGTCGCCCTTCAGGCCCCCGGTCGCGGCGCGGTGCGCGATCTCGGGCCATCGCCGGCCCGTCGCCCCGTTGTCGGAGGCCGGGTTGACGAGGAAGACCGCTTTGTGAGCGCTAATGCTTCGCGTCCGCGGTGACCGTGTGGAGGGCGACGCGCGTCATCCGGTCGACCGCCGCCCGCAGCTCGTCGTCGCTGATCCGCTTGAACTCGCCCTCGACGACGATGTCGCTCACCGTCAGCAGGCAGCCCGCCTGGACCTTCCGCAATGCGCCGAGCGTGAACAGGATCGAGGCCTCCATCTCGACCGCGAGGATGCCGCGGTCCGACCAGCGCTGGTACTGCCCGCCGTCCGGGTTGTAGAACACGTCGCTCGAGACGATCGGCCCGACGTGCATCGGCTGGTTCAGCTCCTTGGCCGCGTGCACCGCGCCGTGGATCAGCTCCCAGTCGGCCGTCGGGCAGTGCGGCTCCTTCACGTACGTGAACACCGTCCGGTCCTGGGGCACGGAGGTCAGCGCGACGATCAGGTCGCCGAGCTGGTGGTGCGGCTGCAGCCCACCGCACGTGCCGACGCGCATGAGCTTCTTCACGCCGAGCATGACGAGCTCCTCGATCACGATCGCGGCCGACGGGCACCCCATCCCGGTCGCCTGGACGGAGACCGGCTTCCCCTCGAACTCGCCCGTGTAGCCGAGCATCCCGCGCTCCGAGTTGCGCTGCACGGCGTTGTCGAGATACGTCCCAGCGATGTATTTCGCCCGCAGCGGATCGCCCGGAAGGAGGCACGCTTCGGCGTACTCGCCGGGCTCTGCTCTGATGTGGATCGGCATCGGGCGCAACCCTAATGGGTGGAATGATCGAGACGTGCAGGTGATGGAGCCTTCGCTCCGGCAGATCCTCGACTTCTGCGCCGAGGAGCCGGTCGAGCGCGTTTTCCTCGAGGACATCGCGCGGCGCGGGCTCGGCCGCTTCCACGCACTCGCGGAGGACGGACGGCTGACTGCGCTGTGCCACGTCGGCGCGAACGTCGTCCCGAGCGGCCCCGGCGCCGAGCGGTTCGCCGAGGCGGTCATCCATGGTCAGGCACGGATGATCATCGGCGAGCAGTCGGCGGTGGACGAGCTGTGGGCTGCGATCCGCCGGCGCATGCCGACGCCGCGTGACGACCGTCCCGGCCAGCCGGTCTACGAGCTGAACGACCCGCCCGACCCGGGCGACACCGGGCTCCGGCCGGCGACGATGGACGACTACGACAGGCTCGTCCCCGCGTGCGCCGCCGCGCACCACGAGGAGATCGGGATCGATCCGCTGCGGCGCGACCCGCAGGGCTTCCGCTGGCGGACGCGGGCGCAGATCGAGGAGGCGCGCTCGTGGATCTGGCTGGAGGACGGCGTGATCCGCTTCAAGGCCGAGGCGTCGGCGTGGACGCCGTCGGCGGTGCAGCTCCAGCAGGTCTGGGTCGACCCGGCCGCGCGGAAACGCGGCTACGCGAATCGCGCGCTGCGGGATCTCTGCCGGTTGCTCCTTCGCGACGTCCCGACGGTGTGCCTGTTCGTCCGTCCCGAGAATGCGCCGGCTCTTCGTCTCTACGAGGCTGTCGGGATGCGGCGGACGATCACGTACCGCTCGCTGATCTTCTGAACTAGGTGCGGTCGACGTGCCGGCCGCAGAGCTCGCACACCACCGCGTACCGCTTGACGCCGGCTGCCGTGACCGCGATCTGCCGGCGGACCAGCCTGTGCGCGCACGTGCGCACCTGCGGCAGGAGCTTGGGCAGCGGGGGCAGGTCGGGCACGTGCCGCACCGCGCCGCCGACGGCAGGGCATGCGGCGACGTGTTCGGCCCAGACCTGATGGGCCGGCTGGCTCGTGACGGCTAGCCAGCCGCACGCCTCGCAAGCGATCTCGATCACGGTCAGCCAGAGTAGCCCGCTTCCGTCGAGCCAGCCGGAAATCGGGACGGCGCAGTCCCTCGATCGAGGGACTGGTTCGAACAGCGTCCTGACGATCCCAACGTGTGGTGCTCACGAACGCGTCACAGCGTCCGTCCGTGCGGTTGCGGACCCTTTTGATCTCCCTCGTCGCGGCTCTGGCGCTCGTTCCGAGCGCCGCTGCGGGGCAGAAGCTCCTGCTCGGCGTCGACGACGACCAGGCCCGCTGGATGAACCCGGCCGGCGCGCTGACGCCGCTCTATCGCGAGGTCGGCGTCAGCTCCGTGCGCGTCACGCTCCAGTGGCAGCCCGGTCAGACGCAGCTCTCGAAGACGAACCGGACCGAGCTCGACCGCGCCGGCGTCGCGACCTGGGGCCTGCGCCTCGTGCTCGCCGTCGACGGGCCCGCCGACAACCCGCCGTCCGACGCCGCCCCGCGCGACGCCTATTGCGGCTTCGTCGGCAATGTCCTGCGCCGCTACCAGACCATCGGCGACGTCGTGATCTGGACGGAGCCGAACTCCGCGACCTTTTGGCGTCCGCAGGCGAACGGGGCGGCGAGCTACGAGGCGCTGCTCGCGCGCTGCTGGGATGTCGCCCACTCGGTGCGTCCGACGGTCAACGTGATCGCCGCGAGCGCGCCGCACCAGAATCCCGGTGCCTGGTTCGCCGGCATCGGCGCCGCCCTCAAGGCGAGCGGCCGGACGCAGCCGATCCTCGACACGTTCGGTCACAACGCCTATCCCGAGACCTCGGGCGAGGCCCCAGACGCCAAGCACAGCGGCGCCTCCCTCGACCAGGGCGACTACGACCGGCTCGTCGCAACGCTGCGTAGCTCGTTCGCCGGCACGAGCCAGCCGGCCCCCGGCCAGGGCAACACGTCCATTTGGTACATGGAGGACGGCTTCCAGACGCGGCTGACGACCGCGCGCCATCTCTACACCGGCTCGGAGACCGACAAGTACGCGATCACCGAGGACAAGCAGGCGGATGCGGTCGGCGCCGCGATCCGGCTCGCGTACTGCCAGCCGTTCGTCGGCGCGTGGTTCAACTTCGAGCTGCGCGACGAGACGTCGCTCGCCGGCTGGCAGTCGGGCCTGCTCCGCGCCGACTGGTCGGCGAAGCCGTCGTTCTATTCCTTCCGCGACGCGGTGGTCGACATCGCGAAGCGGCGGGTCGTGTGCAAGTAGTCCCTCGGTCGAGGGACGCCCACGATCGCCCGCTTTCCCACTGAACGAGTGATGAACTGCGGCCGCGGCGCGCCGATGGAACGTCCGGTGCGAGCTTCCTACCGGCTTATCGCCGCTCTGCTGATCCTGGGCGTGACCCCCTTCTTCGCGGGATGCGCCCGCATGACCCCTACCGTGAAGCACACGTGCTCGGCGACGGACAAGCAGTTTCTCGCGACGACGCAGCTGAACATGAGCATGCTCGGCTACTGGTCGTCGAATCTCGCGACGGGCGAGGCCAAGCCCAGTGAGGTGATCGCCGAGACGAAGCGGGCGGCGGCCCGTGTCGACGCGACGAACCCGACCGACCCGTCGCTGAGCCAGACGCGGCAGATCGTTCGCGCGATGCTGTCCGAGTACTGGCGGGCAGTGGCCGCCTCGGCGCATCACCGTGAGGCGGGGCCGCACATGATGCGCGCCTACGGGCTGGCGAACTTCGCGCACGACGTCCTCTCGCAGGCCGAGCCCGCGCTCGCCGCGCAAGGATGCAACGTCTCGGCGCTGCTGTAATCCCTCTATGGACACCGAGGCGCTCCGGGCCCGGATCGAGGAGCACGTCCGCCGGCACGAGCTGATCCCGCCCGGCGGCGACGTCACCTGCCTCGTCTCCGGCGGCGCCGACTCCACGTGCCTCTGCCACGCGCTGCGGACGCTCGGCTACCGCGTCTCCGCGCTCCACGTGGATCACGGGCTGCGGGGGGACGAGTCGGCGGCGGACGCCCGCTTCTGCCGCGAGACACTCGGCGCCGAGCTGGTCGAGGCGGGCGGTGCGACGACCGAGGAGGAGCTGCGCGAGCTGCGCTACGCGGTCGCGACGGACCGGCTGCGCGCGACGGGGCACACCGCCTCCGATCAGGTCGAGACGATCCTCTACCGGCTCGTCTCGAGCGGCCGCGCGACGGGGATCAAGGTGCGCCGCGAGGACGGCGTCGTCCGCCCGCTGCTGCCGCTGTGGCGCGAGGAGACCGAGGCGTACTGCCGCGCCGAGGGGCTCGAGTTCCGCATCGACTCCTCGAACCGGGAGACCAAGCGCGGCCTGATCCGGGAAGAGGTCCTGCCGCTGCTCCGGCAGCTGCACCCGGCGGCCGACGAGAACCTCCTTCGCGCGCTCGACGAGCGGGCGCTGCTGCCGCCCGCGGTCGCCGAGCTGCTTGCGTCCGTCGCCGGCTCGAAGCGCGTCGATCTCGGCGGCGGGCTCCAGGCCGTCCGCGAATACGACCGCCTCTGGCTCGAGCACGGACCGGTGGAGCTGCGCGGCGAGGTCCGCTGGGGACCTTGGCGGATCGCCTCCGACCTGCCAGGCCTTAGAGTGCGAGCGTGGAGGCCGGGCGACCGTCTGGCCGGACGGAGGAAGAAGATCCAGGACGTGTTCGTCGACGCAAAGGTTCCCCGCTCGGAGCGCGAGTCGTGGCCGCTCGTCGTGCGCGGGGACGAGGTCGTCGCGGTTCCGGGGATCGTCGACTCGCCGGGCGTCGAGGCGGTCCGCGAGGGGTGAGCGTCGCCCGCCTTCGGCTCGCTCCCGTGGGGGAAACCATGTTTCCCCCACGCGCCCCTTCTTCGAAAGTTGGCCGGGGGAACCTCCCGGTGCCCCCGGCATTGGATCCCCTCCCCCGCTCATGAGGCAGGTTGCCCCATGAGCGCGACCGAGCTCGAGCGCGCCGTCACCGAGATCCTGATCGACGAGGAGACGCTGCAGCGGCGGATCGCCGAGCTCGGCGAGGAGATCTCGGCCGACTACGCCGGCCGCGACCTGCTGCTCGTCGGCGTTCTCAAGGGCGCCGTCTTCTTCATGTCCGACCTGATGCGGCGGCTGACGATCCCGTGCGAGATCGACTTCATGGCGATCTCGAGCTACGGCGCGGCGACGGACTCCTCCGGGGTCGTTCGGATCCTCAAGGACCTCGACATCAACATCGAGGGCCGGGACGTGCTCGTCGTCGAGGACATCATCGACTCCGGCCTGACCCTCTCGTACCTGATGCGGAACCTCGAGGCCCGCGATCCCGCGTCGCTGGAGATCTGCGCCCTCATGACCAAGCCGGAGCGGCGGGAGATCGATGTGCCCGTCCGCTACGTGGGATTCGAGATCCCGAACCGCTTCGTGATCGGCTACGGGCTCGATTTCGGCGAGCGCTACCGGAATCTCCCCTATGTGGGCGTCCTGGATCCGGCCCTGGTCGCCCCGGATTCCGCGTAACCATCGCGTAGGAATCCGGGTTCTAGAATCAGCGTCGCTGGTACCCTGCCGATAGAGCCTCTGTGAACCGATTCTTCCGTAGCGCGCTCTTCCCGCTGATCATCATCGCGGCGCTGGTCTGGCTTGCGCTGCAGACGCTGGGGAGCCACGGGACCAAACAAGCGAAGGAGACATACTCGCAGCTGCTGACCCGCGTCCAGACCCAGCCGGACACGGTCCAGTCGGTCACGTTCGTCCCCAACAAGCAGGAGATCGACGCGACGATCTCCGAGGCGGGACAGCAGCGCAAGGTCGTCGTCCACTACGCGACCGACCAGGCGCAGTACGGCTTCCAGCAGGCGCTCCAGGCGGCGCAGAAGCAGAACTCGCAGCTCGTCTTCGACTCGAAGGGCGTCGGTTCGTCGCCGTGGTGGTCGATCCTGACCTCGCTGCTCCCGTTCGTCCTGCTCTTCGGCTTCTGGATCTTCCTGATGAACCAGGTGCAGGGCGGCGGCTCGAAGGTGATGAGCTTCGGCAAGTCGCGCGCCAAGCGGATGACCCCCGACGCGCCGAAAATCGGCTTCAAGGACGTCGCCGGCGTCGACGAGGCCGTCGAGGAGCTGCAGGAGATCAAGGAGTTCCTCGAGAACCCGAAGAAGTTCCAGGCGCTCGGCGCGCGCATCCCGAAAGGCGTCTTGCTCTACGGCCCGCCCGGTACCGGTAAGACGCTGCTCGCGCGCGCGGTCGCCGGCGAGGCGGGCGTGCCGTTCTTCTCGATCTCCGGCTCCGACTTCGTCGAGATGTTCGTCGGCGTCGGCGCGTCGCGCGTCCGCGACCTCTTCGAGCAGGCGAAGCAGGCCGCGCCGTGCATCGTCTTCATGGACGAGATCGACGCCGTCGGCCGCCATCGCGGCGCCGGGCTCGGCGGCGGCCACGACGAGCGCGAGCAGACGCTCAACCAGCTGCTCGTCGAGATGGACGGCTTCGAGCTGAAGGACAACATCATCCTGATCGCGGCGACGAACCGCCCCGACATCCTCGACCCGGCGCTGCTGCGCCCCGGCCGCTTCGACCGGCAGATCGTCGTCGATCGGCCCGACCGCATCGGCCGCCGCAAGATCCTCGAGGTGCACTCGAAGGGCAAGCCGCTCGCTCCGGAGATCGACCTCGACGCGCTCGCCGCCGGCACGCCCGGCTTCACCGGCGCCGACCTCGCGAACCTCGTCAACGAGGCCGCGCTGCTCGCCGCGCGCCGCGGCAAGAAGACGATCGAGCAGGAGGAGCTCG
>Ga0066710_100000713_pt1 | contig 21658 bp, 20 predicted proteins | sample GraSoiAngelo_159_FD_79666 | JGI IMG/M metagenome (GOLD analysis project Ga0066710, IMG submission 79666) | Grasslands soil microbial communities from the Angelo Coastal Reserve, California, USA - 14_1009_16_40cm | ecosystem: Environmental > Terrestrial > Soil > Grasslands | place: USA...
ACGATCGCCGTCGACTCGTACGGCCCGGTGACCGACAATGCGCAGTCGGTCTTCGAGCTCTCCGTGATCGAGACGATTCCCGGCGTCGCCGAGCAGATTCGGCGCGATCATGGGTTCACCGTCAGCTTCGATCGCGCCAAGCATCTGCTCGAGGAGAACGACGGCGCCGGGAACACGTTCAAGGCGACGGCCAAGCCGGTGCTCATCGGCACGGCGGTGGTCGGCGCCACCACCATGATCTTCTCGATCATCGTGGTGCTGACGGCTGGCCTCACCCAGAACCTGGACAAGCTTTCCCTGCTGCATCCGCCGTTCCTGCTCGGGTTGATCACCGGCGGCGCCGTCATCTACTGGTTCACAGGCGCGTCGACCCAGGCCGTTTCCACGGGTGCCTATCGGGCCGTCGAGTTCATCAAGGCGAACATCCGCCTCGAAGGCACCACCAAGGCGTCGGTCACCGACAGCAAGCGCGTCGTGGAGATCTGCACGCAGTACGCCCAGAAGGGCATGTTCAACATCTTCCTGACCGTCTTCTTCGCGACGCTGGCCTTCGCCTTCCTCGAGCCGTACTTCTTCATCGGGTATCTGATCTCGATCGCACTGTTCGGACTGTACCAGGCCGTCTTCATGGCCAACGCGGGCGGGGCCTGGGACAACGCCAAGAAGATCGTCGAGGTCGAGTTGAAGGAGAAGGGCAGTGCTCTCCACGCGGCCACCGTGGTCGGTGACACCGTGGGCGATCCCTTCAAGGACACCTCGTCGGTCGCCATGAACCCCGTGATCAAGTTCACCACGTTGTTCGGCCTCCTTGCCGTGGAGCTGGCGGTCAGCCTCGCCGCCGAGCGGGGCACCGGACTGAGCCGCGTGCTGGCCGCGGTCTTCTTCGTCCTGGCCCTCGTCTTCGTGTGGCGCTCCTTCTACGGAATGCGCATCCGGGGCGGGACAGCGGCGACAGCCGGGGAGCGCGTGCCCGCGCACCAGCTCAAATAGCGCGTCGTTGGATTTTCTGCTCGGCGCGCTCACCGGCGCGCAGTCGCTCGACGCGCTCATCCGGTGGGGCGGCTACACCGTCCTGGTGGTCATCGTCTTCGTCGAGACCGGATTGTTCGCTTTCCTGCCCGGCGACTCGCTCCTCATCAGCGCGGGGTTGGTGGCGGCCGCCGGCCATCTCAACATCTGGTGGCTCAACGTGGTGCTGTCCGCGGCGGCCGTGGCCGGGGACAACGTCGGCTACGCCATCGGCGCTCGCATCGGCCCGCGCCTGTTCACGCGCGCGAAGTCCCGGTTCTTCAACCCCGCCCACCTCGAGCGGACCCGCCATTTCTATACCCGTTACGGCGCCAAAACGATCGTGATCGCCCGCTTCGTCCCCATCGTTCGCACGTTCGCACCTGTCGTGGCTGGCGTCGGGCGAATGCCGTACCGCCGGTTCGTCTTCTACAATGTGGTCGGCGGTGTCGGATGGGTGCTCAGCATGACGTGGGCGGGATATCTGCTCGGCCAGACGGTGCCGAATATCGGCCGGCATCTCCACCTACTGGTGATCGTCGTCATCGTGCTGTCACTGGTGCCAATCGCGATCGAAATCCTGAGGGAGCGGCGCCGGTCGTCGACCGCGCCGTGACCGGCGTGGCGGCTGCCGTGGGGCGATTGCCCCTGCCGGTGGCGGCCTGGGTAGGCCGGCGCGTCGGGGACGTCGCCTATGCGCTCCTGTGGGGCCGACGTCACCGTGCGCTGGCGAATCTCGACCGAGTATTTCCGGAGCGTAGCCGGGCCGAGCGCCGCCGAATCTATCGGAGTTCCTGTCAGCATCTGGGCCTCGTGTTCGTCGAGTTGTGCTCGCTTCTGGCACGCCCGCTCCCGCAGTGCTTGGAGCGCATCACGATCGACGGGCTCGAGCACGTCGAGAAGGTCATGGCCAGCCATGGCCGCGCACTCGCGCTTTCGGCCCATCTCGGAAACTGGGAGATGCTCTCGGCCGCTCACCAGTTGTCTCCCTATCGACTCGCGGTCGTCGTGCGCCCGCTGGACTCGCCGGTGCTCAACGCGCTCGCCGACGCCGTCCGCAACAAGACGGGCGTCGAGCTGATCGACAAGCGACGCGCGCTCCGTCCCGTACTGAACGCGCTGGAACGGGGGCGCATCGTTGCAATCTTGCTTGATCAGAACGCGTCGCGGCGAGAAGGTGTCTTCGTGCCGTTCTTCGGCCGTCCGGCGAGCACGTCGCGCTCGATCGCCGTTCTCGCCGTCCGCACTGGTACGCCGGTGCTGCCGATCTTTGCTCGGCGAGAACCCGATGGCCGCCACCGGGTGATGGTCCTTCCGCACCTCGAGCCGTCACCGACGAATGATGTCGAGGCCGCCGTCGTCGAACTGACGGCTCGGTGCACCGCCGCAATCGAGGGTGCTATTCGGCAGACGCCCGAGCAGTGGCTGTGGATGCACAACCGCTGGCGTACACAACCCCGCGCGTGATGATTCGAGTCCGCCCCGGCCTGCTCGCGCTCGCCGCTCTCGTCGTGGCTTCCGCCGCGTCTGGCGGTGGGTTGGACGTAACGATCGATGCCTATCGTGCCGCGGCCACCGATGGGGCCACCGGGACCGTCACGGGTCGCGCCATTGACGAGTCCGACCGGCGTAGCGCGCCTGACGAGCCCCGGGTCGGTATCGGCGTCACGCTCGTACCCCGGTCACGCGCGCTCCTCGAAGAACTTGGCGGGATCAAGCGCAGGGTCCGGTCGCAGCCGACCACGTACCCGACGTCAGCCCGGGCGGTCGTTGAGGCCAGGCGGAACTACGAGCGCGCGCTCGCGACCGCCGGCGCCGGGGACCTCGTTCGTTACGTCCCGGGCAGCGCCGATGGCACGTTTCAGCTCGAACACGTGCCGATCGGCGAGTGGGTCTTGCTCGTCGAGCACGCCGTGTTCGTCAACAAGCCTGGTCCCATTCAGGGGCGGCAAGAGTGGACGACGTTCAGGAAAGAACCGCAGTTTCTCGGATACTACGCGGTTACGTTCTGGCTGGAAGAACTGCGCGTCGCGCGCGGGGAAACCGCGGCCGTCGAGCTCACCGAGCGCAATGCCTGGATGACGGGCATTGAAGAACAGCGGACGCCGGAGCCCAAACCGCCCCGGCGTCCGCGTTAGATCGCCGGGAGCTTACTTCTTCGCTGCGCTCCCGCCTCGTACGCTGATGGACTGGGCCACCGTCTTGCCCTCGTGGTCCATGTACCGGACCTGGACGGAGTCCCCGGGCTTGAGATCGGCTACCGCGACGTCCTTGCCGGCTTTCTTGATCTTCGTTTTGGCGTCGACCGCGAACGTCCACTCGGCGTCTTTACCCTTGTCCTTGCCGGCGACGACGACGCTGTCGGCCGACGCGGACTTCACGGCGCCGCTGGCACTCTTGGCCGACATCTTCTTCTCGCCCATCTTCTTGTCGGTCGACTTGTCCATCTTCTTGTCGTCGGCCTTGGGTGCCGGCGCGGTGGTTTGAGCAAAGGCGAAGCTGGTCGTCCCAGCGACGAAGGCTACTGCGATGAGCAGGCTCACGATCGTCTTCACGTGTCTCAATCCTCCCGATGTGCCTGTTGGGGTGAGGTGGTCAGCGCTGTGTGCTCCGGCTGGACCGTGAACGGTGTCCTCCTTGTTAAGTGGTTGAGAAATAAACCCTAATCCTTGGAGCTCACTTTATTGGAGCGCGTCGTGAGAGTCAAGGTCATTGACCCGTCCGCAGCGCCTGTGCTACACCTTTGTAAGCTTTTCTTACACTCATGGCGATCCAAGCCCGTTTCGCTCTCGTCACAAGTAGTTTCTTCGCTCTTTTGGCGTCGGGCGCCTTCGCGCCCGCCGCTGCCGATCCGTTTTCCACTCCGGCCGCAGCCCTGGAGTACGAGGCCTTTCCATCGTCGCGTGACGATGCCAGTGGCCTCGAACTCCTGTGGGTGGAACGACTGGCGGAAGAAGGTGGTTCCGGGGCATCCCTCACGGAGGCTATGGCGGTCGAGGACACCACGGACGCCTGGGCCGAGGCGTTCGCGGAGTCGAGCCGGCTTCGCGCGACGATCGTCGCACCGCCCTATCCCCTCGTCATCAACGGTCAGGTCCAGGCGTTCATCGAGCGCTTCACGGGGAGCCGGCGCGAGATCGTCGAGCTGTGGTTGAACCGCTCGAGTCGCTATCTCAGCATGATTCGCGACGTGCTTCGTAACCAGGGGCTCCCTGAGGACCTGGCGTTCGTCGCCATGATCGAAAGCGGTTACAATCCGCTGGCCGTGTCGCGTGCCGGCGCCAAAGGGCTCTGGCAGTTCATGGCCGGCACCGCCCGCCGTTACGGCCTGCGAGTAGACCAGTGGGTCGATGAGCGGCTGGACCCCGAGAAGTCGACAACCGCCGCCGCCAGATACCTCCGGGATCTCCATGAGCAGTTCGGCTCATGGGCTCTGGCGAAGGCCGCCTACAACGCCGGAGAGCTGAAGGTCATCCGGGCGATCAAGGCGGCGAACTCCAACGACTTCTGGGCCCTTGCCCGAACCCGGCTCCTCCGGCAGGAGACGCGCGAGTTCGTTCCCGCGATCCACGCGGCCACGGTGATCGGCCGCGATCCCCAGCGATTCGGATTCACGCCCAATGAGCACACTCCCGTCGCCATCGACCAGGTCATGGTGCCCGCGTCGACGAACCTCAAGAATCTGGCCAGCGGTGCCGGGTTGCCCGACAACTCGCTGCGCGTTTTGAATCCGGTTCTGGTGCGCGGCACGACGCCGCCCGGCTCGGCCTACGAGCTGAAAATACCGGCTGGCTCTCGGGACGCGATCCGGACGGCGCTGACCCCGAAGCCGCGGCCGGCGGTCGCCCGAGGCTCGCGGCGGGTGATCGCAACCAAGGGCGCGACCGCCGCCGACGTCCACGTCGTCCAGCCTCGCGAGACCGTGAGCTCGATTGCGACTCAGCACGGCGTGACGGTCCGCGAGATCCTCCGCTGGAACGGTATCGAGGGGCAAACCGTGATCCGCCCCGGTGATCGCCTCCATGTCGCCGAGTTGCGACTGTCCGAAAGCGCCGGCCCGTCCGGCGCTCGTTGATCGTCGAAGTCAGGCTCTTCGCAACGCTCTCGTCGTACCTCCCTCAGGACGATCGCGCAACCGGCGCGACCGGTCTCGACGTTCCCGCCGACGCCACCGTCAACGATGTCGCGGTGCGGCTTGGCATTCCCACAGCGCTCGCCCGGGTGGCTCTCGTGAACGGCAAGGAGGCCGAGCCCGAGCGTCACCTCGAGGCCGGCGACGTCGTCACGCTCTTTCCCCCCTTGATGGGCGGGAGCGAACGCCTCTCGGGCTGACGTCCGAGCTGTGCTCGATCTCGGAGTTGATCTGGGCTCCGATCAGGAGTGCGACGCCGCTGAGGTAGAGCCACAGCATCAGGATGATCACGCCCCCGATCGAGCCGTAGGTAGCGTTGTAGTTGCCGAAGTACCTGAGATACACGCGAAGCCCGAATGAGGTCGCCAGCCACGCCAGGAGCGCGAACACCGACCCCGGCGTGAACCAGTGCCAGCGCCGCCGCTTCACCGCTGGCGCCAGGTAATAGACGAACGTGATCCCGGTGAGCACGAGGAAGGCTGCCATCGGCCACTGAAGAACGCCCCAGACGCGCCCAAAGACCTCGCCCAACCCGAACCAGGTGGCCACCGCCTCGCCGATGCGCTCGCCGAACACGAGGAGCAGCAGCGCCACCAGCGTGAACACGGAGAACGTCATCGTGAGCGCGATCGCGATGAGCCGGCGCAGCCACCATGACCGGAGGTCCGTCACGTCATAGGCGATGTTGAGGGCGATCACGATCGACGCCATGCCGCTGGAGGCGGCCCACAATGCTGCGAGCGCGCCCACCGAGAGCAGGCTGCCACTGGCGCCGCGGAGGACTTCTGTCACCGTGCGGTTCACGAGCGTGGCGGCGTCACCGGGCAAGACCTGGGTGGCGTAGGTCATCAGCGTGTCCCAGAGATCGGGAACGGGCAGGAGACCGAGCATCGAGGTGAGGAAGAGCAGCGTCGGGAAAAGTGCGAACAAGAAGTAATACGAGAGGCTGGCCGCGCGGTCCATCACCTCGTCTTCCTTGATCGCGGACCACACGCGTCGGCTCAATTCCACGAGCGTGAGCCCACCGAGCGACCACGGCGAGGGCATCGCGGCAGGATGGTACACTCGGGAGGCTTCGGAAGCGTCTAGGAACCCGGTGGGCCTCCCGGACTTCAAATCCGGTGTCCGGCTCTAGACAAGCTGGAGGTGGGTTCGACTCCCACACGCTTCCGCCAGTGGGGGACGATGCCAAAGCAACGGGTCGAGCGGCGCGTGAACAGAGCGACGCGACAGGCAATCGTTGCGGTCGTGCTCGTCATCGTCGCCGCCGGTGTTGGGTATTTCGCCTACCGTGCGGCCGCCGATCTGCCGGGAGTGAAGGCGGACGACCAGGGCAATCGCCACGTGCAGAACGGTGAGTCTCACGAGGCCTACAACACCGAACCGCCGACGTCGGGGCCGCACCTCCCCTACATCGCACCCTGGGGCGTGCACACACGACCGATTCAGGCCGAGTTGCAGGTGCACAATCTCGAGGACGGCGGCGTGGTCATCCAGTACAACTGCGAGTGCCCGGATCTGGCGGAGCAACTCAAGAAGATCGTCCAGAGCTACGACAAGCAGGTCATCCTGGCGCCGTATCCGTTGATGAAGACTCGCATCGCGCTCACCGCCTGGACGCGCATCGAGACCTTGGACGCCTTCGATGAGCGCCGCATCCGACGCTTCATCGACGCCTACCGTGGGATCGACCACCACCGCTAGGGCCCTCGTCGCCGGCGCTCTAGCGCTGGCCGGTTGCTCGCGCCTGCACGTCTCGCCTCTCCAGCCGCCGCCCTACCGGGCCGAGATCCCGGCCGGCTACGATGCGACGTGGAGCGCCCTCGTGCGCGCGCTGGCCCATCAGAACGTCCCCCTGCGCGCCATCGCGCGCGACTCCGGAGTGATTGCCTCCGACGAGTTCGTGTCGCCGATCAACCTCTACGCCGACTGCGGCCAGCTCAGCGGCGACCAACTCGAGGGCGAGGCGATCGTCTCGTTCACGGTGTTCGCCGAACCCAACGGCCCGCGCGCCACCCGCATTCAGGTGAACTCCAAGATGCGCACCCAGGCGTTTCGTCGCGGCAAGTCGGGTAAGCTACGCCCCATGCCCGTCTACAATTGCGCGTCCACCGGGCGGTTCGAGGCCAACCTCGTCGACGCGCTCAGGGACTCCGTGAAGGAATGAGCGTCCCGCCGCGGCTGGCCGATCTCGTTCGCAAGGCGCGCCGCCTCGCCGCCGAGCGCGACCGGCTCATCGACGTCCTCGCCGTCGAGTGGGCGCGCGCACTCCACGGCCAGCGCCTGTCCCGCGCGGATCTCGACGAACTGTGGGCCGGTCTCACCGAGGATGCGGTGCGCCGCGCCGGGCAGACCCGCGAAACGAATGTGACGGCGCAGGCGTGGCGGCGCGAGGCCCAGGAGGTCATCGCGCGTCTGCGCGAAAGGGTCGAGGCAACGCTCGATGAGCGGTGACCGCGCCGCGCGCCTCCGCCGGCTTCCCGCGGTGGACCAGGTGCTGCGCGAGGTCGTCGATCGGCCGGAAACGCGGGGAGTGCCCCGGCCACGATTGACCGCGCTCGTGCGCGAGGTGCTCGAGGCCGAGCGGCGGCGCGTGTTGAGCGAGGAGACCGAGCCGCCGAATTCCGACGCCCTGGCCGGACGCGTCCTCGAACACATCGGTCGCCGGAGCGCGTTCTCGTTGCGGCCGGTGATCAACGCAACTGGCGTCGTGCTCCACACCAATCTCGGCCGCGCGCCGCTCAGCGCGCTCGCCCTCGAGCGCGTGGCCAGCGTCGCCGAAGGCTACTCCAACCTCGAACTCGATCTCGCCTCCAAGGAGCGCGGCTCTCGGTACGCGCACGTCGAGGAGCTGCTGAGGCGACTGACCGGCGCCGAGGACGCGCTGGTCGTCAACAACAACGCGGCAGCCGTTCTGCTGGCGCTCGAAACCCTGGCCCACGGCAAGGAGGTCGTCGTCTCCCGCGGCGAGCTCATCGAGATCGGCGGCGAGTTCCGGATCCCCGACATCATGATGCGCAGCGGCGCCGTCCTGCGCGAGGTGGGGGCGACGAATCGCACGCATCTGAAGGATTACGTGGGCGCCATCGGTTCCGGCACCGCGCTGCTCCTCAAGGTTCACACGTCCAACTATCGGGTCGTCGGGTTCACCGCCGACGTTTCGTCGCGAGAGCTGGTCGCATTGGGACGCGAGCGCGGGTTGCCCGTCATGGAAGATCTCGGCTCCGGTTCACTCGTCGACCTGCGCCGCTGGGGATTTCCGTACGAGCCGACGGTGCAGGAAGTGGTCGGAGCCGGGGTCGACCTCGTCTCGTTCTCCGGCGACAAACTCCTCGGTGGGCCGCAGGCCGGCATCGTCGTGGGACGCCGCGGGCTCGTCGAGCGCCTCAAGAAAAACCCGTGGAATCGCGCGCTGCGAATCGACAAGCTCACGCTGGCCGCGCTGGAGGCGACACTCTACGCGTATGACGCCGGCCGCGCGCTGGAGACGGTACCGACGCTTCAGCTCTTGACCGAACCGCTCGTCGCTGTGCGGCGGCGTGCCCAGCGAGTGCTGACGCGTCTGGGCCCCGAGCTCAAGCAGCGGCTGGCCGCACAGCTCGTCGAGGATCGCGCCCAGGTCGGAGGCGGAGCGCTGCCCACGGTGGAGCTTCCGACGGTGGTGGTGGCGCTCGGCGCGACCGCGCCGCAGGCGCGTGCGCTCGATGAGGCGCTTCGTCGCGGGAGCCCGCCCGCCCTCGGTCGCATCGTGGATGACCGGCTCTTCCTGGACTGCCGCACGGTCCTGCCCGCGCAGGTCAACGCGCTCGCCGCCGTCGTGACCGCTGCCGCGGACGCGACAGCGAGCTCGGGATGACCTTTTGATGGATCCCGAAGACGGACGCAGCCGAATCCCACCTCGAACAGGCCACCCACGGCTCAAGCCGGCCGCCAGCGCTTCGTTACAGTAATGGCCGGGCTCGCGGCGTCCGCTACAATCGTCGTCGGTACCGCCGGCCACATCGATCACGGCAAGACCTCGCTCGTCAAGGCGCTGACCGGCATTGACACCGATCGCTTGCCCGAGGAGAAGGCGCGCGGCATCACGATCGACCTCGGGTTCGCCTTCCTCGAGGAGCCGGATGGACTCACCATCGAGATCGTCGACGTCCCAGGCCACGAGCGCTTCGTCAAGAACATGCTGGCCGGCGTCGGCGGCATCGACCTCGCCATGCTGGTCATCGCCGCCGACGAGGGCGTGATGCCCCAGACGCGCGAGCATCTGGCCATCTGCTCGCTCCTGCGCATCAAGACGGGCGTCGTCGTTCTCACCAAGGCCGACCTGGTCGAGCCCGACTGGCTGGAGCTGGTGCGCGATGACGTCGCCGGTCTGATTCGTACGACGTTTCTCGACGGCGCGCCGATCCTCAGCGTGTCGGCGAAGACGGGCGCCGGGCTTCCCGAGCTGCGCGTAGCACTGCGCGACCTCGCCGCCACGGTGCCGGCTCGCTCGACCGATGCCCTGCCACGCCTGCCCATCGATCGGGTCTTCACGGTCAAGGGCTTCGGCACCGTGGTGACCGGCACGCTGATGGCGGGGCGGTTCGCGGTCGACGACAAGATCGAGGTCTTCCCCCGCGGCGCCGGCGCGAAAGTGCGCGGGCTGCAGACGCATGGCCACAGAGTGACCGAGGCGCGCGCCGGTCAGCGCACCGCCATCAACTTCCAGGGTCTGGAGCGCGCGGCTGTCGAGCGCGGGGACGTGGTTGGCTTGGCCGGCACGCTGGTGGCGTCCGTTCTCGTGGACGGCGCCCTCGAGCTCCTGCCCGACGCTCCCCGTTCGCTCAAGAACCGCGACCGCATCCGCTTTCACGTCGGGACCAGCGAGATCATGGCCCGCGTGCTGCTGCTCGAGCGCACCGAGCTTGCCCCCGGTGAACGCGCGTTCGTGCGATTCCGTCTGGAGGCGCCGCTCGTCGCGCTGCCGGGTGATCGCTTCGTGATCCGGTCGTATTCGCCGATCGTGACCATCGGTGGCGGCACGCTGCTCGACATCGACCCCCGCCTCAGGCTCAAGGCGCCGGTTCGGCTCGCTCACGTCCGCGCTCTCGCTGAAGGGACTCCGGCCGAGGTCGTGGAGGAGCACGTGCGCCAGGCGGGTGTCTCCGGCGTCCGGCGGGCCGCGCTGTCCGGGCGCGTGCCCTACGGCCCTGAGCGCCTGCGAGGACTGCTCGAGACGCTGCAGGCTGCCGGCCGGGTCCTCGCCATCGAACGCGACTGGTTCGTGCACGTGGATAGCCAGACCCGCCTGCGCGGCCTCGCGCTCTCCGCGCTCGAAAAATATCACCGCGCCAATCCGCTCCGACCGGGGATGCCGCGTGAAGAGCTGCGCGGCCGAGCCGGCGCTCCCGACGAGCGCGTGTTCGCTCACCTCCTGACTGCGCTGGAGGCGGAGGGGTCGCTCAAAGCCGAGCGGGACAAGGTCCGCCTCGCGTCACACGACGTCCGGCTCTCTCCCGAGCAGCAGCGGATCGTGGACCACATCGAAGCGGAGTTCGTCAAGGCGGAGGCATCGCCGCCCAGCCCGGAAGAGGCGCTGGCCCACGCTGGGGTGGCGGGCGACGAGGAGCACGAGCTGTTTCAGGTGCTTCTGGAGGCGCGCAAGCTCGTGCGCGTGAAGGAATCGCTCTTCTTCCACACGCGCGCGCTCGACGCCATCCAGGACAAGGTCGTCGCGTTCCTCCGTGAGCGCAAGGAGATCGGCCCCGGCGACATGAAGGACCTGCTCGGGATCTCCCGCAAGTACGCGATTCCCCTCCTCGAGCACATGGACGCCCGCCGGGTCACGACCCGCGCCGGCGAGCGGCGGGTCTTGCGGGGCGGGTAACGCCGCGCTATCGTGAAGGCCGCGGAAAGGAGTTCCACATGTTTGGGCTGGGCTATCAAGAGCTACTGATTATCCTCGTCATCGTGTTGATCCTCTTCGGCGCCAACCGGCTGCCGGAGCTGGCGCGCTCTCTCGGTTCGAGCGTCAAGGAGTTCAAGAAGGGCGTGAACGAGGCGTCGAAGGAGGAGCTGCCCAAGAAGGAAGACGAGAAGAAAGTCTAGCTGCGCCGACCCCACCTCCAATGTCCCGACCCGCCCCGCGTCTCGATTTCCTGTGCGCGGTGGCGCTCTCGCTGCTGACGGTCTTGTCCCGACTGCCGTACCGGGCTCGCATGCTCTACAACTGGGACGCCGTGCAGTTCGCGCTCGCGCTCCGCGAGTACGACATCAGCAAACACCAGCCCCATCCCCCCGGCTACATCCTGTATGTCGGGCTCGGTCGCCTGGTGAACGCCTGGCTCGGCGATCCCGCGGCCGCCTATGCGCTGCTCGCCGTCGTCTTCAGCGGGCTGACAACCTTCGTCGTCTTCTACCTGGCTCGCGAAGTCTACGATCGGCCGACGGCGCTGGCGGCGGCCACGCTCCTGGCCGTCAGTCCGCTCTTCTGGTTCTACGGCGCCGTCGGATTGACGTACGCCGGCGAGGCGTTGTGCGCCGTGACCGTCGCCTACTTCGCCTTCCGCGCGTTGCGCGGCAGCGAGACCGATTCCTGGCTGGCGGCCGGCTATCTCGGCCTGGCCGGTGGACTGCGCCAATCGGTGCTGCTGCTCCTGTTTCCGCTATGGCTCGGCGCGACCATGGTCGGACTCCGCCGCGTCCGCACGGTCGTGGTGGGACTCTCGGTGATCGCGGTCGCGACGCTGGCGTGGTTCGTGCCGATGATCTGGCTGACCGGGGGCCTCGATCGATATCTGGCGGCGTCGCTGGAATTGGCCGACAGCGTCGTCAAGCCGACCTCCATTCTGGGTGGGCCGTTCGAGACGACGCTGCGGATCTCGCGTTACGTGCTGGAATCCGTCCTCGTCGGCCTGGGACCGCTGGCGCTAGCCGTCTTCCTGGTCCCCTGGTACGCGCGACGGCACGGCTGGGGACGCGCGGAGTGGTTTCTCGTCGGGTGGACGGTGCCGTCGGTCGTCATCTGCACGCTCGTGCACTTCGGCCAGGCCGGCTACGTGCTCACGTTCCTGCCTGCGCTCGTCGTGCTGCTCTCGCGCGTGCTGATGACCGCGCTCGCGGAAGCGCTGCTGGCGCACCCGCGATGGCGCCCGGTAGCGGCGACGGCCGTGGTGACGCTGGTCGTGCTCGTCAACGGCTCGTTCTTTGTCAGCGCGCGCCCGCTCCCCCGCGACTTCGACACGCCGAAGCCGGCCTGGCAGAAGACCGCCGAGGACGAGGCGTTCGACTGGATCTTCAGCCGAACCGCGGCCGCCCTCGCCGAGCACGAGCACGTCGTGCAGACGTTCGTCGCGGCCATCCGCGGGCTCTACCCGGCCGAGGAGACGGCCATCATCACCGAGCTCGGCAACCCGCGCTCGTATCCATGGCTGCGCCACGCGATGTTCTATCTCCCCGAGTACCCGATCTACGAGCTCAGAGTGGGGGAGCAGCCCGCGGGCTTCTACGCGCCTCGCCTGGCCCAGGCGATGGCACGCGTGGTCGAAAGCCACATCGCGCTGCCGCCCGGCGTGAAGCGGCTCGTCTGGTTCGTGGACCACTGGAGCCCGCTGTCCGAGCGTCCGGTTGGTCTTACCGAGATCGAGCTTCCCTACGGGCGATATCTCTACGTGCTCCGCGTTGGCCGCGGACCGGTGGACTACGAGGGCTACACCTTCGTGCGCGAGAACGCGGCACGTCGTGTCGTCCGGACGCCGCGGTAGCGTTCTCGTCGTCCTTGCCGTCGCCGTCCCGCTCGTGGTCTTTCTTACGGCCGAGCGCCGGATCGCGGGAACCACCGGCTTTCCTCTCGACGACACGTGGATCCATCTGCAGTTCGCCCGCAATCTCGCCGAGGGCTTCGGGTTTTCGTACAACCCCGGAGTCCCCGTCGCCGGGTCCACGGCGCCGCTGTGGACGCTCCTTCTCGCGGCGGGCTTCGCCGTCGCCGGTCCCTCGATCATGACCGTGAAAGTCATCGGCGTCGCCACGACCGTGGCTGCCGGCCTGGTCACCCGCGCGGCAGCGCTGGCGTGGGGTGCGTCGGCGCCGGCGGCGCTCTTCGCTGCGTTGGCGATGCTGTGGAGCGGCCCCATCGGCTGGGGCGCGCTCTCCGGGATGGAAGTGTCGCTCGCTGCGCTCTTGGTGGCGGCGGCGCTGTGGGCTCATGCGCGTGGGCGGCTCTTCGCGACGGCGCTCTTTGCCGCGCTGGCGCCGCTGGCTCGTCCCGAGTCGATCGTGCTGCTCCCATTGCTCGCCGTCTCGACGACGCCGGTCGTCCGCCGATCGGGGATCTTCATCGGGCTCGCGGCCATCGTGCTGGCGCCGGCGGTGGCCTTCAGCCTGGCGACGGTCGGAGCGCCGGTGCCGGCGACCGCGGCGGCCAAGATCGAAGGCGGCCTGCTCGGCTGGCTCAGCGGCGTTCACGAGCCTCTCGCCCGACTGTTCTTCACGCGTCCATGGCATTTCGCCCGTGAGTGGATCGGCTGGTTGTGGATGACGCACGCGGTACTCCCGATCGTGCTCGCGCCCGCAGTGATCGTCGTCTGGCGTCGCGTCGGCCCTGCGCTCGGCGTCCCGGCACTGGCGCTCATGGTCCATCCGTTCGCCATGGCTCTGCTCGCGCCCTACCGTGGTCCCGCGTTCCAGGAGGGGCGCTACTCGACGCACCTGCTGCCTCTGGCGTTCATCGTCATCGCCGCTGCGCTCGGGCCCACGTGGACACGGCGGCGTGGCGTTCTCACCGCTGCCTGGCTCGCGCTGTCGCTCGTGAGCCTGGCCCCGGCAGCGTCGCGCTACGGCTGGGGCGTGCAGAACATCAATGCGATGCAGGTTCACCTGGGCCAGTGGGTCGCCGAGAACCTTCCGCGCCGCGCGCGGCTGGCCCTCAACGACGTCGGCGCGATCGCGTACGTGTCCCGCCGTCCCGTCCTCGACCTCATGGGCTTGGTGACGCCCGAGATCATTCCCTACCGGCGGCAAGGCGAGGACGGCGTCATCCGGTTCGTGGGGGAGCAGTGCCCCGACTACGTCATTGTGTTCCCGGCCTGGTTTCCGAACATGACGGCGCGCCGATATCTCCTGGAGCCGATCCATCGGGTGCGTCTCGAGCGCAATGAAGTGGCGGGAGCCGACGAAATGGTCGTATATCGGCTCGTCCGCTGCGCGGTATGATCGAAACGTGCGACGCGCGGAACTCATCCTCGCGGGGGAGGAGCCGGCTCACGTGATCACGCCATGGCGCTTCGCTCTCATCCTGCTCGCCCTGTTCGTCGGTCCCGGAGTCGCTCACGCGCAGTTCGTTCGCTTCTTCGATGAGAACGGCACCCCGCACTACGTCCAGGGCCTCGACCGCGTTCCCGAACGTTACCGCGACTCCGCCGTCCTGCTCGGATATCGCGACGCTCCGGTCTCCGAGCTGGCATCACCCGGTGACAAGACCGCGACGCCGCGGGGCACGACGGTGATCCGGTATACGCCAGGACAGCCGATCATGGTCAACGTGCGACTCAACGGATCGGCGGCGGCACAACTCATGATGGACACCGGGGCCGACCGGACGTTGATCAGTCCGCGAGCCCTGGCTGCGGCTGGCGTCTCGCTCACGCGGCCGGTTGCCACCGGTCGGATGCAAGGCGTTACGGGCAGCGACCGGATGGACTTCGTCGTCGTGAACTCGGTCGAGGTCGGTGAGGCGCGCGTGGGCCGCATGCCGGTCGCTTCCTACGAGATGCCGAACGCGCGCGGTGACGGCCTTCTCGGCCGCGACTTCCTCGATCAGTTCAACGTCCGCATCGACGCCGCGCGCGGCGAGGTGACGCTCGCACCCAAGTAGCCCACCCGAACCGCTGTGATACCATGACCCTTCCGCGCATGGACTACAAACCCACGCTGAATCTGCCGAAAACGACCTTTCCCATGAAGGCCAACCTGCCGCAAATGGAACCGCAGATGCTGGCGTGGTGGGGCGAGATCGGCATCTACCAGCGCCTGCGCGAGGCCTCGACCGACCGGCCGCTCTGGATACTGCATGACGGGCCTCCGTACGCCAACGGCCACATCCACATGGGCACCGTGTTGAACAAGGTGCTGAAGGACGTCGTCGTCAAGTCGCGCGGGATGCTCGGCTTCAACGCTGTGTACGTGCCGGGGTTCGACTGTCATGGCCTGCCCATCGAGCACCAGGTGGACAAGGAGCTCGGGCTCGACGCCGGCTCGAACGATCTACGGCGCGCCATGGATCCGCTCGAGAAGATCGGCAAGTGCCGCGCGTACGCGACGCAATTCGTTGACATCCAGCGGCAGGAGTTCAAGCGTCTGGGCGTCTTCGGCGACTGGGACAAGCCCTATATGACGATGGCGCCGGCCTACGAGGGCGTCATCGTGCGCGAGTTCGGGCGCCTCGTGGGCCGCGGCCTCGTCTACAAGGGGCTCAAGCCCGTCCACTGGTGCATGCACTGCAAGACCGCGCTGGCCCAGGCCGAGGTCGAGTACAAGGATCAGCGGACGCCGTCCGTCTACGTCAAGTTCCCGCTGGTGACACCGCACCCCGACCTGCCGGCCGCGCAGAAGCAATCGCTCGTGATCTGGACGACGACGCCATGGACGCTGCCCGCGAGCCTCGCGGTGGCCGTCCATCCGACCGAGACCTATGTCGCGCTGCGCACCGGCGAGGAAGTCCTGATCGTGGCCGAGGCGCGCGTGGCCGCGCTCAAGGAAGCGGGCGTGCTCCGTGACGCGACGCCAGTGCGCACGCTGGAGGCGTCCACGCTCGAGGGGCTCGAGTACCGGCATCCGTGGATCGAGCGGCGCGGCACGGTTGACTTCGCGACGTTCGTGACGATGGATTCGGGCACGGGCCTCGTGCACGTCGCGCCCGGGCACGGCGAGGAAGACTACGACTTCGGCAAGCGCCATGGGCTCACGATCTACAACCCGGTGGACGATGACGGACGCTTCGTCGCGGAGGTCGAGCACTTTGCCGGGCAGACGGTATGGGAGGCGAATCCGAAGATCGTTGAGCTCCTGCGCGCGGGCGGTGCGCTCCTCGCCGAGGTCGCCCTTGAGCACACGTATCCACACTGCTGGCGCTGCAAGAATCCGACACTGTTCCGGGCCACCGAACAGTGGTTCGTCGCGCTCGACCAGGACGACCTCCGCGCCCGCACGCTCGAGGCCATCCGCCGCGACGTGCGCTGGATCCCCGGCTGGGGCGAGGAACGCATCTTCAACATGGTCGCCCACCGTCCCGACTGGACCCTGTCGCGCCAGCGCGTTTGGGGCGTGCCCATCGCGGCGTTCTACTGCGTGGGCTGCGAGACGCTCTTGCTCGAGGAACGCGTGATCGAGCACGTGGCGAAGATCTTCGCCACGGGGCGCGGGATCGAGGAGTGGTACCTCCGGTCAGAGGCCGACCTTGTGCCCGCCGGCACGCGCTGCGCCAAGTGCGGGAGCGACCGGTTCCAGAAGGAGACCGACACCCTCGACGTGTGGTTCGACTCCGGTTGCAGTCACGCCGCCGTGCTGGAAACCCATCCCGAGCTCCGATGGCCGGCCGAGCTGTACCTCGAGGGTTCCGATCAGCACCGCGGCTGGTTTCATTCCTCGCTGCTGGAGGCGATGGCGACGCGGGGCGCGCCGCCCTACAAGGCGGTCCTCACGTGCGGCTTCGTGATCGATACCGAAGCCCGCAAGATGTCGAAGTCGGTCGGCAACGTCATCAGCCCCGAAGAACTCCTCCCGAAGTATGGCGCGGAGGTTCTGCGGCTCTGGGTGGCGGCCGAGGACTACACCAACGACATCAGCATCTCGACTGAGATCCTCGACCGCCTGGCCGATGCCTACCGGCGCGTACGCAACACGTTCCGTTTCCTGCTCGGCAACCTGGCGGACTTCGAGCCGGCCCGCGACCGTCAGTCGTACGCGCGGCTGGACGAGGTGGACCGCTTCATCCTCGACCGCCTGGCCCGGCTCATCGATCGCGTCCGCCGCTCGTACGAGGAGTACCAGTTCCACACGGTCTTTCACTCCGTGCACAACTTCTGCGCGGTGGATCTCTCGGCCATCTACCTCGACGTCGTCAAGGATCGGCTCTACACCTCGGCGCCCGACGACCAGCGCCGGCGCGCCGCCCAGACGACGTCCTACGACATCTTCCGCGCGCTGGCCCGTCTGATGGCGCCCATCCTCTCGTTCACTGCCGAGGAGGCGTGGCGGTACGTACCGGGCACGCGGGCCGAGAGCATTCATCTCGAGCGTTTTCCCCAGGTGCCGCTCGAGTGGCTCGACGACACGGTCGAGCGCGAGTGGAGCCGGCTGCTCGAGGTCCGGCGCGAGGCCTTGAAGGCGCTCGAGACGGCGCGCGTGCGAAAGCTCATCGGCAGCGGGCTCGAAGCCGCCGTGACGATCATGACCGCGCCCGAGGATCTACCCGAATTGCTGCGCCGCAAGCGTGACGTGCTGACGACGCTGTTGATCGTGTCGCAGGTGGGCTTCGACCGTCCGTCGTCGCCCCCTGCCATCGTTCACGAGAGCCAGGAGATCCCGGGTCTCGTGATCGGTGTCGATCATGCCCGCGGCCGCAAGTGCGAGCGCTGCTGGATGTGGACCGAGCGCGTGGGCGAGAGCGCCGCGCACCCCGGGCTCTGCGAGCGCTGCCTACCGGTCGTGACCGCGAGGTCATGACCGCGGTTCTCGCGGTCGCCATTACCGTCGTGGCCCTCGACCAGATCGTCAAGGCCATCGTCCTCGACCGGCTGGCCCTCGGCGTACCGGTCCCGATCGTCGACGGCTTTCTCTCCTTCACGCTCGTGATGAACCCGGGCCTCGCTTTCGGCCTCCTCGGTGGTCTGCCCACTGCATGGCGGTGGCTGGTGGCCGTGCTCTCGATCGTCGCGCTTCTGATCCTCGCGCGCGTCGCCGTGCGCGTGCTCGCCGAAGGCAGCCGTGTCGATACCCTCGCCATCGGGCTCGTCTTCGGAGGGGCCGTCGGCAACCTCGTCGACCGCGCCCGCTTCGGGGCCGTCGTGGACTTCGTCGACGTCTACTTCCGCGATTTCCACTGGTGGGCGTTCAACGTCGCCGACTCGGCCATCACTGCCGGCGTCGCACTGCTGGCCTTCCGGCTGATCGGCCGGCCATCGCCCGAGGCAACGAGCCGGGTGTGACGTCGAGCCGGCTCACCGTCGGCCGAACGGCGGCGGGTGTCCGACTCGATCGCTGGCTTGCCGAGTCGCTACCCGACCTGTCGCGCTCGCGCATCCAGCACCTGATCGCCGGCCAGCACGTCACCGTCAACGGCGCCGCGACGAAGGCGTCGCATCGGCTGCACGGCGGCGAGACGATCGAGATCGACGTCTTGCCCCCCCCGCCCGACGATCTGCTGCCGGAGCCGATCACGCTCACCGTCCTCTTCGAAGACGAGCAGATCCTCGTCGTCGACAAGCCGCCCGGTATGGTCGTGCATCCCGGTGCCGGCAATGCCACCGGGACACTGGCCGCGGCGGCTCTCGCTCACGCGCCGGCGATCTCCGGCGTCGGGGGACCTCGCCGGCCCGGCATCGTGCACCGCCTCGACAAGGACACGTCGGGGGTCCTCGTCCTCGCCAAGACGCGTGAGGCCTACGAAGCGCTCACGGCGCAACTGGTGGCGAGGTCGGTCGCCCGGCGCTACCTGGCCGTCGTCCACGGAAGGGTCGGCCTGGCGGCCGGCGTGATCGATGCACCGATGGGCCGAGATCCACATCAGCGCCAGCGCATGGCGGTGAGACCGCGAGGGAAGGGCAAGCGCGCCGTGACCCACTACCGCGTCCTCGAGCGCTTTCCCCACTTCACCTACCTGGAGCTGAAGCTGGAGACGGGCCGAACGCACCAGATCAGGGTCCACATGGCATCGCTCGGACATCCGGTCGTCGGCGACCGGACGTACGGCCGCTCACGTGGCAAGCATCCGATCGCGTCCGATGGCCTCGCGCTCCATGCCGTCACGCTGGCATTCATGCACCCGATTTCGCAGAAGCGAGTGGAGTTCGCTGCGGCATTTCCGCCGCGCTTCGAGCGGCTCTTGTCTCAAATCCGCAACACGGATCGGTGAACTGACCATTTTCGGGTCTGGCGCGTGGATTGCTGAGAATGCTAGGGTGAACGTCCAATGGATGCGTTGACCGCCATTATCCTGGCCGCTGGTGAGGGCAAGCGGATGCGCTCGCGCCAGCCGAAGATCCTGCACCGCCTCTGCGGTCGCCCGCTGGTTGCCTATCCGTTGCGTCTGGCCCGTACGTTCGCAGATCGCGTGGTCATGGTGATTCCCCCGAACACGGAGGGGGTCGCGCAGGTGGCCGGCGACGGCGTAACGATGGTGATCCAGAGCGAGCGGCTCGGGACCGGACACGCGGTGATGCAGGCGAAGGAGGCGTGCGGGGAAGGGACGATCCTCGCCCTGCCGGGTGACATGCCGCTCCTGGCTGTGGAGACCGTCGAACGGCTGGTGAGCCACCACAAGACTACCGGCGCAGCCGTGACCCTGCTCACGGCGATCGCCGAAAACCCGTTCGGCTACGGCCGGGTGCTCCGGCAGCGCGGGCGCGTCGCCCGGATCGTCGAGGAGCGCGACGCCACCGACGACCAGAAGAAGATCACGGAGATCGGCACGTCGGTGTACTGCTTCAACGCTCGCCGCCTGTGGTCGGCACTGGCCGAGGTTCGGCCGAACAACGACCAGGGCGAGTACTACCTGACCGACGTGGTCACCATCCTCTCCCAGGCGGGCGCCCGCGTGGAGGCGGTCACCGTCGCCGACCCGAGCGAGGCGCTGGGAGTCAATGATCGCAAGCAGCTCGCTGCCGTGGCCGCGATCCAGCGCCGGCGGATCCTCGACCGACTCATGGAGGGCGGCGTCACCATCGTCGATCCGGCCAGCACCTACATCGAGGACACGGTGACGATCGGCCCCGACACCATCGTGCAGCCGCAGACGGTGATCGAGGGCGCGACCGAGATCGGCAGCGCGTGCGTCATCGGGGCCGGCTCGCATGTGACCGGGAGCCGTCTCGCCGACCGCGTGATACTCAAACCGTACAGCATCATCGAGGAAGCCGTGGTGGAAAAGGACGCGACCCTCGGGCCCTTCTGCCATCTTCGCCCGGGCTGCCACATCGGCGCCGCGGCGGAGATCGGGAACTTCGCCGAGCTGAAGAAGTCGCGGGTCGGACGCAAGACCAAGATCCATCACGTCTCCTACACCGGCGATGCCACGCTCGGCGAGCGGGTCAACGTGGGCGCCGGCACCATCACCTGCAACTACGACGGCCAGCGCAAGCATCAGACGACCGTCGGCGATGGAGCCTTCGTGGGCACGAACTCGAGTCTGGTGGCGCCCCTCACCATCGGCGCGGGCGCGTACGTGGCCGCCGGCTCCGTCATCACCAAGGACGTTCCGCCGGGCGCGCTCGCGCTCGAGCGCAGCCCCCAGGTCGTGAAGGACGGTTGGGCGGCGAAGCGCAAGTCCAACACACGGAAGGACGACTAGCTATGTGCGGGATTGTCGGTTATGTCGGAGACAAGAGTGCCGTGGGCATCATCCTGGAGGGCCTCAAGCGCCTCGAATACCGTGGCTATGACTCGGCCGGTATCGCGGTGCTGGCGCCGTCGGGGACGCTCGAGGTCAGGCGCGCGGCCGGGCGCATCAAGAACCTCGAGGGTATCCTCCGCGAGCGCCCGCTGACCGGAGCCATCGGGATCGGGCATACCCGGTGGGCCACCCACGGCCGCCCGTCTGACGACAACGCCCATCCCCACACCGACTGCAGCGGCACGCTCGTCGTCGTCCACAACGGCATCCTGGAAAATTACCTCGAGATCAAGGAACGGCTGCAGGGCCTGGGCCACACCTTCAAGTCGGAGACCGACACCGAGGTCATCGCTCACCTGATCGAGCATCACCTCAAGACCACGCCGCGCCTCGAGCGGGCGGTGAAGGCGGCGCTGGCCGAGTTCAAGGGCTCGTATGCGGTGGGTGTCGTCTCCAAGGCTGCGCCCGACCGTCTCATCGCCGCCAAGCACGGCGCCGGGAGCGTGGTCGTGGGCCTCGGCAAGGGCGAGATGTTCATCGCCTCCGACATCCCGGCGATCCTGAGCCACACGCGCGACGTGGTGATCCTCGAGGACGGTGAGGTGGCCGTCGTCACGTCCGGCGGCGTGGTGCTGTCGACGCTCGACGATCAGCCCGTGCAGCGCGAGCCGGTCCGGATCATGTGGGATCCGATCATGGCCGAGAAGGGTGGCTACCGGCACTTCATGCTCAAGGAGATCTACGAGCAGCCGCGGGCCATCACCGATACCTTCCGCGGGCGGATCGCCCCGGAGACTGGTGCGATCGTCCTGCCCGACCTGAACATCGATCCGGCCACGGTGCGCTCCATCCAGCGCGTCGTGTTCGTCGCGTGCGGCACCGCGTACCACGCCTCGATGCTGGGCAAGACGATGGTCGAGCGGCTGGCCGGC
>Ga0066710_100000714_pt1 | contig 21653 bp, 17 predicted proteins | sample GraSoiAngelo_159_FD_79666 | JGI IMG/M metagenome (GOLD analysis project Ga0066710, IMG submission 79666) | Grasslands soil microbial communities from the Angelo Coastal Reserve, California, USA - 14_1009_16_40cm | ecosystem: Environmental > Terrestrial > Soil > Grasslands | place: USA...
ATCGCGGGTGAAGCCATTCGCTAACGCTACGGCCTGAGTTACCGATATGTTTCTGCCATTTCGCAGAACGAACTCATTCGGCCTGACGACCTCGCCTACGACGAAGACCGAGCCCGCATGAAGGACATTGATGACATCGCCGGCAAATACGGATACATTGAGCGCCGTATTACCGTTTTCAAACAGGTCTTGAACACTCACCGTGATAGTTTCGCTGACGACGCCTGCACTCGCCGGTTCACTGGCGCTAGCTCTTCGCATTATCTGGATCGTGTTGCCTACGTTTTGATCAATACCTTGCGCCATCGCTAATACATCGAGAAGAGACTTCTGGCCCTTGATCTGATAAATCCCAGGAAATTTCACCGCCCCTATCACTGAAACAGGCTGTGATGCGTATTCACGAACAAATACTGTCACATGGGGGTCTTTGACATAATTGCTCTTCAGGGCATCCTCAATACCTCGCTCCAGTTCCTGTGTTGTGCGTCCCGCCGCATCAATTCGCCCCACCAACGGGAGCGAAATAGTCCCTCCAGCCGTAACTCTCAGCGTTGCGCCCAAGTCAGGCACTTCAAAAACGGCTACATCAATCAAATCGTCTTTGCCGATTCGGTAATCTTCGTGACCAAGAGACGTAGGCGCGGTCGATGGTCTATTCGAAAAGAACTCTTCTTGTGGGAGCACCGTTATTGTCCTCGGCGGCTGAGCTGGGACGGTTGATTGGGCCGAGAGGTTTATGGTGAACAGGACCAGGGGCAGCAGACTTATCGCCTTCATGGGAACCTCCAGCGATTCAAAGCTAAGTTATGGTTGATAGAGCGCGATGTCAGTATGTAACATTCCCGACGTATGGCTGAAGAAAAACCAATTCACATCCCGCGACAAGGATATCCTGAACTTGCTTATCCGAAAAATATCATGCCCGTCGCGACTGATTCTCGTCAGAGCGCAGGCATCCACATCTTGGAGTATTGGCGAGTGATTGTCGCTCGCCGGTGGACGGTACTGGCGGTAGTTCTCACGACGATGATGGTCAGTTTGATTTGGACATTCAAGCAGACGCCAATTTACCGGGCTGAAGTGACCATTCAAATCGACCGGGAGAATCAAAATATCCTGAGTTTCAAAGATGTTTATGCGGTAGAAAGTTCCACGGATGATACGCTTCGAACGCAGTTTGAAATACTCAAATCGCGGTCTCTTGCTCGCAGGGTTATAGAAGATCTGCATCTTGACAGGAACCAAGAATTCCAGCCGGGGGACCTGAGTACGGCAGGAACATACTTGGATGCCATACGAAGGTTGGTTTCACCGACATCTTCAACAACCGCTGACCCGGATCTTCTTCGGCCAATTATCGATCAGTACTTGGAACGCCTTCAGGTGTATCCGGTCCGTCAAGCGAGATTAGTTACGGTCTCCTTCGAATCAAAAGATCCCAACCTCGCGGCACGAGTGATGAATGCTCACGCGAAGCATTTTATTGAGCAGAATTTTCAATATAAGTGGGAAGCGACGCAGCAGGCGTCGGACTTTTTGAAACAGCAGCTCGCTAATCTTCGCTCTAATCTGGAAAAGGCTGAGGATCGACTGCAAGCCTACAGCAGAGAACACCAGATTCTGTTCACAGAGCAAGGCCGGAATACGGCTACGGAAAAACTCCAACAGCTTGAAGAGGAGTCCACCAAGGCACAAGCCGAGCGATTCCAAAAAGAGTCTTATGACCGGCTTGTTCGCGCAGGCAACGTCGATGGCCTTCCGCAGTTGCTGGCTAATCAACTGCTGGAAACGCTTGCTACCCGTTTGGCGGAATTGCAGCGTGACGAATCCGAGTTGGCCGTCACGTTTTCTCCCGATTACCCCAGTCGAAAAAGAAAGAGAAGCCAAATTGAGCAGATCGAGAGCGCCATGCGCGAGGAGAAGGAGCGCATAGTTCGGACGGTACAAGCGGAGTACACAGCTTCCGTAGAGCGGGAGAATCTGCTATCAAACGCGGTGGATCAACAGCGAGAAACCGTAAACCGTTTAAATGAAGAGATCATCCAATACAACATCATCAAACGTGAGGTCGATTCCGATAAGCAGCTCTATGAAGGACTCCTTACACGGTTAAATGAAGCTGGCATCTCAGCGGACCTTCGTGCATCGAATATTAGAATCGTGGACACCGCGGAAGTGCCCCGTAATGCGATCAGGCCACGGAAAACACTGAATGTAATTCTCAGTCTGTTTTTTGGCCTGTTGTCTGGAATCGGGCTCGCTCTTTTCCAGGAACATATCGACGACACCATCAAAACAATCGAGGACATTAATGAATATCTAAACGCGCCGACACTAGGCGTCGTACCGAGGCTGCAGACTCTTCATGGTAGTCCAGGCTACCGAAGCGCCTACGCGGATCCGTCCAAAGCGCAATTGCCACTGGCTGATGCGATAGGGAAAATTGATACCATTTCACATGAAGCTCCTTCTTCCCTGATGGCTGAAGCATATCGTTCAATACGGACATCATTGCTGCTATCCTCCCCAGGGCGTCCACCCAAATTGGTTCTTGTGACTAGCTCAGCGCCTAGCGAAGGTAAGACTGTGACCGCTATCAATCTTGCGATTTCATTGACGCAAGTTGGCGCGCGTGTGGCTCTGATAGACGCCGACATGCGCAAACCTCGAATTCAGTCGGTGTTCGCGTTAAACGACGGTGTTGGTCTATCTTCAGTGCTCACCGGAACAGCAAGCCTGAAAATGGCGGTTCAGCCGTGTCCTATACCTAATCTATACGTCATTCCGTGTGGCGCAATCCCCCCCAATCCTGGAGAGTTACTTGTGGCGGACGGCTTTAGGCGGCTAATCGAGGTGCTACTGCAGTTCTTCGATTTTGTCGTGCTCGATTCACCTCCAGTTTCGAACGTTTCAGACGCTCGTGTGCTTGGGTCAATGTGCGATGCTACGATCCTCGTCGTTAAAGCTCAGTCGACCTCGCGGTATCAAGCTGCTACGACAGTGGCCCACCTTCGCGATTCACACGTTCGCCTAGCCGGTGTCATTCTTAACGAACTCGACGTTAGAGCGGGGGGATACCACGCGTATTACTACAAGAACTATTCGTATATGACAGAGGCGAACACCCACTCTGCATAGCAGAACGGTTACCCTCTTAATTGCAAACGGTGACGTGAATCGCATCGGTCACAACGGGCTTTACGAAAGTACTTTAAAGCTAGATTAGAATTCCAAAATTCCGGTGTTCCCTTCGAATGAGGTACTTATGGCCGACGTTATCGTCGTGGGCGGCGGTCCTGCGGGACTTCACGCTGCTTATCTGCTGGGAAAGGAAGGTTTCGATGTTCGAGTCCTCGAGGAACATTCTTCCATCGGCTCTCCAGTTCACTGCACTGGTATAGTCGCAGCGGAGGCATTCAAAGAGTTCGATATACAGGAAAGCACAGCTCTTCACCCACTGCATAACGTACGTTTTTATGCTCCGTCCGGGACAAGTTTCGAATACCGAACTCGTGATGCGGAAGTATTTGTCATTGACCGGAGATCTTTCGATCAACAACTATGCGATCGTGCTGTTGCGGCCGGTGTCACGGTCACAACTAGTTCTAAGGTTTTCGACATTCGGACCGATGATCAGCGCGCGCTGGTTGTCACATCCAACGGTGAATGCTTTCAATGTCGAATTATTGTCCTCGCGTGCGGAGCGGATTATGTGCTTCAGCGGCGACTTGGTCTTGGTGTGCCCAACCATTTTTTGCAATCCGCGCAAATCGAAACGCGCTCGGATTTGCTAGACGCGGTCGAAATCCACACAGGAAAGGATATTGCGCCCGGCGGTTTCGGTTGGGCAGTGCCTGTTATTCGGAATGACCAGAGCTACGTACGGCTAGGGCTGATGTGCGCCTCAAGGGTGGACCACTACTTTGCTAATTTCCGGAGCCGTATTGGCAAGCAATGGAATCTAGAGAGCAGCGCGATACCGCGTCGCAAAATCCTTCCGCTGGGCCCCATACCCAAGACGTTCGGTAATAGAATCATTGCTGTCGGTGATGCCGCTGGTATCGTTAAACCAACAACAGGAGGCGGAATTTATTACGGCCTGGTCAGTGCTTCGATTGCCGCACGAACTGTGACGGCCGGCCTTAGGTCCAACGACATTAGCAGCAGTTTCTTAGCCCAATATGACAAGGCATGGAGGAACGCTTTTCAAGCCGAGATTGAATCTCAGCTCATGTTCAGGAAATTAGCTACACGGCTGAACGACACCGAAATCGATCAGTTGGTGGCATTGGCAAAATATAATGGCCTGCGTCCCCTGATACGAATGACTGCCCGTTTTAATCATCAACGAACGCTCATAAATGCAGTTCTCGGGCACCCCGGAGCACGCCGTATTCTGCTCAAAGAACTTTTCAGCTGACGTGTTTTAAACTTTCCGGCCGCGGTGTTCCCATTTACCGCGAAATGTAATCCAGAATGATACGAGGATCAGTCGGAGATCCAGGCCAAACGTCTGCTTCTTCACATAGAGTGCATCGAATTTGAACTTGTGGCGGCGCCGAATATCACGGTCCGCGTAAATCTGGGCAATTCCAGTTAAGCCGGGTCGAACCAATTGCCGAACTTTGTAGCCCGGCACGTCGCTAATACTCACAGCCTTACCAGCGTTGCCGCGCGTTTCTACCTCTGTCGGCATCAGTGCCCGCGGCCCCACAAAGCTCATGTCGCCTTTGAAAATGTTCCACAGTTGAGGCAGTTCATCCATTGCCGTGTTCCTGAGGAGCCTCCCAACCCGTGTGATACGGCGGTCTCCAGCGGAAGCTTGGAACACTTCTGTTTTTTCATTACTCTCTGCCTTCATCGACCGAAATTTCAAACTCTCGAACACCGTTCCTCGCCGGCCGACACGGTCTTGTGAAAAAAATACAGGACCGCCATCGTCGATTTTTATAGCGACAATAATTAAAACCCAAAGCGGTAATGAAAATAGAAGACCGGTGCCGGCGAGCAAAACGTCAAACGGCCGTTTGAAAGCGCTGAACTTCGGCCTGACGGAATGCGTGACGTGTTCGAAGAGCCGGTAATACTCTTCAGTCCGTGCCGGACGATCAAAGTACAGTGCTGCTGCTCTAGCGTTCGCCCCCAAAGACCCAGCCAAGTCGCGGTTACCGTATAGTAATAAGATATTTCTGACGAGATCGTCAGGGTCGGCCAACCGCGTGAGCAGGCCGCAGCGATACTTCCGTGTGAGATCGTTCACTTCGCTCGCAGGCTCTAGGGCTGCTATATACGGGCGGCCCGCCGCCAAAATCCCGTAGATTTTACTTGGCACGAGGTAGCCCGCTAAACCGTTCTTCAACGTGACAATGAACACGTCAGCTGCTGCAAATGAGAATCTCAGTAGTTCCTTAGGTTGATATGGGAAAAACACCACGTTTGTTAAATGTAGCTGCTTCGATTTGCGCTGGAGATCGGGTTTTCTGACGCCGTCACCCACAATGACAAAAATAATGTCCGGTTTATCCTTCAGGCGTGCTGCGGCTTCGATGATTAGATCAAAGTCCTGCGAGAGACCGATGTTTCCAGAGTGCATCACGACGAATTTGTCTGCCAATCCATGGCTGAGTGAGAATGGATTCCTTTTATCCTCTGGAACGATGTTCGAGCAGTCTGTCCAATTGGATATCACAACAGTCTTGTCACCATCCGCGCTCTTTTCCTTGATCAGCTTGAATTTCATCGTTTCACTTAGTGCAACGACACGATCCGCACGTTGTGCAACGAAGCAGTTGATCCTGTGCAGGAGACCAATGATGACTCGGTTCTTGTAGTTCTTCGCTATTTGCGCGACCTCCGGAAAAACATCTTGGTAGACCATCACAAATGGACAATTCAGCCTTTTTGCTGTGGCGTATGCAACTAACGGGATAATTGGCGGGTCTGTCAGCGAGACCACTACGTCGACTCCAGCAACCTTAAAGCTCGCGAAAATCGCCGAAACAAAGTAGCTGATGTAGTTTGTGATCCTGCCGATGAGGCGCCGCTTTGAAAATCGCGTGGCACGGGCGCGAAGAATCGCGATTCGTGAACCGAGGTTATCTGGTGCAGCTTGGTGCGATGGCTGGTTTTCCGGCGCGTTGATGGTCGTCTGTGGCGTACCCGCCACGACTGTTACACTGCATCCGTGGCGAACCACCAGATCCTGACACAACTCAGTCAAGAGTTGGCTGGTAGCAGTAATGTCAGGGTAGAAGGCTCTGTTGAAAAACACGATATGAAGGCCAGTTGGCCAAGGCGTTGGCTCGGGCGACGACGTCGCGTGTCCTGCTCTCATTGCACTATGCTCCGAAAGACTTCGCGCTGTTCTTTTCCAACGTCTCGCGTACAGCGCGGCCCACGAGTGCGATCAGCGTAGATCCTCTGTCTTTGTCGCCACTGGAGATATAGTTGGCGCGCGCGACAGCCGATTCTAATTCCTCCGGCTTGTAAACGGGAATGACCTTGCGTTCGTTCGCCAAAGCCCGAACGAGTTGCAATTGATGATCGTTAATATGCTCTCGATACTCTTTTATACGAGGCATGACGACCGGACATTTTTTTGCACGAACAGCGTGCAGCAAAGTTCCGCAACCGCCGTGACTGACCACGACTCGGGCCTCATTTATGTAAGTAACGAATTCCTCCATGTTCAAAAAAGGCCGATGTCGACAGTACAGCGGGCGAAACGCGGGATTATTGCCGGATTGGATGAAGACTTCCTCGGATCCCCAACAGCCAGCGCGCGCCAACTCCTCTACGGCGTGAAGCAGTCGCGGAAAAGGTTGAGTCGCATTTCCTACGGTGACAAATATCAAAGCAGGGAGCCTCCATAAGTGCCTCTGGGAAAGAAGCGTTGAAGGGGTTTCCACTGAAAGAAAAAATGGTCCGCCAAGTAATACATGATCCGACCAGTCAAAGATGGAGACGTGACCTGCGCCGAAATTTCAACGTAAATCACAGGGATTCGAAATAATTTGGCAAAAAGTGCGAAGGGGACGGCTGGACCCGCCCCGGTGGTCAAGATCAACGAAGGACATTCATTCCGGAGGATCCGTACAGCCTCGACTAGATTGACAACCAGGCGAAGATCCCGCTCGGAGTGTGCAATGAAGTGCGTCTTACCTTCCATTTGCTTTGGAAGAGCAATCTTGTCATTGACTACAAAAAAGTGTTCGAAGGCGTCGTACGTCTCGCTCAAAGCAAGTGCTTCCGTCAGGTGCCCGCCACATGAAGCAACAATACAGATCTTGGGAGATCTGGCGGTCAAATGGTGCTGGCGGCGGCTCATACCCATTCGGATTGTCTGCCAAACCTGTACCCGACCACTTCCACCACGTCTTTCAACAGCCAGTAAGTCCGAGATGCCAGATTGCCACCTTTCACGGGTCGATGGCCACTCCACGCTGCAGTCAGCCTGCGGTCGTATTCTGTAGAATATGTGTTCAGCTCTTCCAGCGTGGGCAATGTGGGCCAGTTTTCCAGCCGCGCAGGATGATCACTCAGATCCCGGCCTTTTTCGATCAAAGTATCCACGATACATCTTCCGAGCCTTTGGGTAATCGAATGCGCGTTGTACTTTCGCGCCTTCTGCACGGCGCGGTTGCCCATGTCCAACCGACGCGCGCGATCTCCATTTAGAAACTCGATTGCCTCTGCATAGTCCGAGGGAGTATTGGCAACAATCCCGTCCACCATATGGTCCACGATTTCGATCTGGCTATTATCGCGCCATGGTGTTGCATTCACCACGGCGGGCAATCCTAAAGTAAATGCTTCAAGCACGGTGTTCGGAAAAGTTTCGCCGCGCCTCGAGGCGTGGATAAGAATATCTGCCATCTGATAGTACAGAGCAAGCTTGCGATCGTCCGCGACGTTGGGCCAAAAGAGCACGCGGTTTCCCCAGCCCTGCGCATTTATCCAACGTTTCCTAGACTCAGGAGCTCCGACGAATACAATTCTGGCATTCGGCACTTTCGCAAAAATGAGCGGCGCTGCAGCCAATAGAAAATCGCTCCATTTCCGCACATCCGGCCGCCCAACCCGTAACAGCACCAGCTCATCGGTGCCAATCCCGAATGTGCAGCGCGCTTCTTGTCTCTCTCCAGACGATAGGATATTGCGAGAAAAATTGTCGATGTCCAGTGCGTTATATAGAACGCGGTGTTTGTGCGTTTCCCCATAGCCCGATCGTCTGGCTCGATCCACAAACTGCATGTACGATGTCTTCGATTTATGGAAATGCACGTCAATGAGACGGTCCTCCCGCGTGAGATCGGGCAATCCGAAAACGTTGTACTCAAATATAGCTGCAACTCTGGAAGAGGCTAAACGCCGAAGTAATTGAGTCCACACCGGCTCGCCTTTTCCGGCGCGGTGCAGCAGAACAGCATCCACATTTTCCCGTCGAATCAGATCGTCGATATTTCCGAGCTCGCAATTCAGGCCGTAGACCCTTGTGCCAGAGAGGTCGAACGCCGATCGGGCCTGATTGTCCGACTGGAGCGCAACCCAAGCTTGATCAAAACCTGCGGTGAGATAACGTAGGATCGTCCGAATATTCCGTTCGCATCCGCCAACGCCTATCGATTTTGATACATGAAGTAGTTTTACGATGCTACCCATTCCGCCCACCACATTTGAAGCATCAGCAGACTCCAAAGTTTATGGGAATAAACGTTCCCAAATCTTAGATAACTATCCACGGCTTCGATGACAGGCCGAGCTTCCACAAGACCGGCCTTCTTCAGCATGTCATGCGATAAATATTCCTTATAGAACTCCGCGAGATCGGCGCGGAACCACTCATGTAGCGGCAGAATGAATCCCTGTTTACGGCGATCAATGAATTCAGCAGGCAAGTACTTTCGAAGAAGCATTCGCAATACATATTTCCCAGAACCGAGCCTGAGCTTGTACTCCGCAGGGAACGAGAAAGCGGCCTCAACCAACCTATGATCGAGTAGGGGCTCTCTATTCTCTAACCCCACGGCCATGCACGCGCGATCCATCTTCGTCAACATGTCATCAGGTAAGCCGCGGATGAAGTCCGTATAGAGCATGCCACTCAACTCGTCCGTGGGCGAAACATCGAATCCGAGAGAACCATTGAGCCGAACGTTAGTTAACTCTTCGATCTCCTGAGGCTGCCAGTAGCTTAGCGAAGCCAGGTGCATCGAACTCACACCATCTGCGTGTAACATTGCAGACAGTTTTCGCGTTCGATCGCAAACAGCAGCTATTCCGAACTTTGGTGCAACCACAGACACCCATCTATTCACTCGGGAGAATCTCATCAGCGCGTTGATTATTTCGGAAATCAAGCCTGCGGGTAACGCACGTTTGTAGCGAGCTAGCGATAGTATTCTTTTGTAGTGTCTGTACCCGCCGAACAGTTCATCGCCACCGTCTGCGGAAAGGGCGACCTTTACAAATTCCCTGGCATACTTAGCGATCAGATAAGTAGGAATGCTTGAACTATCGGCGAAGGGTTCATCAAACATTCGCGGCAACTGGTCAATGACCGGCCTGACATCAGCTGGTGTGCAAATGAGTTCATGATGGTCGGTGCCTAGAACCGATGCAACCCTTCTAGCCCACGAAGACTCGTCATAGGCGGGTTCTTTAAAAGCCAACGTGAACGTGGTGAGTGGGTAATTCGCTTCCTTCCGCAGAACCGCCGCAACAAGAGACGAATCGATACCGCCGCTGAGGAACAATCCAACAGGCACATCGGAAACCATCCGGTAACTGAAGGCGGACGCCATCAGATCGCGGACCTCTTCTAACGACCGTTCCTCGATGTGGCTGGGAAATCTATCCCCTCTCGCCTCAATCGCCCAATACTCGTGATCCGAGATCTGAAATGAATCATTGAGAATTAGGTAGTGGCCGGGTTTTACCTTGTAGGTATTTTCAAATATGGAAAGTGGCGCGGGAACATATCCCCACCGGAGGTACTCAGCGACAGCGGGCTGACTGATCTTCCTGGAAAAAGCCGGATTCGCAACCAGGGCTTTCAGCTCTGAACCAAATAAGAGTGTGGCTCCATCCCAATAATAGTAGAGGGGCTTCACCCCTACCCTGTCACGAGCTAGGAGTAAGCATCTTCGGTTTCGATCCCACAATGCGACTGCAAACATACCGATAAATCGATCCAAACACTGCACCTGCCACTCGCGGTATGCAGCAAGGATTACTTCCGTGTCGGTATTCGACGTGAAGCGGTGTCCTCGGGACTGGAGTTCAGCCCTTACTTGTTTGTAGTTGTAAATTTCGCCGTTATAGACCAGGCATAGTGAACCATCAGGGCTAAACATTGGCTGGTGCCCTGCATGTGAGAGATCCAAAATGGAGAGCCTGGTGTGTACGAATCCAATATTGTGCTCAGCATCGACGTGTATTCCACAGTCGTCTGGGCCTCGGTGCGTCAACGAGACTTGCATCAGTTGCAAGTGGTTCTTATCTATTCTCGAATGCCGATGAGCCGCTCCAGCTATTCCGCACATCTTTGTTTCCTGGGAGAACCAGCAGATACAAAACGCCGGTGAATATCAGAAGCTTTATAACTGTATGCGAGATGAGAGTGCCGAGCGAAAGATAGGTGCCCAACAATACCCAGAAGTACCACACGATGAAGTGCAGAAAACATCCGGATTCACTGCGTATTGGAGAAAAATACATCGTGATGGCTCGATATATACCACCGAGCAGACACATCCCGAAGGCGACGCCCACCAACCCAAAATTAATATAAAGTTCGCCGTGCACTGGCACGGTGACATTCACGGTGTATTCGTACGGACTCGTCAGGCCAAACCTTCTCGCAACCAAGTTGTGGACGTTGGTATCTAAAATCGTATCGCGTGATGCACCAAAGATTTCGAGTGGGTACCGAACGACAGGCAAAATGATCGTTCGTCCGAGATCATAATCCAAATATTTAGGTACGGCGTTTAACATGGCTGCAAGGTTGTTGGGCGCATCGAGTACTAAAAGAGATGAGTAAGTCAGTTCCATATAGGACGTTGGGTCTGCAGTCGCGTCGAGGAAACTCTCAAGGGCAGACCGCATATAGAAGGTGACGGTCTCCACTGACGGCTGCGCCGCAATATCGGCTGTGTTCAGCCGGTACGCGAATATTATTTGGCGGATCGGAAACATGACCACCGCCACAAGTACGGCAACCCCGACCAGGCGACTCATACGAATAGACGTTCTGGCATTGTTGTAAATGAATAGAGCGGATACCGCAGCTAGCGGGAGGAACGAACGCCAACCACTTATGAGTGATACGGCAGTCTCCACCACTAGAACTGTGAAGAGAAGGCCATATATTTTTCGGCTTGGCCGAAAGGCAGCCAGCACTCCGAGAATCGCAACTACAAAGATGCCGTTGCCGGTCGCGCCGGTTGAAAATATGTAATTGGACACGCGGTAAAAGGTAAGTGAGCCGGCGGCATCCTCCAGCGGGACGTGGAAGAATCCGCCCTCGAACAAGCTCACGAGCCGGTTGAGCCATATCAATGCATAAGCAACTAAGAAAATCAGTAGCGCTCGACCGTCGTTCCAGGGACGGAACAAGAACGTGCGGTTCGGAAGTAACGCGGTGGCACTGCGCCAGATAAACGGAATGAAATACCCCGCAACCATCAGTACGGCGGCAACCGTGGAGAAACGCGCGACTAAAACCGCCTCATCAGGACTCAACGGATTAGCAACGATGTCGCCGGCATAGACATAAATCAAAGGTTGAAACGCATACAAATACGTCCACGCAGCCAATGTGAAAACGATGGGATTTAACAGATCACCTAAACGCGCGGCTACAACAACTGTGAGTAGAATTTGTATTGCAAGTAGGAGAACTAGCTCCACTCCAACGGACCCGCTAAGAACGGCGAAGGGCATCACTAGGAAAAGTGCGAATGCAATAAAGGTCAAGACCTGAATGCTGAGCTTACTTTGCATTTTCAGTCTTCCACTTGGTGAACTTCCATTTCGACCTTTGGCTCGCCAGGTGGATGAGGTGCAAAATGTCGCCGGAAATGGCGTGCCAAAGTAATTTGCGGAAGAACAGTTTGTATCTCAAAAAATTAGAGTATGGCTTTACGAAACCTCGCGCCACGAATTCCCTTGCGAGCTCCAAATCTTCTCTTCGCCATTCCTCGTGCGGACCCACCCGCACCGTTTTACTTTCAGGTTGCACCCTCACGGCGCCAAAGATAGATCGTCTATACACCGCCCCCCGCCCGTAGTGCAGTATCAGGCCAAAGAAGTATTTCTCCATGCAGTAATGCAGGTCGCGCCGTATGTGTTCTGATTTTCGTATGTCCTCAAATACCCGGCGTGTCCAGAAAGCAGACTGGCTCGGTACGTGAGCCGAATAGTACATCATGCCCTCCAAGGTCACTGGAACGTACTTCGCGACACGAGTTACGTTGAGGTTTTCGTCCAGCACATATACGTTTCCGAAAACAAGGTCCATAGTTGGATGGATTTTGAACACCCGTATGACCTCATGGAACGCGCCTTCGATATAGATATCATCTGCGTTTTGCCATGTCAGGATATCGCCGGTTGCGTGCTCAAACCCTTTAATAACCGCGTCAAATTGGCCACCATCCGGCTCGCTTAGACAGAACGAGATATATCGAGAATACCGTTTCAGTACATCCAATGTTCCATCCGTTGAACCGCCGTCAATCACGATCAACTCGATATTTGGATAGTTCTGATTCAGAACGCTGAGCAGCGCATCCTCAATGAACTGGCCCTGGTTGTATGAAGGGATGACCACGGACACACGAGGCCACGCCGAGTCCTTCGCAAGAACAATGGAAGGATCAAACCTGGACCGCGAAACGAAATGCTCCGGCTGCTTCATATTGGTTCGCAGGCTTACTGTTCGGAGATGATTGGCTGCCGCGAAATTTTAATCTGATGATACGTTCGCGCGACCCTGCGGTACGCCCGTTCACTCGTGGCGAAGAGCATCAATCGTAACAGCGTCACCACGTCGCATGGATCCGACTTGAGCTGTTGGAGTATTTCCAGCAGTATTTGTATGCTCGTTCCGTTTCGGATCCTGATTTCGTGCACCCGAGACCTCAATCCGGTTTTCATTCGCAAGACCCGCATTCCAGGTTCGGCAACAGGAATTGCTCTCTGCTGGATGTTTTTTGGGTCATTAAGCCAATCCAACATTGCAACATATGTAGCGAGTTGTCGCTCGACCTTCGCCGCTGTCGTGTTACCCGAATACAGGTTCGTGTCGTGGAACCGATAAGAACCAAGCGGCGCGCAATTGAACAGTACTTTCCATCCAGCCAGTTCGATCAGACACATCATGAATAGGTCCGCACTGGTAGTGAAGGCAAGAGGAATCGGATTCAACCGGCCTGCTACTGCGCGCGTAAACACCATGCCGCTGGTCGGCGCAAGCGGGCCCTGCAGCCACCCTACGGATCGATAAGGGAAATATAGCTTTTCCGTTTGGTTAGAGCCGACAATCTTTAGATTGTGCGCGACCACATCGAGTTTGAATCGAGCGAACGCATCTAAGACAATTTTCAATTTGTCCTGGCGCCAATAATCGTCTGCATCTAGTAGAGCGATATATTCGCCGTGGGCTAATTGAAAGCCAGTATTCAAGGCGGACGCTTGTCCACTGTTTGGTTGGTAAATATATGTGACAGCGTTTTTGTAGCGACCGCGGATGATCTCATCCGTTCCGTCATCGGATCCGTCATCGACGATGATAATCTCGAGATCCTTCCGGTCAAATGTCTGCTCCAAAACGCTGTCAATCGCTTGCGTAATGAAGCGCGCTTGGTTGTAGGTATCAACAATTACCGATATCGTAGGAGAAGCCTTTTGCGCGGTCATGCGGCGGCCTTCGCAAGTATGTAGAGAGAAAGCCCCGCGTCATTTTCTACTTCTTTACGCGCACGTATAACGGCCAGAGCGGCTGGTGGAATGAGTCCAGCTTTGAGTGCACGACGAATCCATTTCGAATGTTGTATGCCGCTCGCCGAATATATAGTTCTGAACCAATGATCCGCACATGCTCTCGCACCGCGTGGCAGTGACCTATCTGTCGGTTGGAATCGACTTGCCGCCACCTCGAATCCGGTGCGTTCCAGCAACCGCCTCAGCCCCGTTTCTGAGAAACGCGTCAGATGATGCGGCGGCTTATCCCACCATTCACGACCGATCTTCAAGAACAGCCGGCGCTCGTTAGGAACAGACAAAATTAAAATGCCGTCGTGGCTCATTACGGATCGACAAATTGTCAAAAACCGGAAAGGGTCAGGTAAGTGCTCAAGCAGGTGGAAGAACAGGACGGCTTCAAATCGCGCACCACCGTCCGATGCAATAAATTGTTCGAGACTATTTGCGTGCACCTGCAAGTTTTTTTTTTCGCGTGAGTAATTGCTGCAGTATTCACATCCAAGCCGATTGCTTCATAGTCTGCCAGTTCCTGCAGCACCACACCTTCACCGCATCCGATTTCAAGAACGCGTGCTCCGCGAGGCAGGCTGATCCGGAGATCTCGAATCGCTTCGTCGAAGTCCCAACGCCAACCATAGTATTCATGAATGTCAGCATACCAATCAGCTGGCGCTGGTACTCTCGGATATGCATAGCTACTCGCACACTTTGAGCACTCCAGAACCGTGTATTCCACCCCATAAATGGAAAGAATCGTTTCGCGGACGGCTGTTTCAGCTGGGCCAATTGTAGAGCCGCATGCCGGACACTCTACAGCCTCACCTGCTTCAACTGGTTGGTAACGCATCTAATGTAGGCTCCTGTATTGAACACCTGAGCTGCACTCAGAGCGGCCGCGACGCCATAAATTCCGAAGTGCGGGCCAAGAGCAAGTAGGAAGGCAATATATAAGAACAAAAAGAGCACAGCAATACGAACGACAGTTGAACAACTCTTGAACGCCAGCGTTGTTTGCACAAAAGGTAATTCAAACGCCAGAATCACGTGGTACGGCAGTATTGCGAGGAATAGAAAATACATGCGGGTCAGGTCAGCGGATGAAAACTTTTGTCCCAACACATGCGGCAGAAGCTGCGGAAGAGCCATTGCGACTACAAGGCATAGGAAGAAATAATTTTTCACGTTCTGTAAAAGAAACATTCGGATGTTCTTGGTGACGCTCTCGAAGCTACGTTCCGCGACAGACCGGGCGCTACGGCTCGCGAACATAAGGAGCGCAGGTGAATTCGCAATCGAGAAGACCAGGGTACTGATGCGATACCCGTAGTTGAACAAGCTGATACTGCCGGGAGGAAGAAATGCAAGTGCATTTGTAACAACGGCATCCTTCAGCATGTAAATCTGATGCCCTATCTGCACCGTGAAACTGCTTCGGATAAGTTGTGGAATTCGAGGATGCCATAGCTGGAAACCGACTCCTTTTCCAATTCTCAACTGAACATACATCTGTTGCAGTACAGCAATCACAATCATCGATGCCAGTGAGCTTGCTGCGACGGCCATAACGCCTATTCGGGAACCAAGCAGCAGAATTCCCAAAATGCTCACAATATTTCCGAAATTCGTGGCCAGATAAGGCATTCCTAACAGAAGTTCAGCGTTGAGAAAAGCACTATTGATTTTGCTTAGTCCCGTAAAGGGAAGCCCCCAAATGATAATTGCCAGAAATTGCGCAGCTGCGGCTTTCACTGGAGGATCGATTCCAAATGCAAACAGCGTAACGATCTGCTCCCGGAGGAAGAACCCTCCGATGCTGAGAATCACGCCTGCAATAACCGACAGGCTGACGGTAGCAGCGTAAAATCGCAACGCATCATCATGGCTTCCGACTTTCAGATCGTGATAGTGCTGCAAAAACATCTCTGAAAGCAGACTGCCGATCCCAGAAATCGCTGTGAGGACCGTGGCGGCGAGGAAGTATCCATCAGTTGGTGCTGTTGCGCCGAATTTCCTGGCCAAGATGACTTGGAATAACAAGCCCGATCCAATTTGGGCCGCATTCAGGAAGTTGTACAACAGTAGTCGCGACATGGGCTATTTCGATCCTTATCATCATCTACACGTTGCTCTATTTCAAGGTGTAGGTATGCTATTGTTTCGCGAAAAGTTCCAGCTTTTCATATGGTGCTGATCACTGGCGGTGCAGGTTTTATTGGGTCTCACGTGGTTGACCACCTGCTTGAGCGAGGTGAGGAAGTCGTCTGTGTCGATGATTTCAATGACTTCTACGATCCAAGAATCAAGCGTAGGAACGTAGTGCAACGGCCTGAAATGGCCATTCACAAATTCACACGTCTTCTCTACGAAGGCAAACCTATCCGATTTTTCGGCGAGGGTGAAACTGCTCGAGATTACACCTATATTGACGACATTGTTCAGGGCGTTCTTGCGGCAATCGATCGACCTTTCGAATTTGGAGTGCTCAATCTAGGCGAAGCGTTTGTGTAAAGCTGTCTGAAGTTGTGCGGTGTTTGGAAGAAGCTACCGGACGAAAAGCCATGCTTGACCGCACGCCTGCGCAACCAGGCGATGTCGGCGTTACTTACGCAGATATCTCAAAAGCTCAACGACTGTTAGGCTATAAACCGCAAACGTCTTTCAACGAAGGCGTTCGAAAATTTGTTAAATGGTATGAATCCGAGGAACGCTATTTCGGTGCCCATGCGGCCGACTCGCACACGTAGAGCGTTGTGCCTTTGCCCCCGGTGGTGTCGGTGTACAGTGAACCTGTGGCGCACACTCCCTTAGGCGCACCGGTCCCGGACGTCCAGATTGGGCCAGAATCTCCCAGGCCGATTGCTGATCCGTTCAAAACGCGAAATACAGTCGTTAGTGCGCCACCTGCGGGTGCTCGCTTGATGCGAAATTGATCGTTGAGTGCGCCAAAATCGATACACCATGACGCTTTTGTTGCGTCGTCTTGAGCCGATCCGTTGTGATTATTGCACTCTGTGAATTGGTCTCGACCGCTCGCAGTCAGCCAGTTATTTGTAGTGTTAGAAGGAACCTGCGGCGTCCAGTTCAGTGGAACGGTCGCGACCTTTTTCACAGTCCCATAGTTCGGCGCGTTGTTTCCGTAGATGGTTCCCGCACCCAGATCATTGATCCAATTTGCACCGAATCCGGTAAAGGTGTTGCCATCAATGAAAGTCGCTGTTCCGGACTGGACCACAATCGGACGCGTCGCCGTCGTTTCTTGGTACAGGTTGTTCCCAATGATCGCGTTATTGGAACCTCCATCCTGTACGATCTCGCCTGTGAAATAACTTGTACCTAGTGTCGAATTGCCATGGCATACGTTGCCGGCCAGTAAATTGTCACTGCCGCGATTAGTCGCACCACCTAAGTTAGTCAGATAAATGCACGGTCCTGTCCAACCGGTTACGTCATTGCCAATCACGGTTACACCCCAGCCACCGACCGTGATGCCGCCGTTCGAATTAAACGTTCCGCCTGCTCGCAGGCGATTGTTGGCTATAGTGGTGCGTACTTTTGTCGTTGTGGCGTAATTGTTGATGAAGATGCCGTCGCCTAGGACATTACTGATGATGTTCTCAGAGATGACACAGCCATTTGCGGGACCTTCAATGCCTTTCGATTTCATGTCGTTGATACGATTGCGTGAGATGCGGCAATCTGCCACACCAGTGAAGTTCACGTTGATCGCATTGACACCGGCGCCATGCTCAACGATGTTGTCCGTAAAGTCGATGCGACCGGTCGAGCCCAATGAGCCGCTTCCAATATCGGCATACAGTCCCTCGCCACACATACCTGATACATGCATATGGTCCACCACCACATTGTAATAACTGGTTGTGGCGGTGAAATACACACCCTTCTGTGCGGAATTGAATGTTGAAGACGCCGCGCAGCCACCTGTGATCGCCAAATCATGAATGCGAATATTACTTGCGTTGAGGCCACTAATCGGGGCATTGTTCCTAAAGGAGGCGCCTGCGGCGATGGACAAAATTGTCTGATCGCCGCACCCCTCGATCTCCACATTATTACTTGCGATATGGAAGTCTCCCCTCATCGCAAAGGTCGCTGCGCATAGTTTCAACTGCACGGGTTTGGAAATAGTGACGGTGCTTGCGATGGTCTGGGCTCCTTGTAAGCTCCGACAATCGACAGTACCACCGGTACTGGGCAGGTCGGCGATGGCTGCGGTAATTTTCGCACTCGCGGTTGCTCCCGAATACCTGTCGCACGATCGGATGTTTTCGGCTGAGTTCTGTGCGCACAGTGGTGAGCTGAAAGCAACTGTGGCGGCCATAGCGAGCGCAATCTTGACGAGGAGGTTTTGAACCGAATTCATAACGGCGGCTCCGGCTAAAAATTGGTCACGCGCGATAAATTTTTTCGCGGCCACGCGTAATCGTGCGGGTTGCGTTGCGGGTGTCTAGGACGAGCGGCGCGTGATCGACTATCCATTGATAATCGAAACTGGAATGATCAGTCGCGATGAGGACGACATCCACTTGGCCCAGCGTCTGCTCAGTCAGTTCGACGGAACGCATGTGAGAGAAGTCGTAAGCGCGCATCTTGTGTAGCTGGGAAATGTATGGATCATGGTAAGAGAGGATGGCGCCTCGATGCTGGAGAAGCTCCATAATCTCCAGCGCAGGAGATTCGCGCACATCATCGACATCCTTCTTATAAGCCACACCTAATACCAAAACGTTTGAACCGCGAATCGCTCTCGAATGGTCGTTCAATGCAGCCGCAATGCGGTCGACGACGTAATATGGAATCGACGTATTGACTTCTCCGGCGAGTTGAATGAATCGGGTGGAAAAGTCATATTCTTTCGCTTTCCATGACAAGTAAAACGGATCGATCGGAATGCAGTGGCCGCCAAGGCCGGGTCCGGGATAAAACGGTGTGTAGCCAAACGGCTTGGTGGCTGCCGCCTCGATCACTTCCCAGATGTCGATATTCATCCGGTCGGCAAGAAGCTTCAGCTCATTCACGAGAGCAATGTTCACGCAGCGGTAAATATTCTCGAGTAACTTGACCAACTCTGCCGCGCGAGTCGAAGACACGGTTACAACGCGATCGATCACCTGGCTGTATAGTGTCTTTCCGGCTTCTAAGCAGTCCGGAGTAATTCCACCCACGACTTTTGGAATCGTTCTTGTCGAAAATTTCGGATTGCCCGGATCTTCACGTTCCGGCGAGAACACAAGAAAATAATCCTGACCTACCTCCAAACCTGTGGTCCGAAATCGTTCGAGCAAGATTTCTTCAGTCGTACCCGGATACGTGGTGCTCTCGAGCGAAATCAGCTGGCCTTTGCGCAGAGTCTTCGAAATCGCAGCGGCGGTTTTTTCGATGTACTGAAGATCCGGATCTTTCTTCGCCGTGAGCGGAGTCGGCACGCAAATGATGATGCAGTCCGGTTCCGATAGCCGTCGAAAATCGGCCGTGGCTTCGAATTGTTTTTCTTTGATCAGCGTTTGCAGCCGTGTGGCCGGAATGTGGCGGATATAAGATTGACCGGCATTCAATTTGCGGACCTTCTCCGCATCAACATCGAAACCGATGACGGTAAAGTGTTCTTCTCCGAACCGCAAAACCAGTGGCAATCCGACATAGCCGAGTCCGATGACTCCCACGCGCACGTTGCGAGATTGAATATTTTTAATGAGTGAGTCTTTGACGATCATGAAAAAACCTCGCGAAAAAGGAGCGCTTCGATTTGGCGGAGGATCCAAACGGTATCGGCGGCGGAGCGTGGAGTACTTCGCCGTTTATAACAGCGCGTGGATTCGTCTCAACGAGCGCCGCGGCGTGTTCTTCTCCGACGATCATGGCAGCAGCGTCGCGGCCTCTGCTCAGGATGGGAGGCCGGCTTTTAGGGCGATGAGCGTCGGTGGCCAGGAAGTGCACACAGTGGTGACGGAGCAGAGCATCCGCGCATGCCTTTGCAGCGGGACCGAATTCGCCGGTAACGCTCATGGCTGTGATCTGGATGAGGACACCGCGCTCAATGAAATTTGCCACAATTGAAGGATTGCTTTGAATCTGTCCATTGCGTTCGGGATGCACAAGGATCGGATGGATGCCTTGAAGCAGGAGTTTGTAGAACAGTTCGTCAGCGCCGACCGGCACCGTCAGCTGTGGAAACTCCACGAGCATGTGGTTGCGCTGGTTAATCGTCGTGACGCGGTGGGCTTCAGCTTGTTCAGCAATGTCGTGTGAAATGTGTACCTCATTCCCTGCCAGAATCTTCACACCTTTGCTGCCGATTGCTTCATTCAGAGCTGCGACGCGATCGAGTATCTCCGCCGGCTGCGGGTTGTGCGAAAGCCCATTGAACATATGCGGGGTCGAGACCATATACTCGATTCCGTCTTCCGTCGCAATCCGCGCCATTTCGATAGCTTCGCCAACAGTCCGGGCGCCATCGTCTATTTCGGGCATTATGTGAGAATGGATATCGATCACGGAAAGAGAATATCAGAAGGACCTCGCCCGGTAGAGACACTAAAGTGGAGTCGTCCCCATTAATTCAGAGCAAATTCGTCCAACCACACCTTGCCTTTTAAGAGGTTGTCGAACTTCTTGGATGGAACCCGCCGGAGGCGGATGGTCACGAGGTCGGAGCCTGCCGTGAACGGAATAGTGAGTTGTTGCCAATACGTGGTGCCAACCTGTTTCTCGGACGCTTGGCCATCGATTTCGACGAACATACCCTCGTTGGTGCTGATCGCTTCGGTCTTCATCCAGAACGTAAGCTTGTACTGTCTTCCTTTCGTTACAGGAATCCAATGAGCGAGACCGCCGTAATCCACATTTTCCTTGCCATCGAAAGTCACGCGCCAGGAAGCGATACCAGTTTTTGCGGTAGTCATATCGCGGCGGGCTTCCGCGTGCTCGGTGGAAACGAATCGCCAGTCGAAGCCGCCGTTCATGGGCTCGGTTTCAAACGATGGATTGAAGATGCGGCCAGGGAATTCGGTTGCCGGGAACATGAAAACGTTCCACGCATCACCGGGTTTCCTGAGCGAAACGAGATATTCCACGTAGGGAAAACGTTCTGGGATCTCGGTTACAAAGGTCTTGAGCTTCGACCAGGCCAGAGCGGCGCCAGTCTCGGTCTTCTGTGACACGAAATAGTTCAGTGCAACGAGGTTCGCTTGCTTTGTGTTCGGCACGTGAGTGGACATGATGCGTGCAGGATCTTCATAAAAATGCCACACCAAATCCAGCACCTGTGTTAGGTATGCGACGTCCAGATCTGCCGTCCGACGTAGTTCGAAATCGCCGAATTTCAGATCATTCAGCCGGACGTAAAGATTCGCCGCTGCCCAGTGCGTTTGGGCATAATTCGGATCGTGTTCCAGGGCCATTTTCATGGCATAGCGGGATCGTTCAACGTTCCCCGTTTGTTCGTAGTATTTCGAAAGCTCCAGCCAGTACGCGGAGCGGTACGGATTCAGCTGCACGGCGGCTTCGTATTCTTCACCGGCACGAACCAAATTCAGGTATTGGGTGGAGTAGTTGTAAATGTGCCCAAGCACAAAATGGTAGTCCGCATTGTGAGGGTCGTACTTGGTTGCGCGTTCGTATATGGCAGGCTCGGATGTGTGAGC
>Ga0066710_100000715_pt1 | contig 21643 bp, 21 predicted proteins | sample GraSoiAngelo_159_FD_79666 | JGI IMG/M metagenome (GOLD analysis project Ga0066710, IMG submission 79666) | Grasslands soil microbial communities from the Angelo Coastal Reserve, California, USA - 14_1009_16_40cm | ecosystem: Environmental > Terrestrial > Soil > Grasslands | place: USA...
CTCGTGTTCCAGCAGCTCGTCGTGCTCGGGTGGCAGCAGTTGCGGCGGTGGCAGCAGCGGGTGTGGCGGATGAACGGCGGGTACGGCGTCGGCATCGGCTGGCGGCCGGACATCGCGGGGTACGTGGCCGGGCTGCCCGGACTGCGGTTCACCGAGGTGGTCGCCGAGTCGCTACCCCGGCGCGGGGCGGCCCCGGCACCGCTGGACGAGCTACGCCAACGCGGAGTGACGATCGTGCCGCATGGCGTGAAGCTGTCCCTCGGCGGTGCGGAACCGGTGTCCGCCGAGCGGGTGGCGCACCTGGCCCGGTGCGCCGAACTGGTCGGCGCGCCGCTGGTCAGCGAGCACATCGCGTTCGTCCGCGCGGGTGGTCGGGAGGCCGGCCACCTGCTGCCGCTGCCGCGCACTGCCGACGCGGTCGAGGCGGTCGTCGCCAACGTCAGCCGTACCCAGGCCCAGCTGCCGGTACCCCTGGCGCTGGAACCGATCGCGGCGCTGTTCGACTGGCCGGACGCGCAGCTGACCGAGGCCGACTTCCTCACCGAGATCCTCGACCGCACCGGCGCGCTGCTGCTGCTCGACGTGGCCAACGTCTACGCCAACGCGCGCAACCGTGGCGAGGACCCGTTCGACCTGGTGGACCGGCTGCCGCTGGAGCGCATCGGGTACGTGCACGTGGCCGGCGGCGCCGAGCACGGCGGGCTGTACCACGACACGCACACCGACCCCACTCCGCCGCAGGTGCTGCAGCTGCTTGCCGCGGTGTGCGACCGGGTCACCCCGCCGGCCGTGATGCTGGAACGCGACGGGCGGTACCCGGCCGCCGCCGACCTGACCGCCGAGCTGGACAGCATCGCGAGCGCCGCCCGGCAGGAGCCGGTCACGGCGCGGCCGGAACCGGTCACGGGGCCGGTCAGGTGAGCCTCGCCGAGGACCAGGCCGCCCTCGTCGCGGCGCTCGTCGCCGGGGCCGACCCGCCGCCCAGGTTCGACACCGGACGGCTGGACGCGACCCGGGCCGCGCTGCTGCGCAAGCGGGCCGGTGAGGTGGCCGCGGCGTGGCCGGTACTGGCGGCGAGCCTCGGTCCACAGTGGACCGCCACGTTCGCGGGGTGGGCCCGGGACCGGCCGCCGCGCGGCGCGTTGCACGACGGCATGGACCTCGCCGGGGAGCTCGCGGCGGCCGGCCGGCTGTCCGACGAGGCGCGCGCGGAGCTACGGGTACGGTCCGGGTCGTTTGGACCGGCGGGTCGGCTGGGTATCTACCTCCAGCGGTATCTGCTGATCACGTCCGGGAGGTGGAACGTGCGATACGGTGGGGTAGGCGCGGTCATCGTCGTCGTCTGGCTGCTCATCGGGCTGCTCGCGGCCGGCCAGCGCGGCTACTTCTCCAGCTCGCAGGACAACTGCGCGCAGGCGGGTACGACGATCGTTACGATCATCGCCGGGCCGCTGAACTACGTCGGCGTCAACCCCAAGGTCAACTGCCAGATTCCGCAGCCGTCGAAGTGAGCCGCAAGATTTTTCCTGTAAGCGGAACACACCCATCCTCGTCCGTGTTCGTTATCAGACCAGACCATGCCCGGGGAGGGTGGAACCCATGTCGACGACCGACTACGACGCACCGCGCCGTTCAACGGTTGACCTCGAAGAAGACAGCCTCGAAGAGCTCAAGTCGCGGCGCACCGCGGCCCAGTCCCCCGCACTCGACGTCGACGAGGCGGAGGCGGCGGAGGGCTTCGAACTGCCCGGCGCCGACCTGTCCGGCGAGGAGCTGACCGTCTCGGTGATACCGATGCAGGCCGACGAATTCCGCTGTTCGCGCTGCTTCCTGGTACACCACAAGAGCCAACGGGCAGGTGGCAGCGCCGGTCCGGACGTGTGCCGGGAGTGCGCCTGATCGAGTGGCTAGCCTGATCGGGTGACCTCTCCCCCACGCGAACCCGACAACCGCGAACCCGACAACCGCGAACTGGACATCGTCATCTTCGGCGCGACCGGCTTCACCGGCAGCCTGGTCGCCGCCTACCTGGCCGCGCACGCCCCGGCCGGTACCCGCTGGGCGCTCGCGGGACGCGACGCCGGCCGGCTGGCCGCACTGCGCGACCGGCTCGGTGTCGACGTGCCGGTGCACACCGCCGACGTGACCGACCCGGCAACGCTGCGCCGGCTGGCCGACCGCACCCGGGTGGTCGCCACCACCGTCGGGCCCTACGTGCGCTACGGCGAGCCGCTCGTCGCGGCCTGCGCCGAGGCCGGTACCGACTACCTCGACCTCACCGGCGAACCCGAGTTCGTCGACCGGATGTGGCTGGGCTACCACGCCACCGCGCAGCGCTCCGGTGCCCGGCTGGTGCACGCCTGCGGGTTCGACTCCATCCCGTACGACCTCGGTGCCCAGTTCACCGTCGAGCAACTGCCCGCGGACGCGCCGATCCGGATGCGCGGGTACCTCACCGCAAGCGGCCTGCCCTCCGGCGGTACCTTCGACTCCGCGGTGACCTCCCTGGGCCGGTTCCGGCAGGCCAACGCCGCGCACCGCGAGCGCCGCGCCGCCGAACCGCGGCCCGCCGACCGGAAGGTGCGCGGCATCCCCGGCCGGCCCGGCTACGACCGCGACCTGGGGTGGGTGTTCCCGCTGCCGACCATCGACCCGCAGATCGTGCTGCGGTCGGCGCGCGCGCTGGACCGGTACGGACCGGACTTCTCCTACAGCCACTTCGGCGCGGTGCGCAACCCGCTGGTCCTGGCCGGCCTCGGCGCCGGCTGGGCCGCGGCCTTCACCCTCGCGCAGACCTCGCCGACCCGGGCGCTGCTGCTGCGGCTGCGCCCGTCCGGCGCCGGCCCGGACCCGCAGCGGCGGGAGAAGAGCTGGTTCGCCGTGCGGTTCGTCGCCGACAGCGGCGACCGGCACGTGGTGACCGAGGTGGCCGGCGGCGACCCCGGCTACGACGAGACCGCGAAGATGCTCGCCGAGGCGGCGCTGTGTCTCGTGCACGACCCGCTGCCGGCGACGGCCGGGCAGGTCACCACGGCGGTGGCGATGGGACCGGCGCTGCGCACCCGGCTGGAGAAGGCCGGCATCACCTTCCGGGTACTGGATCAGCGGTAGCGGGCGGCCACCACCGGCGGGGTCTCCACCGGGTGGCCGGCGTCGATCGAGACGGCCAGCCGGACGTACACCGCGAGCGCCCAGTTCAGCGGCGACGCCGACCCGGTCGGCTCACCGAACGTGAAACCGAACTGGTCGGGTCGGTCCCACGCCTGCTCGGGGATGAGGAACCCGGCGTTGCCGGCGTTCGCCATCGTCTGCAGGTAGCTGGCCGCGGGCTGGCCGGCGGCGAGGGCGTACTCGCCGCGCTCGCCGGACAGCAGCGGCCACAGCCGGCCGGTGCGCGCGCCGTGGTTCGCCGGCCAGCCGGAGCCGTCGTTCTGGCTCTCGCCGTACGAGTCGTGGTTGTACCGGTGCCACATGTCGCCGTTCGGCGTGCTCACCCGGTCGACCGCGTCCAGCTCGGCCAGCGAGTCGACGACCGGCCCGTACGACGCCGGCCGAACGCCCAGGCGCACCAGGTCGAGGAAGCCGCCGTCGACCAGGTCGCGCTCCCACCAGGTACCGTCCGAAAGCGTCCGGGCGAACGTGTCGTTCGGGTTCGTGTCGTGCTCGATCCGCTCGTAGTACCGGTGGTCGCCGAAGAAGCCGCTGGTGGTGAACGTCCAGCCGTCCAGCTGGGACCGCCACGAGTCGGCCGTCGACTCGTACCGCGCGGCGCTGGCGGTGTCGCCGTTGCGCCGGGCGATGTCGCCGGCGCAGACCAGCCCGGCGATCTCGGCCGCGATCGTGGACGGCGACTTGCCGGGCTGCTCCTCCCACCGCTCGCTGGGCGTGTCCGGGCCGAACGAGGCGATGTGGTCGGCGGTCAGCTTCACCTTCGCCCAGGTGCCCGCGTCCGTCAGGCCCAGCACGTCGGCCAGCACGATCGGGAACGCGTCCTCGTCGAGCTGCTCGCAGCAACCGAGCTGCTGCGGCGTCGCCCCGCCGACCCCGCTCACCGGCGAGTACCTGGGGAACGATCCCGGCCCGTACCAGACCCCGTCGCCTTGCGTCCACGCGGTGATCTGCTGGCGGTTCCACAGCCACTGGGTCATCCGGACCGCCTGCGCCCGGTCACCGGCGGCGAGCAGGCCGGTCGCCTGCTGGTACAGGTCCCGGGACCAGACCCGGTGGTACCCGTCGTTCAGCGCGTTTCCGTCGACCGTGTCGCCCCACGGGGTGGCCAGCGCGGCCACGTTCGCACCCGGGAACGTCTTGTCCTCGCTGGCATGCAGCGCCATCACGCCGACCCGGTACGTGCGGCGGCGCAGGGTGTCGCCGGAGACGCTGGCCGGTGGCGGAGCCAGCCCGGCGAGGTACCCGTGCCAGCCGGCCCGGTACCCGGACTCGACCGCGGCGAACCCGGCCGACAGCGACGCGCCCGCCGCCGCGGCCGCCGCACCCCGGTCCGCGCCGAAGCCGAGCGCCAGGGTGAACGTCGTGTCGGCGCCGACGGGTACCTGGGCGGTCTGCACGATGTTCCCGCCGGTGTTCGCGGAGTCGTACTGGTTGGTCAGCGTCCGGTGCGCCGCGATGTCCTGGTACCCGTCGCTGGCCGTGCCGCTGTACCCGGTCGAGTGCGCGGTGAACCCGGTCGACGCCTTCAGCGCCGAGGCGACCGGCAGTGGCGCGCCGAACAGCGTCTGCGAGTCGCTCGCCACCAGCGCGCCGGTGCCGGCGTCCCAGGCTCCGGTGTCCCCGCCGCCACCGCCTGCCAGCGACGGGTTGGCCAGCACGTAGAGCCGGTACGCGCCGCCGTCCAGCGACTGGAACCGGGTGCGGACCAGCAGCGTGGACCGGTCCGGGTCGGTGACGTAGCTGTTGGTCAGCCGGTACCGGCCGCTCTTCGCGGTGTTCGTGACCGTGTACTCCAGGGCGCTCTCGTCCGGCATCGACACCGCGTGTGTCGTGGCGTCGCGCTCCAGGTCCACAAAGGACATCCCGTCGGTGACGACGTACTGCATGTCCTGCAGGTCGGGCACGTCGGCGCGCGGGTAGAACACCTCGGTCGTGATGCCGGCCGCGGCGGTGAACCACACCTTGGAGGCGGGGCCGGTCGCGGTACCGAGGGCGGTCTTGTTGCCGGTGGTCCACGACGAGCCGCCGCCGGGCGCGCCGGGCGCATCGCCCGCCGCCTGCGCCAGGGTGCCCCAGCCGGCGAGGACCAGGGCACCTGTGCTCACCACGACGACGATGGACGCGCGCCAACGAAGCATGACGCCTATCCAAACGCCCGTTAAGCCCGCGGGCAAGGATCCCTACCGGGCGGGCCGGGCGGCAGGATCAGCCGGCCGCGGACGTCGTCAGTGGCGTGATGGTCACGCGCTACAGAATGACCTGCGTAGGAGGTGGCGGTACAGCCGTTTTCGGGCTATGACCGGGGGGTACGCGACGGTATGGCGACGACGACCGAAGCCGAGCGCAAGTACGACGTGCCCGGCGACTTCACCCTGCCCGACCTGAGCCGGCTCCCGGCGGTCGCGTCGGTCGACGAACCCAGGGAGCTGCGGCTCGACGCCACCTACTACGACACCGCCGGGCTGTGCCTGACCGCCGCGCACGTGACGCTGCGCCGCCGGGCCGGCGGGCACGACGCGGGCTGGACCGTCAAGCGGCCGGCCGGCGACGGGGACCGCACCGAGACCAGCACGCCGCTGACCGACCCGGCCGCCGGGGTACCCGACGAGGTCGCCGACCAGGTGCGCGACCTGAGCGGCGGCGAGCCCCTCGCTCCGGTGGCGCACATCCGCACCCGCCGGCTGGAGCGCCCGTTGCGCGGCCCGGACGGTACCGTGCTGGCGCTGGTCGCCGACGACGTCGTGGCGACCGAGGCCCTCGGCGAGCCGGCCGTGCTGCAGCGCTGGCGCGAGGTCGAGGTCGAGCTGGTCGACGGGCCGCGCGGGCTGTTCGACGAGGTCGACGCGGCGCTGCGGGCGGCCGGGGCGCGCCCGGCCCGGGCACCGTCGAAGCTGGCCCGGGCACTGCGCGACCGGCTGCCGGTGGAACCCGACCCGCTCACCGGATACCTGCGCACCCAGCGGGACGCGGTCCGGGGCAACGAGGCCGGGGTACGCGCCGGGGATGCCGACGCGGTGCACGACATGCGGGTCGGGACCCGGCGGGTACGCAGCACCCTGCGGACGTTCGGTCCGCTGCTGGACGGTACCCGCACCGGACCGGTCGGCGAGGAGCTGCACTGGCTCGCCGGGCTGCTCGGTGCGGTGCGTGACGGCGACGTAATGGCCGACCGGCTGACCGAGGCGGTCGCCGCGGAACCGCCGGAGAACGTGGTCGGGCCGGTGAGCGAGCGCATCCGGGAACGGCTCGGCGAGCGCACCGGTACCGCCCGGGCACAGCTGGTCGAGGCGCTGGACAGCGACCGGTACCGGCGGATCCTCGACGACCTGGACCAGCTCGCGGCCGGCGAGCTGCGCGCGGAGGACCGGCCGGCGACCCGGCGGCAGCTGCTCAAGCGCGCCCGCAGGGCGCTGCGCCGGGCCGACCGGCGGCTGGCGGCGGCCGACGAGGCCGAGCCGCCGGACCGGGATCCGCTGCTGCACCGTTCCCGGCGGGCCTACAAGCGCGCCAGGTACGCCGCGGAGCTGGTCCGGCCGCTGGCCGGCAAGCCGGCCAAGCGCCTGGTCAAGCAGCTGACCCGGCTGCAGGACGTGCTCGGCACCCACCAGGACGCGATCGTCACCGGTGAGCTGCTCGCGGAGCTGGGCGCGCAGGCGCAGGCGAACGGCGAGAACGCCGTCACCTACGGCCTGCTGCGCGAGCGGCAGCGGGAGGCGGCCGGGCGCAGCCTGGACGACCTGCCGAAGGCGCGCGACAAGGCCGGCCGGCGCAAGGTGCGCCGCTGGCTGAAGCGCGCTGCTGGCTGAAGCGCTGTGCGCGGTACCGCCCTGTTGCGCGGCTATCCAGCGCTCGCGTAGTGCCGGGCGAGCACGTCGTCGCCGAAGTCGCTGCGCGGCCGGCGCAGCACGGTGTGCGCGTGGTTCGCACCGTTCTGCGTGTTGTCGTACTCGACGAGCAGGTCCGGACCCTGGATCCGGTAGTAGTGGCCGTGCCCCGGCCGCACCGGGCCGGCCCAGGCGAAGTGCAGCTCGCCTTCGCGCAGCCGGGCGGTCTCCGCGGCGGCGAGCTCGGGGCGCAGCCGGTCGAGGTACACCGCGAGGAGGTGGTCGAGCAGCGCGCGGGCGGTGGCGCCGAGCTGCGCCGCCGGTACCCCGAGGGGCTCGGTCCGCTCCGGCGCCTGCGGCCGGGTGTAGCTGATGATGTCGTCGGGCGCGGTATCGGCGACGACCGCCTGTCGTAGTTGCTCGGGTGACAGCGCGTCGAGCAGCGCACGGGCGACGTCCTCCTCCGGCGCGAGCGGCCGGGACACCGGCCGGCCGGCGTAGCTGACCGTGGCCGGGTTGGCGCCGAGGAACACCGGGGCGGCGGACACCAGCTCGCCGGCCACCGTCACGCTGACCGACAGGTGGTGCCCCTCGAACCGCCAGCCCCACCGGTCGTCGTGCGCCGGTTCGCCGAAGACGACGACCCGGTAGTCGTCGCTGTGCCGGCCACGCCGCCCGCCCTCGGCCCGGTCCAGCACCTCCTCCAGCGCCATGATGCCGGCCGCCTGCGCGAAGGCGTGGGTACTGAGTGCGCAGGCCAGCAGCTGGTGCGCCGCCTTGCGCCCGGCCGGGTCGAGGTCGGCGAGGCTGACCCCGGGGCGGGGCTCCGGCCGGTACTCGATCCACCGGCGCGCCCGGTCGTCGTCGAAGTCGCGGCGCGCCTGCGCCGCCCGGTCATCGTCCAGCCGGCCCAGCAGCTCACCGGCGTACCGCCGCATCGCCTCGGTCATGACTTCTGTTGTACCCGAACCGCGGCCCCCATGTACCACGGACCGGCGTCCGTCCATAGTGGACGGACGCCGGCCCGGTCCGAGGCGGGTTGGGTTGGGGGATCAGCCGTCCAACGTCACCTCGTCGTCGTCATTGCCGGCCGCACCGAGGCGGAAGAGCTGTCCGCGTACCGCGCCGCCGGGGAAATCGGCGTTGTGCAGGTTGGTGTAGAAGCCGCGCGGGTTGCGGTTGATCGAGGCGGTCAGGGCCGGATCGATCCCGGTGACGGTACCGGCGATCCCGTTGATCGACATCGGCAGCCCGCCCGGCGCACTGAAGAACGGGACCACGACCGGCCCGTTGACGCCGACGCCACCCTGGTGGATGTGCCCCGCCGACGGTGACGCGATCGCCGACCAGGTGAACCCGAAGCGGACGGTACCGCCGCCCGCCCGCACGAACGCGTTGGCGTGGCCGTCCGCGTCGCCACCGGCGATCTCCTGGTCACCGCTGTCCACCGAGAGCAGCGGACCGACCTGGAGGAACTGCTGGAGGTCGACCGGGTGCTTGAGCGGCCGGAGCTGGTCGCGTACCGCACCGGCCGGGAAGTCCGGCGTGTGCAGGTTGACGTAGAAGCCGGCCGGGTTGGCCAGGATCGCGTCGACGGTGGCCTGGCTGGTCATCACCGACCCGGTGATCCGGTCGATCGTCGCGGGCAGGGCGCCGCCGAAGAACGGGACCACCACGCCGCCGTTCATCCCGGCCGCACCCATGTGGATGTGCCCGGCGGTGGGCGGCGCGATGTTCCGCCAGGCGATCGCGAAGGAGACCTGCGTGCCCTGGATGCGCACGACCTCGACGGCCCGCCCGTCCGGGTCGCCCACGCCGGGGGTACCGGTCGGCCCGACCTCGTTGCCGCCGCGCAGCTCGGCGGCGAAGAACATCGGACCGGTCGCGGCCGCCGCCGGGCCGGAGTCGGGACGTACCGCCTGTGCCTGTGTCGCGCTGGCGGCGACCAGGGTCACCCCGGCCGTCACCGCCAGCGCCGCCATCACGAGCTTGGACTTGGCCATGTGCTGTTCCTTCCTCGAAGAAGGCGTGCCGCTCAAGGGTGCCGTCAGCACCCCGATATAGATACGCGCAAATAAGTATCCGGGTTCAGCGGTCGGGGCGCGCGCCGTCCAGCCGCGCTACCGCAGGATGCCGGTGTGCCCGAGGGAGTACCGCCCCGGCTGCGGCCACACGCACAGGCCGTGCGGGTTCGCCGGTACCTTGATCTTCGTGATGAGGTGCCCGTCGACGGTACTGATCACGTAGACCTCGCCGTTGTACCGGCCGGACAGCCACAGCACCGTACCGTGCGGCGACAGCCCGCCCATGTCGGGGCTGCCCCCGCCGGGGAGCCGCCATTTGGCCGTGAGCTTGCCGGTGGCGAACTCCAGCACCGACACCGAGCCCTCCGCCCGGTTGGAGATGTACAGGTACCGCGAATCCCGGCTGACGTACAGCCCGTGCGCGCCGAGGCCGGTGGGCAGCAGGGTCGGCGAGGTGAACGCGTCACCGTCGAGTACCCACACGCCGGCCGAGTCCATGTCGGCGACGTACCAGGTGCGCCCATCCGGGGAGATCTTCACGTCCTGCGGCATCGGATGCCGGCCGGGCAGGTGCAGGGTACCGATGATCTTCTGCTGCGCGGTGTCCACCTTGACGAGGTCGCCGGAGAACTCGCAGCTGGCGATGAAGTACCGCCCGTCCGGGGAGAAGTCGACGTGGTTGACGCCGGAGCACGGTACCGGGACGGTGTTGACCACCTTGAGCGTGTGTGGGTCGCGGAACACGATCTGCTTGTGCGCCTCGGCCATCACCACCGCGTACCTGCCGTCCGGCGTGAAGTACAGGTTGTACGGGTCGTCCACCGCCACCGGCGTACCGATCTTTCCGGTCGCCGGGTCGATCGGGGTCAGCGCGTTGCCCTGGTCGCTGTTGACCCACAGGGTGCGCAGGTCCCAGGACGGCACCACGTGCTCCGGGCTGTGCGGCACGTGCGTGGTGTTCAGCACCTTGTAGGTGACCGGATCGATCTCGGTCACGCTGTCTGCGCCGTTGTCCGGCACGTAGACCCGGTACACGTCGTGCTTGACCGCGTCGGCCAGCATGTTCGGCCCGTCGGCGGCGTACAGGTCACCGGGCTTGAGCGGCGGCGGCATGCCCGGCAGCAGGTCCAGCGGGGCGGCGCTGGGCGCGCCGCTCGGCGGCGGGGCGGCACTCTGCCCGGCCGCCGCGGGCGGCGAAGGGGTACCGCCGGTGGAGCAGGCGGCGACGGCGACCAGCCCGAGCATCGCGGTGGTCAGGGCGGCGGCCAGCAGCCGGAACCGTCGGGATGCGCGACGCATCAGCTCACCAGCTCCGTCATCGTGACCGGCCGCAACCCACGCTGGCGCAGCCGGTCGAGGATCTCGGGGATGGCCGTGACTGTGGTGGCATGGCCGAAGTGCAGGCTCACGATCGAGCCGTTCTGCACCGACTTCGCCACGGTCGACACGACCGCCGCGGGCGCCGGGTCGGTGTAGTCGAGCGAGTCGAGGTCGTAGGACAGGCACGTGGGGTACCCGACCCGGGTCGCCTGCGCCTGGATCAGCGCGGTCGCGTGCTGGGTCTGCGACGGCCGGAACCAGGTGCCGATCGAGCCGGTCAGCCGCTTGAGCAGCTGCGCGCAGGTGTTGATCTCGGCGAACGCGCGCGCGGAGTCCATGCTCGCGATCGGCCCGTGGGTCTGGGTGTGGTTGCCCAGTTCGTGACCGCCGTCGAGGATCCGCCGGGCCATGTCCGGCTGCGCCTGCAACCAGCTACCCACGGCCAGCACGGTGACCCGCGCGCCGCCCTTCTCCAGCTCGCCGAGCAGGGCACGGACCTGCGCCGCCTCGCCCTGGCCGTGGAAGGTCAGCGCGACGTTCGGCTTGTCCCGCGGTCCGTTGGTGACCTCCGCCGGCAGCGCGGTCCGGCTGGGGCTGGCCGCGGGTGGGGGCGGCGGCGCGCTGGACGGGGGCGGCTCGGGCCGTGCCGCGGGCGCCGGCGGACTGCCCTCACAACCCGCCAGGGGTACCGCACCGAGCGCGACGGCCGCCTGAAGCATCGTCCGGCGATCCACCCTCACCACCTTGTTCGAGCCCAACCGGTCGCCGCTGCGGTGACCCTACCGCTCCGGCGCCCGCCCCGCGCACCGGGGTTCGGCCGGAAAGCCGTCCCGCACACCGGAAGAACGCACAGCCTTGAGCAGGGGTGAGCACGGTGGTGGGGTCGGGCGGCGACGCCGGCTGGCTCCAGAACGCCGCCGCCCGACATCTCAGTGGCGCCACGGCGCCTTGCCGGTACCCGCGTCGGCGAGCGGTTCGAGCAGCTTGCGGTACCCGTCGCGGGTGTACCCGACGGCCCGGCAGAAACCGTTGAGCAGCACCGGATGCAGGCCCATCCGGTACAGCGCGGCGATGTCCGGCTCCTCGAAGGCGCGCCGCTCGACGTCGGTCAGGTCGTAACGGGCGGCCTCGAAGGGTGCCACCTCGCCGGTACCCAGCTCGCCCGCGCGCATGAAGTCGTAGACGCACCGGTTCAGCTCGTAGGTGGTCATCAACTCACACCCGCCGTCACGAACCGGGACACCGCCATCCCGGTGATCCACGGGTACACCGGCTCGTAGGCCAGCGTCCGGGCGGTACCCGGAGCGGCCGCGCCGGCCACCGTCAGCCAGCTGCGGATCTCGTGCGCCCCGTTGCCGGCCAGCTCGATCTCGGCGTCGGTCAGGTCGAGCAGTTCCTCGATCCGGCCCTGTTCCAAACGGTCCAGGAACCAGCGGTCGAACTCCTCGTCGATGTCGCCGACGGTCGGGGTACCCACGTGGTGCGACAGCCCGCCCGCACCGACCACGGCGACCCGCAGTGGCTCCGGGAAGCTGCGCACGGCCTCGCCCAGCGCCTTGCCGAACGCGTACCACCGGCGTACCGGCATCAGCGGCGCCACCGCGCAGTTCTGCACGATCGGCACCATCGGCAGCAGCATCGACGGGTCCAGCTCGTGATAGACGGTCATCACCCCGTGGTCGAGCTCCAGCAGGTGGGAGAACGCCGGATCGAAGCCGGCGGCGATGGTCCGGCGGGTGATGTGCTCGCCCAGCGCGGGATGCCCGGGGATCCACGCCTTGGCGATCTCCAGCCACGGCTCGGTCGGACCCCAGTTGCGCTCGCCGAGGCCGATGCAGATCTGCGGGAAGTTCTCCAGGAAGAAGTTGGTGAAGTGCTCGTTGGACAGCACCACGCAGGCCTGGACGCCGCGCTCCCGCGCCTCCTGCCGGATCCGGTCCAACGCGCCAAAGAACCGGTCGCGCTGGTCCTCGGGGGCGGAGTCGCGGGCCGCGGCCATCATCGGGGCGTGGGAAGCACAGTAGGCAAGGACGATCTGCGCCATCTGCCTCTCCTGTTCTGGTCGTGCCCGCCAGCGTTCCACGCGGTCCGCGCGGTGCTGCCGGCTCTTCCGCCCAGTGGGCCGAACGCATTGCGCCCAGTGGGCCGAACGCATTCGCGCCGGTGGGCCGGGTGTTAGGGCAGCCGTAGCAGCCGCGCCGCGGTGTCCCACAGCACCGCCCGTTCCTCCTCCGGCACCAGGCCCAGGACCCGCACCGACTCGACCGGGGTCGGGTCGCGCAGCTCGAACGGATGGTCGGTGCCGAGCAGCACGTGTCCGGGGCCGACGTCCTCGACGAGCCGGCGCAGCAGGATCGGGCTGAACACCGCGGTGTCGTAGTACAGCCGGTCGGCCAGCCGGCTCGGCGGTACCCGGGTGGTGTGCGCGACCGCCTTGCTCGCCCAGCCGAGGTCCAGCCGGCCGCGGATCGCCGGCAGGCCGCCGCCGCCGTGCGCCAGGCACAGCACCAGGCGGTACCGCTCCAGCACGCCGCCGAAGATCAGCCGGGCCACCGCGAGCGCGGTCTCCATCGGGTACCCGACGATCTGCGCGAGGTGGAAGTCGCGCTGGCGGTGCGCGTCGGGTACCCCGCTGGGGTGCAGCAGGACGAACGCCCTGCGCTGCGCCAGCAGGTGCCACAGCTCGTCGTTGACCCGGTCGTCGAGCTCGCGGCCGGCGCCCCGGCTGCCGATCACGATGCCGGCCATGCCCAGCTCGTCGAGGCAGCGGCGGGCCTCGTCGGCGGCGTCCGGCCAGCCCAGCGGTACCGAGCCGAGCGCCACCAGCCGGTCGGCCGCCGCACCGGCGTAGCCGGCCAGCTCGTCGTTGCCGCGCCGGACGATCCCGGTGACGAACCCGGCGTCCGGCGCGGTCGAGGCGAACAGGAACGGCGGCAACGACACCGCGTGGTGGCTCACCCCGACCGAGTCCATCTCGGCCAGCCGGGCCGCCACGTCGTACTGCGACCGGGCCAGCGGCAGCACCGCACCCGGCCCGATCCCGCTGACCCGCGGGTCGAGCACCACGACATCGTTGTCCGGCCCGACCTCGGCCAGCCCTTCCCGGCGCAGCCACCGCAGCAGCGGCATCGGCATCGCGTGCGCGTGGACGTCGACGGCAGCGGACACGGCCATCGCCTCCCGACGCTCCACAGTGGACGGACACGCGACCGGCGGACCCGCCCGTGGCGTGCCGCCGTGGGGGTACCCGCCGACGATCTGGCCGCGCGCAGTTGCGCGGAATGGCACCTTCTGCTCAGCGGGAGTGTGTGCCTGGCCCTGGGCGTGGGCATAAGGTCAGTAGATGTCACTCCGGGGCGAGGAGGTGACCGTGCTCGGCAACGGCACCAAGCCGGCGGGGCGCTCGGTCACGAGCAAGGTCGTCTCGATCCTGAACGCCTTCTCCCCGGTACACCCGGAGCTGTCCCTGGGCGAGCTGGCCCGCCGCGCCGGCCTGCCGGTGTCCACCACCTACCGGCTGGCGTCGGAGCTGGTCGACTGGGGCGGCCTGGAGCGGGCCGACGGCAGCGGGTACCGGATCGGCCTGCGGCTGTGGGAGGTCGGTTCGCTGTCCCCGCGCAGCAAGACGCTCAACGAGCTGGTCCTGCCGTTCATGCAGGATCTCTACGAGGTGACCCATCAGAACGTGCACCTGGCGGTCCGCGAGGGACGCGAGGCGCTGTACGTCGAGCGGGTGACCGGGCACCGCTCGGTGACCGTGAAGTCGCGGCGCGGCGGCCGGCTGCCGCTGCACGCGACCGGAGTGGGCAAGGTACTGCTGGCCTACGCATCCCGGGCGGACCGGGAGGAGGTGCTCGCCACACCGCTAAAACGTTTTACTCCGTATACAATCGTCGCGCCGGGCCTGCTGCGGCAGGCGCTGCGCGAGGTACGGCGCACCGGCGTCGCGTACGCGCGGGAGGAGATGACGGTGGGCCGGACGTCGATCGCGGTACCCGTCATCGACCGGACGAACCAGGCCGTCGCGGCGCTGTCGATCGTGCTTCCCTCGACCAGTCCCGCGGTCGACCGGCTGGAACCCGCCCTGCGCACCGCGGGCCGGTGCGCATCCCGGCAGCTGCGCGGGCAACCGTCCCCCTGTCCACCGCTGGAGAGTGATCCGACCCCGCATTCCCACTGAGTGGCAACGTTCGTGCGGTGCTCAGCTCTGCCGTGTGTGACGGTTGCCCGAGGCCGACGAAGGGGGCAGCATCGATGTCGGGCAACTCCGCGGACGCCGGCCGATCGGTGACCAGCAAGGTCATCGCGATCCTGTTGACGTTTTCGGATGGCAACGTGTATTCGCTGACCGAGATCGCCAGGCGCACCGGCCTGCCCATCTCCACCACCCACCGGCTCGCGCAGGAGATGGCGGCGTGGGGAATGCTCGAACGGGCCGAGGACGGCCAGTACCGCATCGGCATGCAGCTCAAGGCGATCGCGAGCCAGGCGGCGCCGATGCCGCCGAGCCTGCACGAACGGGCCCGCCGGGTGCTGGAGGACCTGGCGGCGGCGTCGCCGCGGTCCACGGTACGGCTCGGTGTCCTGGAGGGGCTGGAGGTCGCCTACATCGAGAAGGCGGAGGGCAACCACCCGGTCTCGATGGTGTTCGAGACCACCTCGCTGCCCGCGCACGCCACCGCGATGGGCAAGGCGCTGCTCGCCTTCTCCTCGCCACAGGTGGTCGACGCGGTGATCGCGATGGGGCTGCCGCGGTACACCCCGTTCACGCTCACCTCGCCCGAGCGGCTGCGCCGGGCGCTGGCGACCATCCGGCTCACCCGGGTCGCGGTGTCCCGCCGCGAGCTGGACCTGACCGCCTCGGCGGTGGCCGTCCCCGCGTTCGGGGCCGGTGGCGGCGTGGCGGCCGCGCTCGAACTCACCGTCGCCGACCCGCAGGACTTCCGGCTGGTACAGCCGCCGCTGATCGTGGCGGCCCGCAGCCTGTCCCGCGAGCTGCATGGGTACCACGCCCGCGGGTACCTGACCCTCGGCCTGGAGCGTCAGCTGGACGTCCGCGCCAGCGGGCTGCGGCCGGTGACCTCGGGAAGCGACCGGCACACCGGGTGAACCCTCAGCTGTGCACGTAGGTACCCGGCCCGTCGCCGAGTACCGGATACGCGTCACTGCCCAGCCGCGGCGGGTCGACCTGCGGCCCGGCCCGCTCGCCGGCCCACCACGCCCAGTCGTCCCACCAGGAGCCGGACTTGCGGGTGGCGCCGGCCCGCCACCCGTCCGCGGTCGGCGGTGTCTCGTCCGCCACCTCGTACCAGTTCTTCGGGCCGGGCGGGTTGACGATGCCGGCGATGTGCCCGCCGCTGGACAGGACGAACCGGGTGTTGCCGCGCACGTGCCCGACGGTCAGGTACGACGACGTCCACGGCACGATGTGGTCGTTGACGGCGGCGACGACGTACAGGTCCCCGGTGAGGTCGCCCAGGTCCAGCCGCTGGCCGGCCAGCTCCAGCTCGCCCTTGGCGAACCGGTTGTGCAGGTAGCACTCGCGCAGGTAGAAGGAGTGCATCGCGGCCGGCATCCGGGTCGAGTCGGCGTTCCAGGCGAGGATGTCGAAGGCGGGCGGCTGCCGGCCCAGCAGCCAGTTCGACACCACGTAGTTGAAGATCAGGTCGTTGGCGCGCAGCAGGTCGAAGGTACCGGCCATCTCGCTGCCTTCGAGGTACCCGCGGCGGCGCATCTTCCGCTCCAGCTTGGCGATGGTCGCCTCGTCGGTGAACCGGCCGAGCGGTCCCGGTTCGCTGAAGTCGAGCATCGTGTTGAGCAGCGTGATGCTGTTGATCCGGTCGTCCTTGACCTCGTCGAGGTAGGTGGCGGTCATCATGGTCAGCGTGCCGCCCAGGCACAGGCCCACGACGTCCACCATCTGCGCGCCGGTGATCTCGCACACCACGTCCAGCGCCGAGATCGGCCCGTGCAGGAGGTAGTCGTCCATCGTGGTACGGGCCATCGAGGCGTCCGGGTTGCGGTAGCTGATCGCGAAGACGGTCCGGCCGTGCCGCACCGCCCATTCGATGAAGCTGCGCCCAGGAGCCAGGTCCATCACGTAGTACTTGTTGATCCACGGCGGGCTGCACAGCAGCGGTACCTGGTGCACCTGCGCGGTCTGTGGCAGGTACTGCAGCACCTCGATCAGGTCGCTGCGGTACACCACCCTGGCCGGGGTGCTGGCGAGGTTGCGGCCGACCTCGAACGGGGTGGTGTCGACCTGGCGCGGCCGGCCGTTGTTGTGCAGCAGGTCGTCGACGAAGTTGCGCCAGCCGTCGTAAAGGCTACGGCCGCCGGTCTCCAGCGCCCGCTTGAGTACCGCCGGGTTGGTCGGCGCGAAGTTGGTCGGCGCGAACGCGTCGGCGAGGAACCCCATCGCCAGCTCCGCCTTGCCCCGGCTCACCTCGTCGAGATCGGCGATGCGCAGCAGTTCCAGGCTGTACTCGCGGCCGGCGAGGTACACCTGGCGCAGCGCCCAGAACGCCGGGTTGTCCTCCCACGCCGGGTCGGCGAACCGCTTGTCCCGCGGGTCGACCGGCATGGGCGGCCCGGCCGGCCGGCCGGCGAGCCGGAGCAGCGCGGCGGCGCCGGTGCCGGCCAGCTTCCCGCCCAGCCGCACCGCCAGCGACAGCCCGGTCAGCGGGTCCCGGGCCGCGGCCCGTACCGCGGCCGCCAGCGCCTGGCCGAGCAGCGCCGGGTCGTTGTCGGTGAACAGCGGAGCCTCGGGAGCCAGGAACTGTGCCGACTGCGGAGTCGGCTCCTCCGGCGTCATGACACCGACGCTACCGCGGCAGGGGCTGCCGGCGCCGGGACCGCGGGTGCGGCCGCGGCCCCGGACACCGGCGCCCCGGGTGCGCGCAGGCGCACCAGCGGGGTACCGACCCGGGCGGTGGTGCCCTCGGGAACCAGGACCACCGGCACCGTGCCGTCGTACGGGCCGGGGATCACCGGGACCACCCTGCCGGTCGGTACCTCGGAAAGCCGATCGTGTCCGGCGGCCACCACCGCCGGCGCCGCCCTCGGCGGGATGGGCGACGCCGGCGGGGCGACGTCCGGGTGGACCCAAGGGCCGGGCGTGTCCACCACGTCCCCGATGGCGTACACGCCCGGCCGGTCCATGGGTGCGGGATCAGCCGGCACGGACACGCGCCTCCCCGGTGCCCGGCCGTGGTCCCTTCCCCCGCGCGTCCTCCCGCATCCGCGTCAGCTCGTCCCCGGTGGCGTACCCGAGCCCGGTCAGCTTCGTCGCGAACTCCTCGACCGGGTCGCGCCCGGCGGGCTCGTCCACCGTGTCGATGAGCGTCGGGCCCTCGCCCGCCCGGGCCCGGTCGGCCGCCCGCCGGGTCGCCTCATACACCGCGACCACGTCAGCCGCGTCGACCGTCTCGGCCGCGATGCCGTACCCGGCGGCCGTGCCGGCGAGATCGGCGCCGGCATCGTTGTCCACCACGAAGACGCACGGCAGCTCCAGTACCGAAGCGATGTCCAGCGCCTCGTGGAAGTCGCCGCGCGAGGAGCAGGCGCCGGCACAGTACGCGATCGCGATGCGGGTCTCGCCGCGGTACTTGAAGGCGAAGGCGCTGCCGGCGGCGACCGCGTAGGTGTCCGGTGCCGGGCCGGGCGACCGCTGGACGTCGCGGTCCGACTGTCCATAGTGGAGGGTGCCGCGCTCCGGCCGCTGCGCGCCGAGCGCGCGGTACGGCGGGCAGAGCAGGTCGTCGTCCCGCAGCGCCGCCGTGGTACCCACGGAGACCGCCTCATGCCCCGAACCGGGCTGCTCGCGCTGCATCGCCATGGTCCGGAACATCCGGAGGTACAGCTCCCGGTCGGTCATCGCGCGACCGTAGCGCTGCCGTCACCCGGTGCTGTAGAAGGGCTTTCACCCACTGGAAACACCCGATGACATGGTCGGAGGTCCGACCCCCTACGGTGTGCTGGTGGGTGCACTGGACCTGGTGAAGGAGTGGCCGGTGGACACCGCCGCGGTGGCGGTCGTCGGCCGGTCCGGCGTGCTGGCGTCGGCCGGGCCGGACGTGGCCCTGCCGTGGGCGTCGGTGACCAAGCCGCTGACCGCGCTCGCGGTACTGGTCGCCGTCGACTCCGGCGCCGTCGGGCTGGACGAGCCGGCCGGTCCGCCGGACGCGACGGTACGGCACCTGCTCGCCCACGCGTCGGGCCTCGCGCCGGACGGCGACGCGGTGCTCAGCCCACCGGGCCGGCGGCGGATCTACTCCAACGGCGGCTTCGAGGTGCTCGCCGACCACGTCGCGACCCGGACCGCCGAGCCGTTCCCGGCGTACCTGCAACGCACCGTCCTCGACCCGCTGGGCATGGCCGGTACCCGGCTGACCGGTACCGCGGCGGCGGGCGCGGTCGGGCCGCCGTCCGACCTCGCGGCGCTGGGCCGGGAGTTGCTCTCCCCCACGCTGGTACCCAACGTGATGGCGGAGGCGACCGCGACCGCCTTCCCGGGACTGGTCGGCGTGCTACCTGGCTTCGGCCGGCAGGACCCCAACGACTGGGGGCTGGGCTTCGAGATCCGCGACGACAAGCAGCCGCACTGGACCGGGCGGCACAACTCGGCGGGTACCTTCGGGCACTTCGGACAGTCCGGCACGTTCCTGTGGGTGGACTCGGTCGCGGGGCTCGCCTGCGCCTGCCTGACCGATCGCAGGTTCGGCGAGTGGGCCGCGGACTGCTGGCCGGTGCTGTCCGACGCGGTGCTGGACGAGTACGGCGACTGAACCGGTCCAGCGGATACTGAACCGGTCTGCGGATGAACCGGTCTAGCGGATCTCGAAGGTGCGCAGCCCTTCCGGCGGCTCGACCTGTACCGCCACGTCCGCCACGAGCGCACCGGCCGGACCCTGGCGCGTCCAGTCGACCATGCGGCGCACGTCGTCGTCGGTCCCCTCGAACACCGCCTCGACCCGGCCGTCGGGCAGGTTGCGTACCCAGCCGGCGACGCCGCGCGCGGTGGCCATCCGCCGGCAGGTGTCCCGGAAGAACACGCCCTGCACCCGGCCGGAGACGGTCACCCGGTTACGGATCACCCGGCGACGCTATCAGTGCGGCACGTCCGCGTCGGTGATGGAATGGGGGGACTTCCCCGTGCGCGCCAGGAGGGGTACGCCATGACGACGACACTGAGCGGCCGGACGGCGGTGGTGACCGGCGGGGCCAGCGGGATCGGCCGCGCCTGCGCCGTGTGGCTGGCGCAGGCCGGCGCCTCGGTCGTGGTACTGGACCGCGACGAGGCGGCCGCCAAGGAGGTCGCCGGCCAGTTCGACGGCCGGGCGGTCGCGGTCGACCTGACCGACCTCGCCGCTGTCGACCGGTTGGGCCTGGACGCCGACATCCTGGTCAACAACGCCGGAATACAGCACGTGGCGCCGGTCGAGCAGTTCCCGCCGGAGCAGTTCTCGCTGATGCTGCGGTTGATGGTCGAAGCGCCGTTCCGGCTGGTACGCCAGTGCCTGCCGGGCATGTACGCGCGCGGCTGGGGGCGCATCGTGAACATCTCGTCGGTGCACGGGGTGCGCGCCTCGGAGTTCAAGGTGGCCTATGTCACGGCCAAGCACGCCCTGGAGGGCATGTCGAAGGTGGTCGCGCTGGAGGGCGCCCCGCACGGCGTCACGTCCAACTGCGTGAACCCGGCCTACGTGCGTACCCCGCTGGTGGAGCGGCAGATCGCCGCGCAGGCGCAGGCGCACGGCATCCCGGAGAGCGAGGTCGTCGGTAAGGTGATGCTGGCACCGGCCGCGATCAAGCGGCTGATCGAGCCGGCGGAGGTGGCCGCGCTCGTCGGGTACCTGTGCGGGCCGGACGCCGGGTTCATCACCGGCGAATCGATCATGATGGACGGTGGGTGGAGCGCCCGATGACCGAGTCGATCCGAGTGGGCGAGCTGCTGGTACGGGTGTGGCGGGCGGCCGAACCCGACGCGCCGGTCGCGATCGCCGCGCACGGCATCACCGCCAACGGGCTGTCCTGGGCGCGGGTCGCCCAGCTGCTCGACGGGCGGGTCACGCTGCTCGCGCCGGACCTGCGCGGCCGGGCCGGCAGCCGGGACGCGGCCGGCCCGTACGGCATCGCCCGGCACGCCGACGACCTGGCCGCGGTGCTCGACGAGCTGGGCATCCCGGAGGCGGTACTGGTCGGGCACTCGATGGGCGGGTACATCGCCGCGGTGACCGCGGTACGGCACCCGTGGAAGGCCGTCGCCGCGGTACTGGTCGACGGCGGGCTGTCGCATCCGCCACCGCCCGGTACCGACCTGGACGAGGCGCTGGCCACGCTGCTCGGGCCGGCGCTGGACCGGCTGGAGATGACGTTCCCGGACCACGCGGCCTACCGCGAGTTCTGGCAGCGCCACCCCGCCTTCACCGAGTGGAGCCCGATCGCCGACGAGTATCTGCAGGCCGACCTGGTCGGCACCGGCCCGTACCGCTCCTCGTGCGTACCCGAGGCGGTGCGCACCGACGGCCGGCAGTTCCTGAGCGACCCCGAGGTCCTCGCGGCGGTCCACGCGCTGCCGGTACCCGCGACGCTGCTGTACGCCGAGCGCGGCCTGATGAACCAGACGCCGGGCGTGTACAGCGAGTCCAGCCTGGCCGAGCTGAAGATCCCGTACCAGCTGGTGCCCGACACCAACCACTACTCGATCCTGCTGGCCGACAAGGGCGCGCAGGCGGTGGCCGACCAGATCTTGCGGTACGCGGTCAACCGCCGGTCCGGCTGAAGTGCTGGTAGTCCGGCGCCGCCGACCAGCGGCCGCCCCAGCGCCAGCCGACCGCGGCGAACGCCTGCACCAGCGGCCCGCCGGGTAGCGCCATGCCGGGCCGGTACCGGCCGCGGTCGCGGTACGCCGCCCCGGCCGGCGGCAGGACGGCACCGCCGTCGAGGTACGGGTTCTCGACCGTGTTCACGTCGACGGCCTGCCCGTAGGCGTGCGCCGACCAGTGCGCCGGGCCGGGTGCCACGGCCGGGCGGCAGTTGAACGCCGAGGTGTTGTCGTCGGTCATCGAGTCCGGGTCGCTGCCCCGGTACGCGTCCTCGGGCTGCATGCGGCGGATCGGGAAGCGCTGCCGGTACAGCATGCGGAAGACGGCGACCACGTCGGCGACCACCGCCTCGTGCACGACCATCGTGCCCAGGTGCGGCCGGTCGTCGAAGCCCCAGAAGCTCAACCGGAGCAGGCGCAGCCGGTCCGGGCCGACCGGGCAGCCCGGCCGCCAGGTGTAGGGCAGGTCGGCGGCGGTC
>Ga0066710_100000716_pt1 | contig 21635 bp, 16 predicted proteins | sample GraSoiAngelo_159_FD_79666 | JGI IMG/M metagenome (GOLD analysis project Ga0066710, IMG submission 79666) | Grasslands soil microbial communities from the Angelo Coastal Reserve, California, USA - 14_1009_16_40cm | ecosystem: Environmental > Terrestrial > Soil > Grasslands | place: USA...
CGAGGTGACGCTCCCAACCTGCTTCCCGTCTTTCGACACCGGGAAGTAGTCGGTCATTTCGCCGTCGTTGTGGCGGCCGAGCCCTGGCCCGCCGATCTCCACTCCTACGAGCTTGCGCGAGATCCCCTCCACCTTGATCCGCTTGAGCGCCTCCTTGCCGATGAAGTCGGCTTCCTGTTCGAGATCGACCATCCACTCGTAGCCCATCTCCACCTCGTACGGGTTCGTGTCGAACCACATGTCGCAGCCGAGGGCGAGGATGCCGGCCTCGATCCGCTTGATGTGGCACGGGCCGATGACGGTGAGCCCGTGCGGCTCTCCGGCCTGCAGGATGGCGTCCCACAGCTTCACGCCGTCCTGGCTCGCGTTCTTCAGGTAGATCTCGTACCCGAGCTCACCCGTGTAGCCGGTGCGCGAGACGACGACGTCCATCCCGTCGAGCTCGTACGAGCGGCAGAAGTAGTACGGGATGTCGACGATGCTCTCGCCGAACAGGGCGACCAGCACGTCCTTCGACTTTGGCCCCTGCACCTGCACCGGCCCGACGTCGGGCTCGCCGATCTTCACGTCGAGCCCGGCGTTGACTGCGACTCCCGAGGCCCAGAGCAGGATGTCGCTGTCCGCGAGCGAGAGCCAGAAATGGTTCTCGCCGAGGCGGAGGAGGACCGGGTCGTTGAGGATGCCGCCCTCGGGCGAGGTGACGAAGACGTACTTGCACTGGTCGACGGCGCATTTGTTCAGGTCGCGCGGGACGAGCATGTTCGTGAAGGTGAAAGCGTCGGGACCAGTGATCTCGACCTGCCGCTCGACGCCGACGTCCCACAGCGTGACGCCGTTCAGGAGCTGCCAGTACTCCTCTACCGGGTCCCCGTAGTGGCGCGGGTGGTACATGTGGTTGTAGAAGCTGTACATCTGGACGCCGTGCTTGCGAGACGCGTAGAAGTACGGCGACTGGCGAATGCGCGAGTAGAAGAGCACTTCCGGGTGCTCGTTGATCGGGCTCAACGCTCCTCCCTCCTCGAAGGTTCCTGGAGACGCGCGGAGACGCCTTCCGCCTCCGCGACGAGTAGCCGGCCGAGCTCCTCGAGCAGGCCGTCCTGCAGTCGAATCGTGGGGCCGGAGATGCTCACGGCGCCGAGGACGGTCGACTCGCCGTGCAGCGGAGCCGCGATCGCCCACAGGCCCGGCTCGAGCTCCTCGACCGCGGTCGCGTAGCCTCGCTCCAGTGTTTCCTGGAGCTCGCGGTCGAGCTCCTCTCGGTCGGCGAAGGTCCGGGATGTCAGCGGCTCGAGGGTGTCCGGCATCGGTGCAGCCCGGTAGGCGAGGAAGACCTTGCCGACCGCCGAGGCGTGGTAGGGCACGGTGCGACCGACCCAGTTCGTGGAGCCGAGGAAGTGACGGCTGTCCCGCTGTGCGAGCTGCTCGACGCCGCGTGGGGACGGCACGGCGAGGTTCACCGTCTCGCCCGTTGCCGCCGCGAGCCGGTCGAGCGACTCCCCGCAGAGCTCCACGAGGTCCGCGCTCGGCGGCGTGCGCCGGGCGAAGCTGACCAGCACGGGGCCGGGACGCACGTCCCCGCGCAGGCTGTTGCGCTGAACGAGGCCCTGGCGCTCGAGGGCTGCGACGAGGCGAGACGCGGTGCTCCGGGGGAGACCTGTCGTCTCGGCAAGCTCTCCGACGGTCTCGGGATCGCGGCTCTCGACGACGCGGACGAGCAACTGTGCGGCGCGATCGATCGCCTTCGTCCCGGTTCGCGCCACCATCGGCGCGGGATCATATCGTGGAACGGCAGTCTCACGATGCGGACGCGGCGACTTGGGCCTCGCGCCGGCTCACCGACTCGTCGAGAAGGGTCGCGACGTCGGCCACGCGGAGGTCTCGGCCGCTCTGGCGGACGCCATCGTCGAGCATGAGCGTGCAGAAGGGGCAGGCGACGGCCAGCGTGTCGGCGCCCGTCTCCGCGGCCTGCCGGACGCGCTCCTCGTTGATCGGCGACGCACGCTCCTCCATCCACATGTGCGCGCCGCCTGCCCCGCAGCAGAACGTCCGCTTTCCGCTCTTCGCCATTTCGAGCGGCCGTCCGATGCGGGCGACGAGCTCGCGCGGCGCGGCGACGACGTCGTTGTGGCGGGCGAGGTAGCAGGAGTCGTGGTAGGTGATGTCCGCCTCGCCGGCGGCGGGGGAGAGGCGCCCTCCGCGCACCAGATCCGCGAGCAGTTCCGTGTGATGGAGGACCTCGTACCGGCCGCCGAAGTCCGGGTACTCGTTCGCGAGCGTGTTGAAGCAGTGAGGGCAGCTCGTAACGATCGTGCGCGCGCCCGTTTCGTCGAGCGTGCGGATGTTCTGCTCCGCGAGCGTCTGGAAGAGGTACTCGTTGCCCATCCGGCGCGCGGGGTCGCCCGTGCACGACTCGCGCGGTCCGAGGATGGCGAGGTCGAAGCCGGCGCGGCGCAGAAGGCGCGCCGTGGCGACGACGCTGTCCCGCGCACGCTCGTCGAACGAGCCCGCGCACCCGACCCAGTAGAGGAGGTCGGGCGGACGACTCCCGGGCTTCAAGACGCGGAGGTCCAGCCCTTCGGCCCAGGCGGCCCGCTCGGCCTGAGGCTTGCCCCAGGGGTTGGACGCGCGTTCGACGTCACGGAGCATCGGCTCGGCCTCGCCAGGGAACCGTGAGTCGACCATGACGAGGTGGCGTCGCAGGTCGACGATGTGGTCGATGTGCTCGATCGAGACGGGACACTCCTGGACGCACGCGCCGCACGTGACGCAGTCCCAGACGACCTCGTCGGTGACTGCGCTCGGGACGAGTGGCGTCGCTTCGGCGCCCGCCAACACGCCCGGCCCCTCGGCGAACAGTTGATCGCGGAGCCCCATGACGAGGAGCTTCGGGGAGAGCGCCTTTCCCGTCGCCCACGCGGGACATGCGTCCTGACAGCGTCCGCACTCCGTGCACGACATCGCGTCGAGCGCCTGCTTCCACGTCAGGTCCGACACGGTCCCTGCGCCGAAACGAAGCTCCGCCTCTTCCTCTGCGTCGAAGCGCAGCGGCTCCAGCCGGCCACCGGCGCGCGTCCTTCCGAAGAACACGTTGATCGCAGCGACGGCGATGTGCAGGTGCTTCGAGTGCGGGAGGTAGGCGAGGAAGCCGAGGATGAGGAGAACGTGCGTCCACACGAAGACGCGCTCGAGGACGTCGGCGATCGTTCCCGTCCTGAGCAGCGTGGAGAGCGCGTTCGAGACTGGGGACCAGCCCGCCGGCCAGGGGTTGAGGTCAGCCGCGATCAGGGAGGCGTGCCAGAGGAGGAGCGTCGTCACGACTCCCGCGATCAGCGCGAGGATCAGGTCGGCCTCGCCGCGATGGCTGCCCTGGAATCGTGCTGGCCGCTGCACCTTGCGGATGAGGAGGGCGGTCGCCACTCCGACGAGCACGAGTACGACGAAGACGTCCGCGAGGAGCGCGTACCAGCCCTGGCGCTCGAGCCATCCGAGAGGTGACGAGGAGCGGAGCGAGGGCTCCCGGGCGACCACCCATGCGACCGCGAGAAGGATCGTGGGGAAGAGGACGAGGAACCCCCAGAAGATGAACGCGTGCATGAGGCCCGGGATGAGCCGCTGCAGCAGCTTCTTCTGCGCGAGCACGACGACCGCCTCGCTCCGCACGCGCGCCGGCATGTCGGAGAAGCGCTCGACCGGTTTCCCGGCGCGGACGAGGCGCGTCAGGAGGAGCGTCCGCCGGACGAACAGCCACCCGCTGACCGCGAGCACCGCGGCGAGGGCGGCGGTCGAGGCGAGCGTCGCTATGTGCCTCTCGCCTTCCTGATTTCGGCCGAGACGGCGGGGACGACCTCGTGCAGGTCGCCGATGACCGCGTAGTCGGCGCTCGCCATGATGGACGCCTCGGGGTCGACGTTGATCGCGAGGATCTTCTTTGCTCCCTTGCACCCGGCCATATGCTGCGTGGCGCCGCTGATCCCGCACGCGATGTAGATGTCGGGAGCGATCTTCGTCCCCGTCTGCCCGACCTGATCGGTGTGCGGGCGCCAACCGGCCATCGTCACCGCGCGCGAGCAGCCAACCGCACCCCTGAGCAGCTCGGCGAGCTCCTCGAGGACCGCGAAGCCTTCGGCCGACCCCGTGCCGCGACCCCCCGACACGACGACATTGGCGTCCGAGAGCGAGACGCCGGCCGCCTCCGCCCGCACGTGCTCGACGACCCGGACGGCGAGCTCGTCTGGGGAGAGCGTGGGAGTGAACGTATCGACCGTCGCCTCCGCCCCGTCGACCGGAGCCGCGGCGACGACGTGCGGCGCGACGGTGAGCAGCGCGGGCGCTCCCGCGAGCTCGGCCTCCTCGAGAAGGCTCCCGCCCCAGCGCTGCCGCGTGACGCGGAGCGGATCGCCCGTCGTTGCGTCGACGCAGTTGGCGGCGAAGGGCAGCTCGACCATGGCAGCGGCCCGGGCGAGCACCTCGTTGCCCCGGTCGCTGCCGGCTGCGAGGACGAGGCCCGGCGAGAGCCGCTCGACGAGATCGACCACCGCCCGTGCGACGGCCGGCGGAGCGTACGAGACGAACGCCTCGTGCTCGGCGACGTGTACCTCTGAGACGCCGTGAGCGCCGAGCAGCGGGGCGAGGTCCGCGCCGCCTTCGCCGACCGCGAGTGCGTGCACATCGGGCCCTCCCGCGAGCCCGCGCCCGAAGGCGAGCGCTTGCAGTGAGAGCTCGTCGACTCCGTCGGCCAGCCGCTCGATGACGACCAGCGCGCGCACTAGGCGACCCCGATCTCCCGCAGCACCTCGACCACCCGCTCCGCGGCGGCGGGTCCCTCCCCGAGCACCTCCGCCCGCTTACCGCGGCTCTCCGGCACGACGAGCCGGAGCTTGCGCAGCCGCTGCTCCTGACGTGCCGGGGTGGCCGTGTCGACCGGCTGGCGCTGCGCTCGGAGCTTCGCCGGCACCGACGGGTAGTGCGGGAGGTTGAGGCCCTCCTTAACGGTCACGATTGCAGGGAAGGGGATGCGATAGACGTCCCGTCCGCCCGGGACCTCCTGTTCGCAGCGCACCCCCGAGCCCTCGACTGCGATGCCCTTGAGCCCCGTGACGCAAGGGCGCCCGAGCGCGTGCGCGACTCGGATGCCGACCTGGAAGCCGCCGGCGTCCGCCGACTCGTTCCCGAAGAAGACGAGGTCGAACGTGCCCGATGCGGCCTCTTCGGCGCGGATCGCGTTCGTGATCGCCTCCGCCGTCGCCTGTCCGTCCCATTCGCTCCCTTCGCTGTCGAGGTGCAGCGCGCGGTCGATGCCGAGCGCCATCGCGTCGCGGAGCTGCTCCTCGGCCTCCGCCGCGCCGAGCGTCAGCACCACCGACTCGCCTCCGTGCGCCTCGATCAACCGGGCCGCCTCTTCGATCCCGCACTCCTCGTGCGGGCTGATCGTGAACCCGAGGTGCGCGGTGTCGATCTCCTGGGCGTCCTCTGTGAGGACGATGCGTCCGCCCGTCATCGGGACCCGCTTGACACACACCAGGACGCGCACTCAGCTCCTCACGCGCTCGTTCTCCGGGTCGAAGAGCGGCGTCGGCCCGACGACGGCCACCGTGACCGGATAACGCTCAGCGAGGTACTCGACGGCGAGCTCCTCACCCACCTTCGCGCCCTCAGGAGGGAGGTAGGCGAGGAGGATGTGCTTGCCGACCGACGGCCCGGCGCCCGCGCTCGTGACGTACGAGCGGCGGCCCTTCGCGTCCGTAAGCGGCTCGCCGTCGCGCGTCACGATCGGCTCCCGGCCGAGCGTGTACCGGTTCTGTCCCGAGGACGACGTGTGGTCGTCGACGGTCAGCGTGCAGAGGACGGCGGCGGGCTCCTCGTCGCGCTGCCGGAGGTGAGCCTTCCTCCCGACGAAGTCTTCGTCCTTCACCTTCGCTCCCGACATCCCGGCCTCGATCGCGGTGTACTCGCTCTCGAGCTCGGCTCCGAACGCGCGGTAGCACTTCTCCAGGCGACCGGTCGTCCCGTACACGCCAATCCCGGCCGGCACGAGACCATGCGGCTCGCCCGCCTCCGAGACGACGTCCCAGAGGCGCGCCCCCTGCTCGACCGGGACGTAGAGTTCCCACCCCAGGTCGCCGACGTAGGAGATACGCGACGCGAGGATGCAGAGCGGGCCGGCCTCGATCGTCCTGCAGGTCGCGAAGCGGAACCCCTCGTTCGAGACGTCGTCGCCCGTCAGGCTCGAGAGCACGTCGCGTGACCGCGGCCCCCAGAGCCCGAGCGTGGTCCAGCTGCTGGTGAGATCGGCGACGCGGGCGGAGCCATCCTCGGGCAGATGGTCGAGCAGCCACTTGCGGTCGCCCATGCCGTGGGCTCCACCCGTCACGACCCGGAACTGCTCCTCGCCCAGCCGCATGACCGTCAGGTCGGCCTTGAAGCCGCCGCCCGGACTGAGCCACGGCGTGTAGACGACCCGCCCGAGCGGCACGTCCATCTGCCGCATCGAGACGCGCTGGAGCGCCGCGAGCGCGCCAGGGCCGAGGACGTCGAAGATGCAGAAGGCCGAGAGGTCGAACATCGCGACCCGTTCTCGCATCGCCAGGTGCTCGGCGTTGATGATCGGCGACCACCAGCGGCTGTCCCACTCCGCCTCCCGGCGCGCGACGCGCTCCCCGAACTCGTCGAGCAGCGGCGCGTTCGACTCGTACCAGTGGGGACGTTCCCAGCCGGCGACCTCGAAGAAGACGGCCCCGAGCTCGCTCTCGCGCTCGAAGAACGGAGGCAGCCGCACGTTCCTGTTCGACTCCCACTGCTCGGACGGGTGGACGATGCCGTAGGTCTTGTTGAAGCCCTCCGCCGTCCGCGCGTTGACGTGCGCCCGCGTCTTCTGGTGCTCGTGGAAGCGGGCGACATCGGAGGTGTGCAGGTCGATCTCCGGCTCGTCGTGAACCATCCACTCGGCGAGCGCCTTCCCGACGCCGGGCCCCTCCTTGACCCAGACCGCAGCCGCCGACCAGAGCCCTTTCACCTCCGGCATCTCCCCGAGGATCGGCATCCCGTCGGGGGTCAGCGAGAGGATCCCGTTGATCGCGTACTTGATGCCGGCCTGCTCGTCGCCCACGATCGAGGGCATCAGCTCGAGCGCGTGCTCCATCTGGGGCGTGAAGTCATCCTGAGTGAAGGGGAACTCCGTCGGCGTCAGCGCCGCCTCCTCGACCGAGGGAAGGTCGTCGGGCTCGTAGAGGATCGGGCGGTGGGCGTACGAGCCGATCTCGAGCCCCGTTCCCTCCTGGCGCTCGTACATGTTCGTATCCATGTCCCGGACTATGGGGAACTCGATGCCCTTCTCCGTCTCCGCGAACCAGTGGGAAGGCCCGATGTCGATCATCTGGTGCACCGCGGGCGTGAGCGGGATCGCCGCTCCGGCCATGCGTGCGAGCTTGGGGCTCCAGACGCCGCAGGCGATCACGACCACCTCGGCCTCGATCTCGCCGCTCGTCGTCCGGATGCGGCGCACCCGACCGCCCTCGACCTCGATGCCGGTCACCTCCGTCTTCGCGAGGACCGTCAGCGCGCCCTTCTCCTGTCCGCGCTGCCGCATGAGCGTGCCCGCCTGCAGCGAGTCCACGACTCCGACCGACGGCGTGTAGAAGCCGCCGAGGATCACGCTCTCCTCGATGAAGGGGACGAGCTCCTTCACCTCGGCCGGCGTGAGCAGGGAGACGGGCTCGACGCCCCACGCCTTGGCCGAGGACATCCGCCGCGCGAGCTCCTGCATCCGCTCCTTGGTGCGCGCGACCTCGATCCCTCCTGACCCGGTGAAGACCCCGAGCTCGCGGTACTGGCGCACGCTCTCGAGCGTCAGCGCCGTCATCTCCTTCGAGTGGTCGACGGGGAAGATGAAGTTCGAGGCGTGGCCCGTCGAGCCGCCCGGGTTCGGGAGCGGGCCCTTGTCGAGGAGGACGACGTCGCTCCAGCCCTCCCTCGTCAGGTGATAGGCGACGCTCGAGCCGACGATCCCGCAGCCGATCACGACGGCGCTGGCCGTGCGAGGTAGGGCGCTCGTCACGCCTCGCTTCTCGCGTGCGAGATCAGGGTCGCCGAATGCGGTGTCGAAGTCATTGCTGGACGTGGCGAATGGAGCCCGAGCCGAGCTCGAGCTCCATTCGTTGTGATCGAGAGCTCAGACGCCTACTTCCCGAGCCATGTCTTGACGAATGCCGGGTGCGCCTTGATCCATGTCTCCGCTGCCTTGGCGGGATCCATGTGCTGGCCGGCGATGAGGTTGGCGACGTAGTTCTGGTCGACATTCGACGGCCAGCGCCACTTCCTCAGGAAGCTCACGGCGGGGGAGCCGCTCGTCGCGAACTTCTTGCTGAAGAGCTTCTCGAGCGGGTAGGTCGCATACGCGCAGCGGTACTGCTTGACGTTGCCGCCCGCGCTCGCATCGTGCTGGCAGCCCTTGAACCGCGCCGGCAGCTTGACCTCGGCGAGGTCGAGGTTCTTGTTCAGGTACTGCGGCGTCCACCAGTAGAAGATCACGGGCTTGTGCTGCTTGATCGTCTGCGTGAAGCGGGCGACCTCGGCCGGCTCGGCGCCGACGGTCACGTGCTTGAAGTTCAAGCCGAGCGCCTGGATCAGCTGAGTGTCCTTCTGCTCGTAGGAGGGATCGCCGCCGAGGAACATGCCCTGGGAGCCGGACTCCGGGCTCTTGAACACCGTCTCCTTGCCCTTGAGGCCCTTCCACGTCTTGAACTGCGGATACTGCTTCAAGAGGTACTTGGGGATGAACCAGCCGATGTGGCCCTGTAGGCCGTTCGATCCCACGAGCACGACCGTCTTCTGCTTCGTCACGAACTGCTTGTACTGGGCGACGTGCTGCCAGTCCTCGAGCACGGCGTCGACCTTCCCGCTCGCCATCGCCTGGTAGACGGGAATCTCCGTGATCTGCGTGACCTTGACCGTGCAGCCGAAATTCTTCTCGAGCACGTACTTCGCCACGTACGTGTTCGCCGTGGATCCGGCCCACGCTTGCTCGTTGAGCACGACCGTGCCGCACGCGGCCTTGCCGGCAGCCGCGCTCCCGACGACCCACACCGCGAAGACCGCGGCGAGTGCGAGAACGGCCCCGAGGCCGCTCGCAAGACGTTTCGACATGTTGCCCTCCTTCTCTCGTGACTCGATGCCTCGTCCAATGACCATCACCGCTCGTCGCCTACCTTCCGCGCGCGCCGAGTGCCCTGCGTGACGCGATCCAGCGCGATGCCCAGCGCGAGGATCGCGAGTGAGGCGATGACCCCCAATCCGAACTCGCCGCGCTGGAGCCCCTGGGCGACGAGGTAGCCGAGCCCGCCGGAGCCCACCAGACCGCCGATGACGACGACGGCGAGCACCATGATGATCCCCTGATTGACACCGAGCATGATCGCGTCGCCTGCGAGCGGGACCTTAACCTTCACGAGCGTCTGGCGACGCGTCGCGCCGAAGGCACCGGCCGCCTCGACCGCATCCGGTGCCACGTCCCGCACGCCCCGCTCCACCAGCCGCTCGACCACAGGAAAGGCGTAGAGGACGCTGGCGACGATGCCCGGCACGATCGAGACGGGCATCAGGTAGACGAAGGGAATGATGTAGACGAGCTGCGGAAGCGTCTGCAGGACGTCGTTGACCGGCCGGAGCACCCGCGAGACGATCCTGCTCTCGGCGGCCCACACACCCAACGCGAAGCCGATCGTGACGGTGATCAGCGTGGCGACGAGCACCTGCGAGAGCGTGTCCATCGCCGGCTCCCACATGCCGAGGACCCCGATCGAGGCGAGCATCGCGAATGTCGTGAGCGCAGGGCGCAGGCCCGAGAGCACGAATGCGATGGCGGTCAATCCTGCGAGGGTGACGAGCCAGGGCGTCTCGACCAGGAATTGCTGGAGGGGCAACAGAACGTGCTCGATGAGGAAGTTGCCGGCGGGCTCCGTGACGCTGAAGAGGAACGCCGAGGGGTTCTGCACGTAGTCGAGCGCGGACTGGACCTGCGCGAGGAGCCAGTCCTGGGCAGTTCGACCGCCGTAGAGCGTGCCAGCGCCGAGTGAGCGGGAGACGGCGACGATCGTCACGATCGCGAAGGCGGTCGCAAGAGTCAGCAGGCGGAGCCGTCTTCGCTTCGCGTCGGTCAGATGGCGGCGGACCGGGTCGGTGCGGTCGGCAATCGCCTCGGTTCCACGGTCGAGGGCAATCGCCATGATCACGATGGCGAAGCCGGCGAGGATCGCCAGCGCCGGGTTCGAGTAGAGGCCGTTCGTCACGACGGCTCCGAGGCCGCCGCCCCCGATCAGTCCTGCGATCACGACCATCGAGAGCGCGAAGAGAATGGTCTGGTTGACCCCGAGGAGCAGCATCCGACGCGCGAGCGGCATCTGGACCTTCGTAAGCACCTGTCGCTCGGTCGAGCCGAGTGCCTCGGCCGCCTCGACCGTGTTCTTCGCGACCCCGCGGATCCCGAGTGCTGTGATCCGTACCGCAGGTGGCACCGCGTAGATCATCGTCGTGATCACCGCGGCGGCCGGGCCGACGGAGAACAGGATCACGACGGGCAGCAGGTACGCGAATGCAGGCACGATCTGAGCCGCGTCGAGTACCGGCGTGATCGCACGCAGGAACCGGTCCGACCGCCCTGCAAGCACGCCCATGGGCACCCCGACCAGGAGCGACAGACCGACGGCTGCAAGCATCAGCGCCAGCGTCTCCATGCTCGGCTCCCACAGCCCCATCAGCGCAAAGGAGGCAAACGCCGCGAGGACGCCGAGCGCGGCGCGTGCGCCTCCGAAACGAAGCTCGATCAGCACGAACGCGGCTGTCGTCCCGACCCACGTGAGGTCGAGCAGGAGAGTGTTCAACCATGTCACCAGGTGTTCGAGGAAGGAGCTGAAGCCGTTGAAGATCGAAAAGACGAAGCTCGGATTCGCGGCGTTGCGACTGTCGGAGAGCCAAACCTGGAAGTTGTCGAGGTAGCCGCCCAGCGAATTCCACTCGAGCCACGCTGGCCAGGGGTATTGGAGGTTCCAGACCCGGTAGGCGACGTACATGAGCGCGACGACGGACGCGCACTGGACGAGCCGTCCTCTCCACCATGGCCGGTGGTCGATCGCCGGTGCGCGGACGATGACTTCACCGGCGACCGACAACCGCTATGCTTCCTCGCCCGCGATCGCGCGCAGCACCGAATCGCGATCGACGATGCCCACGATCCGACCGTCCTCGACGGCACACACGGGGCGCTCGCTCGCTCCGGCGACGCGAATCGCCTGCAGGATCGTCGTCTTGACATCGAGCCTCGGTCCGTCCGTCCGCTCACCCGGCTCGGGCTCCCGCATGACCCAGCGCAGGGTGAGGACGTGGCTCCGTGGAACGTCGCGCACGAAGTTCGCGACATAGTCGTTGGCGGGGGCTCCGACGATGTCCTCGGGCGTGCCGAGCTGCACGATGGCGCCGTCCCGCATCATCGCGATCCTGTCGCCGAGCCGAAGCGCTTCGGCCAGGTCGTGCGTGATGAAGACCATCGTCTTCCCCGTCTCGCGCTGCAGCCGGCGGACCTCGTCCTGCATGTCCCGGCGGATCAGCGGGTCGAGTGCGCTGAACGGCTCGTCGTAGAGCATCACCTGCGGATTCACGGCAAACGCCCGGGCGAGCCCAACGCGCTGCTGCATGCCTCCCGAGAGCTGGTCCGGGAACTGGTTCGCCGCATCTTCGAGACCGACGAGGCGCAGGACCTCCGTCGCCCGTACGAGGCGCTCGGACTTCCCCATGCCCTGAACCTCGAGCCCGAACGCGACGTTGTCGACCACCCGGCGATGCGCGAGCAGCCCGAAGTGCTGGAACACCATGGAGACGGAATGACGTCGAAGATTCCGGAGCTCGGCGGGCCCCGCGGCGGTGACGTCGGTCCCGGCGATCTCGATGCGGCCGGCGGTCGGCTCGATCAACCGGATCAGTGTGCGCACGAGCGTCGACTTCCCGGACCCCGAGAGCCCCATGACGACGAAGACCTCGCCGGGGTACACCTCGATCGAGACGTCGCGCACGGCGACGACGCAGCCGGTCTTCTCGCGAAGCTCCCCGCGAGGTAGAAGCGCCTCCTCTGATCCGACCAGGCGTTCCGGCTTCGGGCCGAAAACCTTCCAAACTCCGTCGGCTCGAATGATCGGCGGGCTCGCGCGCTCCGCGCCCTGTTCCGGTGCCGCGAGCGTTCCCGCCGCCTCCGTCATGCGGTCTCCCACGCCGCGGACCCGTTCCCGCGCGGGACGATCATGAACAGGCAACCGCGATCACGCGCGCCGCTCATATATCAGGCGTCACCCTCGCTTGTCCATACGCACAGCTGGAGAGCCGCTAGCGGGCTGCGGCCACCGCAGCGCGCCCGATCAGCTCCTCGACGCGACGCGTGACGTCGTCGCCGGCCAGCCCGCGGTAGAAGATCGTCGTCCGCCTGCGTACGACGTCCTCCGCTCTCAGCGCCCACTCGTGGGTCGCGGCGTACAGCGCCTGCGCGGCGATGTCCGGTCCTTCGGGGTGAAGCGGCTCGAGCAGGGTGGGATCGTCTCGTGCGGGCTCGAGCACCTGCGTCGTCAGCGTCCCGTACAGATGCAGGAGGTGGTCGCGCAGAGCCGGGTTGAGCTCACCCGGGAGCGGCGAAGACGCAGCATCGCCGACTCCTGGGAGTGGCCAGGGACGCCGGTCGACGACATGGATGCCAAGCTCCGGACGGAGCCGCTCGAGCGTACCGAGCGCGATCCGACGGTAGGTGGTGAGCTTCCCGCCGGCAACGCTGAGCATGCCGGCACTGCCCCAGCTGATCACGGTCTCGCGGCGGACGCTCACGCTCTCCCGCGCCTCCGCGGGGAGCACGCGCAGGCCCGCGAAAGTCGCGCGCACGCGTTCTCCGGCGACGAGGGACGGATCGACGGCCACGGCCGCCTCGGAGACGACCTGCTCGACGTCTGCCGGCTCGACCGCGACCTGCGACGGCTCTCTCTCGTGCGGCGTGTCAGTGGTGCCGAGGAGCAGCATTCCGTAAAAGGGCACCGCGAAGGAAACGCGCACCTGGTCCTGAGGGATGGTCAGCGCGGCGCGCCAGGGCCCGGCGGCGGGCACGAGTGCGTGTACGCCCTTCGTCAGGAGGACCGACGTCCCCGCAGCGGGATTCTCGAGCCCTCGTATCCGGTCGACCCATGGACCCGCCGCGTTCACGACGGTGCGCGCCTCCACGCTCACGAGCTCGCCGTCGACACGCAGCTCGGCGCCCACCACGCGGCCGCCGGCTTTCCGGAGCTCCACCACCTCCGCCCGGTTGAGGACGTAGGCGCCGGCCTCGGAGGCGGCACGCACGTTCGCGAGGCAGAGCCGCGCGTCGTTCGTCCAGGCGTCGGCGTACAGCGCGCACGCTCGCAGCCGCTCCCTGCGCAGCGACGGCACCAGCTCGCGAGCGCGAGCCGGTTGCACGAGCCAGTTGAGGCGCGAGCGGGCGAGTGCGGAGTAGAAGAGGATGGCGCTCTGCACGACCGCCGGCCGATACGGGCCGTCCTCGTAGAGCGGGAGCAGGAACGGGATCCGGTGCACGAGGCGCGGGGCGACGATCTTCGTCAGCGCTCGCCGCTCGTGGTGCGCCTCGCGCACGAGCCGGACGTCTCCGAGGCGGAGGTAGCGCAGGCCGCCGTGCACGAGCTTCGAGGACGCGCTCGAGGTGCCGCCCCCGAAGTCGCCGGCGTCCACGAGCGCTACCGACAACCCGAGGCGGGCGGCGTGCGCGGCCACCGCCGAGCCGATGATGCCGCCGCCGACGACGAGGAGATCGAAGCGGGAGCGGGAGAGGACGTCGATCGTGTCGGGACGGCTCACTGTCGGATCCTGCCGAATCTCCCGCGTCCTGATTGGATTGCTCGCCGATGTCCGGCCTCGCCCTCGGGCTCGCCCTCGGCTCCGCGTTCCTGCACGCGTTCTGGAACCTCGTGCTCGCCGGGACCCGCGACATCCAGGCTGCGACCGCCGTGGCCCTCGGCGTGGGCCTGCTCGCCTTCGCCCCCGTCGCCGCGCTCACCTGGAGGGCCGAGCCGCAGGTCTGGCCGTACCTCGCCGTCACCTCGCTCCTCCAGCTCACGTACTTCGCCTTCCTGACTGCGGCGTACGCCCGCGCCGATCTCTCCTTCGTCTATCCGATCGCACGAGGAGGTGCGCCCGTGCTCGTGCTCGTCGCGAGCGTGGTCCTCCTCGGCACCGGAACATCCGCGGCGCAGGTCCTCGGCGTGCTGCTCATCGCGGGCGGGGTGCTCCTCGTCCGCGGGATCGGCGGCCACACGGGGACCGTCGACCTGCTGCTCGCGCTCGCGGTCGCCGTCTGCATCGCCTCGTACACCCTCGTAGACAAGTACGGCATCCGCTACGCGTCGCCGGTCGTGTACCAGGAGCTGTCGATGATAGTGCCGACGGTGGCCTTCCTCGCGCTGACGCTCCGGCGTCGCGGAGTGCCTGCGGTCCGCAACGCCGTGCGACCTATAACGGCCGCTGCCGGGCTGGCGACGTTCGGCGCCTACGTCCTGGTGCTCGCCGCGCTCGCCCGGGCTCCCGCGGCCTCCGTCGCCGCGGTGCGCGAGACGAGCGTTGTCATCGCCACCGCGCTCGCCGCCCCGGTGCTCCGCGAGCGGGTGGGGATGCCGCGAGTGGTCGGTGCGGTCCTGGTCGTCGCAGGGGTCGCGCTGCTAGGCGCCTAGCCGGACGACCGCCCTGCCGGCGCCGTCCGGAACCGGAAGTTCGGCGTGGAGCGCCGCCGCCTCGGCGACGCGCCCGGCGAGGGGCTCGACCCAGGGGGAGGCTCGTCCGGCAGCCGTGTCGACGTGCAGGAGGAGGTGCTCGGCGGTGGCGAGGGTGTCGCCGGTTCGCACGTGCGACATGACATGGAAGAGGTGCAGGCGCTTCTCGTCCGCTCCCAGGACCTGCGTCCGGACCTCGAGCGGCTCGAGCGCCGCGGCCTCGCGCAGGTGGCGCAGATGCGTCTCGACGGTGTACGCGCTGTGCCCGCCCGCGAGGTAGTCGGCGTCGAGCCCGACGTGGCGCAGGAAGGCATCCGTCGCCTCTGCGAAGATATGCAGGTAGCGGGCTTCCGTCAGGTGCCCGTTGTAGTCCACCCAATCGGGGTGGACGACGGTCTCGTACAGGTGGAGCGGCCGCCGCAGGGCGGCAGGTGTGCGGTCGGCGCCGGCGGCAGCGAAGAGGCGCGCCTCGTGCTGGGCGAGGACGTCGCCCGCGCCGTAGCGGTGGGCGCGCAGCGCCTGCAGGAGGGCGACGAGATTGTCGTCCCGGATCCGCTCGAGCTCGTCGATCGACAGCCCTTCCGCCTGCGAATCGGACTGCGTGGCGATCTTCTCGACCAGCTCGGGCGTGAGCTCGGGGACGTCCGTCAGCTTCGTCCAAGGCCACTCGAGCGCGGGGCCGAACTGCGCGAGGAAGTGGCGCATCCCCTCCTCGCCTCCGGCGATGCGGTACGTGAGGAACGTCCCCATCTGCGCGAAGCGAAGGCCCGGGCCGAAGCGCAGGGCGTCGTCGAGCTCCTCCACGGTGGCGACGTCGTCGTGCACGAGCCACAACGCCTCGCGCCAGAGCGCCTCGAGCAGCCTGTCGGCGAGGAAGCCCTCGATCTCCCTGCGCACCCGCAGCGGTCTCATGCCGAGGGACGCGTAGAACGCCGTTGCCCGCTCGAGCGCCTCCTCCGACGTCTGCTCCCCTGCGACCACCTCGACGAGCGGTAGCAGGTAGACCGGGTTGAACGGGTGGCCGACGATGAAACGCTCGGGGTGCGCCATGCCCGCCTGGAGCCGCGTGGGGAGGAGGCCGGAGGTCGAGGAGCAGACGAGCGCGTCCGGACGCGCGTGCTCCTCGACCTCCAGGAGGAGACGGCGCTTGGCCTCCTCGTCCTCCGGTGCGCTCTCCTGGACGAGGTCGGCCTCGCGCACCGCCTCCGCGAGCGAGGGCGCGAAGGTGACGCTGGCACGAGGGCGCGGGGCGAGGGTCAGGCGGCTCCACGCCCGCTCGGCGTTCGCGAGCACCCGGCGCAGGCGGCGCTCCGCCTCGGGATGGGGGTCGTAGACGATCGCGTCGACCCCGTTCTCGACGAGGCGGGCGGCCCAGCCGGCTCCGATCACGCCCGCGCCGATGAGCGAGACTCGCATCAGGCCTTCGTCAGGCGAAGCCTCTCGCGCACCTCGGCGGGCCCGAGCACGCGCGCGTTCATCGCCTCGAGGATCGTGACGGCTCGCTCGACCAGCATGCCGTTGGTCGCCTTCACTCCGCGCTCGAGCCAGATGTTGTCCTCGAGGCCGACGCGCACGTTGCCGTCGACGAGCGCGGCCAGCGCGACGTACGGCAGCTGCATCCGGCCGATCGCGAAGGCGGAGAACACCCATGCGGGAGGCATCTGCTGGACGAGGGCGAGCAGCGTCGTCGGGTCGTCCGGCGCGCCGTAGGGGATGCCCATGCAGAGCTGCACGAGCACGGGCTCGTCGACGAGGCCCTCCGCGACCAGCTGCTTCGCGAAGACGAGGTTCCCGGTGTCGAAGATCTCGATCTCCGGGCGCACGCCGAGCGCCTGCACCTGCCGCGCCATCTCGCGCAGCATCGAGGGTGTGTTCGTCATGACGTAGTCGCCCTCGGCGAAGTTCATCGTTCCGCAGTCGAGGGTGCAGATCTCCGGGCGCAGCTCGGCGACGTGCGCGAGCCGCTCCGTCGCGCCCGCCATGTCGGTGCCCTCGGGATTCGGTGGGAGAGGCGACTCGACGCCGCCCAGCACGAGGTCTCCGCCCATCCCCGCCGTGAGATTGAGGACGACGTCGACGTTCGTGGAGCGAACGCGTTCGACGACCTCCCGGAAGAGCACCGGGTCGCGCGACGGACCTCCTGTCTCCGGGTCCCGGACGTGGATGTGCACGACGGCCGCGCCCGCCTGCGCGGCCTCGACCGCGGCGTCGGCGATCTGCGGCGGTGTCACTGGGACGAGCTCGGACCGCTCCGTCGTGGCGCCGACACCTGTCACAGCGCGGGTGATGAAGACCTCGGTGTTCACCCGGAGCTGACTCTACGACGAGAGCAGGAGCCTCGCGTCGAGGCCGAGCACGCCCTCGGAGAGGACGAGCAACGGATTCACCTCGAGCTCCGAGACAGCCGGACAGGCGGCAGCACGCGAGACGGCGGCAACTGCCCGAGCCGCGGCGCGCACGTCGAGCGGAGGGCGGCCGCGGGCACCGTCGAGCAGGGGCGCCGACCTGAGCGACCGGATCAGCTGCACCGCGTCTTCCTCGCCGATCGGCGCTAGCGCGACCGCGGCGTCGTCGAAGAGCTCCGCGTACAGCCCGCCGAGGCCGGCCAGAACGACCGGCCCGAAGCGCGGATCCCGCTTCGCGCCGACGATGAGCTCGACGCCCCACTCGACGGGGGCCATCCGCTCGACCGAGAGCTCCGCCGCGCCGAGGCGGGACGTGAGGTCGGCGAACGCTCGAGTGAGCATCTCTTCGTCGGAGATCCCCAGAATGACGCCGCCAACATCGGACTTGTGGACGTGGTCCGTCGCCTTGAGGACGACGGGAAAGCCGAGCTCCGCCGCGACCGCGAGGGCCTCGTCGCTCGTGGTGGCGGTGCGGGCCTCCGCCATCGGGACGCCGGCCGCGGCGAGGAACGCTCGGGTTCCCGCATACCCAGGAGCGGGAGGGTCGAGGCGCCCGACCGTAACGACGTCCGGAGACGGTCGCTCGCGCTTCGCCTCCTCGGCGAGCAGGTCGAGGGCCGCGACCGCCGACTCGATATCGGCGTAGACGGGCACGCTCCCGCGGCGCAGCTCGGCGGCGGCCGGCGAATCCGCGTAAGCGGTGTGAACGACGAGTGCGCCGTCCCCCTCACGCGCCGCAGCGGAGAGCGCGCGAGCCGCTTCGACCTCCTCGTCTGCGAGCTCCGGCGTGTCGATCCCGTAGCCGCCGAAGTAGCCCGTGAGGAGTACGGAGTCGACGTCCGGGCTCGCAAGCAGCAGGCGGCCGGCGTCGGCATAGGAGACGAGGCCGCGCTCACCCCCTCCGGCGAAGTCGATGGGGTTGGCGACGCTGGCCGTGTGCGGGAGGTGCTCGCGCAGGGCGGTCGTCGTCGCCTCGGAGAGCCCGGGCACCTCGAACCCGGCCGCGGCCAGCACGTCGCCGGCGATGATGCCGTGGCCTCCGCCGTCGGCGTAGACGGCGACTCGCCGCCCGCGCGGGAAGCGGCCGGACAGGAGCGCCTGCGCGGCGTCGACTAGCTGCCTCGGTGTCTCCACCCGGACGATGCCTCCTGCACGACAGGCCGCTTCGATCGCGCGAGGGTCGCTGACGAGCGCGCCGGTGTGGGAGAAGGCGGCGCGCCCGCCCGCCCGACTGACGCCCCCGCTCAGAAGGAGCACCCGCGTCCCGCGGTCGACAGCGCCTCTGGCCGCGTCCACGAACGCGCGGCCGTCGCGGAAGTCCTCGAGGTAGAGCGCGATCACGCGACTTGGCTCGTGGGTCGCGAGCTCGTCGAGGAAGTCCGCTGCGACCAGGTCCGCCTGGTTGCCGAGCGACGCGAAGCGGGAGAAGCCGAGCCCGGACGCGGTGGCGAGACGCGCGAGCTCGAGGGCGAGATTGCCGCTCTGGGAGACGAGCGCGACCGGCCCGGGCGGCAGCTCGCTCCAGCCGAGGTCGAGCTTCTCGCCGGCGTCGAACACCCCCAGGCAGTTCGGGCCGAGTAGCACGGCTCCGGCTGCACGCACGCGCTCCGCGACCGCCGCCTCCACCTGCCGGCCCTGCTCGTCGTGCTCGCCGAGACCAGAAGTGATCCCGACGATCGCCCGCGTGCCGATGGCCAGGGCCTCGTCCGCGACCTGCGCGAACCCGGCGGCGGGGACGCAGAGCACAGCTAGCTCGGGTGCTACCGGGAGGTCCCCGAGCGACGTGTACGCCGGCTCGCCGAGGATCTCTCCGCCAGCACGGTTCACGAGGAATACCGTCCGCCTACGCGCGCCTCGCAGGGCTCCTCGCGCGAGCACGTTGCCCCACTTCGACGGGTCCGCCGACGCACCGACGACGGCGACCGTGCGGGGCGCGAAGAGCGGCCGGAGGTCGCGCTTCATGCCAGGAGGAGGCGCGAGATGATCAGGCGCTGGATGTCCGAGGTGCCTTCCTCGATCTCCTCGAGCTTGGCGTCGCGCATCCACTTCTCCACCGGGTACTCGCGCGAGTAGCCCCAGCCGCCGAGGGTTTGCACAGCGGCCCACGTGCACCACATTGCGGCCTCCGAGGCATGCAGCTTCGCCATGGCCGCCTCGAGCGAGACGTCCTTGCCCGCATCTGCCCTGCGCGCTGCACGCCAGACGAGCAGCCGCGAGGCGTCGACACGGACCGCCATGTCGGCCAGGCGGAAGCCGACCGCCTGGTGCTCCCCGATCGGCTTGCCGAACTGCTCGCGCGTCTTGGCGTACTCGAGCGCGTACTCGAGCGCGGCCCGCGCGAGGCCGGTCGCCGCCGCGCCGAGCGTGATGCGCGAGTGGTCGAAGGTCCGCATGAGGCCGCGGAATCCCTCGCCCTCGTCGCCCAGGCGCCGGTCCTCGGGGACGAAGCAGTCCTCGAGGAATAGATCGGCGTTGACAATCGCCCGCTGGCCCATCTTCTTGATCGGCGGCCCGATGCCGAAGCCGGGATCCCCCTTCTCGAGGACGAAGGCGGTGATGCCCTTCGAGCGGGTGCCCGGCGCGACCGTCGCGAAGACGACGTAGAAGTCGGCGGGGCCGGCGTTCGAGACCCAGCTCTTCTGCCCACTCAGCAGGTAGCCGCCATCGACCCGGGCCGCCGTCGTTGTAATCGCCGCCGCGTCCGAGCCGACTCCGGGCTCGGTGCTCGCGAGCGCTCCCAGCGGAGGGCGCTCACTCGCGAGCGGCTCCACCCACCGACGGGCCTGCTCCTCGTTGCCGAGGACGAGCACCGGCTTCGCGAAGAAGCCGTTGGAGGTGATCAGGTTGCCGATGCCCGCACAACCGAAGCAGAGCTCCTCCTGCACGAGCGCCTGGGTGAAGGCGTCCTCCATGCCCCCGCCGCCGAGCTGCGCGGGCAGCATGAGCGAGGTGAGGCCCAGCGCGGCGGCTTTGTGCCATACGTCCCAGGGCATGTCCGTGTCCGCCGCGTCGACAGCGAGAGACACGGGGCGGATCTCGCGCTCGGCGAACTCGCAGCAAAGACGCTGGACCTCCCGCTGCTCTACGCTCAGCTCGACCAGATTCGCCGCCACGGCGCGCGATTCTCGCAGGTGCAGTCGATCTGGAGCTCGCGCGACGATGCCCGGGGGGTGGGTTCGCGCTTAGACGGCGCTCGTCCGCCGCTCCGCCCGGGCGAGCCAGGCTTCGGAGATCTCGATCCCCCAGCCGGAGCCGTCGGGCACCTGCAGGACGCCGTCGACGACCTCGGGCCGCGGCTCGTACATCCCGGTCTGCCACGAGTAGTACTCGTCCGGCTCGACGGAAAACTCGACGTAGGGACCGCGGTTCTCGATCGCGCTCAGCAGGTGGAGCGTGAAGACGAGGACGAGGGACTGGTTCGCCGCGTGCGGCGTGCACGGAAGACCGGCCTCTCGGGCGAGTGCGGCCACGCGCAGCGCGCGAGTCAACCCGCCGATGTAGCAGACGTCGGGCTGGACGACCTCGACGACGCGCGACTCCGTCACCTCGCGCCAGACGCGAAGGTCCCAGTCCTGCTCTCCTCCCGCGACGTCGAGGGAGAGGGCCTCGGTCACCTCTCGCGTCCAGCCGAGCTCCCAGTACGGGCCACGGCTCCTCGAAGTGGCACACACCGTGCTGCTCGAGCATCTGCCCGACCTCCACCGCCCTGCGTGGGGAATAGCAGCTGTTCGCATCGACGAGCAGCGCGACCTCTTCACCCAGGACCGACCGCACGCTGCGCCCGACGTCCTCGGTCCGTCCGGGCCATTCGTCGTCATCGTGGCCGCACTCCTTCCCGATCCGCACCTTGAACGCGTCGAGTCCGTTTCGCTCCCGGAGGGCGGCGAGTCGTCCCGCCTCGTCCGCCGGGGTGATGTCGCGGCGCATGCTCGACTCGTACGCACGCAGGGCTCGCGGGCGCCCGCCGAGGAGCTGGCAGACGGACTTTCCCTCGAGCTTGCCTCTGAGATCCCAGAGCGCGGTCTCGAGCCCGGCGAGGGCGCGGAAGAGGTGCGAGCCGTGAAACTTGTGCTCACGCTCCGGGATGTCGTCGAGGAGCGACTCGATGTCGAGCGCGTCGCGGCCGAGTGCGTGCGGAACGATCTGGCGGTGGAGGACCTGAGCCGTGACGTCGGCGTGAAAGGGAGCGACCTGCCCCCAGCCTTCGGCTCCCTCGTCCGTGCGGACACGCACGATCGCGACGTGCTCGTTCCCGAAGGAGTCGATGCTCGCGATCCTCACTCGCGGTCGAAGACGATCACGTTTCTGAGCGCGTCACCGTGTGCGGCGGCGATCGCGTCGTTGATCCGGGCGAGCGGGTAACGGGCCGTGACGAGCTCGTCGAGCTTCAACCGGCCGTCCTCGTAGAGCCGAACGAGCCGTGCGATCGCGCCCGCGAAGGACCCCGAGC
>Ga0066710_100000717_pt1 | contig 21630 bp, 17 predicted proteins | sample GraSoiAngelo_159_FD_79666 | JGI IMG/M metagenome (GOLD analysis project Ga0066710, IMG submission 79666) | Grasslands soil microbial communities from the Angelo Coastal Reserve, California, USA - 14_1009_16_40cm | ecosystem: Environmental > Terrestrial > Soil > Grasslands | place: USA...
CGAACACGACGTGGGCGGGCAGCTGCCTGCCGTCGGCGACTGGGTCGGGGTGATGCCACCCGCAACGATCGCGGCGATCCTGCCGCGGCGAAGCGCCTTCATCCGCAAGAACGCCGGCCAGGATTCCACCGAGCAGGTGCTGGCGGCGAACGTCGACGCGGCTTTCCTGCTCGCCGGCCTCGACGACGACTTCAGCCTGCGGCGGCTCGAGCGGTACATCACGACCGCCTGGGAAAGCGGCGCTCAACCGATCGTGGTGCTGACGAAAGCCGACCTCTCCCCAGACGTCGGCGCCGCCGTGCTCGAGGTCGAGACGGTCGCCATTGGCGTACCCGTCCACCCGGTCTCGAACGTCAGCGGCGACGGGCTGGCTGCACTCGATGATTACCTGCAGCCCGGCCGGACGGTCGTTCTCCTCGGCTCCTCCGGGGTCGGCAAGTCGACGCTGCTGAACCGGCTTGCCGGGTCAGAGGTGATGCTGACGCGCGAGGTCGCAGCAGACGGGACCGGGCGACACACCACGACGCACCGCGAGCTCGTGCGCCTGCCGGGAGGCGGTCTGGTGATCGACACTCCTGGCTTGCGCGAGCTTCAGTTCTGGGAAGGCGATCTCGGCGCCGCCTTCGAGGACATCGAGGCGCTCGCGCTGGAGTGCAGGTTCCGTAACTGCGCACACATGCGCGAGCCGGATTGTGCCGTCCTGGGGGCGGTCGACGACGGCACGCTCGAGCTCGACCGGTTGCGTTCCTGGCGGAAGCTACAGAGGGAGCTCGAGTCGATCGCTGCGCGCACGGACGCACGTCTCCGCATCGCACGGAAGAAGCGCTGGAAGCAGATCGCCTCCGTCGCGCGGCAGAAATCGAGGCCGTAGGTCTACGCGACTTCGCAGCCGAGCAGCTGCAGCGCCACGAGCGAGCTCTCGACGAAGCGTCGTGCTTCGTGCGCGGTGCCGAAGACATACGGTCCGGCGCTCTTCGGCTGCACGGAAATCCCGTCGACCGGATAGACGTCTGCAGCGACGACCCACTCCGTCCCGTAGTCGGCACAGGTCAGGCGCACGACCGGCCTCCCGTCCTTGCGCACCGCGGAGACGAGCTCCCGGACGGCGTTGAGCGGGAAATTCATCCGCCGCTGCGGCCCAAGACGTCGACCGACACGACCTGCCGGCCGTCGATCGTCGCGTCGCCGATGGCAACGGTGCCGCCGGCCTCGGCTTCGTCGATCACACGCATGCCCATCTGCTTCGCATACTCGAAGTCGGTCGCTTCGGCGACCAGAAGTGTTGCCCCGCTGGCCAGTGTCACTTCGACTCGATAGATCGGTTTCGGCTCCGGCTCCGGCTCCGGCTCCGCCACCGCGGGCGTCCGCGACTCGGCCAGTGCCATCTGCGTGATCATCCCTTGCGGCTCGTGGGCCCGCGCGATCGCATCCTTGATGTCAGAGCGAGCCGCCGTCACGAGCCGGATCGGCCCGTGCAGGGCGTCGCGCAGCCTGGTCAGATGCGATGCGTTGTCCGCATCCGGCACCGCCACGAGGGTGCAATCTCCCTCTCGCCGGAGGGGCAGGGCGCAATACATCTCGGCAACCGAGCGCGGGAGCAGGTGCACGACCTCGGGATCCACCGTGTACTCCGTGAGGTCGACGAACTCCTGTCCGTGCTGAGCTGCGAGCAGGCGGGTCAAGTCGCGTTCCGGCAACCCGTAGTCGAGCAGAACCTCACCGAGCCGGCGTCCGCTCTCGGCTGCTTCCGCAAGCGCTCTGTTTACGGTCTCGAGTGGCATCAGCCCCGAGCGAACCACGAGCGTGCCAAGGGGATAGCTCCGCATCTCAGCGGTGCTGAAAGGGGGAATGGTCGGCGAAGCCGACGCCGCTTGGCTGGTCTCGAACATAGTCATCCTTGCCGCAGGTCTCCAAGAACAGCGTCGGCGGATCGGGGGTCGGCGTCTACCCCCCGAAAGAGCTAACTCGATGCAGTTAGGCGGTCAGCGTGCTCGTGTGACCTTGCTCAGACCCACGGGATAGTCGGCATCGAGCCCTTTGGCATGCGCGAGCGCTCCCGCAAAGAGCTGTCCCGGCACGACGGAGAGAAGCGGCGAGAGAATCGGGTGCGACGGCTCGGGCACGGGCAGGACGTAGAGAGCCCCTTCGATCTCGGTCGCCGCATTTCCGCTCGCGACGACGGTCGCTCCCGCTTCGATGACGCGGGCGGCCGCCTCGACGACGGCGGGCAGGCTTTCGTCTCGAGATGCGATCGTCCAGACCGGGAACATCGAGTCGAGCGCCGCGATCGGCCCGTGCGCCAGATCGGTCGCCGTGAGGGGCTCCGCGGCGACGCGGCACGTCTCGGTCAGTTTCAGTGCGACCTCACGCGCCGTTCCGAACTCGATTCCCCTCCCGATCACGTACATCCGACCGACATACGCAAACGCCATCGCGACGTTCGAGACCGCCTGCTCGAGCGACTCGAGCGTCTCCGAAAGCTGATTCGAGACGCGGCGCAGTCCCTCGGCGATCTCGTCTCCTCGCCCCGCCGCTCCTCCCGCCACCCATACCAGGGCCGCCAGCGTGTTGAGGAACGTCTTCGACGCTGCCACCGCGCGCTCGGGGCCGGCCGCGAGACCGAGGGTGGCATCGGCGGCCAAGGCAAGGCTCGAGTCGGTTCCGTTCGTGATCCCGATCGTGAACGCCCCGCGGCCGCGCGCCCGCTTCACGTACTCCACGACGTCGGGCGTTTCACCCGACTGCGAGAGGCCGATCACAACCGAGTCGGAGAGATCGATCTTCGCGTCGTAGTACACGGTGAGCGAGATCGAGTCGCGCATCGCGGTCCATCCCGGCAGCAGTCCGAACGCGTACACGCCGAACGACGCTGCCGCGTCGGATGAGCCGTGACCGACCAGCCGGACGACCGAGGGCCGCCGCTCTCTCATCACCTTGGTGACCGCGTCGAAGTCGGGCTTGTGATCGAGCAGCCGCAGGAGCGCTGCAGGCTGCTCCCGGATCTCCGCGAGGAACAGCTCGCCCGGATTGCGCGGACCAGCGGCCGGGGGCATCAGAGTTCCAGCCGCTCGCCGCTCGCCGGATCGAAAAGGAGCGCTTCGTCGGCCCGCGGCCTGAGCGTGACGCGATCTCCCTGCCTCGGCGCCTTGCGCGCCTCGGAGCGCGCCACGAGCTTCGTCGTCTCCCCACCCAGCTCTGTGCTGCAGAAAACGAACGCGTCGGCTCCGACGTCTTCCACGACATCGACCTTCGCCGGAATTCCCTCTTCTGCGACCTCCAGCGACTCGGGCCGGACACCGATCACGAGGCTCGTTCTCCCGTTGGCGACCACGCTCTGCGGCAGCGGCATGTCCACACCGCCGAAGGACGCGGCGCCGTTCGACACCGGCACGGTGCAGAGATTCATCGCAGGCGACCCGATGAACCCGGCGACGAACACATTCGCCGGCCGCTCGTAGAGCTCCCTCGGCGGTCCGCACTGCTGCAGGTGCCCCTCATGGAGAACCGCGACCCGGTGCCCGAGCGTCATCGCCTCCGCCTGGTCGTGGGTCACGTACACGGTGGTTATGCCGAAGTCGGCCTGAAGCGCTGCGATGTCTGCCCGCATCTGTACTCGCAGCTTCGCGTCGAGGTTCGACAGCGGCTCGTCCATCAGGAAGACGCTGGGAACGCGCACGATTGCCCGGCCCATGGCGACTCTTTGCCGCTGACCTCCCGAAAGCTGGCCCGGCTTCCGCTCGAGGTACTCCGACAGGCCGAGGAGCGTCGCGACCTCCTTGACTCGCTTGTCGCGCTCTGCCTTCTTCACCTTTGCGATTCGCAGCGGGAACCCGATGTTCGCAGCGACCGTGAGATACGGGTAGAGCGCGTAGTTCTGAAAAACCATGGAGACGTCGCGCTCCTTCGGCGGAGCGTCGCTGACGTCGCGATCGCCGATGTAGACGGCGCCTGAATCGACCTCTTCCAGACCGGCAAGCATGCGGAGCGCCGTCGTCTTGCCGGACCCCGACGGACCTACGAGGACCATGAACTCCCCGTCGTGGACGTCCAGGTCGAGGGCATCGACCGCAGGCGCATCCGTTCCCGGGTAGAGCCTGGTTGCCTGGACGTAGCGCACCTCAGCCAACGGTCGCCACTCCTTCCAGCCGGGAAAACGCCGCCCCGAGCTCTCGGCGCAGCCGAGCCTGGGCCTCAGGGCCTGCCTCGAGCTCGTCGAGCCCGAGGAGAGCAGCGCCCACGATTGCTGCCGACGCGGTCGGCCTCACGGTGACGTTCGGGGCGGCCTCGCGCAAGCCGGAATCGATCGCCGCGAGCAGATCGCCGTCGACGTCCTGCAAGACACCGCCGCCGAGCAGAACTTCCACCGGCTCGCGCATGAGATCCAACCGGGTCAACGCTACGCGGGCGAGCGCGACCACCTCGGTGGCGAGGTGTTGGACGATCTGGGCCGCGACCGCATCGTCCGCCGCTTGCGTCAGCACCAGCGGCGCGAGCTCGGTGACACGGCGTTGGTCGATGCGGCCCGCGTGAATCTCTTCGGCGAGCTCGCTCGGCGTGGCCACGCCGAAGTGCGCCGGAACGGCTCCCTCGAGGCTCGTTCGCGGGCCGCGCCCGTCTTCGCTCCGCGCCGCGGCGGAGACTGCTGCCAAGCCCAGGTCGTAGCCACCACCCCAGTCTCCGGTGATCGCGCCCAGCGCGGGAAAGCGTGCATGACGCCCGTCCGGCGCAACACCGACGCAGTTGATTCCGGCTCCGCACGTGACCGCGACGCCCCACCCGCGTTCCGTGCCCGCACGAAGGACCGCGAACGTGTCGTTGCCGACGTGAACGCTCTGTGCCCAGCCGCGCTGCTCGACGGCGATGCGCACCGCGTCTTCTTCCGCGGGAAAATCGACGCCGGCCATCAACAGGGTCGCGACCTCCGCAACTCGACCGGTGTGGTCGCCGAGCTGCGCGTCGCGCAGCGCCTCTGCCATGAGCCCCTCTACCACCGCGAGGGCTCCGTCGACTCCGAGGTGCTGAGGCGAGCTCAGCCGGCCTCGAACGAGCGCGAGCACGGAGCCGTCGGCGTTGACGAGCGCGACGTCGGTCTTGGAATTGCCGCCGTCGACGGCGAGAACGCCGGGGCTCACTTTCCGATCTCCGCGTGGAACTGCGGCAGGTGCGCGGCGTCGGCCTCGAGCAACCGGTCGACAAGGTCCTCGGAGAGTGGATGCTGGCCGATCAGCGGATGAGTCAGCAATGCCTTGCGCGCGACGGCCGGATCGCCGCTGACTGCCGCCTGCGCGGCAAGCCGCTCGTAGGCGCTCACATGTTGCATCAGCCCCAGCAGCTCTGGCGCGACCGGTGGCTGTGGCAGCGGCTTCGCGCCGCCTGAACCGACTTCGGCCAGCACTTCGATCACGTCGTCGGCCGCGAGGCCGTCGACGGTCCCGTTGTTGCGGACGTCGACGACGTGAGGTTCCCCGGTGTCCGCAGCAAGCGCACCCACGAGCCCGATCGCAGCCTCGCTGTAGAACGCGCCCCCACGTTGTTCGAGGAGAGGCGGCTTCTCGACGAGCTTCGGATCGCGGTAGAGATCGAGCAGCTCGCGCTCGATCTCGGCGACGGTCGTCGCGCGGGGCATGCCGTCGAGCTGTTGGGCGAGCACGGCGTCGTGGGAGTAGAAGTAGTGGAGGTAGTAGGAGGGAATGACGCCGAGCTCGTCGAGCAGTCGTCGCGCCAGCCCGCTCTGCTGTGCGATCTCGTCGCCGTGGGCGGACATGAGATCCGCGATCACGTCCTCGCCGTCGAGCCGCACCTGGCGGACCCACGACAGATGATTGAGCCCGACCTGATCGACCTGCACGCGCGCCGGCTCGACGCCGAGCATCCGCGCGAGGCTGCGCTGAAAGCCGATCGCGACGTTGCAGAGACCGATGGCCCGGTGCCCGTGATCGAGGAGGGACCGCGTGACGATCCCGACCGGATTGGTGAAGTCGACGATCCAGGCCCCATCGGCCGCCCGCTCGCGCACACGATCGGCGATGCCGAGCACGACGGGAACGGTGCGCAGAGCTTTACCGAGCCCGCCGGCCCCGGTCGTCTCCTGCCCGATGCAGCCGCAGGCGAGCGGCACGGTCTCGTCCGAGAGGCGAGCTTGCTGACCACCGACGCGGATCTGGATCAGCACGAAGTCGGCGCCCTCGACTGCACGGTCGAGATCGTCGGTGATCTCCAGCCAACCCTGGTAGCCCTGGCGGTCGAGCATCCGCTGCGCTAGCCCGCCCACGACCTCGCGCCGTTCGGGGTCGATGTCCTGTAGCACGAGCTCGCTCACGTCGATGCGATCTCGCTCGCGCGATAGCCCCGACACGAGCTCCGGCGTGTAGGTCGAGCCGCCGCCGATGACTGCGATTTTCAAGTGCCCCTCCCGGTGATGCCGCCGAGCTTCTGGGTCGCGGGCACCAAGCCAGGGACCGCACTCGTCCGCAGCCAAGGCTGGACAAGCCTTGGTAAGGACGAGGGTGGATCCTGGCGCCGCGTGATCGCGGGCCAGGAGCCGGCATGTATTGCCGGGAGGGGCACTAGCCCTTCACCCCTGTGAGCGTCACGCCTTCGACGAACGCCTTCTGGGCGAGGAAGAACACGATGATCACCGGGGCCATGACCAGCAGAGTCGCCGCCATCGTGAGGTTCCATTGCACCTGGTGCAGGGAGCGGAACTCGGAGAGCCCGATCTGGAGCACCCAGCGGCTCGGGTTCTCGCGCGTATAGAGGAGCGGGAGGAAGAAGTCGTTGAAGGTGTAGAGAAACGAGAAGAGCGCGACGGCCGCGATCGCCGGCTTCGCGAGCCTCAGGACGACGGTGGCGAGAATGCGCAACTCTCCGCAGCCGTCGACACGGGCGGCGTCGAGGTACTCCTCGGGAATCGTCATGAAGAACTGGCGCAACAGGAAGATCGAGAACGCATCGCCGAACCAGTTCGGGATGATCAGCGGGCCCAGGCCGCCGACGAGACCCAGCTTCGCCCACATGACATAGAGGGGAACGACGGAGACGACCGGTGGCAGCATCAACGCGATCAACACGAGCCCGAAGGCGAGATTGCGGCCGCGCCAGCGGATCCGCGAGAGTGCATACGCCACCGGGATGCTCGAGACGACCACGCCGAGCGTGGCGAGACAGGCATAGATCATCGTGTTCAGGGCCCAGCGGAAGATCGGCGCCTGGTGGAACACGTCGACGAAGTTCTGCCACCGAAACGGGTTCGGCCAGAGATGCGAGGAGAGCGCCTGGCCGTTCGTCATCAGTGCCGTGAGTGCGATGAACCCGAACGGAGCTAGGAAGACGACCGCCGCCACGATCAGCATGGAGTGATTCGCGACGGCCATGAGGAAACGCCGCCGCCGGACGCTCGCCGGCGGCTTCCGCCTCGTCAACGCAGTGGGGACCGGAACGCTCGCGGTGCTCACTTGGCTGCTCCCACGTAATGCACCCAGCGGCGAGAGTTGCGGATGATGAGAACGGTGATCGTGAACGCGACGACGAGCAACAGCACCGACATCGCCGACGCATAACCCATGTTGAAGTAGCGGAACCCGTGCTGGTAGAGCTCCACGGGGTAGAAGAGGGTCGAAGCTTCGGGATACCCAAGGTTGTTGACCGTTTGGTCACCGGCCTGCGAGGCCTGTCCCGACGCGACGTTGGCCGCGACGTAGGCCTGCGTGAAGTACTGCAGCCCGGCGATGACGCCGATCACGACCGAGAAGAGGATCACCGGGCTGATCGTCGGCAACGTCACCCAACGCAGGCGCTGGAGTGGCCCAGCTCCATCCAGCTCGGCAGACTCGTACAGATGCCTCGGAACGTCGAGGATGGCCGCGAGAAAGATGATCATGATGTTGCCGACGCCCCAGAGCCCGAGCAAGACAAGGGATGGCTTCGACCAACTGGGCGACTGGAACCAGAGCGGGCCGTCGATGCCGAGATGCTTGAGCAGAACGTTCACCGGCCCTGTCGCCGGGTTGAGGATGTAGACGAACGCAAGAGTCGCCGCTACCGGTGGCGCCAGTGCCGGCAGATAGAAGATCGTCCGGAAGAAGCCCACCCCGCGCCGCGCCCGCGCAAGCATCAATGCGACGCCGAACGCGAACACCACTTGGAGTGGAACCATGACGGCGATGATCCAGAGGGTGTTCTTCACCGCCTCTCCCACTTGAGGATCCTGGGTGAAGAGATACCGGTAGTTGGCGGTGCCGATCCACTTCGGCGACGACAGCAAGTCGTAGTGCGTGAACGACAGGTACACGCTCATCACGAGCGGATAGCCGAAGAAGGCCGAGAAGCCGATCAGCCAGGGCGCCATCAGCAGCAGGACGAGGCGGCGGCGGCGCCAAGCCGCCCTCCGCCTCGCCCGGGTCCTGTCCAACGGCTGAGCAGTCGCCGCCGCGGAACTCGCCATTACGGCACTCCGCCCGCCTGCGCCTGCTTCAGCTGTGCGTCGATCTGCTTATCGAGCTTCTGCAGCCCCTTCGCGAGATCGCCGGCGTGCCCGGCCTGCCACTTGACTGCGAACGCCTGGATCAGCGAGCCATACGCGTTGCCGGCCGCGGTGATCGGGGTCGTCGTCGATTTGGGGTTCGCGAAGATCTTCAGGAACGTCTTGAAGTGCGCGTCCGGCTTGATGTCGGGCGACGTCAGCGAAGCCTTCGTCGTCGGGACGTTGCGCACGCCGTTGGAGAAGATCGCCAGTGCGTGACTGTCGGTCGTCAGGTACTTGACGAGCGCCCACGCCTGATCCTTGTGCTTCACACCTTTGGGGATGCCGATGATCGTGCCGTTGACATACCCCGCGCCGTAGAGCTCAGGATGAGCGTCGTCGACCGGAGCCGGCGCCGTGCCGTAGTCGAGGCTCGGATGCTCACGTCCGATGAACGCCACGCGCCACTCGCCGTCGATCATCATCGCGAGCTTGCCGATCTCGAACGCATGCGACGCCGAGAACTCGTCCGCAGCGCCGGCATTGAACTTCTGGAGCTTCTTGTAGCCATACCAGTCGACGAGGCTCTTCTGCCACGTGAGCATCTTCGACCAGGCCGGGTCCTTCGAGATCACTGACTTGCCACTCCCGTCGACGTACTTGGCGCCGAAGAGCGGGGCGTATGCACTCAGATCCGGAGCGTTGCCGGCGTAGAAGCCGAGGAACGGGTTGTACCCGGCGACCTTGATCGAGCCGTCGGAGTTCTTCTTCGTGAGCTTCTTCGCGTACGACGTCAGCTGCGACATCGTCTTCGGCGGGCTCGTGAGCCCAGCGGCCTTGAACATCGCCTTGTTGTAATAGAAGCCGTACACGTCCGCGAGGAGCGGCAGTGCGCACCGCTTGCCTTTGTACTGCGTGTAGTACTGCGACGTCTTCGGGAACATGTTGACGTCGATCTTGTCCTTCGACAGGAACGGCTTCAGATCGATCCAAGCTCCCGAGTTGCAGTAACTCCCCACATTTGCCGACGTGAACGAGCTGACGACGTCCGGTACTTTGCCGCTGCGGATAGCCGCCGTGATCTTGTCGTCGTTGATGCCGCCGACGACCTTCACCGTGACGTCGGAGTGCTTGCTGTCGTACTCCGCCACCACGCCCTTGAAGGCCTTGAGCTCCGCAGCGCTCCAGCCCACCCAGATCGTGATGTTGTCGACCTTCGCGCCGGACGTGCCGGCGGTGGCCGAGTTCCTCGCGGTTGCCGCCACGAGCGCCGCGCCGAGCACGAGCGCCACGAGCAACCCAATCCCCACGCGTCTCATACCCTTGCCTCCCTTGGGGTGATTGTCGTCGACCCCGATGTCCTCCTCCAGTCCCCGCCGCCGAGTGCGACGGTGATCTGGATCTCGTAAAGGTTCCGAACGAGGACTCTACGACTGAGACCAAATGGAGTCAAGCTTGACGAGAGCTAGGGCAGCAGAGTTAACTTTCTTGACGATATGGCGAAAACCGTCCCTCCAGCTGCCCGAGCCACTCCGCCGCTCCTCAAGCACCTCAACGAGCGGACCGTGCTGGAGGCGATCCGTTCGGGAGCCCCGATCTCGCGCGCCGAGATCTCGCGCCGGGCCGGCATCTCGAAGCCCACGGTGTCTCTGGCGCTGCAGTCGTTGGTCGGCGACGGGCTCGTGCGCGAGGCCGCCACCGCCCCCGGCGGCCCGAGCTACGGGGCGGTGTTCTTCGAGCCCGTGCCGGAAGCCGCCTACGTCCTCGGGCTCGACCTCGGCGCGCGCTTTCTGCGCGGCGCTGTCTGCGACCTCGCCGGCGAGGTGCGCGCGCGCCAGGACGTCGAGCTCCGCGGCGCCGACGCCGACGGGGCCCTGCGGGCAATCGCAGCGCTGCGCGAATCGCTGATTGCAGCCGCTGCGCTGCCGGTCGACCGGATCGACGGCGTCGTCCTCGGGGTGCCGGGAGTCATCGAGGCGGACGAGGCGACACTCCACCTGACCACCCCGAACATTCCCGGTCTCGAGGGCCGTGCCTTTGGCCGCGAGGTGGCCGACCTGCTCGGAGCCGACGCCACGCTCGAGAACGACGTCAATCTCGCGGCGGTCGGTGAACGCTGGGCCGGCGTCGCCCGCGGCGTCGACGACTTTGCGTTCCTTTCCGTCGGCACCGGCATGGGCATGGGGCTCGTGCTCGGCGGCGAGTTGCATCGCGGCAATCACGGTGCCGCCGGCGAGGTGGACTGGGCGCTCGCCGGAGTGTCCGAGGACGTCGACCCTTCAGCGGACGGAGTCGCAGCGTTGGCGGCGCGGATCGCACCGGCAGGCTCGGCCGGGACGTCGCTCGCGCCTCCCTACGACGCCAGGGCCATCTTCGCGGCGGCGCGGCGCGGCGACTCGCTCGCACGCACGGTCGTCGAGGAGGTGGCTCGACGCATCGCCGCGCACATAGCTCCCATCGCCGCGGTCGCGGACCCCGCGCTCGTGGTCCTCGGCGGCGGGCTCGGCGCGAACGGCGACCTGCTGCTTACGCCTGTACGCCGCCTCCTCGCCGCGTGGATCCCCTATCCGCCGCGGGTCGAGATCTCGAGCCTCGGCGAGGCTGCCGTGCTCATGGGCGCTCTGGCTGTGGGGCTGCGCTCCGCACTCGACAACGTCTTCGTGAATCGCCCACGGTCCGCACCTAACCGCTGACGTCGTTTCGCGGTAGTTACTCTGAGGACGTGAGCCGGAAACGACCGCTGACGGGCAAGGGCGCGAAGAAACTGGGCGAGCGCGAACGCGCCGTCGGTATCGAGCCGGACGACGCTGCGGCACGGTGGCTCGAAGAGCACGATCCACCACCCACGCCGCAGCCGCCGAAGGCGGCCAGCAAGTCGAAGGTACTACACCAGTGGCGCCAGCAGCGCGGGGGCTAGACAAAGTCACTTCCGGGCCGCACGCTGCGGCGTCGATCCGTCGAATCTCGGCGGCGTCGTCGACCAGCTCACGGAGCGAGGGCTACTGCTGAGCCGCCCCGCAGCGCACGACAAGCGCGTGCGGGTCATCCGGCTGACGGCGGACGGTGTCCGCTTGCGGCGTCGTCTCGTCGCATTCATGTCGGAGAACCCGGCGATCCACGCCCTCTCCTCGCACCGCCAGGACCAGTTGCTCGAAATCCTGCGGGAAGTCTCGTGACCTCCGACTTCAAGAAGTTCTGGGTCGGCCAGACGATCTCGAACCTCGGCAGCTCGTTCACGCAGTGGGCGGTGCCGCTCCTCGTGTATCAGCTCACGCACTCCGCGGTGAACCTGGGGATCGCGACGGCGGCGACCTTTCTCCCTTACCTCCTCTTCGGCCTGATCATCGGGGCATGGATGGATCGTGTCGACCGCAAGAAGGCGATGATCGGGCTCGACTGGCTGAACGCGCTGGTGATCCTGTCGATTCCGCTCGTCGCGCAGTTCGGCCACTTGACCGTCTGGTGGATCTACGGCGTCACGTTCATCCAGTCGACCGTCTTCATCGCGTTCAGCTCGGGCGAGTTCGCCGCGATCCCAAGCCTCGTCTCGACCGACGACCTCGTCACGGCGAACGGTCGCATCCAGGCCACGTACTCGGCCGCGCAGGTGGCGGGACCGCTCCTCGCCGGCGCGTTGATCTCCTTCTTCCCGCTGGTCTGGGTGATGGCTTTCGACGCGGGGTCCTTTGCGATCTCGGCGTCGTCGCTGATGCTCGTCCGCGCAAGCTTCAACAACGCCACGGAGGAGGTCAAGGAGGCGACCACCATCCTGCACGACGTCCGCGAGGGTCTGCGCTACGTCCTCGGGCATCCGGTGCTGCGGAACATCTCGCTGATGATGGCGCTGATCAACTTCGTCACGGGCACGACTTGGGCAGAGCTCGTCCTTTTTGCGGACCAGCGGTTGGATGCGAGCCAGCGGCAGATCGGCGTGCTGTTCGCTGCCGGCAGCGCGGGTGTCGTGGTCACCGGCCTGCTGGCCGGCCGGCTGCGCAAACGCTTCAGTTTCACCGCGCTCGCAATGACGTCGCTGATGCTGATGGGCGCACTGATCGTGGTGTTCGCAGGGATGCGCTGGTATTGGATCGCGCTCCCGATCTGGGCCGCCCAGAGCGGCCTCGGCATCCTCTTCAACATCAATACGGGCAGCTTGCGCCAGGCGATCGTCCCGAACCAGCTGCTCTCGAGGGTCCTTTCGATCGCGGGCGTGCTCGCATGGTCGGCGATCCCCGCTGGCGCGCTCGTGGGCGGCTGGGTCATCAGCGCCACCGACAACGTTGCGCTCGTGTACGGCTTGATCGGCATCATCACGATCTGCATCGCGGTCTTCTTCCGCCTCTTCACCGCGCTCGGCGACGCGCAACACTACGTCGACGAACGACAGGCGGAAGAGGAGCGCATCGCCGGTGAAGCCGTCATCGCCTAGCCCCGACGTCTCGGTCACACCTACGGCACGGTGTCCGACACCTGCCGTTGGGGAGCCAGCCCGTACCACAACAACGCTTCGCGGGCGGGGCGTCACACTCCCGGCACAGTGTCTGACCCCGGGCCGTGTCGGTGTCAGCCGTGGGCTAAATGGTCGACTGCTTCCGCGAGCCAGGTTTGCGCATGCGCGGACCAGACACTCTGCTCGTGCCCACCCGGATAGATCCGGAACAGGTGCGGCACACCGGCCGCAGTGAGCTCGCGGTGGAATAGGCGGTTTTCCTCGCGGAACCGTGCGTCGCCGCTACCGACGTAGAAGGCGAAGAACGTCGGCCTCTTTGCGAACCCGCGCTTCAGGGTCTTGACGAAGGCGTGCGCGTTGGCGTTCGCGTTCGCATGTGCGGTGCCGAGATCGAGGGCGCGGTCTCCGGCCGGGTCGGTCGGATGGAAGTATCCGCTCCAGGACTCCATCACCGAGAAGGCAGGGAGATGGTGGAGCGCGAGCATGACCGCGCCGTAACCCCCTGCAGAAAGGCCCACGATCGCTCGGCCCCTTCGCCCCCTGATCGTCCGGAGATGTGAGTCGACGTAGGTCACGACATCGCGCGTGACCGCGGTCTCCCAGTTTCGCCCGGCACCCCAGTCGAGGTATTCGGGATCCGAGTCGTTGTCGCGCGCTCCCTGGGGCGCGACGATGATCGCCCGACGGCCACTGGCGGCCAGAGCCCGCGCCAGAAAGTCTGCTCCGCGATACGAGCTCGGCGTGGCCGGCAACCCGTGGAGGAAGTAGACGACGGGATACCTCCTGCTGACACTGCTCGAGTAGCCGGCCGGGAGATAGACGGCGAGCCGGAGGCGTCCTGCCACCGCCGGCGAGTAGATCGTCCGCTCGACCTTGAGCGACTGTTCGCTGCGAGTGTGGGCACGACCTGTCACGACTAGCGCTCCGAGAGCGAGAGCCACCAGACTGCCTGCGAGGACACGCATCACATCGACGGTACCGATCTTCTTCGTTGCTTAACCGGCCCTTAACCAGGCGTCGAGTAGAAGGAGAACATGTCGGCGCGCTGGCTCACGCCGGTCGCGGTCGTCGTCCTCGCGACGTTCATCGCGGTCGGATTCGTCGGCGTCGACCGCTACGGGACGAACTACTGGCTCTACCGTGGCTTCCCGCCGCCTCACGACCCGGCCTTTGTGACTCAGAGAGGGAGCGTCGAGCACATCAGTGTCGCCAGCCAGGCTCTCGGGGGCCGTAGTCAGCAGGTCTACGTCTACCTCCCGCCGGGATACGCGAGCCACCCGGCCAAGCGCTACCCCGTCCTCTACCTGCTGCACGGCTTTCCGGGCCGGCCGCTCGCGTTCCTGCTCACGGTGCGGATGGGGGTCGTCGAGGACGCGCTCGTGGCGGAGCACCAGGCACAGCCGCTCATCCTCGTGATGCCGTTTGGATCGACAGGGACCTTCACCGACAAGGAATGGGCCAACGGCCTGGGTCCGTCCGAGGGCTGGCGCACATTCGTCTCACGTGACGTGGTCCGCGCCATCGATGCCAACTACCGGACGATTGCGTCGCGCACAGCCCGAGGGATCGGCGGTCTCTCGGAAGGAGGTTACGGCGCCATCAACATCGCTCTCCATGCCCCGAAGGAGTTCTCGCTCGTCGAAAGCTGGTCGGGATACGAGGTCGCCGTGCACAACCACTCGATCTTCGGACGACAGCTCGCTGGGCTCGCACCGAACACGCCACTGGATGGGCTCCGCGTTTCAGCGTCGATGTTGCGCCGTTTGCACACGTACTTCTGGGTCTACACGGGCAAGGACGACTCGCTCCGTCGTGAGAACCGCGCCTTTGCCAGCGAGCTCACTGCCGCCGGCATCCCACACACGTACCTGGAGCTCCGCGGCGGACACAACTGGGCGCTGTGGCGCGGAATGGCCTGGCGGTCGTATCTGGTGGCATCACGGAGGCTGAGCCATGCTTAGGACCGGACGGATCGCGGCGGCATCCCTGCTCTCGTTCTGCGTCGTCGTTGCCGCGGGCGGTTGGCTCTACATCATCCAACCGCGTTCGCCGCTGCCGGGACCGCCGGTGACGGACGCCCTCCCGTTGGACGAGCTTTCCCGGCGCTCGGCTGTGCCGCTGCTCGTGTTCGTCGGAGTCTGGTCTGCAGCGGCTCTATCGCTCGGACTGGTCGCGCGCATCATGAGCGCCGAAAGGCTGACCGCAGGATTGATGCTCGCCCTCGGCGTCGGCGGCTGGGGCTACCTGCAGACCGGCCTGTCCCTGCTGATCGTCCGGCAGATTCCGGCGCAGCAGGCGTTCCATGCGGCCGCCGGCCAGAAAGCCGTCTACTTGCCGGCGACGCTGGCGGGGCTTGCCGGCGCGCTCGGCGGCCGCGCGCGCACGAGTGAACGGCCGCGCAGCCCGCTCGTCCTGGCCTGGTTCGTCGCGGCCGCGGGGACGTTGGGCGTCATCGAGGCGGTCACGCCCGACCACAGGTCCGCGCTCATTGCCGCGCCCGCACCCGAGAACGTCCACGGCGTGTCCGAGGCGCTCGTCGCGCCGCTCGGGTTAATGCTTCTCGTGGCGGCGCGCGGCCTTGCGCGCAGGAAGCACCGCGCCTGGCAGATCTCGGTCGTCGTCCTTCTCTGGCTTGTCGCGCTCCATCTCCAGCATCGTTTCGGCTACGGCGCGATCGCAACCGGACTCGTGGCCGTCGCGCTGCTCGCCCGACGCGCCGACTTCGACGCGCAAGGCGATGCCTCGGCGAACCCTCGAATCGCGCTGCGCGCATTCCTGTTCGGTACCAGCATCTTCGGCTACGCCTTCAGCGCGCTCTGGCTGAACCGCGTCATGGCCGATCAGCCCTTCACGCTCTCGTTCGCACTGCGCGAGACGCTGCGCGGTGCGGTCGGAGCGAACGCCACTGGCTCGGGTCACCTTTCCGGCTCGTTCGGCGAGTGGTTCCCCCTGTCGGTCCTGCTCCTGACCGTCAGCGCTGCGGGTCTGCTCCTGTTCGCCTGGCTCGCGCCGTGGCGTTACCGACACGCGCAGGAAGCCAGACACCGACTGCTGACGCGCGATCTCGTCGCGACCTGGGGCGTCGACACCCTCGCCCCGTTCGTCCTCCGTGCGGACAAGTCGTACTTCTTCGACGAAGAGGAAGCTTCCTTCCTCGCCTACAAGGTCGTGAGCGGCATCGCAATCGTCTCGGGGGACCCGATCGGACCGCCCGAGCGTTTTCCCGGCCTCGTCGGCTCTTTCCTCCGCTTTGCGCACGTGCGTGGCTGGCGGGTTGCGATCCTGGGCGTCTCGGAAGGCGCTCTCGGTCTCTACCGCGGCCACGGCCTCCACGCGCTCTATCACGGGGACGAGGCAGTGGTGGACACGTCGACGTTCTCCCTCGAGGGACGGCCGATCCGGAAGGTCAGGCAGTCGGTGCACCGGCTCGAGCGCAGCGGGTACACCCCGGCGGCCATCCGTCCGAGCGCGATCGGCGCCGCGCTACGCCACGACCTCGAGGCACTTGCCCGGGACTGGCGCGGGGCCCAACCGGAGCGAGGTTTCGTGATGGCGCTCGATACGCTCTTCCGCCTCGACGATGAGCATGCGCTATTTGTCATCGGCCGCGCCTCCGACGGCTCGGTCGCCGGGTTCCTGCACTTCGCGCTCTGCCGGCCCGGCTCTGCCCTGTCCCTCTCGTCGATGCCCAGGCTTCGCGACACGCCGAACGGCTTCAACGAATGGCTCGTCTGCGCGGCGATCGATTGGGCGCGCGACGAGGGCATCGAGCGGGTGTCGCTGAATTTCGCGCCCTTCGCGGCGCTGCTCGCGCCGGAAGCCGAGCTGTCGAAGCTGCAACGGCTCGAGCGCCACGCGCTGCTGCGGCTCAAAGGGCATTTCCAGCTCGACAACCTGCTGCTGTTCAATCGCAAGTTCTTCCCGGAGTGGCAACGCCGCTTCGTCGTGTACGAGAAGCGCCTCGATCTGCCGCGGGTGGGAATCGCAGCGCTTGCGGCGGAGGCCTATCTCCCATTCAGCGGGAGAGAGCGCCGGTGACCTTGCGCCTGGCCGGCGGTCTCGTGCTCGCGCTGGGCTCGGCCCTCGCGCTCAACTGGAGCTATTTCGTGCAGCACGGTGCCGCAGCGTCGTTACCGCCGCTGACTTTGCGCCGGCCCTTGCATTCGCTCGCTGCGCTGTTCGGCAACCGCCGCTGGCTCATCGGCTTCTGGACCGGGATCGGAGGATGGATCCTGTACGTCGTGGCGCTGACGCTGGCGCCGCTCTCGCTCGTCCAGGCCTGCGCTGCCGGCGGGCTCGCCGTCCTCGCTGCGCTCGCGGGCGTGCGCTCCCGCAGAGAGCGCCTCGCGGTCGTGACGTCGGTCGTCGGACTCGTGCTCCTCGCGGTCTCGCTCGCCGGCCACGTGCGGACGTCGCAGCACGCGAATCTTCGCGACGCGGCGGTGTGGATGCTTGCCTCGGTAGCGCTCGCCGGGCTTGCAGCGGGGCCTGGAGCCAGCCTCCTCAACCGCGCTGCAGGTCTCGGGATGGCCGCCGGTGTCCTCTATGCCGCGGGTGACGTCGGCACGAAGGCGGCCGTCTCCGGCGGATTCCACCCGGCGTTCGTTCCGGCGCTGCTCGCCTGCCACGGGCTCGCCTTCGTCGCGCTGCAACTGGGTTTCCAGCGCGGCAGTGCCTTGACGACCGCCGGCCTGGCGACTTTGTGGACGAACGCGCTCCCGATCGCGGCGGGCATGTTCGTCTTCGGAGATCCCTTGCCCGGAGGCGCGCTCGGGGTGGCACGTGTGGCGGCCTTCGCCGCCGTCGTGGTGGGCGCGGCGCTGCTGACCCGGCCCGGCGCCGAGCACACAGAGCAGATCGGCGAACCCCGAAGTCGGGGCCCGCGGATCGTTGGCGCCGCGATTGCAGCACTCGTTTTGCTGGTCTGCGTTGGAGCGGTCCGGGCATCCATCGATCCACCGCTCCCGGGCTACACGCTGATCGATCAGGGCTCCGCAGGCGGGACGGTCTGGAGCGGCCGCATCCCGAATCGCTTCGTTCCGACCGACACGCGCGAGACGGACATCTACTTGCCGCCCGACTACTCGCCGACGAAGCACTACCCGGTCCTCTACCTCCTGCACGGGTTCTGGGGCGCACCCTCGTCGTTCGTCGTCAGCCTCCGACTCGCCGACGTCGCCGACTCGCTCATTCGCGACGGCACGGCCCGTCCATTCATCGTTGTGATGCCGCCCGGCGGCCTGCCGGACGGCTCGAAGCGGCAGCGCGCCGACAGCGAGTGGGTAGGCGTCTGGGAAGACTTCGTGGTTCGGGGCGTCGTCCCCTGGGTAGACACTCATCTTCCGACCATCCCCACTGCACGTGCACGCGCCATCGGTGGCGTATCGGCGGGAGCCTACGCCGCGGTGGACATCGCGCTCCGACACGTCGGCGTCTTTGCCGTGGCCGAGTCGTGGGAGGGATACTTCCATCCCTTCCGTGACGGTCCGTTCAAGACTGCGTCGCCCGCGACGCTGGTCGCCCACGATCCCGTCCTCCTCGCACGGAAGGAAGCCACGGCCATCCGGTCGCACCGGCTGCGCTTCTTCCTGTCGACCGGCGGGAGCCACGGTTCGGTGAAGCGGCTCTGGACGTTCGAGTTCGACCGGGAGCTGCGCGCACTCGGGATCGCAGCTCGTATGTGGGCCCAGCCGCCGGGTGTCCCGGGGTTCGGGCGAAATCAGCTGCCGCCCGCATTGATCTACGCCGAGCCGCCCGGCAGTTGACGAGCCGGCTACTGCCGGCGCTCGGAATCGCAATCGCCGTCGCGCTCGGGGCGGCGATCTTCGCCGCGTCGACGCGGGGATCGCCGGTTCCGGCAGGCGGGCTCGAGCTCGGCGATACGGCGAGCATCGTCTTCGTCGTCGCGTTGGCTGTTGGCTTTGCGTTGTACGCCGCCGCCCTCGTGACCCTTCGACGAGGAGGACATCTCGTACTGGTCTGCACGATCGCGGTGGCGATCCAGTTGATCCCGCTGGCAGGTCCGCTGTTGCTTTCACACGACGTCTACAGCTACTGGGCCTACGGCCGCGTCGCCTCGAAGCACGACAGCGATCCGTACCGTGTACCGCCCGCCGACTTCCCGTCCGATCCGGCGACGCGGGCCGTAGCGCCTGGCTGGCGCGGGACGACCTCCGTGTACGGCCCAGCCTTCACCGCCTTCTCGATCGGGGTCGACCGCGTGACGCACGGCTCGGTCGAGGCGGTGGCGCTCGTCTTCCGAATTGTCGCCGCGGCCGCCGCGATCGCGGCGACGCTTCTCGCCGCCTACATCGCCCGGCGTAAGGCATTCGCCGCGGCGTTCGTCGGCTGGAACCCCTTGCTCGCGGCAAGCTCGGCCGGCGGCGGACACAACGACACGCTGATGTTGGCGCTGATGCTCGGCGCGCTCGCGCTCGTGTCACGACGCAAGGACGCCGGCGCCGGCGGGCTCTGGCTGCTGGCCGCCGCGGTCAAAGCACCGGCGCTCTTCCTGCTGCCTCTGCAACTCGTCCGCGCCGGCCGCCGCTTCTGGGCCGGGTGCGTCGTCGCCGGAGTAGCGGGCTCGATCGCAGCAACGGCCGCGTTCGGGAGCGGCTGGCTCAGCTCGCTTGGCCGGCTCACTCGCAACGAGTCGCGCTACGCAATTCCGTCGCGGCTCGAACAGCTCGGTGTTCCCGACCAGGCGGCGCATGCGCTCGCCGCCGCCGCACTCGGAATCGCCGCGCTTTGGCTCTTGCGACAGGCTCGAAGGGGGCGACCACGACTGGCCCTCGGTGCGTGTCTGCTTCTGTTGACGACGCCGTGGCTCTTGCCCTGGTACGCGACGTGGCCGGTCGTGCTCGCCGCGGTCGAGGAGGATGCGGTGGCGCAGGTCCTTGCACTCGGTCTGGCCGCGTACCTGCTCCCGGACCGCGTCCCCTTCTAGACGGTCGCCGTGATCGCTTCTTCCGAGTCGATCGTTGCCACGTCGTCGCGGCGGATGAGGCCGAGCACGACGACTCCCGCGGCGAGCATCAGGAACGCCCCGGCCGTGAACGCGAGCTTGTAGCCGTCGACCTGCGCCGAGGTCTTCTGGACAATCGTTGCGACCTGGCCGAAGCCGTTGACGACGTTGTTCGTCCTGCTCGTTGCGAGCGTCGACAGCACCGCCAGACCAAGGGCACCGCCGACCTGCTGGGTCGTGTTCAGCAAGCCTGACGCGAGGCCGGCGTCTCCCGCTCCGATGTTCGTCGTCGCGATCAATGTCAGCGGCACGAAGACGAGGCCCATTCCGATCGACATCAGCAGTAACCCCGGCAACAGGTCCGAGAGGTAAGTGCCGTGCGTAGGGATCCGTCCGAGCAGGAAGAGGCCTCCCGACGCCAGCGCGATCCCGATCAAAGGGACGTGCCGTGCGCTCATCCACCTGATGGCGGCCTGCGAGAGCCCGGCGCCGATCACGATGCCCGCCGTCACGGGCAGGAACGCGAGACCAGCCTTGAGCGGGCTGTATCCGAGCACGTCCTGCACGTACAGCGAGGCGAAGTAGAACATTGCGAACAGGCCGGAGACGACGAAGAGCATCGCCGCGTTCGACCCGGTCAACGACCGAATCCTGAAGATGTCCAGTCGAATCAACGGCGCTCTCGAGCGGCGCTCGATCACGACGAAGGAAGCGAGCAGCGCAGCGGCGACGGCGGCGAGCCCAAGCGTGCGTCCCGATGTCCACCCGTACTGCTGCGCCTTCACGATGTCGTAGACGAGCACGAGGAGACCGGCGGTCACCGTGACCGCGCCTGCGACGTCGACGGTTTCCGGCCGCTCTTCGGCGCGCGAGTTCGCCACGTAGCGGATCGCGAGCAAAACTGCCGCGATCCCGATCGGCAGGTTGATGAAGAACACCCAGCGCCACGACAGCGTGCTCGTGAGGAAGCCACCGACCACAAGACCAACCGCGCCGCCTCCCGCTGCGATCGCGCTCCACACCCCGAGCGCTCTCGTCCTCTCCCGACCTTCGGCGAACGTCGTGGTCACGATCGAGAGAGCCGCCGGGGAGACGAGGGCCGCACCGAGGCCCTGGAGGGCGCGGCCGCCGATCAACACGTTGGAGGTGGTCGCCAAGCCGTTCAGCAGCGAGGCGCCGGTGAAGACGACGACGCCCGCGACGAAGAGCAGCTGCCGTCCGAATAGATCTGCAGCACGACCGCCGAGCAGCAGGAATCCGCCGAACACGAGCGTGTAGGCGTTGACGATCCACTGGAGGCTCGAGGCGGAGAAGTGCAGGCTGTGCTGGATGGACGGCAATGCAACGTTCACGATCGTCGCGTCCAGGACGACCATGAACTGCGCGACGCAGACGATCACGAGGACGAGCCAGCGATTGGTCTGATCTCTGTCGGTCATCTGACGGCTGTGGGTTTCAACGACAAACCCTCCCCTTGTATTCGCTGCTTGTAACCGGGGTGTAAAAGGTTCGTGGCATCCGTTGACTCTGCCCGGCGAGGGCGCAACGGTAGCTGTGCCGTCATGCCGAGGTTCCTCCCGATCGGGAAGGAAGCCAAGGGCGCAGCAGGCTTTCTTCTCGCCGCCTTGCCAGCATTGGGGGCCCTGCTGACCGCCCTGGCGATCAGCGGAGACCTCATCGGCAGAATGGCGCGGAACCATCCGCTGGCGAGCTTCGGCGCATTCGGGTCGGCCGCGGTCGCCGTCTTCCTGGGCGCGA
>Ga0066710_100000719_pt1 | contig 21609 bp, 20 predicted proteins | sample GraSoiAngelo_159_FD_79666 | JGI IMG/M metagenome (GOLD analysis project Ga0066710, IMG submission 79666) | Grasslands soil microbial communities from the Angelo Coastal Reserve, California, USA - 14_1009_16_40cm | ecosystem: Environmental > Terrestrial > Soil > Grasslands | place: USA...
AGGTTCCCGAGGGCGGCGGTCGCGACCGCGCCCCGGATCCCAAGGTGCCGGATGAGGACCCAGGGCGTGAGCCACGCACCCACGCTCGCTCCCAGCATGTTGATCCCATAAAGGAAGCCGATCGTGCGCCCGGCGCGACCGACGTCTCCGACCATGGCGCGAGCCAGGAACGGAAGCGACATCCCCATGAGGGCGGTCGGGACGAGGAAGCTCGCGCAGTGCAGCAGGCCCGCGCGCCAGGCCGTCGTGTAGAGCCATCCGGCCCGCACGTAGAGCCAGTCGTAGTAGATCCAGCAGCTCGCGGCCCCGAAGGCCGCGATGGCCAGCTCGAGGGCGGCGAAGGCCCGCAGCGCAGCCGCCCGGCTGACGCGACCGCTCAGGACGCCCCCCAGGTGGCTGCCGGCGCCGAGCCCGGCCATGAACGCGGCCACGATCATCGCGATCGAGTAGATGCCGACGCCGCTCTGCAGCGCGAGGATGCGCTGCCAGGAGATCTGGTAGACGAGGGCCGAGAGCCCGCTCACGAAGAAGGCGGCTCCGACCAGGGCGAGCACGGCGGGCATGGCCGGGAGGCTACGGCGCCACGGCGGGTGCGGTCAACCCGACTGGCCTTATAGTCTTCCTCATGGCCGATGCTCCCGCGCGCGGGAACGACCTCCGGCGGGGCCTGCCGGCGGTGGACGAGGTCCTCCGGCAGGGCTGGGCCCGCTCGCTCGAGGAGCGCCACGGCCGCGGCCCGGTCGTCTCCCACCTGCGCGCGCTCCTCGACGAGGTTCGCTCCGCCGCCGCGCGCAGCGGGGGGTCGGGGGAGGCGGAGCTGGGCCGGCTCCTGGCCGGCCTGCCCGACCGCCTGGCGCACCGTCTCGAGCGCGCCGAGGCGCCGTCGCTGGTGAGCGTCATCAACGCCACCGGCGTCGTCATCCACACCAACCTCGGCCGGGCCCCGCTTTCGCGCGAGGCGGCGGCGCGGGTGGCCGAGCTGGCCTCGTCCTACTCGAACCTGGAGTTCGACCTGGAGACGGGCGACCGGGGCGACCGCGAGGGGCACTCCGAGACCCGCCTCCGCGAGCTGCTGGGGGCCGAGGGCACGGTCGTCGTCAACAACAACGCCGCCGCCGTGCTGCTGGCCGTCAACACGCTGGCCGAGGGCCGCGAGGTCGTCGTGAGCCGAGGGGAGCTGGTCGAGATCGGGGGCTCGTTCCGGATCCCCGACGTGCTCAAGAAGGGGGGGGCCCGGTTGCGTGAGGTGGGGACGACCAACCGGACCCGCCTCTCCGACTACCGCGCGGCCCTGGGTCCGGAGACGGGCCTGCTGCTGAAGGTCCATCCCAGCAACTTCCGCATCGTCGGCTTCACGGAATCGCCGCCGCGGAAGGAGCTGGCCGCGCTCGCGCGCGGCGCGGGCGTCCCGCTCGTCGAGGACCTCGGCAGCGGCCTGCTCGTCCCCATCCCCGGCCTGGCCGGCGAGCAGACCGTGGCCGAGAGCCTGGCCGACGGTGTCGACCTCGTCACCTTCAGCGGCGACAAGCTCCTCGGCGGGCCCCAGGCGGGGCTGGCCGCCGGCCGCAAGGCGGTGGCCGACGCCATGCGCCGCAATCCCCTCTACCGGGCGGTGCGGGTGGACAAGATGACGCTGGCTGCGCTCGACGTCGTACTCGCCGACCACCAATCGGGGCGCAACTCCGCCCGCGTGCCGGTGCAGCGCATGCTTGCCCTCGACCAGGAAGCCTTGCGCTCCCGGGCGAGCGTCCTGGCCGGCGCTGTTCGCGCGGAGGCTCCGCAGGCGCGGATCGAAGTCGTCGACGGCGCGTCAGCGGTCGGAGGCGGGGCGGCGCCCGCCCTCGAGATCCCCACTGCGCTCGTCGCCGTCACCCACGCCCTCCTCGGGCCCGACCGCCTCGCCGCCGGCCTGCGCGCCGGCGCGCCGCCGGTCGTGGCCCGGGTGGCCGACGAGCGGCTGGTGCTCGACCTGCGGACCGTGAAGCCCGAGGAAGAAGAGCCCCTGCGGCGCGCCCTCGTCCGCGTCCTGACCGGAGGATAGCCACCCCGGTCCATGCGGCGGCTCCTTCCGGTCTTCCTCATCCTCATCGTCGCCCTCGGCGCTTCCCCCCTCCCGGCCCAGACGGTCGTCAAGCGCGTCGGTATGGTCACGGTCACCATCGATCAGGGCCTGGCCTTCCCGGGCGGGCTCTTCGTCGTCCGCCTGCTCTCGCGGCGCGGCATCGGGCCGGTGGTGGCGAGCTTCGATGGGCTGCGTTGTCCTTTCTTCGCGACCCGGCATGGGCTCCGCGCCCTGGTGCCGATCCGGGCCACGCTTCCCGGGGGGCCCACGACGCTGGGGATCGAGCTGCAGGCCCGGCGCGGACGCCAGCGGATCGCGATGCCGGCGGTCGTCGCCGCGCGCGACTACCCGCCGCGGAGCGTGACGCTGCCCGACGACAAGCGGTCGCTGCTGATGCAGCCGGGCGCCGTGCGCCAGAGCCGCCAGCTCCTGCTCGCCCTGCGCACGGTGAGCGCGGAGCAGGAATGGCGCGGCCCGTTCAAGCCGCCCGTCGACGCGGAGCCGGTCTACGGCTACGGGGCGCCCACCCGCTACGTCGGCGCCGCCAACGTGGAGATGGCCACCGACTCGCTCTTCGGGGAGTACCACCGCGGCATGGACTACCTGGTGCCGTCGGGGACCGTCGTCCAGGCCCCCGCGGCCGGCCACGCGCTGCTGGCCGCGCCCCAGATCCTGACCGGCAACACCCTCGTCCTCGACCATGGCCAGGGCGTGCTGAGCGTCTTCTTCCACCTGAGCCGCCTGGACGTGAAGGAGGGCGAATCCGTCGAGGGCCGCGCGCCGGTCGGGCTCTCCGGCGAGAGCGGCATCGCCGCCACACCGCACCTGCACTGGGCGGTGTACGTCCACGGCGTGGCGATCGACCCGCGGGTGATGGAGAGCCTCCCCGACTAGGCCTTGCCGCCGTCCGCGCGTGCGAGAAGAATTGCCGGATCCGGCCGATTGCTGCCAAGGCCGGCATCCGCAGGAGGACGACATGATGCCGAGGATCGCGGCTCGCGTACTGCTCATCGCCGGGCTTTTCCCTCCGGTCGTCACCACGCTTCTTCCCTCCGCCGAGGCGCAGGCCCGGAGGCCAGCGCAGCCGGCGCCGCCATCGCTGGATGCATCGGCGTTCAGCCAGTTGCGTTACCGCTACGTCGGCCCCGTGGGCAACCGCGTCACGTCGGCGCAGGGCGTCCCCGGCGATCCCTATACCTATTACGTCGGCGCCGCCTCGGGCGGCGTGTGGAAGACGACCGACGGCGGCGTCAACTGGGAGCCGCTCTTCGACGATCAGCCGATCCAGTCCATCGGCGCGCTGGCGATCGCGCCCTCGGACCCGAACATCGTCTGGGCCGGGACGGGCGAGGACTGCATCCGCAGCCACATCTCGATCGGCAACGGCATCTACAAGTCGACCGACGCCGGCAAGACGTGGGCGCGCGCGGGCCTGGAGCGCACGGGCCGGATCGGCAAGGTCGTCGTCGATCCGCGGAACCCCGAGGTCGTGCTCGCGTGCGCCCTCGGCCGCGCCTACGGGCCCCAGCCCGAGCGCGGCGTCTTCCGGACCGCGGACGGGGGCAAGACCTGGGACCGGGTCCTCTTCGTGGACGAGAACACCGGCTGCTCGGACCTCGTGATGGATGCGAGCAACCCGCGCATCCTCTTCGCCGGCATGTGGCAGCTCGAGATGAAGACCTGGGGGCGCGAGAGCGGCGGCCCGGGCAGCGGCCTCTTCACGTCGAGGGACGGCGGCCTCACGTGGAAGCGGCTGACCGGCAACGGCCTGCCGACCCGGACGATCGGCAAGGTGGCGGTGGCGGTTGCGCGGTCGAACCCCAACCGGGTCTACGCGATGATCGAGACGGGGGACGGCGCGCCGTACCAGGGGAAGGAGACCGACCGCGGCACGCTGTGGCGGTCGGACGACGGGGGGACGAGCTGGCGGGTGGTGAGCTACGACCACGCGGTCAACGGCCGCGCGCACTACTACTCGCACCTGGCGGTGTCGCCCGCCAACGAGAACGAGCTGTACTTCCTGACCTCCGGCTTCGCCGTGTCGTCGAACGGCGGCGAAACGCTGGAGGTCCAGCCCTTCGCGAAGAGCCCGGGCGGCGACAACCACGAGGTCTGGATCGACCCCACGAACGCCGACCGGATGATCGTGGCCAACGACGGCGGCACCAGCATCTCCGTCAACCACGGCCGCACGTGGATGCGGGTTCAGCTCCCGATCGCGCAGATGTACCACGTGACCGTGGACGACGAGATCCCCTACAACGTGATCGGCAACAAGCAGGACGGACCGTCCTATCGCGGTCCGAGCAACAGCCGCGGCGCCGAGGGCGGGCCGGGATTCGGAGGCGGGCCGCCGATGCCGGCGCTCATCCCCCGCAGCATGTGGCACGGGGTGGAGGGCGGCGAGAGCGGCTGGGCGACGCCCGATCCCACCGACAGCAACGTCGTCTGGTCGAGCGCTTCGGGCTCGGGCAGCGTGGGTGGCATCGTGGTCCGCTACGACGAGCGCACGCGGCAGGGCCGCCGGGTCGAGGTGTGGCCCGAGTCGACGGGCGGCTGGCCTCCGGCCGAGCTGAAGTACCGCTTCAACTGGACGATGCCGCTCGCGATCTCGCCCCACGACCCGAAGACCGTGTACGTCGGGAGCCAGTACGTCCACGTGACCCGGGACGGCGGCCAGAGCTGGCAGGTCATCAGCCCCGACCTCAGCACCGACGACAAGAGCCGGCAGCGGAGCTCGGGCGGCCTCACCCCCGACAATATCGGCGTCGAGTATGCGTTCACGGTGATGGCCATCGCCGAGTCCCGCCTCGAGAAGGGGCTCATCTGGGCGGGGACGAACGACGGGCAGGTGCAGCTCACCCGCGACGGCGGCCGCACGTGGACGAACGTGACGAGGAACATCCCGGGCCTGCCGCCCTGGGGCACGGTCGGCAACATCGAGCCCTCGCGCTACGACGCCGGCACCGCCTACCTGACGGTGGATCTCCATCAGGTCGACGACCGCGATCCCTTCGTCTACAAGACGGCCGATTACGGCCGCACGTGGAAGGCGATCCCGAGCGGCATCGAGCACAGCACGACGAGCTACGCCCACTGCATCCGCGAGGATCCCGTCCGCAAGGGCCTGCTCTACCTCGGCACCGAGAGCGCGCTCTACGTCTCGTTCGACGACGGCGAGGGCTGGCAGCCGCTCCAGGGCGGCCTCCCGCACGCGCCTGTCTACTGGATGGCGGTGCAGGAGCGCTTCAACGACCTGGTCGTTGCCACCTACGGCCGGGGGTTCTGGATCCTGGACGACATCGGCCCCTTGCAGCAGCTCACGCCCCCGGTGCTCGCTTCGGCGGCGCACCTGTTCCCGCCGCGCCCCGCGTACCGGTTCCGGGCCATCAACCTCAACTACGCGCAGTCCAGCGATCCCACGGCCGGCCGGGATCCGGCCTACGGGGCGTCGATCAGCTACTTCCTGAAGTCGGCGCCGAGCGGCGACGTCAAGGTACGGATCCTGGACGCGGCGGGACGGCTCGTACGGACGATCAACGCCACCAAGCAGCCGGGGATCAACCGCGCCGTCTGGGACCTGCGATATGAGCCGTCGAGGCAGATCCGCCTTCGGACGAGCCCCGCCTACGCGCCCGACGTGCGGCCCGGGGCCGAGGGCTGGCGGGCCGCACCCGATGGCGGCCGGCTCACGCTCCTCGCCCCGCCGGGAACGTACACCGTGGAGCTGGCGGTGGGCGAGGAGAAGCTCACCCAGCCGCTGGTGGTGCGGAAGGACCCGCACTCGGGCGGCAGCGAGGCCGACATCCAGGCCCAGCACGCGATGCTGCTCGACATCCGCCAGGACCTGGAGACGGTCGCCGACATGGTCAACGTCATCGAATCGGAGCGCAGCCAGATCGATGGGCTGACGCCGCTGCTCGAAGGCGGCGCGGCCGGGGCCCCGGTCCACTCCGCCGCCCAGTCGCTGGAGACGAAGCTGATCGAGGTGGAGGACGGCCTCGTCCAGCGGAAGCTGACCGGGCGCGGCCAGGATGGGACGAGATGGCCGGCCCAGCTCGTCAGCAAGCTCACCTACCTGGCCGGCGGGCTGGCCAGCGGCGACTTCCCGCCCACGGATGCGGAGAAGGAGGTGCACGCGCTGCTCAAGCAGCGCCTCGCGGCAAGCCGGGCGCGGCTGGACGAGATCCAGGGCAAGGACCTGACGGCCTTCAACGAGCTGCTGAAGGAGCACAAGGTCCAGAACCTCATCGCCCGGGCGCCCGGGGCGGCCGAGTCACGGTGAGGCGGGCTTGGCGAAGCTCAGCCGGTCGAGCGCGACCCGGCCGTTGCTGACGACGAGCAGCACGTCCTGCAGCGCTACCGGGTCCTCGAGCGGGTTGCCCTCCACCGCGATGAGGTCCGCGTCGAGCCCGGCCTCCAGGGCTCCCGTCGTGCGCTCCACGCGGAGCAGCTCGGCGGCGACGGTGGTGGCCGCCTGCAGCGCCTCCAGCGGCGTGAAGCCCATCTCGACGAAGGCCGCCACTTCTTGCGAGATCCGGGTGAGGCTGTTGGGCCCGTAGGAGGTGTCGGCGCCGGTCGCGATCCGGATCCCCAGCCGGTGCGCGCGCCGGATGGTGCTACGGAGGCGGGGAAGCATGTGCCGCCCGCGGTTGCGCAGCGCCGGGAGGTCGTAGTCCCCGCCCGGCTCCGTGAGGTCGATCACGGTGGCGTAGGTGGGGACGTAGAACGTCCCTCTCTGCTTCATGAGGGCGAGCGTCTCGTCGGAGAGATAGGTCCCGTGCTCGATGCTGCGCACGCCGGCCTTCACCGCCGCCTGCGCGCCCTCGTCGCCGTGGGCGTGGGCCTGCACCGGCACGCCCTTGGCGGCGGCCTCGTCGACGAGGGTCCTCAGCTCGGCCTCGGTGTAGGTCTGCTTCCGGGGATCGGTGTCGGCGGTGCCCGCCCGCTCCGTGGCCAGCACCTTGATGAAGTCCACGCCGTGGGCGAGGTTGGTCCGCACCACCTGCCGGATCGCCTCGGTCCCCTCGACGCCGCCCATCAGGTTCGAGAGCGACGGGTCGGAGAGGAAGGCTTCCTCGGCCAGGCGCGGCCGGACGTGATAACCGGTGGCCACCACGTCGGGCCCGGCGACGGCGCCCTTGCGGACCAGCTCGCGCAGCCCCACGTCCGCGTAGTTCGACACGCCAGAGCTGCGCACGGTGGTGACCCCCGACTCGAGGGCGAGCCGGGCCGCGGCCAGTGTGGCGAGGTGCGTGTGGCAGTCGATGAGCCCCGGCAGCACGTATTTGCCCTTCATGTCCAGCGTCCGTATCCCGGAGGGAGCGGGCTGGGTGCCGACCGAGGCGATCTTGCCGTCGCGCAGGACGAGCGTGGCGTGGGGCGTGACGCGCCCGGTGTGGACGTCGATGACGTTCGCGTCGACCAGGGCCAGCGGCTCCGGCGCCGACGCCGCGCGGGTCGAAGACGAGAGAGGCCCGAGGAGGATGGCCAGGACGGCAGGCGCGGCGCCACGAAGCATGATGGGACCTCCCATGCGTCGTCTCATATCACCATCTGCCTGCTCAGTGCGATCCCTCGGGCGCTGAGCGCGCGTGAAGACGAACCGGTCACTCCGCACAGCACGAGAGCTTGGCCGGGTCCTTGAACCGCGAGAGGGCTGCGATCTTCAGGGCCTCGGCCATCGTCGGGAACACGTGCAGCAGGTCGATGAAGTCCTCGACCTTGGCCCGGTACCTCATGGCCATTGCCGCCTCGTGGATCACCTCGCCCGCGTTGACGCCGACCATGGCCACGCCGAGCACCTCGTTCGACTCGGCATCGGCGGTCATCTTGATGATCCCCCGCGTGTCGCGGACGGCTCCTGCGCGCGGCACGAGCGACATCGGCAGCGTGTTGCACCAGCACCGGCGCCCCGCGGCGATCGCCGCCGCTTCGGTCACGCCGACCACGGCAATCTGCGGGTCCGTGAAGATCACACGCGGAACCACCCGATGGTCCACGGCCTGCATCGGGCCGCCGGTGAGGGCGTTGCGGGCGGCGGTGCCGCCCTGGCGGCTGCCGACCGGTGTCGCCATCTGACTGCCGTGCTGCCGCCCGATCACGTCTCCGGCGGCGAAGATGTGTGGCACGTTCGTCCGGAGGTGCTCGTCCACGACCACCTCGCCGCGCTCGTTCACCTGCACGCCTGCCCGCTCGATGGCGATGTTGTCGGCGTTGGGACGGCGCCCGGCGGCGACGAGCAGCCGCTGGGACCGGTATTGCCGCTCGCGTCCCGCAACCGTGGCCGTGGTGACGACCTCGGAGCCGTTCTGCCGCACGGCCTTCGGCGTTGCTTTGAAGACGACCTGCATGCCCTCCTGGGCGAAGACCTCGCCGATACTCCGGCCGACCTCCGGCTCGTAGCCGTGGGCCAGCAGCTGGGGGCTGCGTTCCAGGATCGTCACGTCGGCGCCGAAGCGGCTGAACATCTGGCCCAGCTCGAGGGCGACGTACCCGCCGCCCACGATCAAGAGGGACTTGGGCAATTCGCGTAGTTCCATCGGCTCATCGACGGTCAGAAGGTCGCTGGTCAGGTAGGGCACTCGGTCGAGCCCTTCAATCTCCGGCAGCACGGGCCTGGAGCCTGTCGCGATCAGCACCTTGTCCCCACTGAGTCGCTCGCCGTCCACCTCCACCGCGTGCGGGTCCGCGAACTGCACGTGGCCCTTCGCGATGCGGATATCGCCGTCCACCAGGCTCTCGTACTTCTTCTTCCGGTACTCGTGGACCAGGTCGTCCTTCTGGGCGGCGAGGGCGGCGAAGTCCAGGCCAACCTGGCAGGGCGCGAGGCCGGGGTAGCGGGAGTTGGCCGCTTCGTGGACGATCTTCGCCCCTTCGATCAGGTTCTTGGAGGGGAGGCAGCCCCGGTTGACGCAGGTGCCGCCGATGGGCCGCTCCTCGGTCATCGCCGCCGTCTTGCCCAGCTCCTGCGCCGTGAGTGCAGCGGCGAACGCGGTCGAACCAGCGCCGAGGATGAGAAGGTCGAAGTGATCAGGCATGACTAGCTTTCTACGCTCGCCGGGCGAGCCACACGTTCCAGACGCTGGCGGTGACCAGTCCGGCCACCCCGACATAGGCCCAGGGAGTCGACTGCCGCACGAACGCGAATACGAAGAGCACCGCGCCCGCAGCAACGCCCAGGACCAGGGCCGCGTGATTCCCATGCCGCCGCCAGCCGGCCGCCAGTCCCCAGAGCGACAGTGCAAGGAAGAGCACAAAGAGGGGGAGCAGGACCGCGTCGTTCAAGAGGAAGCCGAGGCCGAGGGCGGACACGACCGAGACGAACGCCGAAACGCCGAGGCAACACAGTGCGGCGACAATCGATCCTGGTACGCCGATCTTGTCGAGATGTCTGGCGACGCTCACGGTTCGAAACGCCCCTCTCGGTTCTGCAACAACCGTTCCGCCCTGTCGAACTCAACTTCTTGAGCCATCTGGGTTTTAAGTGTCCACGTGCCAGAACGTAGGGCCTGGAGCCGCTCAAGCGTTTGCATTACCTTCGGTTGAAAAAGTGGGGAATACGCTGTCGACCAAGTCAGAACGTCGTTGCCTCCCGCTTCGCCCCTTGACCTTGGACCTGGGTCCAGGGCCTAAATTGGGGTCGATGAAAGACGGGTTCACGATCGGGGAGCTGGCGCGGCGCTGCGGCGTCTCGCGCGACGCGGTGCGGTTCTACGAACGCGAGCGCCTGATGCCGCGCGCGCGTCGGACGGCGTCCGGTTACCGAGTCTACGGCCCCGAGGACGTCGAACGGCTGCGGTTCATCCGGCACGCCCAGGGCGTGGGCCTGACGCTCGAGGACATCACGGAGCTCATCCGCCTGCATGAGGCGCACAGCCCGACCGAATGCCGCACGGTCGCCGAGCGGCTGCGCCACCGCATCGAGGCTCTCGACCGAAAGATCGCCGAGCTGGGCGCCTTCCGGCGACACCTCCGGGACAACCTGCGGCGCTGCGAGGCCGCGGAGGCCGAATCCTGCCCGGTCGTGCTCGACCTCATCAAGGGAACCGGACGTTGACGTTCTTTTGCTTGACGTTGGAGCCGGGTCCAGGTCGTAGCTTGGATCCGTAGGTCAAGAGATGAGGGCTCAAGGCGCGACGCTCGCGGGATCGATCGTGAGCGGCATCCTCGCCTCGGCGTGCTGCCTGGGACCGTTGGTGCTTTCACTGTTGGGGATCTCTGGCGCCGCCTTCGCGCAACGGTTCGAGCCGCTCCGGCCCTACCTGCTGGTGTCGACCTACGGACTGCTGGGCGGGGCGTTCTACCTGACGTATCGGCCGGGCCAGGCGGACTGCGCCCCCGGCGAGGCCTGTGAGATGCCGCGGGCCAGCCGCGTCGGGAAGGTCATGCTCTGGATTGCCACCGTGATCGTGCTGCTGGCGACGCTGTTCCCGGTCTACTCGGTTTACCTCTTCTGAGGAGGGCTGCATGACGAGATGGCGTCTTGGGCTCGGGATGTCCGTCGCGACTGCGGTGCTGGCCGCGGCGCCGGCGGCGGCGCAGGTAGAGACCGTGACCTTCGCGACCACCGCCGCCCACGTCCGGTTCCTTTGAGGGACGGCGGTCAGCGCGCGGCTGCGATCCCAGGCTGGGGTCGATCAAGTCGAGGAGCCGTACGAGAACCTGCACAAGCAACGGATCAAGATCCGCATGAAGAAAGACGAGGCGCCCGATCTGAAGGAGATCGTGGCGCTACTGGAGAGCGAAGTGGGCTTTACGCCGGTGATGGAAGTGACGATCGCAGCCAACGGACGCATCGCGCGTCGTGAGGGCGGCCTTGTCCTGGACGTAGGCGGTGGCCGCACCTACACCATTCGATCGGTGGATCCAGCGGCCGGCGCGCCGCTCAACCTGGTGTGGAAGCGGCTGTTCGGGAGAAGGGCGATCGATTGCATCGTCTTCGGTCCAGTCGACCGCTGGGAGCGGCGACGGACCGCGTCACCTCGATAGGAACGAATCGGCCTTCGCGGGGGTTTTCGAAATGAGGAGAGCAATGAAGAACGCGCTTGCCGTCCTTTCCGTCGTCGTGTCCCTGGCGTTCGCCTCGCTCGCAGGGGCGGCGGACTCGACCGCGAAGACGACGCTGTCGATCAAGGGGATGACCTGCGGTGGATGCGTGGCGGCCGTCAAGGTGCAGCTCAAGAGGACCGTCGGAGTAACCGCATACGACGTCAGCCTGGACAAGGCAGAGGCGGACGTCACCTACGACCCCGGCAAGACCGATCCCAAGAAGATCGCCGAGTCGGTGTCGAAGACGGGCTTTATCGCTTCGGTCAAGGAGGGAAATGGATCCGGGAAGGGCTCGTCGACGGTGAAGACTCCGGAGCCGACGGTCAAGGACGGCCGGCTCGAATCCTGGGAGCCGGTGGACGTTGCGTTCACCGGCTGCAGCGAGGGCGTGTGCGGACTCCGCGGCCGCAACGCGAAGGCCGTCGCGCAGCCGGGCGCCGAGCTCGGTCAGTTGGTCTATTGCCCCGTGAGCGGCGCCGTCTTTCGGATCAAGGACACGAGCCCGCGAGCCGACGTCCACGGAAAGACCCTGTATCTCTGCTGCGACGCCTGCGCTCGTTACTTCGCCCAGAACCGCGATCGCGTGCTCGCGCTGAGGGGGCTGTCGATCTGAGCGACTACAACCTTCTCGTACCCCTCTTCAGCGCGGTTCTTCAATACAGGTCGGAGGCCGAGCGCGATGCCGTCGCTCCTTCCGAGGGACGCGAAGGTGAATACATCGGGAGTGGTGACGGCACCGCGACGGGTGATCGCCTTCGCGGGACGCTTCGCTGGTCGCTGTGGGCCGGGGAGTGCGTCTACCCGCTTGTGCGTCAGGGTCAGAACGTCCCCGACGAGCTGCACCTCTGCACCATGAATCCGGTCGGCTTCATCGAGACTCCGGATGGGGTTCGGATCCGCTTCGATGGCCGGGGTTATGGCCTTCGCAGCCGAGAGAGATATCGAACGAGCCTGACCCTGGTCTTCGCCACCGAGGATACCCGCTATGCATGGCTGACCAAGGTGCTCGGCGTGATGGAGGGCGAGTTCGACGAGAAAGCCGGGCGCGCAACTTGGGACGTTTATGTCCCTGCGCCAGACGTGCAGACCGGCCAGCATGTCCACCGCGCCAACGCGTCGACCCCCGGAGACGACTGAGGTGGAAGACTGCTGCACCGTCAAGCCCGCCGCGCCGACTTCGCCGATCCTTTGCCCGGAGTGCGGCAAGCCGGGACGGCCGGTCGAGCGGATCACGGTCAAGGCGATGCTGCGCCCCGGGGCCCTGATGCGCCTGTCCGCCCCTGAGCACCGTTTCTGCCCGACGCCGGCATGCTCCGTGGTCTACTTCGGGATCGAAGAGGTCTTCCATCGAGAGGAGATCGTCGTTCCGGTCTTCCAGAAGGAGCCGGCGGGCGAGCGCACCGTCTGCTACTGCTTCGCGGTGACGGAGGCCGACCTACGACGTGAACTCGAGCAGACGGGCCACTCCACCGCGACCGCTGAGATCAGCGAGCACGTCAGGGCGGACCGCTGTGCCTGTGAGCTCAAGAATCCCCAGGGGAGTTGCTGCCTCGGCAACGTGGCGACCGCCGTGCGGGAGGCGCTCTACAGCAGCGACTGCGCGGCGAGGCGGGCCCAGGCCAGCACCGGCCCGGGATATATGCCGAGGCCCAGCACGACGACGACCGACACGGCGAGAGCCAGGCCGGACATCGCTCCCACCGGTCCCCAGGCGTCCTCCCCCACCGGGTCGCGCATGTACATCGACACCACCACCCCCAGGTAGTAGTAGGCGGACACGACGCTCATGAGCACGCCCACGAGGGCGAGGCTGACGTAGCCCCCGTTGACGGCGGCCGTGAAGAGGTAGAACTTGCCCACGAAGCCGGCCGACACCGGGATGCCGGTGAGCGAGATGAGGAAGACGGCCAGCGCGGCGGCGAGGGCGGGTCGGCGGCCGGCCAGCCCGGCCAGGTCGGAGAACGACGCCGGCTCGCGCCCGTCGCGGGCCAGAGCGGCCAGCGAGCCGAAGCCGCCCAGGTTCACCGCCGAATACGCGACGAGATAGAACAGCACCGCTTCCGTCCCCACCCCGGGCGCCGCCACCAGCGCCGCCAGGAGGTACCCGGCGTGGGCCACCGACGAGTACGCGAGCATCCTCTTGATGCTGGACTGGGCCAGCGCTCCCAGGTTGCCCACCACCATCGTCAGCACGGCCAGGGCCGCGACCGCCGGCTGCCACTGCGGAGCGAGGGCGGGCAGCGCCTGCACGAACACGCGCAGCAGGGCCCCGAAGGCGGCCGTCTTCACCCCGGCCGCCATCAGGCCGGTCACGGTGGTGGGGGCGCCCTCGTACACGTCGGGGGCCCACATGTGGAAGGGCACGCTCGCGACCTTGAAGCCGAAGCCCACGAGGAGCAGGCCCGCGCCCACGAGCGCCATGGCCCCGCTCCCCCCCGTCGCCGCCCGCACCGCCGGCGCGATGACGGAGAGCAAGGTGCTGCCGCTCACCCCGTAGAGGAGCGCGACGCCGTAGAGGAAGAAGGCGGAGGAGAAGGCGCCGGTGATGAAGTACTTCATGGCCGACTCCTGGCTCTCGAGCCGGCTGCGCTGCAGCCCGGCCAGCGCATAGAGGGCCACCGACATGATCTCCAGGGCCACGAACAGCGACACCAGCTCGCGGCAGGAGACGAGACCCAGCATTCCCACCACCGAGAAGAGCATGAGCGCGTAGTACTCGCCGCGGTCGATCCCGGTCGCCCTCAGGTACGAGGGCGAGAGGAGCACCGCCAGCGCGGCGATCGCGAGCAGGAGCGCGTGGAAGAAGAGCGAGAAGTCATCGGCCGCCACGGTGCCCCCCAGCACGGCCCCGCGGCCGCGGCCCATGGCCATCAGCGCGACCGCGGAGAGGGCCGAGGTGAGGCCGAGCAGCGACAAGGCCGCGAAGGGCACCCTGCGCCCGCGCGGGGTGACCGCCTGGACGAGCAGCACCACCAGGCCGGTGAGGGCGACTATGAGAGCCGGCCATGCGGGGCGGAGGTCCACCGGCCCGTACGGCGTCATGGGTTCGCCCGCGCGGTGGTCATGCTCGCGGCCGGTCGGGCGGCCCCGACCTGCCTGACCAGGGCGTCGGCCGAAGGCTCGATCGTGCGGGTGAAGAGCGGGCTCGCGATCCCCATGAAGAGCGCCAGCGCCACCAGGGGAACCAGCACGACCGCCTCGCGGGCCGACAGGTCGGGGAGGGTCGCGTTGATCGGCCGGTTCACCTCGCCGTAGATCACGCGCTGGACCATCCACAGGATGTAGGCCGCGGCCAGCACCACGCCGACCGCGGACACCGCGACCAGGACGTGGCCCGGCATGAAGGGCGCGCTCCACGAGCCGAGCAGGATCAGGAACTCGCCGACGAAGCCGTTGAAGCCGGGGACCGCGATGGACGAGAGGCAGATGAGCAGGAAGAGGGCGGAGAACCACGGCATGACCGCCTTCAGGCCCCCGAACTCCTCGATGAGGAACGTGTGTCGCCGGTCGTAGAGCATCCCCACCAGGAGGAACAGCGCGCCGGTGGAGACCCCGTGGTTCAGCATCTGGTAGACGGCGCCCACGATGCCGGTGGTGGTCATCGCCGCCACCCCCAGCATCACGAAGCCGAGATGGGCGACCGACGAGTAGGCCACGAGCTTCTTGAGGTTGGGCTGGACGAGGGACACCAGGGCCCCGTAGATGATCCCCACCACCGCCAGCACCGCGATGACGGGAGCGAACCTCGCCGCGGCGGACGGGAAGAGGGGCAGGGCCAGACGGAGGAAGCCGTAGGTCCCCATCTTGAGCAGCACGCCGGCCAGGATGACCGAGCCCGCGGTGGGCGCCTCCACGTGGGCGTCCGGCAGCCAGGTGTGGAACGGGAACATCGGCACCTTGATGGCGAAGGCGAGGGCGAAGGCGGCGAAGAGCCACGTCTGGAGGCCGGCGCCGACGGGATGGCGGACCAGCAGCTCCAGGTCGAAGCTGCGCACGCCCGCCGCCCGGTAGAGCACGATGAACGCCACCAGCATGAGGACGCTGCCCGCGAAGGTATAGAGGAAGAACTTGATGGCCGCGTAGATGCGCCGCTCGTGGCCCCAGACCCCGATGAGGAAGTACATCGGGATCAGCATCGCCTCCCAGAAGACATAGAAGAGGAAGAGGTCGAGGGAGACGAATACCCCCACCATCCCCGCCTCCAGCAACAGCATGAAGACGTTGAACTCGCGCACGCGCTCGCGGATGGAGTGCCAGGAGCCGAGCAGCGCCAGCGGGGTGAGGAAGGTGGTCAGGATCACCAGCCACAGGCTGAGCCCGTCCACCCCGAGGTGGTAGGAGATGCCGTAGGCGGGCAGCCACGGGCGCGAGACCTCGAGCTGCATGCCGGCGCGGGGGACGAACGCCCGCAGCATCGCGAGCGACAGCGCGAAGGTGGCGGTGGTGAACGCGAGCGCCACCAGCTTCTGGACCCGCTCGGCCGCGCGCGGCACGAGGACCACCGCCACCGCGCCCGCCACGGGCAGGAAGACCAGGGCGGTGAGGAAGGGGACGCTGCTCACCGGGCCCAGAGGAGATAGCCGAGCAGCGTCACCGCGCCGCCCAGGATCAGGAGCGCGTACCCGCGCACGAGACCGGTCTGCACCAGCCGCACGGCGCTCGAGACGCCGGCCGTGAAGCGTCCCGCGCCGTTGACCGCGCCGTCGATCACCGTCGCGTCGAGCCCCTGCCAGAGCGCCTTCCGGCTGCCGTCCACCACGACGCGCCGGGCGAAGCCGTCGTAGGCGCGGTCGAACCCGTACTTCTCCTCGAGCACGCGCTCGGCGGGATGCACCGCGGAGCGGATGCGGGCCGGCGTCTCGGGGAAGATCAGGTACAGCCAGTACGCGCCGGCGATGCCCAGCACCGCCACCAGCGTGGCCGCGATCGGCAGCCAGCCGGGATGGCGCGCGGCCGCCTCGGGCAGCCGGAACACCGGAGCCAGGAGCTCCGGTACCTTCACGAAGCCGACCGTGGCCGACCCGATGGCGAGGAGCACCAGCGGAGCCAGCATCACCCAGGGACTCTCGTGCAGGTGGTGCTCGGCCTCGTGGCCGCCGCGGAACCGGCCGAAGAAGGTCAGGAACAGCAGCCGCGCCATGTAGAAGGCGGTGAGCGCCGCGGTCGCCATCCCCAGCGCGAAGAGCACGGCGTGCCGCTCCTCCAGCGCGCTGCCCAGGATGGCGTCCTTGCTGAAGAAGCCGGCCAGGGGCGGGATGCCCGCGATGGCGAGGGTCCCCACCACGAAGGTCCCGAACGTCCACGGGATCCTCCGCCACAGCCCGCCCATCCTCCGCATGTCCTGCTCCCCGCCCATGGCGTGGATCACGGACCCGGAGCCCAGGAAGAGCAGCGCCTTGAAGAAGGCGTGGGTGAACAGGTGGAAGATCGCCACCCCGAAGGCCCCGACGCCGCAGGCCAGGAACATGTAGCCGAGCTGGCTGATCGTCGAGTAGGCGAGCACCCTCTTGATGTCGGTCTGGACGAGGGCGATGGTGGCCGCCATGAGGGCCGTGGCGGTGCCGATCACGGCCACCACCGCCATGGCCGTCTCCGACCGGGCGTAGAGCGGAGCAAGCCGCGCGACCATGTACACGCCCGCGGTGACCATCGTGGCGGCGTGGATGAGGGCGGAGACGGGCGTCGGGCCCTCCATGGCGTCGGGCAGCCAGACGTGGAGGGGGATCTGCGCGCTCTTGCCGCAGGCGCCCACGAAGAGCAGCAGCGCGACGGCGGTGATCGGGCCCAGCTCCCCCCAGTGCTCGGCGGGCCGGGCGGCCGCCGCGTCGGTGAGCGGGAAGAGGTCCAGCGTGCCGAAGGCGTGGAAGGCGACGATCATGCCCACGATGAGGCCGGCGTCGCCGATTCGGTTGACGATGAAGGCCTTCTTGCCGGCGTCGGCGGCGCTCTTCTTGCGATACCAGAACCCGATGAGGAGGTACGAGCAGAGGCCCACCCCCTCCCAGCCGATGAACATCAGGAGAAGGCTGCTGCCCATGACGAGCAGGAGCATGAAGAAGGTGAAGAGGTTCAGATAGGAGAAGTAGCGGACGCGGTCCTCGTCGTGCGCCATGTAGCCGAGCGAGTAGACGTGGATGAGCGAGCCGACCCCGGTCACCACCAGGGTCATCACCGACGTCAGGGGGTCGAGGAGGAGCGCGATCGGCACGCGCAGCCCGGCCACGTCGATCCAGTCGAACCCGATCCACGGCTGGTAGGGCATGTAGGGGCTGGCCCGCGGCGGCAGGTGGTATTGCGCCCGCACCGCCTCCAGGCCCTGGGCCGCGTCGCCCAGGTGCAGGGCCGTCCACGCCGAGGCGGCGAACGAGAGGACGACCGTGGCGCAGGCGAGGATCCCCGCCCCGCGCTCCTCGCGGTCCCGGCGCAGCGCCGGCTCGAAGAGCGAGAGGACGAGGAACCCGCCCAGGGGCAGGAAGAGGGCGAAGAACGGGAGTATGTCGACGCTGAGGAGCCGCGGCAACGCTACCACTTCATGAGGTTGAACGAGTCCACGTCCAGGGTGTCCTTGTTGCGCTGGGCGGCGATGATGATGGCCAGGCCTACCGCCGCCTCCGCCGCCGCCACCGTGAGGACGAAGAAGACCAGCACCTGGCCGTCCAGGGTGCCCCGCGACCGGCTGAAGGCCACGAACGCGAGGTTCACGGCGTTGAGCATCAGCTCCACGCACATGAACACGGTGATCACGTTCCGGCGGAGGAAGACGCCCACCACGCCGATCACGAACAGCGCCAGGCTCAGGAGCAGGGCGGGCGTGACGAGCTGGGCCCCGTGGGTCATCAGCTCAATTCACCTCGTCTATCGCGACCTCGGCGGTCGAGGGACTCGGCAACGGCTCGCGTCCTCGCTCGGGCACTCCCTTGAGATTCCGCCTCGGCGGGAGTGAATCCCGCCTCGGCGTAAGGTGGCCCTCGCGGCGGGCGCTCATGATTCGCGCTTGGCCAGGGCCACCGCGCCGACGAGCGCGGCGAGGATGAGGACCGAGGTCGCCTCGAAGACGTAGAGGTAGGCCGGCGAGAAGAGCAGGCGGGCCACCTGGCGGGTGGAGGCGTGGAACCCGGCCGGCGCCGCCGCCCGGCCCGCCCCGACCAGCACCACCCCCACCTGCGCCGCCAGCACGGCCCCGAGGCCGGCCGCGATCGCCTTCAGGCTCCAGCCCCCGCCGGCCGCGGGCTCCTCGCGCTTGACGTTGAGCAGCATCAGCACGAAGAGGAACAGGACCATGATCGCGCCCGCATAGACGACCACCTGAAGGACCGCGATGAACGGCGAGCCGAGCAGGCCGAACACCGCGGACAGCGAGCACAGGGTCACGATGAGGGCGAAGGCGCTGTAGGTGGGGTGCCGCTGCCCAACCACGACGAGCGCCGAGCCGAGGGCGGCGGCCGCGAAGGCGTAGAAGACGGCCGCCTCGAGCGTCACCTGAAGGCGACCCAGGCCGCGGTGGCGAGGATGTTGAGGGTGGCCAGGGGCACCAGCACCTTCCAGCCGAAATGCATGAGCTGGTCGTAGCGGAACCGGGGCAGCGTCCCCCGCAGCCAGATGAAGAAGAAGAGGCCGGCCCCCATCTTGAGCAGGAACCACAGCAAGCCGACGTCGTGACCGAGGACGCGCTGCAGGGCGGGGACCGGGGCCAGCCAGCCGCCGAAGAACAGGTCGGCCCCCACCGCGGCCACCGTCATCATGTTCACGTACTCGGCCATCTGGAGGAGCGCGAAGCGCATCGAGGAGTACTCGGTGTGGAAGCCGGCCACCAGCTCGGTCTCGGCCTCGGGCAGGTCGAACGGAGTGCGGTTCACCTCCGCGGTGGCCGCGACGAGGTAGACGAGGAAGCCCAGGCCTTGCCGGAGGAAGTTCCAGTGCAGCAGGCCGAACGGTCCGGCCTGGCTCACCACGATGTCCGAGATGCGGAAGGAGCCGGCCAGCATGATGGCGCCCACCCATGACATGCCGAGCGACAGCTCGTAGGAGAACATCTGGGCCGAGGAGCGCAGGCCGCCGAGCAGCGTGTACTTGTTGTTGGCCGCCCACCCGGCCATCACGATTCCGTACACGCTCAGCGACGAGATGGCGAAGATGAAGAGCACCCCCACGTCGAGGTCGGCGATCTGGAGGGGGATGTCCCGGCCGAACAGGTGCACCGCGCCGCCGTAGGGCACCACCGCGATGGCGAGGAAGGCGGTGACGATGGCCAGCGCGGGGGCGGCGACGAAGACCCACTTGTTCGCCCCGGCCGGCGTGACCTCTTCCTTGAAGAAGAGCTTGATGCCGTCCGCCACCGGCTGGAGGATGCCGAACGGCCCCACGCGGTTCGGCCCCAGCCGGAACTGCATGAAAGCGAGCAGCCGCCGCTCCACGTAGGTCATGAGCGAGAAGAGACCCAGGAACACGTTGAAGAACACGAACACCTTGACGGCGGCGATGAGCAGCTCCTGCTGGACCGGCGTCATGGTCTCTGCGTTGAGAGGCTCATCGGCCGACGGTTTGTGCGGCCAGGGCCTTGGCCTCCTGGAAGGTCTTGGCGGCCCGGCGCCAGCAGCCCTTCTCGCGCACGTGGTACTCGTACTCGTCCCGGAACTTCTTCAGGGTGGACTGGGGGGGGGCGATGGCCGCGTCCCCGAACGGGCACAGGGTCTTGCCGCCGATCGAGTCGCAGACGTTCCAGAGGATGTCCAGGTCGCGCTCCGTGCCCTGCCCTTCCTCGATGCGGTCCAGCAGCCGGAGCATCCAGCCCGTCCCCTCCCGGCACGGCGAGCACTTGCCGCAGGACTCGTGCTTGTAGAAGTAGGTCAGCTTGCGGGCCATCCAGACCATGCAGGTCGTGTCGTCCATGACGATCGTGCCTGCCGAGCCGAGCATCGAGCCGGCCTTGGCGATGGCGTCGAAGTCCATGGCCACGTCGATCTCGCTCGCGGTGAGGACGGGGGTCGACGAGCCGCCCGGCACCACGGCCCGCAACGAGCGGCCCCCGCGCATCCCGCCCCCGTAGCCGGGATCGTAGATGAGCTGCCGGAGGGTGATCTTGCCCATCGGCGCCTCGTAGGTGCCGGGCCGCTTCACGTGGCCGCTCACACAGTAGAGCTTGGGCCCGCCGTTCTTCTCGGTGCCCTGGGAGGCGAACCACTCCGCCCCCCGCTCCAGGATGAGGGGCACGCAGACGAGGGTCTCGACGTTGTTGACGATGGTGGGACAGCCGTAGACGCCGTGGGTGGCCGGGAAGGGCGGCTTGAGGCGCGGCTGGCCCCGCTTGCCCTCCAGGCTCTCGATGAGCGCCGTCTCCTCGCCGCACTCGTAGGCGCCCGCCCCGCCGTGCACGTAGACGTCGACGTCCACGCCGGTGCCGAGGATGTCCTGGCCGGCGTAGCCGGCGGCGTAGGCCTCGGCGACCGCCTTCTCCAGGATGGCGATGCCCTCGTGGAACTCGCCGCGGATGTAGATGTAGCAGACCTTGGAGCGGATCGCGTGGGCGGAGACGACGGAGGCCTCCACGAGCTGGTGGGGGTCGTTCTCGATGATGAGCCGGTCCTTGAACGTGCCCGGCTCGCTCTCGTCGGCGTTGACGAGCAGGTAGCGCGGCTTGGGGTTGTCCTTGGGCAGGAATCCCCATTTCATCCCGGTGGGAAAGCCGGCTCCTCCCCGCCCCCGCAGGTTGGACCTCTTGACGGTCTCGACGATGCCCTCCGGCTTCATCGAGAGGAAGTCCTTCAGCTTCGCGTAGCCGCCGCCCGACCTGTACACGTCGATCGAGGCCGAGTTCTCCTTCCACACGTTGCGCAGGATCACCGCCTCGCCCGGGCTCTTCGGCCACGTGAAGGGCCGGCGGGTCAGCTGGCCAGAGAGGATCGAGTCCAGGTCCGCGGGCGTCACGTTCTCCACCCACTGCCCGTCCACCTGCACCGCGGGCCCGCCGCCGCAGGCGGCCAGGCACTCCACGCGGTGGACCGTGAAGCGTCCGTCGGCCGAGGTCTCGCCCTCCTCCACCCCCAGCCGCCGGCACGCCTCGGCGACCAGCTCGTCGGCCCCGTAGAGCGCGCAGGAGAGGTTGGTGCAGAACTCGAGCTGGTGCTTCCCTTCCGGCTTGAACCGGAACATCGTGTAGTAGGTCGCGGCGTCGTGGACCTGGGCCGGCGTCAGCTCCAGCAGCGAGGCCGCGTACTCCAGGGCCTCGGTCGACAGCCACCCCTCCTGGTCCTGCAGCAGATGCAGCAGGGGCAGGATCGCCGAGCGCTTCACCGGATAGCGCCGGACGACCTCGTCGAACCTCTTCTTCCGCTCGGGGTCGAGCTGCATGCTCACCAGTCCAGGGCCCCCACCTTCCAGGCGTAGACGAAGCCGCCGCCGAGCAGCGCCACGAACACCAGCATCTCCACGAAGCCGAACACGCCCAGGTCGCGGAAGACGAGGGCCCACGGATAGAAGAAGGCGGCGTCGACGTCGAG
>Ga0066710_100000720_pt1 | contig 21594 bp, 19 predicted proteins | sample GraSoiAngelo_159_FD_79666 | JGI IMG/M metagenome (GOLD analysis project Ga0066710, IMG submission 79666) | Grasslands soil microbial communities from the Angelo Coastal Reserve, California, USA - 14_1009_16_40cm | ecosystem: Environmental > Terrestrial > Soil > Grasslands | place: USA...
CGCCTGCGGGTCGCTGCGCGAAACTTGCGGGGCCGACTTCGTCGGCCTCCTTGCTATTCCTGCCATCCCTCGGTGGCGCCGCGGATCATCGCGAACGGCCCGACCGGCCAGTTGAACGTGTCGACCATCAGCTGGTTGACGTCCTCGCGCGAGGCGATCCCCTGGTCCACGACGCGCTGCGCCTCCTGGATCATCGCGAAGTAGATCCGGTTGGCGACGAAGCCCCACGCGGTGGGGAAGTCCTTCACGACGATCGGGTTCTTGCCGCAGCGCGCCGCGAGCTCGCGCACGCGGGCGATCGTGGCCTCCGAGGTCTTCGGCGCGGCGACGATCTCGGCCAGGCGCATGATCGGCGGCGGCGACGCCCAGTGCCAGCCGATCACGCGGTCGGGGCGGTTCGTGACCGCGGCGAGCGCGGTGATCGGGAAGCCCGACGTGTTGCTCGCGAGGATCGTCGCGGGCGCCGCGCGGGCGTCGAGGTCGCGGAACACCTGGAGCTTCAGGTCGAGGCGCTCGGGCACGCACTCGAGCACCAGGTCGCACGCGACCGCCTCGTCGAGCGACGGCGTGAACGTGAGCTGCGCGAGCGCGGCGTCCGCGTCGGCGCGACTCTGCTTGCCGCGCGCCACCGCGCGCTCGAGCCCGTAGCGGCCCGACACCACGTTCTGTCGGCCGCGCTCGAGCGCCTGCGCATCGATGTCGGTGCACACCGTGCGGATCCCCGCGCTGGCAAGCGTCTGCGCGATCCCGCTGCCCATGACGCCCGCTCCGATCACGCCCACGCTCACGTCGTCTGCCACGGTGTCCTCCTCGTCACGAGAGTTCGCGCCCGCGCCAGGCGAGCAGCCGCTCGCGCAGGGAGGCGGGATTGTTGCAAGCGGGATCGGCCGCGACCGCCTTGCCGAGATGGCGCAGCGCGCGGCCCACCTCGGGACCGGGGCCGCAGCCGAGGATCTCCATCACCTCGCGGCCGCCGAGCGCGAGCGGCGTCTCCGCCGCATCCTCGATCGGCGCGAGCGCGCGGTCGATCGCGCGGCGCAGCGCCGCGAGCCGCTCGCGCGCCGGCGCGCCCTCGCCGCGCACCGCGATCTCCGCCTCGCGCAGCGCGGCCAGCCCCGGCAGGAGCGCCGCGGAGCGCCGGACCAGGCGGCGGAACGCCGCGTCGTGGGTCGGATCGGCGATCGCGTCGATCGGGTGGAGGTGGAGCAGGCGCTCGACCGCGATCACGCGCGGCCGCGGCTCGCGCAGCCGGCGCAGGACCCGCACGACGCGCGTGCCGCGCAGCCAGGCCGCGAGCCGCAGCTCGAGATCGGGCGGCAGCGCGCCGACGATCGCGGCGGCATCGCCGGCCACGTCCTCCGCGATCACGGCCTCGAGGCCGCACTTGCGCAGCAGCGCGAGGCCGCGATCGGCGAACCGACCCAGCAGCAGCGCGTGCAGCTCGCCGCGCACGCGCGCCTCGTGCACCGCGGTGATCTGCTCGCGGTGCTCGCGCAGCGCCGCCAAGAGTGACGCCGCGGGCGTGAGGCCGATCGCGGCCACGAGCCGCACCGCGCGCAGCATGCGCAGCGGATCCTCGGCGAAGCGCTCGGCGGCGCGGCCGACGCAGCGCAGCCGCGACGCCGCCGCGTCGGCGCGGCCGCCGAACGGGTCGAGCAGCTGCCCCTCGCCGTTCAACGCGAGCGCGTGGATCGTGAAGTCGCGATGGGCGAGCTCGCCGCAGATGCCCGACCCGTGCGCATGCGGCACGAGATCGATCGCGCCGGCCGCGCTCGGCAACAGCAGGCGCCGGCGCTGTCCGTCGAGCGGAATCGCGAGCGGAAACAGCGCGAGCAGCGCGCGACCGTCGGCCGCGGTGGCGATCTCGAAGTCGCGCGCGGGCTCGCCGTCGAGCAGTGCCCCCACCGCGGGGCCGACCAGGTGCGCTTCGTGTCCGCGCGCGGAGATCCGCGCGATCGCATCCGCGACCGCGGGCGGGAGGCGAAGCGGTCCGGGGTCGCTCATGCGCGCCAGTGTACAAGTCGAGCAAGGAGGCCGACGAGGTCGGCCCCGCAAGTTTCGCGCAGCGAGCCGCAGGCGAGCGAAGACCATCGGGTAGGCAGCGAGGCGAAGCCGAGCGAAGGCCGGAGCCCGAGCGCGAGCGATCAGCGAGCGCGAAGGACCGGCTGGGGTACCGTATGCGCGCATGCGCGAGCCGACGCGAGCGGAGCCGTTCGTGCCTCGATCGGGGCGCGGCCCCGGCGTGCTCGTGCTCGCCGCGGGCGAACAGAGCGGCGAGCTCGCGCGCGACGCAGGTGTGCGGCTCGCTCACCACGGCTTCGTCGCGTGGGCCCCGGAGCTGCCGGCGCCGTCGGGCGACGCACCCAGCCCGGCCGAGCGCGGCGCAGTCGACGCCGGTATCGAGCAGCTGTTCTGCGAGCCGGCCGTCGACGGCGCGCGCGTGGGCGTGCTCGGCTTCGGGCGCGGCGGGCTGCTCGGCGTCGACGCTGCGGCGCGCGGCGCGCGCGTAGCGGTGGTGGCCGCGGTCGATGCGGAATGCGATCCCCGGGCGCTCGACGGGTCGCTCGCGCAGCTCGACGCGTTCGTGCTCGCGGTGTTCGCGGAGAAGGGTGCCAGCGCGGCGCGCGGCGACGCCGCCGAGCTCGAGCGGCGACTGCGCGGCGAGCAGGTCGCGTGCGACCTGCGAACCCAGCCCGGCGTGGGTGACGGTTACGCCGATCCGGGCCAGCCCGACCGCTACGACGCCACCGCCGCGCGCGCGAGCTGGGACGCCGCGCTCGCGCGGCTGCGCGCGGAGCTCTGAGATGACGAGCGCTGTCGAGAAGGTGGCCCCCGCGCGGCGCGAGGAGGCGGGATTCCTGTCGCGGCTCGTGCCCGCACCCGTGCGCGCGCTGCTCGACGAGATCGACGCGCGCACCGCGCGGATCCCGACGCGGCTCAACGAATACGGCTACGACCCGTTCGGCTTCGACCCGGTCTCGACGCGTTATTCGAACTTGTTGATGACCTGGGTCTACCGGAACTATCTGCGCGTCGACGCGCGCGGCGTGGAGCGGGTGCCGCCGGGGCGCGTGCTGCTGATCGCCAACCATGCGGGCAATACCTTCGCGTGGGACGGCGCGATGCTCGCGACCGCGATGTTCCTCGAGGCCGAGCCGCCCCGGCTCGTGCGCGGCATGGGCGAGTACTTCCTGACGACGCTGCCGTTCTTCAACGTGTTGCTGCACCGCGCCGGCAGCGTGGTCGGACGGCCCGAGAACTGCGTGCGGCTGCTCCAGCAGGGCGAGGCGATCATGGCGTTCCCGGAAGGCGAGCGCGGGTTCGTGAAGACCTATCGCCAGCGCTACCAGCTGCAGCGCTTCGGGCTCGGCTTCATGCGCCTCGCGCTCGAGACCGCGACGCCGATCGTGCCGATCGGGATCGTGGGCGGCGAGGAGCAGTCGCCGGGCCTCGCGAACGTGCGGTCGCTCGGGCGGCTGATCGGCTCGCCGGCGTTCCCGATCACCGCGACGTTCCCGTTCCTCGGCCTCGCGGGCTTCCTGCCGCTGCCGGTCAAGTTCCACCTCCACTTCGGCAACCCGATCCAGTTCGAGGGCGACCCGAACGAGGAGGACGCCGCGATCCAGGAGCGCGTCGACGTGGTGAAGGACGAGATCCGGCGCCTGATCGCGGACGGGCTCGCCGCGCGCAAGAGCTGGTTCACGTAAGGCGGGAGAGCGAAGCGATCCCGCCATTCGGCGGTGTTCTTCAAAACGTCGCGCGGCGCATCACCGAGCGCGGCAGCGCGCGGACCGCGAGCATCACCGCGTGCCAGACGCCCGGCGCGTAGACCACCGGCCGGCCGCGGTCGAGCGCGCGCACCACGCGGCGCGCCACGTCTTCGGGCGTGCCCGCGAACGGCGGCGGCGCGAGCCCCTCGGTCATCGCGGTGTGCACGAAGCCCGGCAGCACCGTCACGACGCGCAGCCCCTGGGCGTGGTAGCGGTGGTCGAGCCCTTCGAGGTAACGGGTGAGGCCAGCCTTCGCGGCGCCGTAGAGCACGGCTGGCGAGCGCCCGCGCTCGCCGGCCACCGACGAGAACACGCACAGTACCCCGCCGCCGCGCGCGAGCAGCCGCGTGCGCACCGCTTCGCACCACTCGATGCTGTGCGCGAAGTCGGCCGCGAGCAGGTCGCGGCGGAAGTCGGCATCGACCTCGAGGACGTCCTGCGGCGCGAACAGGCCGGCCGAGAGGATCGCGGCGTTGAAGCCGTCGAGTGCGCGGTCGGCGGCGTCGAGCGCGGCGCCGAACCCGCTCGGCTCGAGCAGGTCGCAGAGCGCGCTGGCGACGGGCGCGTGCGCGCCGCGTATCTCGAGGTCGCGCGCGCTGCGCGCGAGCGCCTCGCGGTTGCGCCCGAGCAGGAACAGCCGCTCGCCGCGCGCGGCGAGCACGCGCGCGACCGCGCGGCCCATTCCGCGCGTGGCGCCGAGCAGTACGGCCTTCACGGCGCCGGGTCCAGCAGGCGCTCCGCGAGCGCGCTCGAGAGCCGCCGCTCCGGGTCCCACTTGCGCCGAACTTCGTTCCAGCGCGCGAGCCGCGGCTCCATCGCCGCGAAGTGGTCGCGGCGCGTGAGCGCGTCCTTGGTCAGGTAGATCCGCCCGCCGGCTCCGAGCACGAGCTCGTTCAGCGCGTCGACCACCGCCTGCGTGTGGCCAGCGCGGTACGGGAAATCGAGCGCGAGCGACATCCCGGGCATGGGGAAGGAGATCATGCCCCGGCCCTGCTCGCCGCAGTCCTTGATCACCGAGACCGGCGACGCCCCGCCCATCCGGGAGACGACCTCGAGCAGCCGGCGCAGGATCCCTCCACCGTCTTGCGTCGGCACCACGCACTGGTACTGGACCATGCCGCGCCGCCCGTAGAGGCGGTTCCAGTGCCGCACCCCGTCGAGCGGATAGAAGAACGCCTGGGGATGGACGATGCGCTCGCCCGTGCGAGCGGCGTGCGCGTGGTACCACAGGAAGTTGAACAGCTGGATGCTCCAGGGCGCGACGAACCAGCCCGGCAGATCGAACGGCACCGCAATCCGCTCGCGCAGGCGCGGCGGCGCCGCAGGCGCTTCGCGCAGCTCCGCATAGCGCCCGCTCGTGACGATGCCGCGGCCGAGCGACGCGCCGCGCGCAGTGGTGTCGACCCACGCGGCCGCGAACGGCGATCGCGCGCTCGCGGCGCGCAGCGCTCCGATCAGCTCGTCGAAGTCGCTCACGCGCTCGTTGCGGCCCCAGATCCAGTAGCTCGCGATCCGCTCGAGCTGGACCTCCACCTCGAGCAGGTGACCCGTGAGTCCCATTCCGCCGAGCGTCGCGCGAAACAACTCGGGCTCGGTGGCGTCGTCGATCTCGAGCACGCGGCCGTCCCCGACGCGCATGCGCAGCGCGCGGACATGCTCGCCGAAGCAGCCCGCGACGTGGTGGTTCTTGCCGTGCACATCCGACGCGACCATCCCGCCGAGCGTCACGTATTGCGTCCCGGGCGAGACCGGTGTGGCCCAGCCGCGCGCCGGGAAGATCTCGTTCAGCGCGCGCAGCGAGAGGCCCGCTTCGGCGCGCAGCACGCCGGTGTCGGGGTCGAACGAGAGGATGCGATCGGCGCGCCGCGTGCACAGCGCCGGTCCGCGCGCGGGCAGGGAGGCGTCGCCGTACGAGCGGCCGAGTCCGCGCGAAAGCGAGGCGTCTGCGCTCGCCGCTTCGAGGTCCTCGGCCTCGCGCTCTTCGGCGCGCACGACCGGGACGCGGCCCCAGCCGTAAATTTCCTTCGTCGGGACGCTCATCGGATCCGCACGTGCAGGGGTGAGGCGAGCGGCGAGCGTACCGCACGGCTTCGCGGATCCGCCCACCTACGCCACGTGGAACCTCTTCATCTTCTTGTACAGCCCCTCGCGGGTCAGACCTAGCCGGCGCGCCGTCTCGCTGCGGTGGCCGGCGTTGCGGTCGAGTGCGGCGCGGATCAGCGACGCCTCGACGCGCGCGAGCGTGTCGCGCAGGTGCTCCTCGCCGGCGGCTGCCAGACCCTCGAGCTCGGGCGGGGGCGCTTCCGCCGCGAGCGGATCGAAGTGCTGCTCGCCGAGCTCGGCCCCACGACCCGCGAGCACGAGTGCGCGCAGGATCGCGTTCTCGAGCTCGCGCACGTTCCCCGACCAGCGATGCGCGAGCAGCCGCCGACGCGCGCCGGGAGAGAGCGTGCAACCGGGCACGGCCTCGCCGTGGCCGTGGAGCGCGATGAAGTGCTCGGCGAGCGCGATCACGTCCTCGGGCCGATCGCGCAGCGGCGGGATCCGGATCGGGAACACGTGGAGCCGGAAGAACAGGTCCTCGCGGAAGCGCCCGCGCGCGACTTCGCGCGGGAGGTCGCGGTGGGTCGCGGCGATCACGCGCACGTCGATCTCGCGCGCCCGCGTGCCGCCGAGTGGGCGCACCGAGCGGTCCTGCAGCACGCGCAGGAGCTTCGCCTGGAAGGCACCCGACGTCTCGCCGACCTCGTCGAGGAACAGCGTGCCGCGGTGCGCCTCTTCGAACGCGCCGCGCCGGTCGCGCTCCGCGCCCGTGAAGGCGCCGCGCGCGTGGCCGAACAGCTCGCTCTCGAGCAGAGTGTCCGGCAGCGCGGCGCAGTTGATCGCGATGAAGGGCTGCTCGGCGCGCGCGCTCGCCGCGTGGATCGCGCGCGCCACGACCTCCTTGCCGGTGCCCGTCTCTCCGAGCAGGAGCACCGTGACGCGCGAGCCCGCGGCGCGCTCGGCGAGCGCGCTGACGGCCTGCATGCCCGCGGATTCGGCGATGAACGCAGGCCGCGTCGGCGGGCCGCTCGCGGTGGCGCCGCTGCACAGTGCGAGGAAGTGGTCGGCGAGGTTCGGATACTCGCCGTTCGACGGCAGCACGCCCGCGGCGCCGCGCGCAAGCCACTGCGGATCGGGATCCGGGTCCGAGCCCCACACCAGAACCGGTGGTTCGCCCGGCTTGCGGCGCGCGAGCCAGCGGTCGGCCCCGGCCGCGCGCGCGTCGAGCACGACCAGGTCGCAATCGGGTGCGCGCTCGGGACAGCGCGCCTCCCACGCGATGTCGAGGCGCGGGTCGTCGGTGAGCTCGGCGCGGAAGCCGCGCGCGGGTCCGATCCAGAGCAGGGTCTTGATGGGCATCGGTCCTCCCCCGTTTTGCCGGGCCTGCAGGTCGCGGGGAGGACCGGAGCAAGGTCCGTGCCGCTCGGGGCGCGCGCTGCGGTGCGGAGAGGAGCGTCGCGGTGGCCGGTGGCCGGCCGCGGCCGGCCACCGGCCACGGGCCAGGCGGAAGTCGAAACGAGAAGGGCCCGGGTCGCCTTCGGCGACCCGGGCCCCGTTGGATTACCGCCTCGCTGTGTTAGTACCGGCGGTAGCGGACATTCCGCTCGTAGTAGTGCTCACCGTGGTCATCGTCGTCCCAGCCGGCCCGACCGCGCCGGCCGTAGTCACCGCCGTGGTGGCAGCCGCGGTGGTGCCGGTGGCCGTAGTACGCCCGCTCGTAGTCCGGCTGGTAGTACACCGGGCGCTCGTAGTACACCGGGCGCTGGTAGTAGACGGGTGCCGGCTCCTCGTACACGACCTCGTGCTGCACGACGACCGGGACCGGGAACGGGAACGGAGCCGAGAAGAAAAACCCGAAGTGCGGATCCGCCTTCGCGGGAGCCGTCGTGATCAGCAGCGTTCCGATCGCCACGGCGAGAGCGGACAACGCGCCCGCAAAGGTGCGCGAGTTCGGGGTCGCAATCCGGCGATACATATCCTGGTTCTCCTTTGAATCGAGGCCGGTGGAAACCGGATCCCTCACATGGGCCTCCGACGCGACCCCCCCCGGTCGTATTCGCGGCGGGACTCAAGGCAGCGCACGCGAACCGCTTTGTCCTTCGTGACCGCCCGTCCGTGACACGCGTGTTGTGACGTGGATCACAAACCGGTAACTCGCCTGCAATCCGGCCGGATGCGCTCAATCCCGCGCCTGCGCGACCCGAAAAGGGAGATTCGGGAGGTCCCCGATGACCCTCACCCGGGCGCTCGGACTCGCCGCTGCGGTTCTCGCACTCGCCGCTCCCGGGCGCGCCGAGATCTACCGCTGGACCGATGCGCAGGGGCGGATCCACTTCACCGAACGAATCGACCAGGTGCCGCCCGAGCATCGCAATGCCGCGCGCGAGAGCGCGACGGCGAGCCGCGGCGCCGAGCGCGTTCAGATCTATTCGTCATCTCCTTCCGGCGCGCCCGCGTCGCCGGCGCCCGATCGCGCGGCGCGCCGCGCGATCGAGATCCCGTTCACGCGGATCGGCTCGCTGATGCGCGTCGACGCGACCGTGAACGACCTCGTGAGCGTCCCGTTCCTGATCGACACGGGCGCGAGCGGCGTCTCGATCCCGAGCGCCTATGTGGCGAGGCTCGGTGTGCGGATTCGTCCCGACACCCCGAGCGTGCAGGTGACCACCGCGAACGGCGTCGTGGCGCGCCCGCTGATCTCGCTGCAATCGGTGGAGATCGAGGGCGCGCGCGTCGAGAACCTCGCCGCGACCGTCGATTTCGGGCTCGAGTTCGGCCTGCTGGGCGGGTCGTTCTTCAACAACTACGTCTATCGCGTCGACGCGGCGCGCAGCGTGATCACGCTCGAGCCGAACGCGGAGATCCGCGGCGGGATGAGCGAAGCGCAGTGGCGCGATCACTTCCGCAGCTGGATCAATCCGCTGCAGAGGCTCGAGGCGTACCTGCGCGACCATCCCTACCTCGACGATCACGAGCGCGCATCGCTCGCAGTCCGGAAGCAACAGCTCGAGGCGGGCCTGTCCGATCTGGAGCGCAACGCGGACGAGGCCGGCGTGCCGCAGGTCTGGCGCGAAGGAGTGGGAAGATGAGAATCGCAGGGTCGGGACTCACGGCGGTGCTGGCCGTGGCGGTACTCGCGGGTGCGGCGCACGCGGAGCTGTTCCGCTGCAAGGGCCCCGACGGCAAGACGATCTTCACCGACCAGAAGAAGGTCTGTCCGGGCGCGGACCCGTCCGAGCCGGCCGGCGTCGTGCACCGGGCCGACACCGCGGCGCCGCCGGACGCGGCCAGCGTCCCGGCCGCGCGCGAGAGCGATGCGCACGCCAAGATGGAGGCGGCGGCCGAAGCGCAGTGGAAGCACAAGAAGCTCGATGCCGAGCGGCACCTGGCGGAGATCCGCGCGCGGCGCGATGCGATGGCGAAGTTCGTGAGCCATTGCAACCGCCCCGGTCGCTACGTCACGACCCGCGACGACGCGGGCATCCAGCAGGTGGTGAACTGCTCCGATCTCAAGCAGCAGTTCGACGAGCTCGAGACGCAGGTGGCGGCCGCGCGCGACTACCTCGCCACCGGACTGGCCGAGGAGTGTCGCCGCGCGGGCTGCCTGCCGGGCTGGCTGCGCTGAGCAGGGAAGTCGAGCGAAGGGCGGAGCCCGAGCGCGAGCGCAAGTTTCGCGCAGCGAGCCGAAGGCGAGCGAAGACCATGAGGTGGGCGAGCGCGAAGGCCCGACTAGGATGGCACACGGCGCGCGGGTAGACTGCGCGGCGTGTCGGATCGAGACGACGCCCCGCGCGACTCCTGGCTCCGCTTCACGCTGATCTTCGCCGCGCTCGCGGTGCTCTCGGAGCTCGTCTACTACGGCGTCGCGCTCGAGAGCGCATTGTTCCGCGACTACCTGGCCGCCCTCGCGCGGATCAGCGCCTGGATCCTCGCGCTGTTCATCGAGGGCGTACACGCGGACGGCACCGCGATCACGGGCCGCCTGTTCTCGGTCGAGATCGCGCGCGGCTGCGACGCCTACCGCATGTGCGCGCTGCTCACCTCCGCGATCCTCGCATTCCCCGCGCCCCTTCCGCGCAAGGCCTGGGGGATCGCGCTGGGGCTGGTCTGGCTGAATCTGCTCAACTTCGTGCGGATCATCGGCTTGTTCCTGATCGGAGGCTACGCCCAGCCGCATTTCCAGCGCTCGCACGAGATCTACTTTCCGATCTTCCTGATCGCGATGACGGTAGGCGCGTGGATGTTCTGGGTGCGGCGCGCGACGCATGAGCGCTTCAGCGACGCGACCCCGGCCTAAGCCGGGCTTCTGGTTCGCTGCGCACGCGATCGCGCTGACGCTGTTGATCGGGTTCTGGCCGACCCCGCGCGCGGCCTATCCCGCGCTGTTCCACGCGCATGCCAACGCACTGCTGCGCTATCTCGAGTCGCCGTACGTGCGGCTCGCGCCGCCGTCGCCGGAATCGGGCCGCACGACCGACACGGAGATGACCGGCGCGCCGCGCGCGGACGCCGCGCCCGAGTGGCGCTCGTGGTTCAGCGTTGGGCGGATCGGCTACTGGCCGAGTGCGGCGCTCGTCGCGATGCTGCTGGCCACACCGCTCGCGCCGCTGCGGCGTGCGATCGCAGTCGCGCTCGGCCTCGCGCTCGTCGACGCCTTCACGCTGGCGCGCATCGCCTTGGAGATCGCATACGCGAGCTCTCAGCGGCCGGGCGCTCCCGCAGACGGTCCCGCGCGCCTGCTGCTGGAGGTCGGGTCGGAATCGCTCACCGCGACGATTCCGAGCGCCGCGTTCGTGCTCGTGTGCTGGGTGGTGATCGCGAGCCCGTGGCGCACGATCGACCTCGGCGCGCGCTGGCGCTAGAGCAACACCGACGAGCGGTCGTCCTCGGTTTCCGGGTCCGAATCCACGACGTGTCCGGGCCGCCGGTGTTCGCTGCGCTCGCGCGCCGGCGCGGGATCCGTCGCGAGCGTGATCACGGGCGCGACCGGGCGTTCGCGCTTGGCGAGCGCGGGCTCCCCCGCCGCCAGCTCCAGCACGCGCTCCTCGCGCCCGCGCCAGCTCTTGAACCAGCGCAGCAGGGTTCGGGCCCCGGGCGCCACCGAGAGCGCCGCCGCGCGGACGCGGCGCAGCTGCCGATCCTGGCAGCGCTCGGCGAGCCCCTCGAGCAGCATCGAGGCCTCGTCGCTCTGGTCGGCGCGGCCGAGATGCAGCGCGAGCTCGAGCACGGTCTCGAAGTGCCACGGGTCGATCGCGCGCGCGCGCCGCAGCAGGTGGATCGCCTGCGGCCGCAGCCATTGCGAGCGGAACTGGCGGCTGCCCTCGAGCAGCACCTCGATCGCGGCATCGGGCTCCGACTGCCGCACGAGCAGCCGCGCGAGCCCCTGCCACGCCTGGATCTCCTGCGGCAGCGCGTGCGCCGCTTCGCGGAACACGGCGATCGCGCGGTCCTCGCGGCCCTCGCGCAGCGCCGCGTGGGCGATCACGCGGTAGCTGTTCCACGCGTCGAAGTCCTGTCGCGTTCCGGCGAGCAGCGGCGCGAGCCGCTCGTGGATCTCGACATTGTTGGGCTCGACGGCGAGCACCTGCCGGTACAGCGCGATCGCGCGGCGCCACTGGCGGCGGGTGCGCGCGCGCGCGGCCTGTTCGAGGATTACTTCACGGTCGAATCGCGCGTCCGCGAAGCTCATTCCCGCGACTCCCAGCAGCCGTCTTTGCATCGACCGCCGGACCAGATTCTGAACGTGATCGACGTCACGGAGATCGCTTCGACCAGAAGCTGTCGAAGCTTCCGCAGTCGAGGCGCGTGAACGCCTCGCGCGGGATCGTCGTGCCAGGCGGCACGGGGACCGACTTGTCGCCCTCGAAGCGCCGATCGACGACGCCGTCGCCGTCGGTGTCCTCGTCCTGATAGCGCAGCCCATCGCCGTCGAAGATCTGCACGACGTCGGGCTCGTGATCGTGGTTGGTGTCCGCCTCGACGCGCACGATCCGCCCGTCGGAGAGGATCTGGCGCGTATCCGCGTACTGGCTGCCCGTGGTATCGATCAGCACTTCGGAGACGACGCCTGCCTTCACGATCGCGCGCGTGGAGAGCCGCTTCTTGTCGCTGCCGAGCAGGCACTGCGCAACGACGCTGCCGTCTTCGGCGAGGAACAGCTTCTTGTCCGGGCTCTTGCCGTTCTCGCCGCTCGCCACCTCCTGGATCCGGATGCTGCCGTCGGGATTCAAGTGGTTGAGCACGTCCGGGTAGCCCTTACCCTTCGTATCGAGACCCTGGCGCACGATCTTCTCGTTCTCGAAATAGCTCCAGACGTCGATCCGGCAGTCGTCGTTGGTGTCGCGGTACTCGGCGCGGACCTTCTCGTCGGGCCCGAACCACTGCCGGAGGTCGACGCAGCCCCGGCCCTTCGTGTCCTGCTCGAGCCGGACGGGCTTGCCCGCCTCGTACCACACGGAGAGATCGGGCTTGCCGTCTCCTGAGCGGTCCTCGTCCCTGCGCAGCACCACACCGGCGGCGTCGGTCGTGATCCACAGATCGGTGGTGCCGTTGCCGTCCGAGTCGGCCTCCTGCACGCGCGTGCCCTTCTCGCCGGCGACGCTCTTGCGGTCCATGCGGCCGTCGAAATCGGAGTCCTCTTCCTGGCGGTCGATTACGCCGTCGCGGTAGTAGGCGATCACGTCTGGCTTGCCGTCGCCGTTGCGGTCCTTCTCGGTGCGCACGAGCACGCCGTTCTCGTACAGGCTCACCGTGTCGAGCGAGCCGTCGCCGTTGGTGTCCTGCGAGACGCGCGCCGGCCGCTCCTGCGCGTCGAACACCGTCACCACGTCGTCCACGCCGTCGAAGTTGCGGTCCTCGCGCTGCTCGGATTTGACTCCGCCCTTGTACGTGATGACCACGTCGGGCTTGCCGTCGCCGTTCTGATCGACCTCCGAGCGCGTGCGCGTGTCGCCTGAGTACTCGGTGGTCAGCTCGAGCCTTCCGTCGCCGTCCTGATCCGACTGCTCGCGCACGAGCGCGCCGTTCTCGTAGAACTTCACGAGCTCCGGCTTGCCGTCGCCGTTCGCGTCGATCTCCTCGCGAAGCGGCTGCTGCTTCGCATCGAAATAGACCACGGTGTCGGGCTTGCCGTCGCCGTTCGTGTCGCGCTCCTGCCGCTCCTGCACGCCGCCCTTGAACGTGGTGGTGGTGTCGAACTTTCCCTTGCCCTTCGTGTCGCGCTGCTGGGAGACGGGCACGCCGCCCTCGAACAGCGTGACGACGTCGATCTTCCCGTCGCCGTTGCTGTCCCGCTCCTCGCGGACCTTCTCGCCACCCGCATAGTGAGTCACGAGATCGAATTTTCCGTCGCCGTCGGTGTCGGCCTCGTCGCTCACGACGTTGCCCTCGGCGTCGAGGCGGCCGCGCAGGTCCACCTTGCCGTCCCGGTTGGTGTCCTGCTCGAAGCGCTCGGGGTGCCCATCGGCGAAGAACACGGTGCGATCGGGCACGCCGTCGCCGTCGCGGTCCTCCTCGGTCTTCACCGGGCGGCCCTCGGCATCGCTCGTGCGCCAGAAGTCGGGCTTGCCGTCGCCGTTCATGTCGCGTTTCAGCGAGCGCTCGCGGCCCGTCTTCGGGTTCAGCTCGATCCACGAATCGACCTTCCCGTCGCCGTCCGTGTCCTGTTCCTGGCGCGCGAGCAGCTCGCCGGCCTCGTAGAAGTTCCAGAGGTCGGTGCGGCCGTCGCCGTTCTCGTCGAGCTCGACGCGCGCGAGCTTGCCGCCCTCGAAGAACTCGCGCCGGCCCGGTGTCTTCGCGCCCGCCGCCGTGACCGTGCGCCGGACGAGCTCGCCCTTCTCGCGCTCGGCGCGGATCTCGAACACGCCGTCGTGGTCGTCGTCGAGCTCCTCGAGCGCGACGCGCTCGTCGGCGTCGAACGTGTACCGCGCGTCGACCTTGCCGTCGCCGTCGCGGTCCTCCTCCTGAGTCGCCTTGCGGCCGTCCTTGAAGGTCACCCAGGTGTCCTTCTTGCCGTCCTTGTCGGTGTCCGCCTCGCGGCGCAGCAGGGTGTCGCCGTCGAACGTCGTGATCACCTCGGGCACGTCGTCGCCGGTCTGGTCCTCCTCCTCGCGCACGCGCTTGCCGTGCTCGTAGAAGCGGCGCAGCTCGACGTGTTTGTCCTGATTGGCGTCGATGTCCTCTTCGGCCTTGCGCCCGTCCGCGTCGAGAATGACGACGAGCTCCACGACGCCGTTGGCGTCCGCGTCGATCTCCTGGCGGTGCTCTTTCCCGTTCTCGAACAGCGCCACGCTGTCGAACTTGCCATCGTGGTTGGTGTCCGCCTCGCGGCGCACGATCGTCTCGCCGTCGGCCGCGAAGCGCGTGATCACGTCGGGCTTGCCGTCTCCGTCCGTGTCCTCCTCGACGCGCGTGCGCTTCTCGTTCTCGAAGAAGATCGCCACGTCGAACTTGCCGTCGTGATTGGTGTCCTGCTCTTCGGAGATCTTCTTGCCGTCGGGGCCGAAGCGCGCGCGCGTGTCGATCTTGTGATCGCGGTTCGCGTCGATCTCCACCATTTCGACCTTGCCCTTGGCGTAGGTGGTGAAGCGGTCGGGCTCGCGGTCGAAGTCGGTGTCCTCCTCGAGCTTCGCGGGCAGATCGCCCTCGTAGGTGAGCGTCGAGTCGGCCTTGCCGTCTCCATTCTTGTCATCGAGCTGGACGCTCGGCTTCCCCTTGCGGTACGCGAGCCAGCGGTCCTTCTTGCCGTCGCCGTTGGTGTCCTGGTCCTGGCGCGCGGGCGTCTTGCCGTCGGCCTCGAAGTAGATCCACACGTCGACCCGGCCGTCGAAGTCGGTGTCGCGCTCGGCGCGCTCCGCGACGCCGTCCTTGTAGAAGACGACCTCGTCGAAGCGGCAGTCCGCGTTGGTGTCCTTGTGGCTCTCCGCGATCTTCTCGTTCTCGTCGTAGATCAGCTCGACGGGAGAGCAGCGGCGCTGCGCCTCGGCACCGCTGGCACCGAATAGCGCGAGCGCGCAGGCCGCCGTGGCGACCCGCGCGCGGTGGGACGTGTTAGCCGCCAACGGGGTTGCTGAACGTCCCGACGATCGGCCTGCTGGCGAGGCAGCGCGCGTCCTCGGGCATCGGCGGGAACGGCGCGGCCGCGCGCAGCGCATCGACTGCGCTCGCGCCGAGCGCGTTGTCCTCGGCCTTCACGATCGAGACCTTCGAGGCCGAGCCGGCGACGTCGAGGTGGAAGCGCAGCGTGACTTTGCGCCCGGCGTCGACTCCGGGCGGCAGCACCCAGCGCTCGTAGGTGCGCTGCCGGATCTCGTCGAGGTAGGACTTCACGGCGGGCGAATCGAGGCACGACGTCTTGGACTCGATCGCCGTCCCGGTGCCGCCCGGCGTGTTGCCGGCGAGCAGCCCGTCCCCGATCGTCGTGTCGACCGAGACCACGAGCGCGCCATCGGGCGAGCCGATCACGTCGCGGTCAGAGAGCACGCCCTCGCGCACCGAGCTGCCGTTGCCGCTGCCGATCTGCATCGGCCCGGTGCCCATCGTGGTACCGGCCGCAGCGGCGTCGACCTTGCGCGGCCCGACCGACGGCCCGACCACGCCCTCGACGCGCGTCGGACCGCGCACCGCGGGGCCCGCGGCGCTCTGCACGTCGACGGGCGACACCTGCGCTCGCACCGCGGAGTCGAGCACCGAGACGCGCTCGACCACCGTCGTGCGCGCCTGGATCTCCGCGGGCGCCGCCGACACGCCGAGCGCATCCATCTGGATCGCCTTCGCGGTAACGACCGGCTTGGCCTCGGCGATGATCTTCGGGTTCACGATCTGCGGCGCAACGGCCTGGACGGCCGGCGCGAACGGGAGATTGCGGCGCATCGCGAGCGCCTTCGGGGCGGAGGCGGGCTCCTCGGGCGGCGGGATATGCGGCGGCAGCTCTTCGCGGAGCAGCTGCACGGGGATCACGTGCTCCTCGATCACGGGCGCGAGGCTCGCGAGCAGGACCAGCACGCCGAACAACGCGCCGTGGAGCAGCGCCGACCCGGTCAGGAAGGTGCGCGTGCGCGCGCCGTCGTCGGGCTCGTCGTAGCCCGGATAGGCGAAGGCGCCGGTGAGCGCGGGCCCGATCGCGATCTGCGCGAGCGGCTCGTGGCGTCGAGGGCGGCTGCGGCGTCCGTTGATCAGGGCCAGGGGGTTCATCGTCGGGTGGTCACTCGCGCTGTCGGACGCCGGATCATCCGCAACTGCCGCTCTCGCGGTGAGAATGCCCGGCAACGATTCATCGGTCGGTGGGAGCCGTGGGGTGACCTCTATGAGTGCCATCCTCGGGCGCGGAGGTCACGCGATGAATCGCCCGCGGCTCAGGTGGACAGCGCGGCGCGACGAAGAAGCGTGTCGAGCCGTGCCGAAATCCAATCTACGAGAGGGGCTACGGGGTGTCAAACCGGCTTCGAGACGATAGCCTCGCGCAAACACCCCGTTAACTCGCCGACAACCCTAACGAAATCTGTGGGCGCAAACTTGGGCGCAAAGTCGGCGCGGCTGCGCCGCGCGGTTGCGCCCGGGTCTCGCGCAGGAGAATTGCCGCTTTGCACTTCGCAAACATCCTCGGAATGTTCCAGCAGGGGTGGCTCACCACGTACCCGCTCCTGGCGGCCTCGGTGATTGCGCTGGGGGTTTTCTGTGAGCGCCTCTGGCGCTTCCGCGGCCTCCACGACGCCACACGCGCACTCACCAAGTCGACGATCGAGGCGCTCGTGCGCCGGGACCTCGACCGCGCCCAGAAGCTCTGCGAGCAGTCGAAACAGCCGATCGCGCACATCTTCCTCGAGGCGATGCGCTGGCGGAACGTGCCGCTCGAGGACCTCGAGCGCGTGCTCGCGACCTCGCGGCACGAGGCCGCCTACGAGCTCAAGCGCGGCCTCTGGGTGATCGGCACGATCGGCTCGCTCGCTCCGTACGTCGGCCTGTTCGGGACCGTGGTCGGCATCATCCGCGCGTTCGCCGACATGGCCGAGCACGGTGCGGGCGGCTTCGAGGTGGTGGCGGCGGGCATCTCCGAGGCGCTGATCGCGACGGCGATGGGCCTCGCGGTGGCGATCACGGCGCTCCTGTTCTTCAACTATCTCCAGACGCGCGTCGGCCTGATCGCGAGCGGCTACGCCCGGTCGTGCGAGCGCTTCGTGCAGGCGCTGCTGTTCCTCGAGTCCTCGGCGTCGCGCGAGAGCGGCGCGGCGACGGGCAAGGAGGTGGCGCATGCCTTCGTACCGGCCCGATGACGACGACGATCTCGACGACGGCGTGGTCGCCGAGATCAACATCACGCCGCTCACCGACGTCTTCCTGGTGCTGCTGGTGATCTTCATGGTCACCACCTCGGTGGTGGCCAACCAGGGCAAGAACATCGATCTGCCGGGCGCGGCGGTCAGCGATCACACGCCGCAGGGTGTGACGGTCGAGGTGACGCCGGACGGCCAGATCGCCGTCAACAACGCCGCGGTGCGCATCGAGGACCTCCAACGCGTGCTGTCCGCGGCGCTCGAGAGCTCGCGCGAGAAGGTGGTGATCCTGCGCGGCGACAAGGCGGTGCTGCTCGGCGAGGCCGTCAACATCCTCGATCTCGCGCAGCAGGCCGGTGCACAGGGCATCGCGCTCGCCACCAAGCCGCCTGCCGAGCGCAGCTAGTCGACCTCTGGCACGCCGCGCGCGGCGACTTCGTCCATCACCGGGCGAAGCCACGCGAGGTCGCCGTTTGCCTCGCGTGCCGCGGCGAGGTCGATGCCGTAGATGCGCGCGGCGTTGCGCCCGAGGATCTTCGCCTTCACGTCGGGCGTGAGCTCCGGGTAGCCGAAGCGCTCGCGCAGGTCGGCGGGGATCTGGAACGCGCGAAACGCGTCGATCGCGGGCTGCGGCGATCCGTACCAGATCGCATCGGTGCCCCACAGCACGTTGTCCTCGCCGACCGCGAGCAAGAGCTTGCCGAGAACGTGCGCGGCCTCTGCGGGGCGGCGGATCAGGCAGAACCAGGTCGAGCCGAGCTCGGCGTAGACATTCGCACCGGGCGCGATGCCCGCGCCGCGCAGCGATGCCAGGAGCCGGTTCGTGCCGATGTGCGCCGCTGCGTCGGAGTACGGGCCCTCCTCGCGCGTCTCGCTCGCGGGGATCTCGTAGCCCGAGTGGTAGATCAGGAACTCGAGGTCGGGGAACGCCGCGGCGGCGGGACCGACGTCGCGCGGCGAGCCCGTCGGCACGAGGCCGCTGATGCCCTTGTGCGCGCACACGCGCCGCACGCCCGACGCGCGCACCTGCTCGAGGAACGGCACACCGGTGGCCTCGTCGTCGAGGAACCAGCCGCGCTCGGCGGGATCGGACGAGCCCGAGCCGAGCGTGTAGACCTTCCAGCCGATCGGATCGAATCGCTCGCGCGCCGCGTGCATCGCGTCGAGCCCGCCCGGCAGCTCGGGCTGCACGACGCAGTGGTTGAAGAGCCGCCCGCTGCCGCCGAGCCGATCGAATAGCGCGCGCACGCCCGCGAGTTCGCGGTCGTGCAGCATGCGGTCGGGGCCGGTGCCCGGCGCCGACGTCAGCACCGCGGCGGCCGTCTCGCTCTCGCCGAACACGCAGCGCAGCCAGGCGGTCATGTCGTAGGCGGTGAGTTCGTCGAGCCCGCGCCACCAGTCGGGTGCGATGCTCGCATAGAGCGCGCGCAGCGTGCGGTTCCAGCGCGCGCACTCGGGCCGATCGGCGACGAAATGCGTCTGCACGTCGATCACCACCTGGTCGCCGCCCAGACACGCGTTCGCCGCGTCGGCGTCGAGCTCCGCGTCGGCAGGCACGCGGTACCAGTCGCGACCCGCGGCCGCGTTCAGCGCGCGCAGACCGGCTGCGGTGCCGCGCCGGCTCGACCAGTAGGCGCCGGGAGCGAGGGCGAGGCGCGCCGCGCTCGCGGCGCCGCGCTCGTGCACCGCTGCGCGCGCTCGCCGATCGCGCTCCGAGAGCGGCGGCGCGGTGTACTCATCGCTCGAGAGATTCCGCACGAACGAGGGCAGCTGGACGGGGGCCGTGGTACGCCGGTTCGCCATGGGCGCAGCTTAAATCAAAGCTGCGCGAGCATTCCGAAATAATCCGGCCAGGTCTTCGAGACGCAGCGCGGATCGCGGATCGCGACGCCCGGCTGGCGCAGCCCTGCGAGCGCGAACGCCATCGCCATCCGGTGATCTCCGTAGGTGTCGATCACGGCTGGGCGGAGCGGCCCGGGCTCGATCGTGAGCGAGTCGGAGCCGGCGCTCGCGCGCGCGCCGAGCTTGCGCAGCTCGGTCTCGAGCGCCGCGAGCCGGTCGGTCTCCTTGATCCTCAGGTTGGCGACGTTGCGGATCCGGGTCGGGCCCTCGGCGAACAGCGCCACGACCGCGAGCGCGAGCACCGCGTCGGGCAGCGCGTTCATGTCGACGTCGATGCCCGCGAGCTTGCCGGCGGGGCCCCGCAGCTCGGCCCAGTTCTCTGCGCGCGTGGCGCGGCAGCCCATCCGCTCGAGCAGGTCGAGGATCCCGACGTCGGGCTGGCGCGTGCGCGGATCGAGGCCCTCCACGCGCACGCGGCCGCCCGCGATCGCGGCGGCGCAGAAGGGATAGGCGGCCGACGATGCGTCCGCCTCGATCGCATAGCGGCGTCCGCGGTAGTGCGCGCCGGCGCGCACGCATACCGTGTCGCTGCCGTCCCACTCCACTTCCGCGCCGAAATCGCGCATCACGTCGGCGGTGAGTTCGACGTAGGGCCGCGACACCAGCTGGTCGTTCAAGAATCGCAGCGCGACGTCCTGCTGTGCGTAGGGCGCAGCAAGCAGTACTGCGGACACGTATTGGCTGGAGCGGCTCGCATCGATCGAAGCATTGCCGCCGCGCAGCCCCCCGCCCGCGATGCGCACGGGCGGGCAGCCCCGAGCGCCGAGGATCTCGCACCGCGCGCCGAGCTGCGCGAGCGCGCGCGTGAGATCGTCGATCGGCCGCTCGCGCATGCGCTCGGTGCCGTCGATCACGACCGGGCCGTCCGCAAGGCACGCCACGGCGGTGAGGAAGCGCGCGGTGGTGCCGGAGTTGCCCACGAACAGCGGGGCGCCCGGCGCGCGCAGCCGTCCGGCGAGGCCCGGCACGCGCCACGGGTCGCCGCCTACCTCCACGGCGCAGCCGAGCGCAGCAAGCGACGCCACCATCACCTCGGTGTCGTCGCTCGCGAGCGCGCCCGAGAGCTCGCTCTCGCCCTCCGCGAGCGCGGCTGCGACCAGCGCGCGGTTGGTGACGCTCTTCGATCCCGGCACGCGCACGCTGGCATCGAGCGGGCCGCGCGGCTCGATGCGCAGCGGGTCGGGCAGATCCTGCATGCGGCGGGCAAGCTACCCCACTACCCTCCGTCCTCGCCCAAAGCCGGAGCGCGCGGAGGAGATCAAGCGGTGCCCAAGGTCCTGGTGACGGATGGTCTCGCCCCGCAAGGCTTCGAGATCCTCGGGCGCGCGCCCGGGATCGAGGTGGTCGATGCGCCCGGCATGAAGCCGGCGCAGCTGCTCGAGGCGATCGCGGACGCCGACGCGCTGATCATCCGCAGCGCCACCCAGGTCACCGCGGAAGTGATCGCCGCGGCGAAGCAACTCGCGGTGGTGGGGCGCGCGGGAATCGGCGTCGACAATGTGGACGTCGGCGCCGCCACCGCGCGCGGCATCGTGGTGATGAACACGCCCGGCGGCAACACGATCACCACCGCGGAGCACGCGATTGCGCTGCTGGTCGCGCTCGCGCGGCACATCCCGCAGGCGACCGCCTCGATGAAGGCGGGCAAGTGGGACAAGAAGAGCTTCGTCGGCATGGAGCTCTACAACCGCACGCTCGGCGTGATCGGGCTCGGCAACATCGGGCGGATCGTGGCGCAGCGCGCGCGCGGCCTCGGCATGAAGGTGGTCGCCTACGATCCATTCCTGTCGGTCGAAGCGGCCGCCAAGCTCGAAGTGGAGCTGCTCGACCTCGACGCGCTGCTCGCGCGCGCCGATGCGCTCTCCGTGCACGTGCCGCGCACGCCCGACACGGTGGGCCTGCTCGGCCGCGCGGCGTTCGCCAAGGCGAAGCCGGGCGTCTTGCTCGTGAATGCGGCGCGCGGTGGGATCGTGGACGAGTCGGCGCTGCTCGAGGCGCTCGAGGCGGGGCAGGTGAGCGGCGCGGCGCTCGACGTGTTCGAGGAGGAGCCGACGCCCGCAGGCCACCCGCTGGTCGCCCATCCGCGCGTGATCTGCACGCCGCACCTCGGCGCGTCGACCGAGCAGGCGCAGGTGAACGTGTCGATCGCGGTGGCCGAGCAGGTGCGCGACTACCTGATCGGCGGGTTGATCGACAACGCCGTGAACGTGCCCTCGATCTCGAAGGAGCTCGCCGCGCGGATCCGTCCCTACCTCGTGCTCGGCGAGAAGCTCGGGCGCTTCCAGGGCCAGCTGTGCAAGGGCGCGATCGACCAGATCGAGATCGAATACTGCGGCGCGGCCGCAGAGCTCGACGTCGCGCCGATCACGGTGGCGATGCTGAAGGGCCTGCTCGAGCCGGTCACCGATTCCGTCAACATGGTGAACGCGCCCATGATCGCGCAGCAACACGGGATCAAGGTGATCGAGTCGAAGGCGAGCCGCACGGCGGACTTCGCGAGCGCGATCACCACGCGGGTGTCGGGCGATTGCGGCCACCGGCTGATCGAGGGTGCGGTGTTCGAGGGCCGCCAGCCGAGGATCGTGCGGATCGACGACTTCATGCTCGAG
>Ga0066710_100000721_pt1 | contig 21593 bp, 25 predicted proteins | sample GraSoiAngelo_159_FD_79666 | JGI IMG/M metagenome (GOLD analysis project Ga0066710, IMG submission 79666) | Grasslands soil microbial communities from the Angelo Coastal Reserve, California, USA - 14_1009_16_40cm | ecosystem: Environmental > Terrestrial > Soil > Grasslands | place: USA...
AGGCGCAGGCGGCCTTCCAGGACGTAGAACGTGTCCTGGATGTTGTTGTGGTAGTGCCAGGGCACCTGCTGGCGGGGGCTGATCTGGAGCTCCTGGATCCTGAACCCCGGCCGCTCGGCGTGCCGTGCGCGGCGCTCGACTTCGTAGAGGTGGCTCGCGTCCTTCACGGCTTCCATCGTCGGCGCCTCCTTCCCGTCGCGATGGTACCATCGCGACACCGCCATCTCGGGAGGATCGCCATGTCCCAGGACCTGCTGGAAGTCGTCAAGGATGGAGTCGCCGTGCTCACGCTCAACCGGCCCGACCGGCTGAACGCCATGTCGGGGCCGATGCTCGACGCGATGCTCGAGGCGCTGCCGCGTCTGGCCGACGACGGCGACGTGGGCGTGGTGGTGCTCACCGGCGCCGGCCGCGGCTTCTGCGCCGGCGGCGACGTGAAGGCGATGGCCGAAGGGCGCGAGTTCGGTGGGACGACGCTCGAGGAGAAGGCGCAGGCGCTCCGCTCGAGCATGGAGGTCTCGCGCTGGCTGCACGAGATGCCCAAGGTGACGATCGCGATGGTCCGCGGCGCGGCCGCGGGCGCCGGGCTCTCGCTGGCGCTCGCGTGCGACCTGCGCGTCGCCAGCGACACGGCGCGGTTCGCCACGGCGTTCGCCCGCGTCGGCTACTCCGGGGACTTCGGCGGCAGCTGGTACCTCACCCAGCTCGTCGGCAGCGCCAAGGCCCGCGAGCTCTACTACACGGCCGACATCGTCGACGCGCCGCAGGCGCTGGCGCTCGGCATCGTCAATCGCGTGGTGCCCGACGCGCGGCTCGAGGATGAGACGCTGGCGCTGGCCGGGCGGCTGGCGCGTGGCCCGCGGGTCGCGTATCGATATATGAAGCGAAATTTCAACGCGGCCGAGAGCGGAACGCTCAGGGACTCGCTCGACCTCGAGGCGTGGCATCACACGCGCTGCGGGATGACGGAGGACCACCGGGAAGCCGCGAAGGCCTTCGTCGAGAAGCGCGAGCCCGTCTTCAAGGGACGCTGATGGCGTTCACCGACGAGCTCTGGCGATCGATCGGACCGATCTACGCCGCGATCCTTCGCCACCCTTTTCTGAGAGGGCTCACCGACGGCTCGCTCCCGCGCGAGAGCTTCAAGTTCTACGCGGTGCAGGACGCCCTCTACCTGCGCGAGTTCGCCCGAGCGCTGTCGTTGGCCGCCGCGCGCGCGCCCGAGGACGACTGGATCATCATGTTCAACGAGCACGCCGCTGGCGCGCTGAAGGTCGAGCGCGCGCTGCACGAGTCCTTCTTCAAGGATTTCGGGCTGACCCCCGCGGAGGTCGCGGCGACGCCGCTGGCCCCGACCAATCTCGCCTACACGAGCTATCTCCTGGCGGTCGCCTACGGCTCGCCCTTCCACGAGGCGATGGCGGCGCTGCTGCCGTGCTACTGGATCTACTGGGAGGTCGGCAAGGAGCTCGAACGGATGGGATCAGGCGACCCCCTCTACAAGCGCTGGATCGGCACCTACGCCTCCGAGGACTTCGGCGGGGTCGTCAGGGCGGTGCTCGCGGCCACCGACCGGGTCGCGGCGCGGCTGACCCCGGCGGAGCGAGACGCGATGCGGGCCCACTTCGTCACGACCAGTCGCTACGAGTGGATGTTCTGGGACATGGGCCTGCGGCGCGAAGGCTGGCCAGTCTAGGTGATGGACCCCGAGCAGTTCCGGCGGGCGACCGAGATCTGGCAGGAGGCCTACCGCCACCAGATGCAAGGGGAGCTCGAGCGCGCGATCGAGCTCTACCGGAAATCGATCGAGGTATGCCCGACGGCGGAGGCGCACACGTTCCTCGGGTGGACCTATAGCTTTCAGGGCCGTCTCGACGAGGCGACGCAGGAGTGCCTCCGGGCGATACAGGTCGATCCCGACTTCGGGAATCCCTATAACGACATCGGCTGTTATCTGATGCAGCAGGACCGGATGGACGAGGCGATCCCCTGGCTGGAGAAGGCCAAGAACGCCAAGCGGTACGAACCCAAGCAATTCCCATACATGAACCTTGGCCGGATCTACGTGAAGCAGGGCCGGTGGTTCGACGCTCTCCGGGAATTCGAGGTGGCGGTACGCCTGGCGCCGTCCGACGCCGAGCTCAGGCGCACGCTCCACTCCCTGCGCGGGCGGCTGAACTGACGGTCCCGTCAGCCGGCTGACTCCTCCTGTCCCGAAGCTGAACACCGGCCAGCCCGCCGGACGGCGCGTTTTGTCAGAAAAATCGCACCACTTCACGTCTGGCGACTCGGTTGCATCCGGCGACGCCGAGCCCGGCGCTAAGCGGGCATTGAGAGGAGGCCGCTATGCATTCTGCGTTGAGGGTGGGACTGGTGCTGCCGGCGGTGGCGATGATGGTTGGTGGGTGCGTCGCCACGAGGGGCTGGGTCACAGAGCACGTGAGCAAGAAGGAAGTCGAGATCGACCAGAAGATCACTGGAGTCGACTCCCGGGTGACCCAGCGTGTCGACGGCGTGGATACGCGCCTGAAGACCGCGGAGGGCGGGTTGGCCGAGACCGGCCAGGTAGCGCGCGGCGCGCGCGAGCGGGCTGACGGCGCCTTCACCAAGGCCGACGAGACCGACAGCCGGCTGACCCGGCTGTGGTCGAACCGCAACGTCCGGGATCTGGTCGAGACCCAGCAGATCCTGTTCGGCTTCGACAAGTGGGACCTCAACGACAACGCGCAGACCGCGCTCACGTCGTTGGTCAAGGAGATGAAGGAGAACGTGCGCCTCACGGTCGACCTCGAGGGCTACGCCGACCCGGTCGGGACGTACGCCTACAACGTGGGGCTGAGCCAGCGGCGCGTCGAGGCGGTTCGTCGCTTCCTGGTCGAGAAGGGCGTCGAGCTGCCGCGGATCCACCTGATCGGCCTGGGCCCGATCACCGAGCAGGGAACGCCCAACGACCAGAAGCGTCGCGTGACCGTGAAGCTGATGGTGGCCAAGGAGAGTTAGCGGCTCACGGAAGGCGCCCGACGAACGAAGCGATCGCGCGGCCGATCTCGTCGGGCGAATCTTCCTGGATGAAGTGGTTGCCCCTGACCGTGACCTCCTGCTGATTGGGCCAGGCACGGCAGAAGTCGCGCTGAGCTCCGGTGAGGATCGACCCGGGATCGGCGTTGATGAAGAGCTTCGGGAGTGGGCTGGCGGCGAGCCAGTCGGCGTAGGCCTGGACCAGCCGGGCGACGTCGGCGGGCTCGCCGTGCAGCGGGATCTCGCGAGGCCAGGTGAGGGTCGGTCGCCGAGACTCGCCCGGCTCCCGGTAGCGCGCCCGATACCGCTCCATCTCTTCCGGCGTGAGCCCGCGTATGACGCTCGCCGGAAGGATCCGCTCGACGAAGACGTTTTTCTGCAACACCATTTCCTCGCCCGCCGGCGAGCGCATCGCCTGGAAGATCTTGCGCGCCGCCTCCGGCCACTCCTGCCAGGTGACCGGCCTCACGATCGCCTCCATGTAGACCAGCCCCCTCACGTGACCCGGGTATCGCCGCGCCCGGTGGAAACCGAGCGCCGAGCCCCAGTCGTGGACGACGAGGACGAGGTCCCGGTGGAGCCCGAGCGCGTCGAACCAGGCGTCGAGATATTTGACGTGGTCGGCGAGCCGGTAGCCAGCGCTCGAGGCGCCCGAGTCGCCCATGCCGACGAGATCGGGCGCCAGACAGCGTCCGTGCCCGGCGACGTGGGGGATGACGTTGCGCCAGAGGTAGGAGGACGTCGGGTTCCCGTGGAGGAACACGATCGGGTCGCCAGCGCCGGTGTCAACGTAGGCGATCTCGGAGTCGAGGACCTTGACGCGCTTTCGCGGGTGCGGATCGACGGCGGACGACGTGGAGGTCATGGCGTCGATTGTAGTCTCCCGGCGAACATACGCCACCGGGCATGCCTACGAGATAATGTCGGAATGATCGGATCCCGATTTTCCCCAGAGGTTCGCCGGGCGCTCAAGATCGACATCTCCGCGACCCTGCTGTTCACGGTCTTCGCCGGACTCACGGCCCCGTTCATCGGCCTGATCCTGCGGCGCGAGCTTGGCGCCACGCCGCTGCAGCTGGCGATCATGTCCTCCGCGGGTGGCGCCTGCCTGCTGCTCTCGCTCCTCTGGGCCCGGGCGTTCCGCGGCCGCCCGCCGCTTCCGTACCTCGTGTGGCCGGGCGTGGTGGCGCGCGGCGTGTTCCTGCTGGTCCCGTTCGTGAGCTCGGCGTGGACGTTCGTCGGCCTCGTCATCGCGCGCGATTTCTTCGGCGCCGCCGCCGCGCCGGCGCAGGCGACCGTCGTCGAGCGCGTGTATCCGCGGGACTCGCGCGGGCGCGCCCTGGGTCTCGTGCGCATGATCGGCGCCGTCCTGGGCATCGGGCTGGCCCTCGCGGCCGGCCAGCTGTTCGAGCACGTGGATTACCGCTGGATCTTCGCGGTCGCCGCGGTGCTCGGGATCGCCGCGAGCCTGCGCCAGCGCCGGCTCGACGTGCCCGAGCCGGACTCCGACGGCGCGGCGCCGCCGGCCGGACTGCTCGACGCGTGGCGCGCCGTGTGCGATGACCACGCGTTCCGTCGGCTGCTGATCGCCTCCTTTCTCTTCGGCTTCGGCTGCTGGATCCAGACCCCGGCGAATCCCCTCTTGCTCGTCGACGTGCTGCACGTCGGCGCGGCGCAGGTGGGCGTGCTCGCCGCGGTGGCCGCGGTGGCGACGCTCGCCGGCAGCGTCTACTGGGGATGGCTCGTCGATCGCCGTTCGAGCCTCGAGGCGCTGCGCATCATGTACCTCATCGGCTCCGCCACGCCGCTCATCTACTACATCGCGTGGAATCCCTGGGTCCTGGTGGCGAGCTCGGTCACCGATTCGCTCCTCGCGGTGGGCCTCGAGCTCGTGTGGATGATGGCGGTCATCGATGTCGCCGGACCCCAGCGCACCGCGCACTACGTCGCGATCGGCTCGACGCTCGCCGGCGTCCGCGGCATCGTGGGGCCGCTGGTGGGCGGGCTGGTGATCCAGACCTATGGCGTCCACGCGGTATACCTGATCGCGGCGATCCTGATGCTCTCGGGCACCTGGCTCGTCAATCGGGACCCGCGCGTGCAGATGTCGGCGCCGGTGCTGACGCGGTGACCGCCCCCCGTCGTCGCCGCCCGCACACCGAACTTCGGCGAGACTGGAAGGACGTCGTATACTTGGCTCGTATGCGTGAGCCATCGAAGGCGATCGTTGCCGGCCTCCTCCTGCTGATCGCGGCGCCGGCATGGGCCGGCCCGACCGATCAACTCCGGGACTACACCGACAAGGTGATCAAGGTCCTCGACGATCCGGCGCTGGCGTCGACGGACCGCCGCGCCGCGGTCCGGAAGGTCGCGCTCGAGGCGTTCGACTCCACCGAGACCGCCAAGCGCGTGCTCGCCCGTCACTGGCAAGCCCGCACGCCCGCGGAACGCGACGAGTTCATCCAGCTCTTCGCCGACCTGCTGGAGCGCACCTACATCACCCGGATCAACGACTACGGCGGCGAGAAGGTCAAATACGTCGGCGAGTCGGTGGACGGCGACCTGGCGATCGTCCGGGCGCGCATCCTGACCAAGAACGGAACCGAGGTCCCCGTCGAATCGCGGATGGTCCTGCGGGGTGACCGCTGGTTGATCTACGATATCGTCATCGAGAACGTGAGCCTCATCGCGAACTACCGCTCCCAGTTCGACCGGATCGTTCGGACGAGCTCGTACGAGGAGCTGGTCCGCCGGCTCAAGACCAAGCCGGTACCCTGAGGCCCCCAAGTAAACCGAAGGCCTGAGCCTCCTGCCGTAGTCTGCGGACTACAGGGCCCAGACTTGCGGACCGGAGCCGGCTTGCACCCCTCTCTGGCCACCCTCGGTACAAGCCGGCCTCACGGACCCCGCTCCAGTGATAGATTTACAAATGTGAAGACGCTTCCCCTCGCCCGGCTCCAGGCTCGCGACGATCACGTCGAGGCGTTCAAGGCGCTCGCCCACCTCACGCGCCTCGAGATCTTCTTCCTGCTGGTCCGCCGCGGGCGCGAGGTGCCGGCCGGCGAGATCCAGGCCGAGCTCGAGATCCCCGGGCCCACGCTCTCACACCACCTCGACCTGCTCCGGCGTGCCGGGCTGGTCCAGAGCCGCAAGGAGGAGCGGTTCGTGTACTACTCGGCGCGCTCCGACATGGCGTCGGAGCTCGTCCGTCTGCTGACGGCCTGCTGCTGACGGGGTCCGACATGAGCCCCGCTCCCCCCACGGTCGCGACGATTCCGGTGGAGGTCGCCTCCTGGGTCACGAAGTTCGTCGGCGGCGACGGGACCGGCCGACGCATTCTCGAGGAGCCGCTCACGCCGGGCGCGACGGTTCGCAGCATTCTCGCCGGCGCCTCGGCGAAGTTCCCGGACCTGCACGGGGCTCTGTGGCACGGCAACGAGCTCGGCGAGCACATCGAGGTGCTCGTGAACGATGCCGTGCTCGGCATCGACCACAGCCTCGACTCGCCGCTGCGTCCGGGGGACCGCATCACGCTGCTCGCCCAGTTCATGGGCGGCACCTGAGCGTGGCCACCTACCAGGTCATCGCCTGGAAGGACGTCCCGGCGATGGTCGAGGCGCGCGACGAGACGGAGACCGTGACGCGCCAGCTGAGCGATCGATTCCAGCAGCTCATCGACTCGGTCGCGATGCAGCTCGGCATCCAGGACCAGGACGCGTACCTCGAGCTGTGGGACCGCGGCCAGCGGCAGGAGCGGTCCGGAAGCGCCGCGGAAGTCGCCGACTCGGTCGTCGCCGAGCTCGAGGCCCGCTTCCCGGAGTTCATCGGGCGCGCGTTCCGCCGTCCGTGAAGTAGCCGCACCTCCCGGGGGCACGTCCCGTCTCAAGATTTGACACGGTTGTGACGACTGGCGGGGCGGCCGATCTCAGAATGCATCCAGAAGCGCCAAAGATTCCCCGAGGAGGTCGGCATGCCGAAGCTCGCTGCGCGCGCGGTCGTGATCGCGGTGGCGGGAGTGTCCTTCAGGCTCGCCGGGATCGCCGGCGAAGCGCTCGCCCAGGGAAGGGCGATGGAGAGGAGGCCCTAGCCATGCGCGGTCGCGCGCGACTCGTGGTCGTGGCGCTGCTGATGGCGACCGGCCTCGCGGCCGGTGCCGCCGGTGCCCAGAGCCTGCGAATCGGCGCTCCGGCGCCGGAGGTGACGGGCGAGCGCTGGATCAACAGCGGACCGCTCTCCACGCCGGGGCTACGCGGCCGCGTCGTGCTGGTCGAGTTCTGGACCTACGGCTGAATCAACTGCCAGAACGTGATCCCGCAGTTGCGGGGTTGGTACGATCGCTACGAGAACGACGGGTTCACCATCGTCGGCGTGCACAGCCCGGAGTTCTTCTGGGAGAAGTCTTACGATAGGGTCGTGGAGGCCGCGAAGCGGCTCGGCGTGCGCTACCCGGTCGTCCAGGACAACGACATGACAATCTGGAAGCGCTGGGGCATCCGGGCGTGGCCGACGACGCTCCTGGTGGACAAGAAGGGGGTCGTCCGCTACCGGCACATCGGCGAGGGCGACTACGAGGAGACCGAAGCGATGATCCGGCGGCTGCTCGCCGAGCGGGAATAGCGATCGGCGCCAGCTCTCCCTCCGCACGGCTCTCGGTGCTGGCGCTCGTCGCCATCGTGATGCCCGTCACGATCATCGTGGTGCTCGGCTACGTATCGTTGCGTCAGTGGGAGGCGTCGTCAGACCTGCTCTTCCGCGAGCAGGCGCGCGATATGGCCTCGATGGCGGCCGAGAAAGTCGAGATGATGCTGCGGCACACCGAGGACGCCTTCCTCGACCGGCTCCAGCAGATTTTGTCGGCCCAGGAGCGCCCGGAGCGCGCGCTGGACGCGCTGTTGTCGGAGTCGCCGCTGGTCGGCCGCCTCTACCTCTTCGATCGACGCGGCGAGCGCGTCTATCCGCGCGCGTGGCGGGATGGCGACGCGGGGACGTTCGGGCCGCTGGCCGCCGAGGCCGGCAAGGGCGGAGCCGACCGGGGCGGGAAGTACCAGATCGTCGCCGGCGGCCAGATCTGTCTGGCCAGGCTCGTCACGGCGCGCGGCGAGATACGGCTCGCCGCGTTCTCGCGCGACATCGAGACGCTGCGGCGCGACATCCTCGACCCTGCGCTGAGAGCCCTCGAGTCGCCGACGATCGTCGCGGTGCTCGACCCGGCCGGGCGGCCGGTGTACAGTCGCGCGCCTCTGGGGGACGCCGAGCACATGCTGGCGGTCGGCTTCCGAGACGCCCTGCCCGAGTGGCGCCTGGCCGTGTACCAGCCGCCCGGCGCGGCGCCCCGCCAGGCGGTCCGCCGCCAGGTCATGCTCTTCACGGTCGCCTTCGGCGTCCTGCTCGTGCTCATCGTGGCCGGGATCGTCGCGAGCTGGCGACTCACGCGCCGGCAGACCGAAATGGCGCGGCTCAAATCGGACTTCGTCGCCAACGTCTCTCACGATCTGAAGACTCCGCTCTCCGTGATCCGGATGTTCGGGGAGACGCTCGAGATGGGGCGCGTGACCGACGAGAGGCAGCGCCGCCAGTACTACGGCGTGATCACGCGCGAGAGCGAGCGGCTCTCGCGGCTGATCGACAACGTGCTCGACTTCTCGCGGATCGAGGGTGGTCGTCGCACGTACGAGATGGCGCCGACCGCGATCGAGCCGCTGGTCCGCGACACGCTCGACGCGTTCGCGCACCCCCTCGCGCAGCAGGGGTTCAAGGTCGACGTGTCCGTCGCGCCGAACCTGGGGGAACTCCCGCTGGACGCCGGGGCGATCGGTCAGGCGCTGGCGAACCTCGTCGACAACGCGATCAAGTACTCGGGGTCGGAGCGCGTGCTCTCCGTCGACGCGCGGGCCGTCGGCGGACGCCTGGCCCTGACCGTGTCCGACCGCGGCCTCGGAATTCCGAAGGCGGAGCACGCGAAGATCTTCGAGAAGTTCTATCGCGTGGGCCGGAGCGACACGCAGGGGCGCCGGGGCAGCGGAGTGGGGTTGGCACTGGTCCGGCACGTCGCCGAGGCGCACGGCGGCGACGTCACCCTGGAGAGCGCGCCGGGCGAGGGCAGCCGCTTCACGCTCTGGCTGCCGCTCAGGCGGAAACCCGATGCCTAGGATTCTGATCGTCGACGACGAGCCCGAGATCGTCCGCGGCCTGGCGGACAACCTGCGCTTCGAGGGCTATCAGACGACGGCGGCGACCAACGGTGAGGACGCCGTCGCCCTCGCCCTCTCCGACGGGCCCGATCTCATCCTGCTCGACGTGATGATGCCGGTCATGAGCGGGTGGGACGTGTGCCGGACGCTGCGGGCCAAGGGCATCGACGTGCCGATCGTGATGCTCACGGCGCGCGGCGAAGAGGTCGACCGGGTGCGTGGCCTCGAGCTCGGCGCCGACGACTACGTGACGAAGCCGTTCTCGCTCCGGGAGCTGCTGGCGCGGGTGCGAGCGATCTTGAGACGTCCGGGCCCCCGGCGGAAGTTCGAGGAGTTCTCATTCGGCGACGTCCGGATCCGGCTCCGCGGCCGGCAGGTGTTCAAGGCGGGCGTCGAAGTTCGCCTCACGCGTAAGGAATTCGACCTGCTCGTCTTCCTGGTCGAGCACCGGGGCGAGGTGATCACGCGGGAGCGGCTGCTGGACGAGGTCTGGGGGTTCGAGCGATTTCCCACGACGCGAACGGTCGACACCCACATCCTGCGGCTCCGGCACAAGTTCGAAGCGGACCTCGATCACCCCGTGCACATCCTCACCGTCCACGGTCAGGGTTACAAGTTCACGGGGGTGTGAGATTCTCGATGACGAGCCTCTAGGTGAAGGAGACGGCATGCTGATCCGACGAGCCCCGCGATTCACCGCGAGGGAGATCACCGATCCGGAGCTCTACCTGAGCCGGCGCGAGCTGATGGCGGGCGCCGCCGCGCTCGCGCTGATGCCCGGCGCTGGCGAGGCCGCCGCGCCCAAAAGCGAGCCGCTCGCCGCGAAGCACAATCCCGCCTTCAGCCTGAGCGAGCCGGCCACCAAGATCGATCACGCGACGACCTACAACAACTTCTACGAGTTCGGCGTCAACAAGGACGATCCCTCGCGCCTGGCGCACACGCTGAAGCCTCGCCCGTGGTCGGTGCAGGTCGACGGCCACGTGCACAAGCCGAAGACCTTCGACGTCAACGAGTTGATCAAGCTGTTCCCGCTCGAGGAGCGCGTGTACTCGCTCCGGTGTGTCGAAGCGTGGTCGATGGTGATCCCGTGGATCGGCTTCCCCCTGGCGTCGCTGCTCAAGCGCGTCGAGCCCACCCGTCAGGCGAAGTTCGTCGAGTTCACGACGCTCCTCGACCCCAATCAGTTCCCGGCCCAGAAGCCCGGGTTCTTCGGCTTCTCGTCGCTCGACTGGCCGTACGTCGAGGGGCTTCGCCTGGACGAGGCTCTGCATCCGCTGACGCTGCTCGCGGTGGGCATGTACGGCCAGGTGCTGCCGAACCAGAACGGCGCGCCGGTGCGCGTCGTGATTCCATGGAAGTACGGGTTCAAGAGCGCCAAGTCCATCGTGCGCATCCGGCTGGTCGCCGAGCAGCCGAAGACCGCCTGGGAGAAGGCCGCGCCCCAGGAGTACGGCTTCTACTCCAACGTCAACCCGGCGGTCAGCCACCCGCGCTGGAGCCAGGCCGACGAACGGCGCATCGGCGAGTTCCGCCGCCGCCCGACCCTGCCGTTCAATGGCTACGCCGACCAGGTCGCATCGCTCTACTCCGGGATGGACCTGAAGAAGTTCTACTAGGCCGTCGGTGACGCGCCGGACACGGATCACGCTCAAGGTGGTGGTGTGGGCGGGGTGTCTGGCTCCGCCGCTGCTCCTCGGCTACCGCGCGTGGACCGACGAACTCGGCGCCAACCCGATCAGCTTCGTCACCAACACGCTCGGCGACTGGACGCTGCGGATCTTGCTGGCATCGCTCGCGATGACGCCGCTCCGCATCGTGTTCGGGCTCTCGTGGCCGATCACGCTCCGGCGGCTGCTCGGACTCTTCGCCTTCGCGTACGTGTGCCTGCACTTCTCGGTGTGGATCGTGCTGGACTTCTTCTTCGACTGGCCGCGGATGTGGGCTGACATCGTCAAGCGCCCCTACATCACCCTGGGGATGCTGGCGCTCCTCTCGCTGACCCCGCTCGCGGCGACCTCCACCACCGGGATGATCCGGCGCCTCGGCGCGCGGACGTGGACGCGCCTGCACCGTCTCGTGTACATCGCCGGCGCCTGCGCCGTGCTCCACTATCTCTGGCTGGCGAAGGTCGGCGTGACGGATCCCTACTGGTACGCGGGTGCGCTCCTCGTGCTGCTCGGAATTCGGGCGGGGGACTGGAGCCGGCGCGCAATCCGCCGTCGCACCGCCGCCGTCGCGGCGAGCGCGACCTCCGCTCGGCTCATAGACCGAAAACGCTTTTCCCCGTGAACGCCGCGCCGTAGTATCGATGAGTCGCATGGGATCCGCCGCCGCGGTCTCCGTCAACGGTCGCGTCTACCGCGCGCCCGACCGTCCCGTCGTCGTCGTCTGCATCGACGGGTGCGAGCCGGAGTACTTCGAGCGTGGCATCGCCGCGGGCGCGACGCCCGCCGTCGCGCGCTTCCGGCGGGAGGGCGTCTACCGGCTCGCGCGGTCCGTCGTGCCGAGCTTCACGAACCCCAACAACCTCTCCATCGTCACCGGCGTGCCGCCGGCGATTCACGGGATCTCGGGCAACTACTTCTACGACCACGCCACCGGCCAAGAAGTGATGATGAACGATCCGAAGTTCCTGCGCTGCCAGACCCTGCTGGCGGCGCTGTCGCGGGCCGGTGCGCGGCCGGCGGTGGTCACCGCGAAGGACAAGCTCCGCCGCCTGCTCGGCCATGAGATGGAGGGCATCTGCTTCTCCTCCGAGAAGGCGGACCAGACGACCAAGGCCGAGCACGGCATTGCGCGCGCCACCGACCTCGTGCCGATGGCGGTGCCGTCGGTCTACAGCGCGGAGCTCTCCGAGTACGTGCTGGCCGCGGGGCTCGAGCTGCTCCGTCGCGAGCGGCCCGACGCGCTCTACCTGTCGCTGACCGACTACGTCCAGCACAAGCACGCGCCCGGTACCCCGGCCGCGATCGACTTCTACGCGATGCTCGACCGCTATTTCGATGCGTTCGACCGCGCCGGCGCCGTGCTCGGCATCACGGCCGACCACGGCATGAACGCCAAATCCAATCCGGACGGCACGCCGAAGGTCGTCTACCTGCGTCCCATCGTCGACCGGCTCGTGGGGCCCGGACGCGCCCGCGTGATTCTGCCGATCACCGATCCCTACGTCGTCCACCACGGCGCGCTCGGCTCGTTCGCCACGGTGTATCTCGACGACCCGGCGCGGGGGTCCGCCGTCGCGGCGCGACTCGCCTCGACCCCGGGCGTCGCGGAGGTCTACGACAACGCGACCGGCTGCGCGCGGTTCGAGCTGCCGCGCGATCGGGTCGGCGACCTGATCGTCATCGGCGACGTCCACACCGTCCTCGGCAAGTCGCCCGAGGAGCACGATCTGTCGCTGCTCGAGGAGCCGCTCCGATCGCACGGCGGCGTGTCGGAGGAGACGGTGCCGTTCGTCATCAACCGCCCGCTCGACGACGCCCACGCGCGGCGGCTCGCCCGCGCCGACGACCTGAGAAACTTCGACATCTTCGACTATGCGCTGAACGGTGTCCCCTAGGGTGAGGGCGGTGGCACGCGCCCGGCTCGGGCTCGGTGTCGTCCTGCTGCTCGCCGGCTGCGCGACGGCCGGCGCGATGGCACCTTCGCCCGCGGCGACGCCGACGCGCGAGGTGCTCCCGAACGGCGTCGTGCTGATCGTGCAGGAGCAGCGGGCCAGCGAGGTCGTCGCGCTCCAGCTGTGGATGCGCATGGGCGGTCGCGACGAGGCGACCGACGAGCTCGGCCTCGCCCACTACATCGAGCACATGCTCTTCAAGGGCACACCGACCCGACCTCCCGGGTCGATCGACACGCTGATCGAGGGCTTCGGGGGCACCAGCAACGCGTTCACCTCCTACGACACCACCCACTACGACTTCGTCGTCCCCACCGCGCACCTGCGCGCGGGCGTCGAGCTGCTGGCCGATCTGGCGGTCAATGCGAGCTTCCCGCCCGAGGAGATCGAGAGCGAGAAGAAGGTGGTCTTCGAGGAGATGAACCTCATCGAGGATGACCCCGAGAAGTTCCTGCTCCGGCGGCTCTACGAAGTGGCGTACTCGCCGCACCCGTACGGGCGTCCACTCCTCGGCCGGCGGGAGTTCATCGAGAAGCTCGACCGCGATCAGCTCCGGCGGTTCTACCGAAAGCACTTCGTGCCGAAGAGCATGGTGCTGGTCGTCGTCGGCGCCGCCGAGCCGGCGCTGGTGCGGCGGCTCGTGGAGGCGACCTTCGGCCGCGTCGAGCCGGCGGCGCCGTCCCGCGGCGCGACGCCGCCCGTTCCCACCTTCGGCCCCTCCCGACGTGTCGACGTGCGCCGGGCCGAGAAGCAGGCGTACCTGGGCCTCGCGTGGCAGACCGCGCCGCTGGCCAACGAGGACGTCTACGCCGTGGACCTCCTCACGTCCATCCTTGGCGACTCGCCGAGCTCCCGGCTGAACCAGACGGTCCGGGAGCGGCTGCGGCTGGTCGCGACGATCGAGGCCGGCTACGGCGCCTTCGAGAAGGCCGGGGTCGTCACCGTGACGGCGCGCCTGGAGCCGGCCGACCTCGACCGGGCGGAAGCCGCGATCCTCGACGTGATCCGGAAAGTGCGGGCGGAGGGCGTGACGGAGGCCGAGCGCCAGCGCGCGCTGATCACCGCGGAGTCCAGCTACGCCTTCGACATCGAGACCGCCGAGGGACTGGCGAAGACGTATGGGCAAGCGGAGACGACGTGGACCCTGGACAACGAGCTGGCCTATCTCTCGCGGCTCCGCGGGATCACCGCCGCCCAGATCCAGGCGGTGGCGCGGAAGTACTTCGGCGACGACAACTACGCGCGGGTGCGGTTCGTCCCGGGCACGTCGTCGCGATGACCCGGCTCGTCTTCGCCGTGCTGGCCGCCGGTCTGCTGGCGGCGCCGGCCGTGGCGCAGGAGAGCCGCGAGCGCCTCGACAACGGATTCACGGTCCTCGTGCGCGAGAACCCGGTGGCGCCGGTCGTCGCGGTGTCGCTGCTCGTCAAGATGGGCACGCGGTGGGAGGAGCCGGCCAACGCCGGGATCTCGAACTTCGTGCACGCGGTGATGGTCCGCGGCACCGCCAAGCGCACCGGCGCCGAGTTGGCAGAGTCGATCGCGGCCCTCGGCGGCAAGCTCAACGCGAAGGGCGAGGTGGACTACTCCGAGATCAGCGCGACGGCGCTGTCGCGCTTCTGGCGCGAGGTGCTCGGCTTCACCGCCGAGCTGGCGCTCGAGCCGAAGCTCGCCGCCGGAGAGGTCGACGGCGAGCGCGATTGGCTCCTGGGCCGGATCCAGAAGCGCCGCGACAACGCGCCGGCGCGCGCCTTCGACGAGTTCTTTGCGGCGCTCTACGGGCCGCACCCGTACGCAATCCCGGCGTTGGGCACGCCGGCGTCGCTCGCACGCATCGATCACCCGGCACTCGTCGCGTGGTATCGGCGGTTCTACCAGCCTGAGCGGATGACGCTCGCGGTGAGCGGGCAGATCTCGCCGGGCGAGGTCCTCGCCGAAGCCCGACGACTGTTCGGCGGCCTTCCGCGCGGCGCGGTCGTCGGCGAGCCGTCGCGGCCGGCGCCGGCGAACCGCGGCGAGCGGCGGACGTTCGAGCAACCCGCGCAGCAGGCGCAGATCCTGGCCGGCGGCCTGGCGCCGTCGCTCGACCATCCCGACCACGCTGCGGTCAAGGTCCTATCGACCGTGCTCGGCGGCGGGATGGCCGGCCGGCTCTTCGTCGAGCTCCGGGACAAGCGCGGCCTCGCCTACACCGCGGCCGCCTACTACGATCCGGTGGTCGATCCGGGAGCGCTCGTGCTCTACCTCGGCACCGCGCCCGAGAACGCCACGAAGGCGGAGGAGGCACTCCTCCGGGAGGTCGAGCGGGTCCGGCGGGATCCCGTCGGCGTCGACGAGCTCAACCGGGCCAAGGGCTACCTGCTCGGCCGCTACGCGATGGATCGGCGGACGAACGAGCGACAGGCGTGGTACCTGGCCTTCTACGAGCTCGAGGGCGTCGGGCCAGACTATCCCGAGCGCTATCGACGGGCCGTCGAGGCGGTGACCCCGTCCGATGTGCTCCGGGTCGCCCGGCAGTATCTGGCGACTCTGACGACGGTGGTGTTGCGACCGCGCTAAGCCCTACTCGGCTCTCTGGGCGCGCGCTTCCTCGGCCGCCTTGATCTCGTCGGCGAACAGAGCCGTCGTCAGCGGGCAGGGCGGCTTGTTCTCGTCGACGTACTGGCAATCGGTCTGGTTGCACTGCACGAAATAGCCTTGGGGGCGTCCGAAGCCGCCCGGGCGGCGAAGGCGGATCTGCACGGACTCGGATACCACACCACAGAAGAACTCGCGGGGTCGGCTGCGGCTCACATCGTCTCCTCAGTGGGAATGATCGTCAGCGCACTCGGTGTCACGCCAGACCACCATACGCCAGGAGCGGCGTCCGACACAATACGGACGGCGAAATTCGCGACTGGCTCGCCCCCGGGCAAATTCTGTCGATTGCGTTGCCCGAATCTCGCTATATAGTGTGGTGACTCGCGAGCGCATCCGCGACGTCGAGACACCAGCTGATCGGAAGGAGAGGCTCTTCGTGCGTCGGTTCCTCATGGTCGGGGTCGCGGCGGTCGTGTTCGGCGGGTGCGGTACCCTTTCAGCAGCCTTTCGGACCGAGTCCACGCTTCTCACCGTGTCCCAGCCGGTCACTCCGCCCGAGGCGGCCGAGCCGGAGCCCCAGCCGGCCGCGCAGGTCGTCGCGGCGATCGAAGCGAAGGCATCCGAGGACGCTCCCGAGCTCGACTCCAGCACACTGCTGCTGTCCGTCGGCTCGGACACGGGCGAGGGCGGCGACCAGCTCATCATCGCGCAGACTCAGCGCTCGGCCCAGGAGAAGGTCGAGAGCATCGGCGCGAACGACTCGGAGGAGGAGTACGACCCGTGGGAGCGGTTCAACGAGACGATGTTCGAGTTCAACCGGAAGCTGGACCGGTACGCGCTGAAGCCGGCCGCGCAAGTGTACAACGTCATCATGCCCGAGCCGTTCCAGGTCCTGATCGCGAACGGCTTCGACAACATCAGCTTCGTGCCACGCGCGGTCAACAGCCTGCTCCAGTGGAAGTGGCGCGCCGCCGGCCGCGAGGTCTCGCGCTTCCTGATCAACAGCACCGCCGGCATCGGCGGGCTGTTCGACGCGGCGAAGTACTGGGGGATCGAGAAGAGCCGCGAGGACTTCGGACAAACCCTCGGCGTCTGGGGCGTGGGTCCCGGCCCCTATCTCATCCTGCCGTTCATGGAGCCGCTGACCGTGCGCGATGGGATCGGCAAGGCCGTCGACGGCGTCATGGATCCGCTCTCCTACGTGCTGCCGTTCCTCTGGGTCCGTCTCAGCCTGAAGATCGGTGAGACGGTCAACGACCGGGCGTTGAACCTCGAGCTGTACCAGGGATTCGAGGAGAGCGTCATCGACATGTACAGCGCGGTCCGTCACGGCTATCTCCGGCGCCGGGAGCAGCTGATCAAGGAATAACGTGAGAGGGCGCCGTACCCTCCACGCGCTCGCGGTCGCGCTGATCCTCTCGGGCTGTGTCGTCTGGACCTCCCTCGCTCCGCGCTTCCAGCCGGCTCCGCCGGCGGCGGCCGGCGTCCACGATCTCGAAGCCGGCCGCGCGCTCTACGTCCGGTACTGCGCCGTGTGCCACGGGCAGACCGGGCGCGGCGACGGGACGTCGGCCGCCGGGTTCGCGACCAAGCCGGCGGATCTGACCGACGGTCGGCTCATGAACGCACTTCCCGACGAGTTCCTGGTCGGGATCGTGCTGCGGGGAGGGGCCGCCGAAGGGCTCTCGCCCGCGATGCCGCCGTTCTCGGGATTTCTCGGCGCCGCGCAAGCTCGCCAGGTGATCCTGCACGTGCGCGCGATCGCGTCACCACCGTTCCGCCCCGAGATGGCGCCGCCGCTCGTCACGGCGCCGCGCGCGCCGCGCCAGCCCATTTTCTTCAGCCACGTGATCCACGCCGGGTCGTTCCAGCTCGCGTGTCAGTACTGTCACGCCGACGCGCGCCGCTCGGAGTACGCCGGGCTTCCCTCGGTCGAGCGGTGTATGGGCTGCCACAAGATCATCGGCGCCCAAGACAATCCTGAGATCGCCAAGCTCCACGACTTCGCGCGCCGCGGCCGGCCGATCCCGTGGGTCCGTGTCTTCAAGGTGCCGGAGTTCACGTTCTTCCCGCACGCGCCGCACGTGCGGTTCCCCGTCGCCTGCCAGACGTGTCACGGCCCCATCGAGCGTATGCGGGTCGTCGCGGCGGACACGGGTCCGGCGCTGCTCCACGATCTGAAGATCCTGGCCGGTTTCAGGCCGCCGCCGCGGGTCCTCACGATGGGCTGGTGCATCGCGTGCCACCGCGAGCAGAACGCAACGCGCGCGGCCCGCGCGCCGCTCGACTGTGTGACCTGCCACCACTGACTCACTGGTCACGAAGTATCCGGAATCGACCTGATCGCCGCCCTCAGCGACGGGTCCCTTCCGTTGGGGTGATCCTGCGCCAACACACGACGGACAGGGGCGGTTCCGGTGGTAAGAAATTGGACGAACAACCCGGTGGATCAGCTATTTTAGCCAGTATGGATAATATCCTGGTCGTGGACGACGAACGGAACATCCGTACGCTCTGTTCGCGCGTGCTAGCAGGCGACCAGATCGAGGTCCACGGCGTCGGCACCGGGAAGGATGGGCTCCAGACGGCCGACGAGGTGAGCCCCGACCTGGTTCTCCTCGACCTGAGGCTTCCGGATATGGACGGCATCGAGGTGCTCCGAACCATTAAGGGGAAGCACCCGGACACCGCGGTCATCATCATCACCGGGTTCGGCCAGATCCAGAGCGCGGTGGAAGCGATGAAGGCCGGCGCCACCGACTACCTGGAGAAGCCCTTCGAGCACCTCGACAAGCTCAAGCTCGCGGTGGCGCGCGCGCTCGAGGAGGTTCGGGCCCGCCGTGAGATCCAGCGGCTGCATCGGCTTCAAGAGAAGGAATACCGGGTCGACCAGCTCATCGGCGACTCCGACAGTACGCGCCGCCTGCGCGACCTCATCGGCAAGCTCGCGCGCAGCGAGGCGGCGACGATCCTGATCCACGGCGAGAGTGGCACCGGCAAGGAGCTCGTCGCGCGCGGGCTGCACTACGAGAGCGCGCGACGCGATTCCCCGTTCATGGAGGTCAACTGCGCCGCGATCACCGAGACGCTGTTCGAGAGCGAGCTGTTCGGCCACGAGAGGGGCGCGTTCACCGACGCCAAAGCCGCTAAGAAGGGGCTGATGGAGCTGGCCGACCGCGGCACGCTGTTCCTCGACGAGGTCAGCGAGATGTCGCTCAACAGCCAGGCGAAGTTCCTCCGGGTCCTGCAGGAGCGCGTGCTCAGGCGCGTGGGCGGAACGCGTGACATCAAGGTGGATCTCAGGATCATCGCCGCGACCAATCGCCCACTCGAGACGCGCGTGAAGGAAGGCCAGTTCCGCGAGGACCTGTTCTACCGGCTCAACGTGATCCCGATCCACATCCCGCCGCTGCGCGAGCGACGGGACGACGTGCTCCCGCTGTCGCGGGCCTTCGTCCTCGACGCGAACACACGCTTTCACAAGTCGATCAAGGGCTTCACGCCGGACGCCGAGCGGCTCATGGCCGGCTACCACTGGCCCGGCAACGTGCGGGAGCTCCGGAATCTGATCGAGCGCCTGGTCATTCTCGGCAGCGCAGAGCTCATCGAGCCGCAACACCTGCCGGCGCAGTTTGCCACCCAAGTTCGACAGCAGGTTGTCACGGAGTCGTCCGGCGAGGAGCCGCGGACCCTTGCGGACGTCGAGCGAGCCTACATCGCCCAGATCATGCAGCGGGTGGAGTCGAACAAGAGTAAAGCCGCGAAAATCCTTGGGATATCCCGCCAGACTCTTCGCAAGAAGCTGATGGAAGAGTGACCCGCCCGACCAATCCATCGCCAGTGGTGAGTTCTTCGCCACGCTCGATCCTGGTTTCCGGTAATCCTCAAGTCTCTGAAATTCAAGCCTTTCCGGAAAGCGTTTCGCCAGATCGAAGAAATCCTGGCTACTAATCAGCCAATCGAGCCCCGAGCCGGAAATCGGGAATCTCCATATTTCCCCGCCACTTATTCTGGTGGATACCCTTGGTCTCCCGTTTGCTTTATCCCCAAGCGAGGCTCGCATCCGAGAAGCCACGGGAGATGACGATGAGACCCACGTTCCGGAAGCTTGAGGTCAAGGACATCGGCAACTTGGAGAAGCTGGTTGCCGAGAATGTCGAGGGCATCGAGCCGGGCCTGAAGATCGTGGATTCGCGGCTGCTGCTCGGGCATGCTGCGATCGACCTCGTCGGGCTCGACACCAAGGGCTCTCTGGTGCTGATCGCGCTCGACTTCTCTGCTGACGAGGGACTCCTCCTCCGGGTGATGGATGCCTACTCCTGGTGTCTCGAGTACCCCGACACCATTCGACGTCTCTATCCGATGGCGCAGGTTTCCGCCAGCAGACCGCCGCGGATCCTGTTCGTCGTCGGACGGGTCACCGATGCGTTCCTGCGAAGGGTCAAGCAGCTCAGCGTCGGCGCGGTCGACTGCATCGAGTTCCGTCATTTCGAGGTGAATGGCGCGTCCGCCGTCTACTTCGATGTCGTCGAGCGGCTCCGCAAGTCGGCGTCGGGGCTCCTGGCCGCTGAAGCCGTCGCACCGTCTCATCCTGCGCCCGTCGCGACGGTGACGCCGGCCTCCCCTGCTGTCGCCGCTGCCGAGCCGGTGGCTTGGTCGCCCGCTCCGCTGATCATGGCGGCTGCGCGCGTGGAGCCGGCGGTCGCCCCGATGCCCGCTCCGGTGCTCATCCCTCAAGTTCACGCGGCGCCGCCAGAGATCACCGCGCCGCCAGAGATCCCGGCGCCGGCGGTAGCATCGGTGGCGCGCGAGGCGCTGGTCCTCCAGTTCACGCCTGCAGCTCCCGAGGCCGAGCCCGCGCCGAAGGTGGAGCCGCCGGCCGCACCGGCGCTGGTGCTCGAGACTCCGCTCAACGGTGCCGCCCACACCTCGATCGAGGCGGCGATCCTGGAGATCGCGCCGCCCGCCCTCTTCATCGGGAACGAGGTCACAACGGTCAGCGCCCAGGAAGCGGTCGAGCAGGACCCGACGCCGGCGCCCGTGAGCGAGCCGGTTGTGGGGACTATGCCGTTCGAGCCTATGCTCGAGGACGTGTGTCCCGAGCCGGCCGTCCGGGTCGAAGGGCCCGTCGACGCGGAGCCAGTCGCTCTGGCGCTGGCTTCTGCTCAGCCTGTGTGGGCCAAACCCCAGGGGCAGGGCGGCAACAGCCGTCCCTACTTCTTCGCGAACGCCTCGAAAGTCACCACGCCTGGAGAGGCCTCGGCCGCACCCGCGGCCGTGGCGCCGGCGATCGAGCAGCCCGCCGCTCCGGTTGCGCTCGCGGTGCCGGCTCCGGCCGCGACACCGGTGTCGGTTGCAGCACCGGTTGCGCCCGCGGCACTGGTTGCGCCCGCTGCGGTGCCGGCGCCCGCTGCGCCGTCTGCGGCCAAGCCCAAGGTCGAGGTCGACCCCGCGCTCGAGTCGCTCAGCTTCCCGAAGGACGGGCTGTCTCGTCAGTGGCTGGAGTTCCTCAGCCAGCTTGGCGCGAACAAGTAGAGGGGCCTGTGACGACCACGACTGATTCGCACACGGAGGCCAAGGGCGGCGTCGAGAGCCTGCGTGTCCTCCTGGTCGACGACAACGCCTCGGTCCTCCGGTTCCTGGCCTCGGCGTTCTCCTCCAACCAGTGCCGGGTCACGACCGCGGCGACCGCTGAGCAGGCGCTCGAGCAGCTCGGCGACGACCCGTTCGACCTCGTCGTGTCCGACATCAAGATGCCAGGCCTGAGCGGCCTCGATCTGCTCCGCGCCGTCAAGGGCAAGCAGCCGGGGACGCCGGTCGTGCTGATCACCGGGGTGCCGTCCGTCAACTCGGCGGTCTTCGGGCTGCGCCACGGCGCGTACGACTATCTGCCCAAGCCGTTCTCGGTCACCGAGGTCCGCGATCTCATCCGGCGACTGCGCCGGGACCGCGCCGACGGCAACGGGAACGTCAATTACCCCGCGGGGCTGACCGAGGAGCTGGCCAGGCGCCAGACCGGCGTCGAAGTGATCTCGCGGATCGGCGAGATCGCGCTGCAAGGGCTCGAGCCGAGCGTTTTCGTGGAAAAGGTCCTCGAGCAGACGATGCAGAGCCTCCGGTGCGACGGCGCGGTCATGCTGCTGCGCGACCAGGCCGGCCAGTTCAACGCCAGCCGCAAGGGCGAG
>Ga0066710_100000726_pt1 | contig 21565 bp, 23 predicted proteins | sample GraSoiAngelo_159_FD_79666 | JGI IMG/M metagenome (GOLD analysis project Ga0066710, IMG submission 79666) | Grasslands soil microbial communities from the Angelo Coastal Reserve, California, USA - 14_1009_16_40cm | ecosystem: Environmental > Terrestrial > Soil > Grasslands | place: USA...
ATCATTAAGTGACTTGACATTTGGTCCTCCATTTCCGTCAATTACCCTGTGCACCCAAGAATCTAGAGTCTCACCATCTCTTTTTTCTGATTTGAAAATTTCAACTATCTTAAGAATTGTTGGCATTACTCTCTTGGCAGGAACTTTCATGCATGTCAGACCTAGCATAGCCTTTTCGTCAGCGCGCCCCCCTAGCTGCATAGTATACAACGGATACATGTCCTTTCCGAGTCTTCCTCCTCCACCATAAAATCCAATTGTAGCTATTTCATGTTGACCACACGAGTTGGGGCAGCCACTTATCTTTATCGTAGAACTTCTCAAGTCATCATCCTCATCAAGTTTAAGCTCAAGGAATTTTCTTTGAACCTCTTTTGCAAGTCGATGGGAATTTGTTAATGCAAGGTTACATGATGTCGTACCAGAGCAGCCAATCACTGAGGCCATAGTAAGAGATCCTGGATTTGCAAGACCCACCTCCAATAGTCCCGCATAGAGTTTCGGTAGGTCTTCATCCCGAACCCACCTGAATACAATATCTTGGGCAAATCCATTTCTTATTCTTCCCTCTGCTGAAAAATCTCTTGCCAAATCAGCTATAACTCTAAGCTGATTTGCGGTAACATCTCCCGATTCCAGGGTTAGAAATGCTACGCTGTAGCCTGGCTGTTTTTGCTTCATGACATTTGATTTTATCCAGCGCGAAAATCCTTGCGGATGAGAGGGCAACTCTGAACTTATTGAGACTTTTCTGAGAACCTCTGGAGTTTTGTCAACTTCTAATTTTATAACAACAGATTGAGTGGCCCTAACCACTGCTCTTTCCTTCAGCACTATGTTCTGGAACTTTTCCCAGCCAATCTCATTTACAAGATAACGCATTCTATTTCTTGCCATATTTTCTCTGTTACCCATTCTGTCGTAGACTCTAACCACGGAGATTATTGTATAAAGTAAATCCTCTTCAGGTGTAAATTCTTCAAGCTGATGGGCAACGAAGGACTGGGCTCCTAATCCGCCGCCCAAAAATATCTTGAATCCATTCTGTAATTTTCCATTTACTTCAACTTTGTATGGTATTAATCCTATGTCCGCTATTCTTGCCATTCCATGTTTTTCACAGCATGTGAAATTGATCTTGAACTTTCGTGGAAGAGATTGATTCATAGGATTACGCAAAAGGAACCTAGCTGTTGCTATAGCATAAGGAGTAGGATCAAAAATCTCGTCTGGGCAAATTCCTGCAAGTGGACTGCACATCACGTTTCTTATTGAATTTCCACATGCTTCTCTTGATGTCAATCCAACTTCTGACAATCCTCGCATGACCTCAGAAACATCTTCTAGTGCAACCCAATGCAGTTGGAAATTTTGTCTTGTGGATACGTGAGCATTACCTATTGAGAACGATTCACTTAGTTCAGCAATTTTCTCCAGTTGTTCAGGATAAACTTCCCCAGCAGGAATTTTGATGCGTATCATGCTGTAATCGTCTGTCATTCTGCTTCCATAAGCACCGTTTTGTAATCTGAAACGTCTAAAATCATCGCGGTTGATCTTGCCTTGTCTGAATAGCTTTACCATCTCAGCAAACCTTTCTGCTTCCTCTACCTTTGCCCAATTTATCTTCGGTTTTGGCAGATTGTCTGGTTTTGATTGACTAAGGCTAGTCTTGCTCAATTATTGATAGCTACCCTGTGGAACGCATATAAATTTTATAATATGGGAATTTTAGCTAAAGCGCTCGGATTTTTGGCACAAATTTGCACAGATGTATATTGATACCAATCCGCCAATCAAGTATTGATTAGCAAATCAGAAAAGAGTTAAATGATGACTGGTTAGAAAAAATTGCGTGACGGATAGAATCACGATGGCAATAGCAGGAATGGGAAATGTTGCATCAACGTTAGTGAAAGGTCTAGAGTTTTACAAGAATTCAACGGAAGGATTGTGGCATCCAAAGCTTGGTGGATTTACATTAAATGATATAACGATATCAGCAGTTTATGACATTGATTCATCCAAAGTTGGAAAAAGGATTGGACAGATTGTAACCGATTGCAAGACAGATTTTTCAGACATCGTCATTCAGCGTGGAATATCAGAAGATACAACACCATCACATATTGCTCAGAATGGTCAGATAAGATCAGCCGGTTATGATGAATTCGTTAATTCACTTAAGAAGATAAAACCAGAGTTCCTTGTGAATTTAATTTCTTCCGGGATGGATAAGAGTGGTGAAAAGTATGCAAAGGCTGCCTTAGACGCAGGTTGTTCGTTCTTTAATGCAACATCCTCAAAAATAGTAAATGACCAGACGAAAAAGGCATTTGAATCAAAAGAACTAATGATTCTTGGAGATGATTTGATGAGCCAGTTTGGCGGTACAGCATTCCATCGGGGCATGATAGAATTTATGACGACTAGAGGTATCAGAATTCAAAAGGCCTACCAACTTGATGTCGGAGGCAATCAGGACACCCAAAACACAATGGCTGAAGAGATAAGAGAGGAGAAGCGTAAAATCAAGACAGAATCCATAGCAATTGAATCTCCTTATCCGTTTATGTCTACAGCAGGGACCACTGAATATGCTGAACAACTTGGAGATTCTAGAGTAAGTTACTATTGGATGCAAGCCAATGGGTTTCTTGGTTCTACCATAGAAATGGACCTAGCACTCAAAACAAACGACAGTACCAATGGTTGTAATGTAATAGTAGATTCTATAAGGGCTGCAAGAAAAGCTCTTTCCCAAAAAGATATTGCAAAAGCAGATATCATTTCTGCATATGCGTTCAAGAATCCTTCAAAAAAGATGCACATCAGGGAATGCATCAAAGCGTTCGAAGATGCCTTTGCAAACTAAGCAAACTATTAATTTACTGGTCTGAGGATCATTTTTCATGCAGAAAGTAACACAAAAAGAAGAAGTACCAAAAATTTTTGCCGATGTAAAAGAGATGGAAATCACAAGGGCCATAGCTAATGAATTTCATTCTGTCCTTGTTGATAGAGCAGATTCTGATGTTATAATCATAGGTGCGGGACCAGCTGGACTTACAGCTAGTAAAGAACTTGCAATAATGGGCTTCAAGACTCTTGTTATAGAACAAAACAACTACTTGGGAGGAGGTTATTGGCTAGGCGGATACATGATGAATCCAGTTACTGTCCGAGAACCGGCACAAAAAGTTTGGGATGAATTAGGAATTCCATACAAAAAAGTATCTGAAGGGCTTTATCTTACACCTGGTCCGCATGCTGTTTCAAAGTTAATAGCAGCCGCATGTGATGCAGGTGTAAAATTCTTGAATTTGACCAAGTTTGATGATTTAGTTCTAAAGAACGGTCGAGTGGGTGGTGTCGTAGTCAATTGGATGCCTGTATCTGCACTTCCAAGAAACATAACTTGTGTAGATCCTGTAGCTCTTGAATCTAAGATGGTAATAGATGCTTCAGGTCACGATTCAGTTGCTGTAAAAAGACTAGTCGATAGAAAACTCGTGGAGTGGAAGGGAATGGATCCTATGTGGGTTGATGATGGTGAAAATAAGGTGGTTTACAAGACTGGTGAAGTCTATCCCGGGCTTGTAGTAGCAGGGATGTCTGTAACTGAGACGTATGGGATAGCCAGGATGGGACCAACATATGGATCAATGTTGCTTTCAGGCAAGAAAGCTGCAGACGTTACCGCTGCAAAGATAAAGGAACTAAGAAGATAAATCAATTAACTTTATTATCTTCCTGTTGAGAATATCCAAAGTTTTTCTTTATGACGAACCTAGCGTGCCTGAAATTGAAATTGATCGACTTGCCCAATTCCTAAAAGAGAAAATGGGGTTTCAAGTTGAAGTGCGAAAAAACTTCTTCGATTTTTTTAACGCAGATAGGAACGTTGCGTATGAACTAGCCTCGACTAGAATTTTCAATCCATACGCTCCATTTGAAAGACATCAGCCAACATCAGAAGAAGCTGTGTTTGAAGAAGAATTTTTTACCAATAGTTCTCTTCCAAATAATATCACACTCTATGATGGATTTGAACTCCAAAATATCCTGAGTAAAATCTTACCAGACTCAGAGTCAGTAGATGATAAATTCCATCTTGTTTTTACTACAAGACTTACATGCACCTATGATTATGACGATTACAGATACCATGGAAGAGCGATAATATGCTCAAATCCATCAATTATCTCAACCACCGGAATAATAGAGGCACCGGCAAAACCAGTAGAATATTATCATGAACTATACGAAAAGGTGGAGCAGGGCCTTAACTTAGATTCCATCAAGAACCAATTCAAAGACAGATTTTTAGAGTATCATGATAAGAATCTTTGTAGGGTTGTCAGAGGATATGCCTTACAAGCAATTTTTTACTACTTGACATCTAGACCATTCTGTGAGTCAAAAGACTGTATGCTCTACAATGCTCATTGGCAAGAAGAACTTTTGCATTCTCAGATAGAAATTTCGAATCTGTGTGAGAATCATCAAAAGATCCTCTACGAGCTGCAACAAAAGTTTGAATAATTTAAATGTAAACCTACGCAAAATGTAAGTTAATCCGTGTGTATGTGATAGTAGAATTTCTCGTATAGGTTCAAAACCACATTTCTTGCGAATATTTCTGACTCATTTTTTGAGTCCATTTGAGTAATTTTTTAGAAAATTTATTCATGCTTTTGATAATCAACTTTGCAGCAAGTATTGCAGAAACCGAGAGTAATGCGAGGACAAACAAGGATGTAGTCATCATGATTCAAAACCCAAATAACAGATCATCTGTATTGCCAAAGTTCTGACATACTCTTGTGTATATGCTGTTAATAATACCAATTAGTGGATGAAAATACTTGTGGTTGATGATAACAATAGTGTCACTGAACTCCTCTCACAGTTTTTCAAAGTGAAAGGACATGATTGTATAGCCACAAACGATGGGAAAGAGGGGTTATCGCTATGTTTCAATAATAAATTTGATGCCATCATACTCGATTTGGCTATGCCAGAGTTCACTGGAAAGGATTTTCTTGACTCGCTAATTGAAAATGGGAAAATAAAAAATCAAAAAATAATCGTGTTAACCGCAATGCCACTTGGCGATGTTATAATCGATGACCATCATCACGGAATTTGCGAGGTTATACCGAAACCTTGTGATCTAGCCTTCCTTTTGAAAACTATAGAATCATTAAATGTTGTTGTGTGATGCTAAGTTCCATTTTAAAATCTTGTACTGCTACACTAGGCCTAAGGGAAAAGACCAAAAAGAAAGATAGGAAGAGATCAGACTTTGGAAAAAAACGTCGTTTGCGTATCAGCATAATGCATAAAATATCAATGAGCCGGGTTAGCAAGAGATTGCCTTGGTTAGATGATATGAAGATTGTTCCAAAAATTTCCATTATGTTTTCTGTCTTTTCTTTGATAATTTCAGGTGTTGGATATCTTTCAATCAATCAACTGACTAATGTCGCAGAGCCAATGACTGCAGATAGTGAGAAGTTGCTCACTAGTACCACGCATGCTATTATAATTTACGTTTTAATCTTTACAATTATCACAATTGGTTGTCTCATCCTTTCATTCAAACCAATGATAAAATCACTGAGGAAATCTCAAGAGATTCATTCTCGTTCTCAAAGAGAATACCACGACCTCTATGAAAACTCACCAGCCCTTTATCGTACAATTAATACAGATGGAATTATTGTCAATTGTAATAAATCGTATGCAGAACGTTTGGGATACACGAACGAAGAAATCATCGGGACATCGATATTCAAGCATACAGCTGATAACGATATTGAAGCCATGAGAGACTCATTTGAAACGTGGAAAAGGACTGGAGCTGTTAAGCATAGAGAAGTTTGGCTCAAGGCTAAGGATGGAACCATTTTTCCAACATTGATTAGTGCAAATAATCTTTATGATGAAAATGGAAAATTGATTGGAAGTAATACTATTATAGAAGATATTTCAGAAATTTACGAAGCAAGAAAAAGAATAGAAAGACAAGCAATATTAGAATTGCAATTTACAGAGCTTAAAAAGATGGAGAAATTAAAAGATGAATTTACCTCGATGATAACACACGAACTGAAATCCCCACTATTTCCTATATTGGGATATTGTGAAATGTTAATAAAACATGTCTCATCAAGCAATCTAACAGCCGAACAGCAGAAAATGATTAAGGAGATTCATAAAAATTCTAACAAAATGCATAGGCTTATTCGAGATTTATTGACTGCACAAAAACTGGAAATGGGTCGCATGAAGTTTGATAAAATAAAATTTGATGTGACTGAATTTATGATGGAAATATACAGAGAATATTTGCCGCTTATGCAAGAAAAACAAGTCGAATTTGTAAATTCATCGGAAGAAAAATTGACTCTAATAAGCGATAAGCACAGAATTGGGCAAGTAATCGATAACTTGGTTCTAAATTCTACAGATTTTACTCCTGCAAAGCAAGGAAGGATAGAGATCAGTGCGAGAAGTAAAGATGAGATGATTGTCTTTTATGTGAAAGATAATGGGAGCGGTATACCAAAAGATCAACAAGAGAATCTTTTCCACAAATTCTACCAGGTAGATACTTCGCTAGGCAGAAAACACGGCGGAAATGGGCTTGGACTGGCAATTTGTAAGGGAGTAACGGAGGGGTTGGGAGGAAGGATATGGATGGAAGGTGAGGAAGGAAAAGGAACTACTTTTTACTTTAGCATACCAAAAAACCGAAACGCGATTGAATCTTCGTAATCTTCTATAGTACTAAAATTATGAATGACATTCCTATTTCATTAATGACCTTAATAAAAATGAAATATAGGAGATACAATTACTTGAACGTGCTTCCAGCTAAGATTCCATTAGACCAAGATAATCCTCATTATTGCATGTTTCACAAAGTCCATATCCGTCATAGAAATGAACTGCATCGTTGACACCGCAATAGACACACAAACGCTTTAGAGTTTCGTCGTGCAGAACATTCCCAACATCTAAGCTATTTTCCAGCAACACATACTAGAACAATCCAATAATTAAATAATTATGGGCGGAATTTTATGGAGCTATTTTTCTTATATGCGTCCTATAACATTATTCCAAATTACTTTGTTAATGAACTCTTTTCACATTTCCTCTGATATGAATTTTTTCGATTGACAGACAAGTTCTTGTTTTAACAGATCATTACCTTATCATGGTATCGCTGATATGCTTGTTGATAGTTCTTAAATGGTTCATAGAAATAGGCATAGAATCATTCATTATATCAGAATCAATACTTTCAATCTCTCCAAGCCAGAATCTTCGTAGTCCTATACAAGATTACGTAGTCCAGATTAGCTTGGTATGTTAGCTAGTGAGGGTCTTTTGAATTCCTTGAACCAACTAGGATCAAATTTCTCCCCGTTTTCATTTGCCTTCTTTAATAGCTTCAAGAAGTTCCGCTTTTCTTCTCCGGATCCAAGCATTTCGAATCCTAGGGAGGCAATGATGGAAACTATTTTTCCAGCTGGATCATCTTTTATTGTGTTTTTTAACATATTTCGGGCAAAGGCTGATCCTCTTGCCTCAGGTCCGATTCCATCTCTTCAATTCTTTTCTTCAATTCCTCAATCTCAAGTTTATTTTTCTGATATTCTGAATTTTCATGTTCTAGTTTCTGTTTTCATATCTCAGTAAATTATTTAACTTACACAATGCGTGGGTTAATTTAAATATGAACCGCAAATGAGTTTCATTTGTGCAAGCTGAGATAAAGGCTGAAAGTAAAAAACCCGAAACAAAGCGAAAATTTGACGTAATAATAATTGGCGCAGGTCCTGCCGGATATACAGCCGCGATATACACGTCAAGAGCAAGACGTGAGACCCTTGTAATCTCCGGAAACTTACCTGGTGGACAACTGATGCTTACTACTGATGTAGAGAATTATCCGGGTTTTGCCGAAGGGATATTTGGACCTGAATTGATGACAACGATGAGAAAACAGGCAGAGAAAATGGGAACCATAATTATTGATGACGAAGTCACCAACGTGGATTTTAAACGCAGGCCATTCAAGATATTGACTTACTCAGAAGAGTATGAAGCGAGTGCTGTAATAATCGCAACGGGAGCTACTCCAAGAAAGATTGGTGCCAAGGGTGAAGAAGAATTTAGCGCCAAAGGCGTATCCTATTGTGCTACATGCGATGGACCATTTTTCAAAAATCAGGACCTGGCAGTAGCTGGTGGTGGAGATTCTGCCATGGAGGAAGCTATTTTTCTTACAAAATTTGCAAAAAGTGTCCATGTTATACACAGAAGAGACAAACTTAGAGCAAGCAAGATAATGCAGGATCGCGCCTTGGAAAATAAGAAGATTCAGTTTCACTGGAATAGCGTCGTAGATGAAATTAATGGTAGCCAGAAGGTAAATCAAATTATTATCAAGAATCTAAAAACCGAGCAAAAGGAAACGCTAGAAGCAGGAGGTATTTTCGTTGCAATCGGTCATGAACCAAATACAAAGTTATTCAAAGGACAAATCGAACTTGATGGCCAAGGATACATCAAATTAAAAAACAGTACACAGACAAGTGTTGAAGGAGTTTTTGCTGCTGGCGACGTACATGATCACCGATACAGACAGGCAGTAACAGCTGCCGGTTTTGGTTGTATGGCAGCAATAGATGTTGACAAATATCTCTCTGAAAACAGAAAATAATCAGAGAAAGACTGCTTGCGTAGATGTTTTGCTTCCTTTAATGCCTTTTCAAACTGCTCCTCAGTAAAGACTTTTTGTTCTGCATAAAGGCTTTTGAATTTACGACCATCATCAGCAAAGACTCCAACCATGCATCCGTTCTCAAATGATATCCTTTCCATGGCAGCGTATACAGCTCCAGAGGACGGACCGACGAGCAATCTGTCCTTTTTGAAGATATTCACCACTGCAGCAAATGCTTCCTCATTTGTTATTGTGATCCAATCATCTACGAGACTTTCTCTCTTTTTGAATAACACCGGCTTGTCAGATTCTACAAAGTTACGTAATCCTTGAATGAGGTGATTTTGTTGTGGTTGAACAGCTATTGTCTTAACAGCGGGGTTTTGCTCCTTGAGATAAGCAGATATGCCAGTTATCGTTCCTCCTGTCCCAACTCCTGTTAAGAAATGTGTTATTTTACCTTCTGTCTGTTTCCATATTTCAGGTCCTGTTCCCTTGTAATGGCCCATGAAATTTGCCTCATTTTCATATTGATTTGGCATATAATACAAGCCAGGTCTAGCCGAAGAGATTGCGCTTGCTAGAGCTATGCTTTGATCAGTTCCAGCTCCAACCTTTGGACACAAATCATCGCTTGTCTGGTAAAGTTTAGCTCCGAGTAACTCAATAATCTTTTTTGTTTCTTCACTTGCCTTTTCAGGAATCACTATTTCTACCTTGTAACCAAGCAAGTTTGCAATTCCTGCTAATGCGATTCCCGTGTTACCAGAAGTAGGTTCAATGATTATACTTTCATTCTTCTTTAAAATTCCTCGTTCTTCTCCGTCCTTGATCATCCAAAAAGCTGCCCTATCTTTTACAGAGCCAAATGGATTATGTGATTCCAGCTTTGCGTATGCAGCCTCTGAATTAGAAGATAATGATTCTAACTTTACAAGGGGAGTATTTCCTATCTTTTTAAGGTCATCATCACTAACAACCTTTGTTGCCAATGACTACTTCACCTTCTTTATGGTAAACTCCAGATCTTTGTCAGATTTTTTAATTCCAAGCAACTGATGGCCATTTCTGTTGACCCATCTTGAAATGTCTTCTTCAGATGCTGGATCGTCCGCTATGACTTTTAAAATATTTCCTACTCTCATTCTCTCCATTTCTATTTTTGTTCTAAAGACAGGTTCTGGACAGAACAAGCCACGAACATCTATGGTCTTAGTTGGAGCTAATTCGGAGATACAGTTCACCCGTAAACAAAAATCCAGTAGAGTGATATTAAAATCTATTCATAGGCACAAGAAAGTTTGATCAAGTTAAGATCATTGGCAATATTGCCCTGAGGTTGCGTTCATATAAAATCTCATAATCTTGATTCTTAAAATTAATTTTGTTTGAGAGCTTAGTAGTAAGGTGTACTGCTACCTTATACATTGCTGTCCAAATTACACTATCTGGATTTGACTCAAAAGCAGTTATCAAAAATCTGCACATACCTGTCAAGTGGGGGTGATTTTCCCTAAAGTATCTAATTATATCATCTTTTGAATTTTCTATTTTGTACTTGGCGTGCTCTATCATCTCCCTGCTTGTAACGTAACCAGCATTTTCTATAATGATTCGTCCCTTTCGCATTGCGTTCAAGACATCATCCAAGTTATTTTCTGATTCTATCAAATTTGTACTTCTTCCTAAAGTAGAAAGAATATGTGAATCACTTCCTGCTACTTCAATCATATTGTTTATTTTTGCAAAATGCGTTGCTCTCATGTTTGAATACCTGTCAACATTATTACTGTTAAAGACCTCGATTAAATCACAAAGAACAGCTTTTTCTCGTAGACCGTTATTGAGCCCAAAGGGATGTGGTGCACAAGATATCGCTCCTTGTTTTTTTATGACATCAAGTATTTCACCTACGCTCTTACCAGGCTTTATCGTGTTTGTCAATCCGTATGCAACAACGTGTATTCCTTTGTCAGTGGTTATCTCCTCGCCTGGATATACCTGTATACGCTTGTATTTTTCGTGGTTTTCCTTGTATTCAATAAGCGATTTGTAACCATCCAAAGTGTTGTGATTTGTGATAAAGAAAGCGTCTAGACCTATTTTGTAGGCTTGTTCGATTTGTTCCTCAATTGAGATACCGCAATCGTAGGGAGTTTCTTTTAAGCCGAGTTGAAAATTTGAAAATTCGTTGTGGCAATGTAGTTCAGTTCTTAAGGTATCCAATGTCTATCGGTTCCACCATCCTGTGAATATAATCTTTGTTTTGATAATTTTTATCTATCTGAATAAATCCGTGGATTTTGATCTTATTAGATCTTTTATTGAGCCGATTTCTTCATTCAAGTTGTAATTTCTGACTATTGCAATTGGAGTGTTACGACTCTTATTCATTACCAGTTCAGCAGCAGAACATATCTCATCCACAATTGCAATCGCAGTTACACGAAGAACCCTCCCAAAACTGTCTTTTGTACCGACATAGTCTGAGATAGGAAGAATCCCTGAGAGTCCTATTGCAACATTGGTTTGCCCTTCTCTAAATGGCCTTCCAAAGGTATCAGAAATTATAATAGCTACTTCTATTCCTGCTTTATCCTTTACTTCTTTTCTCAATTTTTGTGCTGACAATTCTGGGTTAACAGGTAGCAATGTGACATGACCTCTTTGTACATTACTCTCATCAACACCAGCGTTTGCACAAACAAAACCATGTTTTGTTTCCGATATTATTACTCCACTTTTCATTCTTATTATCCGCTTTGACTCGTCAAGTATGAGTTGCACGACTCTTGGATCTTTACCGTATTCACTTGCTATTCCTGTAGCAAGAAGTGTAGGAGTTACCTCAGAGAGGTTAACAACTTGTCCTTCTTGTTTTGAGATAATTTTTTGCGTAAAGACTAGAATATCTCCGTTCTTTAACTGCGGCTTTGATTTTGCAAGTAGCATAAGTCCAACTACGTTATCACCTGGTTTGATCTCTTTTTCTATCTCAACAGGAATTATTTCTAAGACCAACTAGAAATCTATTCTTTAACTGCTTAAAATCATATTCTGTCTAGGCCAGAGTCTGCAATCGTATTTCTAGACCATAATGCTTGTTGATAAGATCGATTAGTTTGCAAAGGTCTTTTTCTTCAAGCGTTATAGTTGCCAAGTCTTTAACAATATCTTGTGCCCTAAACGCTACTCCCAGTCCACATATGTCGAATAACTTGACATCATTTGCTCCGTCGACTACCACTGTAATATTCTTTTTCTCCTCTTTCCACTCTTTTACTTTAATCGTGGCTGACTTGGCTTTGTCCGAGTCCACGTGTATTTTGACATCATCCAGCTTACCATTCTTAAAAATCAGTTCATTAGCGAAGACACAATCCAAATCAAGTTCATCTCGTAGTCTATCAGTCATTATTGTAAATCCTCCAGAAACTGCCATCAATTTCCAGCCTGCAGCCTTTAATGCGCGGCATGTCTCTTTTGCGCCAGTCATGATTTTTAGCGAATCTGCAACTTCTTTGCATGTCTCATAGCTTATTCCCCTAAGAATCTCGATTCTTTTTTTCAGCCCTTCCTCCCAGTTTATTACTCCTTCGATACCTTTTCTTGTGATATCCCAGATTTCGTCCTGTTTGTTAATTTTTTCCGCTAGTGTTGGAAGGAATTCTGCATCAAGCAATACACCCTCCACATCAAAAATTGCTAACATCAGTTTCTGCTTTCAGACACAAACCAGATTATATTAATCTTAAGCGATCTAATCATCTCTTCACCACTAGTAATATATTCAAGGTTTCTAAGATCAAGACCATGGGCGAGCTTCCGCACAAATATGAAGTTCCGATCAAAGTTTCTGCGATTCCTCTTAAGCTGTCAGAGAAAACCAAAGGAGAGCTCAAGATATCAGGGATGATGGATGACAAAGGAAAAATAAAATTGAAAGGTGTCAGTCCTAAGATGCTCAAACGCATGAAAGAAGAATCTGTTGATTGCCCTGTCTTAAAGGAAGAAGTAGCATTTATCCAGTGTTTTGTATGCCCTAATTTTCAAAGTAGAATAAGCGGCAAAGTACTTTGTAAAGGCGATCCTCTCTAAAAGACCAGAACGCTCATTAGGACAAGTGTCAAAATGATGGGAATTGAGCAAAGAGATAGGAATCACAGTAAAAAAGAATGAGAGTTTTAGTGAGTGGTATACACAAGTCGTTTTAAAGGCTCAACTTGCTGATTACGCTCCCGTTAAGGGGCTAATTGTCCTGAGACCATATGGCTATTCTATCTGGGAATCTCTCAAATCCTCTCTTGATCAAAAACTAAAAGCAACTGGTCATGAGAGCGCCTTTCTTCCTGTTCTTATTCCCGAATCTTTACTACGCAAGGAAGCAAGTCACTTTGCTGGGTTTACTCCAGAAGTCTTTTGGGTTACTCATTCTGGGGATACGGAGATAGGAGATCGTCTTGCGTTAAGACCAACCTCGGAAACACTTGCATACTCGATGTATTCCAAATGGATAAAGAGCTGGAGAGACTTGCCGCTCAAAATTAATTTCTGGAATTCCGCCTTGCGGGCAGAGATTAAATCTACAAAACCTTTCTTGAGAACTTCAGAGTTTCTATGGCAGGAAGGTCACACGGTACATACAACAAAGGATGAAGCAGAAGAGGAAGTTATGACTGTACTTGACATATATAAAAAAACGATAGAAGAAGAACTTGCCATCCCAGTGATTACAGGAAAGAAGAGTGAAAAAGAGAAGTTTGTGGGAGCTGTCTACACAACTACTATAGAAGCGATTATGCCAGATGGCAAAGCATTACAGATGGGAACGTCGCATTTTCTTGGTCAGAACTTTTCTAAGCCATTTGACGTAAAGTTTCTTGATGAACAAAATGTAGAGACTTTTGCCTGGCAAACTTCATGGGGAGTCTCGTGGCGTCTTATTGGGGCACTTGTCATGGTTCACGGCGATAACAAAGGTCTTGTTTTGCCACCTCGCGTTGCACCTATCCAAATAGTAATTGTACCAATCTATTATTCTCCCACAGACCGGGAAACAGTACTCAATAAATCCATGCAACTAAAAGTGATCTTAGAGAAGAAGAATCTGCGCGTTCAAATTGATTCAAGAGATGAATTTACTCCAGGTTACAAATTCAACGATTGGGAAATGAAAGGGGTGCCACTCAGAATTGAGATTGGTCCAAAAGACCTTGCAAAAGGTAAGATGGTACTGGTGAGACGCGATAATCTAAAGAAGACAGATCTAACTTTCGATATGAATGTGAAGGATGGAGTAATAAACGTGTTAAATGAAATACAAAAGACACTATTTGAGAATGCGAAAAAGATTCTTAATGACAGAATAAAGAAGGTAACAGATTTTGATGAATTCAAAAAGGAATTAGAAAAAGGAATGTTTCTCTACTCGCCATGGTGCGGTGATCAGAAATGTGAGGAAACTATCAAGGAATCGACTGGTGCAGATATTCGAGTAATTCCATTTGATGGAAAGAATTCGAACTCGTCCTGCATTATTTGCAAAAAACCAAGCAAGTTAGAAGTAATCTTTGCAAGAGGATATTAGCGTTCTTTAGGATCAAATTATAGAATAATGACAATTAGGGATTATATGGAAGAGTCTTGATGGAGACATGATAAATGTCTGGTTCTAGCTATCGCGACAGAATTTACATTATAAAAGACATCATCTTGATGCTTGTTCAATATGGTGAGCTCAACCAGACTGCCTTGGTAAGCTTTTGCGGATTAAATTTAAAGAAACACAAACCAATACTTGACGAATTGGAAGCAAATAACTTGATCACTAGTGTGGAACAATCATTAGGAAAGCGTATTATTACTATTTACAAGCCAACATCCAAAGGAATAGAATTTTGTAAGACAATCTTGGAACCTTATGAAAATGTGTTCCCACGTAAGAAGAGTGTTGGCGAGAAAAAAGAGAATCTTTAATCTTGCTCTAAACCATATTCAGATGCTATCTTTCGATTAATCTCCTCTTTTTGCTTGAGATATTCCTGATATCTTTTATTCCATGATTTCAGAGCCATATGTTGCCTAATTCCTGTAACAAGCCACACCAGTGACACAGATATAATAACTCCAAGCAAGACGCTCAGTATAGCACCAAATTCATATTCTCTCTCAAGCACACCAAAGAAGCGGGGATGTGTCATTAGGAAAATCGAGAGCCCTATCGCAAAGGGAGCGAGAATAAGAGCTGAAATAGAGACCCCTAAAAGTATTCTCCTTATTTCCAATATTCTATCAATGAAACTATCCATGAGGTCAAGCACGTCTATGCGAGAAAACCTGCGTCCTTCGTCATCCACCAAGATGCGAGATCTCCTTTAACAGATACCAGAATTTTCTAGAAAATATTTTACATTTCATTTCCTACGGATCCACCACTATAGTTCCTTTCATCTCAGGGTGGATACTAGAATAGTATGTATAACTGCCATCTTTGTCAGCAACAAAGTTGATAGTCTGAGCTCCAAAGTACTTCAAGTGTCTTGTATGAACATTAAATGAGTCTATGTTCAAGTCTTGCTCTGAGCCTGTGTCTTTGTCCTCATTTATCACATGCAATGATACCAAAGTGCCTTTTGGAATGTGAATGGAAGGATCTATGTTTGTACCAGATAATGTTCTCTTACCTGTTCTCGTGGATTGTTCGTCAAATGCATATCCTTGATCTGTGTGTATAGCTTTGATGTAGATGTTAGACGGAGTTGCAAATACCGGAGTGTTCATGTTTACTGGGACTGAGGAGTTCCAAAGGTAAGCGCCTCCCCCTATTGCAGCGGCTGCTATTATTGCCATTCCTATTAAAGTGCCTTTAGAAATTGGACTACTCTTAGTATTATTTTTCTGCTTCTTTACCAATATGAGATAACTGCCTTGTGTGTATATTTATGTAATGATTAACAAAGCTTCGTAAAGGATATTATTTCGGTTCCAATTAATTTGCCTTGATCCACTACGAGAAAGATAGAGATTGTTCTTATTGGAATAATTATTGCCCTTTCGGCAACTGTTATTGTAGAGTTCACCAACAACCGACCTTTGAGCGATATATCGCAGGCAACTGTTCAAGGACCTCCAGGTCCACAAGGTCCTCCAGGCCCTCCAGGTCCGCCGGGACCACAAGGACTGTCTGGTTCATCCTCAATTCAAGACTCCTCGTTAACAGACATTTTCAAAAGAGTCCAGAATTCTGTAGTGCAAATTACCAGCAAAGTTTCCACGACCGACAATAGCATCATAATAAACGGAGAACCACTTCAGGGTCAATCCACAAGACTTGGGTCAGGTTTTGTTTATGACAAGGAAGGACGGATAATTACTAATAATCATGTCGTTGAAGGTGTCAAGACGGTAGATGTAACATTTGTCGATGGAAATACCTACACCGCAAAAGTAGTAGGAACAGACCCAGATAGTGATATTGCAGTCATACAGATAATTGATAATTACTCAGACGAGAATCTTATCCCTCTTACACTTGGTGATTCCTCAGAACTCGACGTTGGCCAACAAGTCATCGCAATAGGAAATCCTTTTGGACTAAGCGACACCATGACCACTGGAATAGTAAGTCAGGTAGGCCGTTTACTTCAAAACGAGAATGTTGTCAGATTTTCCATACCTGATGTTATTCAGACTGATGCTGCAATTAATCCAGGTAATTCCGGTGGACCACTGTTAGATGTGCAAGGACAAGTAGTTGGAATGAATACAGCTATTAAAACCAACACAGGTGATTTTGCAGGAATTGGATTTGCAATCCCTGCAAATTCGATTAAGAGAATAGCTCCTGTTTTAATCAAGGATGGAAATTACTCACATCCTTATCTCGGAATAGCGGGAACAAGTATGAACCCTGATATTTCACTTGCTAATGGTTTACCAAGAAACTTCAAGGGGGTCATAGTCGAAACAGTTGTACCAGGAGGGCCAGCTGATAAGGCTGGTGTTACTGCCGCCACTCTTGATGAGAACAAAATTCCATACGGTGGTGATATCATAACCGCAATAGATGGTCATCCTGTAAAGACGATTTACGATGTCATTTCCTACCTAGATGAACAAAAAAATGTGGGTGACAAGATAGTTTTAACTGTTAATAGACAAGGAAAATCTATGGACTTGACAGCTACTCTTGTAGTCAGACCACCGTCATAGTCTTCCTAGATTTATTTCATGAAAAATTTATTTAAATTCTAAAATTCCACAACTTATCTGTGGCTTTTTTAATTCCAATTCGTGGCCTAGTGTCAATATCAGACTTTGTGACTTTCTTGCCTTCGATTATATAAAGACTAGACTTTCTGGTTAGGTCTTCACCATACTGCTCATTGGTTATCCGTAAAGCCTGCGTTAATTTTGCAGGTCCGTTTGTAAGATTAGAAATGACCTTGGTCTTTCGTTGTCTCACCATAAAATCAAGTCCTTTTTTTGGTACGAGGGCACGTAATAGAACTGCGCCAGCTTCTGAGTCATTGTCTCTTGCCACTACATTTACACAAAAATGCATGCCATATGTAAAATACACATACGCCCTGCCAACCTCTTCAAACATGGCTCTGTTCCGTTCAGTTCTTCCCATAAAAGAATGACTAGCTGCATCGTCTCTGTATCTATATGCTTCCGTTTCCACAATTACACCAGATATAATCTTGTCAGTTATTCTTCTTACCAGCACCTGTCCTAACAGAGCTTGTGCTACATCAACTGTATTTCTCTGATAAAACGAACGTGGAATAATTTTCATTCTAAAGTTTCTATTTGCAAACCCTTTTTTATTTTGTCAAGTGTTTGTGCCAGAAATTTCATATCATCTTTTAAAACCTGACGCAGATCAGGATTGTAAATAGCGGCGGCAGGGTGAATTGTGACGAAATAGAGCTGACCGGCCCTGTGGATAATTTTTCCTCTGTTTTTAGTTATCGAGTTACCATTTAATAGTGAACTAAATGCAGTGTTGCCAAGAATACATATCATCTTAGGACGAATTATCTCTAATTCTTTTAACAAATGCTCCCTACAGGCGTCTTGTTCTTCTTTAAGTGGTTGTCTGTTATTGGGAGGTCTGCATTTAACTACATTAGTTATGTAGATATCACTTCTTTTCAACCCTGCATACTCTAAAGCTTCAGACAGGATCTGACCTGCTGTGCCAACAAATGGTTCTCCTTGAAGATCTTCACTTCTGCCTGGAGCCTCACCGATGAAGATGATTTCTGATTGAATATTTCCTGAGCCTGGAACGGCATTTTTTCGTGACTTTGACAGACCGCACTTGATGCACGACATCACCCTTTTTCTGAGGGCAATAATTTCTTCTGACATTTCAAATCCCTACACTTTTTACGGTAGCTGTACCACGAATATGCGGACCGCCATTTCCCATTCTCATTATTTGCATCGGATCACCCTTACCGCAATTTGTAATAGGTCGCACGATGAAATCTTTTCCTCTGGCATCAATTGAATTGAAGAATTCAGGTGCAGTTCCCAGTACTATAACATCTCTTAACAATTCCCCAAGTTCACCGTTTTCTATTTTTTGGGCATATTGACAAGATATGCTCCAATTGTACCTCATCATATCTATTGAAGGGACCTTCATGTTGCAAACAAGATATCCATTTTTAATATCTTTAATCATCTCGCTAGGATTCCAGTCCCCAGGCTCTATACAAGTACATGCCATTCTGACCAGCGGCATAAACGCATATCCAGTTGCGCGCATGGCTGAGTTTGGTTCCGAGTTGAAAACTGAAGCTGTTTCTCTACTTTGCATATGACTTGTTAAGACACCATCCTCAATTAGTGATTTTTTAGTCGCAATTACACCTTCATCATCATATTTGTACCACCCTAGACTCGAAGTAATCGTTGGATCATCCATCACGTTTAATTCGTCGGACCCCACTCTGCCACCAAGTTTTCCTGTCCACCAAGCACCCCCTGCCCAAGCCATTTCTTTTCCAAGCACTCTGTCGGCTTCAGATGGATGCCCTAGAATTTCATGAGTAAGCAATGCGACAAAATCAGGATTCATTACGACTGTCGCTTTTTCTTCTTTCACCCCTTTTGCGTCAATTAATTCACTAGCCTTTTGAGACACTGATTCAGCAACTTTCGTGATGTCATTTTGACCTGTTATCATTTCCATACCCCCTCTACCCCCTTCGGTTGAGCTTGCTGTCTCTGTAAGGCCGAATTCATGCGCAGTTGCAGATAGATTGGCTATAACATCATCAAAATTCTGTAATATCTTTGCACCTTCACTATTTACAAAATATTTGGAAAAACTGTCATGATGAATTGATATAGAAGATTTGTTTATTCTTTTTTTGCTCCTAATTATTTTATCACATTCAAGCGCAATCTCTACCATTTCTTCAATTGAAGGCCTTTGTTCAATCTTAAGATCTACCTTATCCACGAATGCATGAACCTCAGCAAGCTTGGTTTTTTGTTTCTTAAGTGAAGCATAGTGCAATGCACTTTTTACAGCTTCTTCTGCGCTACTTTTTATTTGATCTATCGATTGTGGATCGGATATAGAACAAAAGCCCCATGCCCCACTTGCCAGAACACGTATCCCTAAACCCCTATCACTGACAGATGAAAAATGTTCAATTTCCCCGTTTTCTAAAACAAATCCATTGCTTGTTATCGCTTCCGCTCTTGCGTCGCAATATTGAGCTCCACTTTGAACAGCAAATACAATAGCTTTTTCAGCATAGTCTTGCAGCAACACTTGAGAGGTTCACACTCAAGTATTTGTATATTATATAGCAGTTCTGGAATCTTCAGACTTTGGAATAGAAAATGAAAAAGTCGCACCCTTGTTAGGCTGGCTTTGCCCCCAGATCCTGCCCCCATGGGCTTCTATGATTCCCTTACAAATCGAAAGACCTAGGCCGCTACCGCCTTTTTCACGCGTAAGAGAGGTGTCAACTTGATAAAACTTTTTGAATATGTTGTCAATTGCGTCTGCAGGAATTCCTCTCCCATTATCCTTAACTGAGACTATCACTTCAGTTGGATGCTCCTCAGCTGAGATTTCTATCTTTCCTACCTTTGGAGAACATGCTTTGAAGCTATTTTTAATCAAGTTCATGAGCACCTGTGTAATTCTGTCATTGTCATAGTTTGCGTAAAGATCTTGTGTTACGTTGTGGGTAAGTGAGATCTGATCAGACATTGTCTGTGGTGCCATGGCTACAATTGTTTTTTCCATTGTTTCTCTTAGATTATTGTTTGATTTCTTTATCCTAAGTTGACCCAGTTCCAATTTTTGTGCGTCAAGCAGATCTGAAATAAGCTGTAGCAGAGTAGCAGAGCTTGATCTAATCACTTCTAATCTATCCTTTTGGTTTTTGTTTAAAGGGCCAAGATGTTCACCAATTAGGATGTCTGAGTAACCTTGTATCGGAACGAGAGGTGTTTTCAATTCATGCGTGATCATGGCTAGAAATTCATCTTTTGCCATCTCCATCTTCTTGGTTTCTTCGTCTTTCATTTTGATAGTACTTGACATTGCATTGAACGTAGCAGAAAGTTCGCCAATTTCGTCGTTAGCAGTATATTCTATTTTTTCACCGTAAAATCCTTCCCTGATTCTTCCAATAGTTTTTATCATCATGCCAAGAGGACTCAAAGATTTTCTTATTGAAAGCATAACTAACACAAAGACCGCTATGTCAACAATTAGTAGTGCCTGAACTACCATTACTCTATCATGTAATTTGGAATCGATTAATTGGTTCCATCCGTCTACGAATGTTGATGATATCCCAAGCAGGGTAGTTCTATGGTCGTCCAGGCTGCGTAGTGCTGCACCAAATTCCTTTGACAGGATTGGATTGGATTCAATAAACATTATTTTGACTCGAACAGCTTCCCAGAGCGGATCAAGCTGTCTAATAGAATCAGAGTTTTCTCTTGGAATCTGTTGTAGTGATTCTTGTGTAATATCATAGGCATTAAATTCAGGACTATCCAATGGTAAGTCTTCTAATTTTTTCAAATCTGCATCAAAAAAAACCCTATCTTTTTTTATTGCAGCTGTTGTGTTACCTTGCTCGCCAATTGATATGAGTAGTGTTTTTTCTGCAATATCTTTTGCAGTTGTTACCATTTCAGCTGCTATCTGTTTGTGCCTATTGAAATTCCTGTCTAATGGTGCAAGGTCATTTGTGATACCATTTGCCAGTGAAAGTAGGTCTCCATTTTTTCCAAGGATGTATTTTAGAGAATCCACAACTTGTGGATTGAACACTGATTCTTTTTTGATTGTTTCTGCGTCGATTTTGTACTGTTGCCAAGAGTTGTCCACCTCCTCATAAACTGATTTCAATTCTAGCGGAACTGTAACAACACTGTATCCCTTATGAGTTCCACCAGCTCCCAAAACGCTGTAGATTGTGTCAAAATCATCCATCTCAGTTTGCAAAGTAGATCTGTCTTGTTCGTTACCACTTGCTATGGAATTTGCAGTACCAGCGATTCTTTCAACAATTACCTTGAGATCGTTGGCGTCACTTATCGAATGTAGGACTGCTTGATTTTCTTGAGCAGTAGACACTAATAAATACAGATTAATCGCCGAGACTCCAATAATAACTCCAAGTAATAAGAAGGTCTTCTGGGTTATTTTCACATTAGGTAGGAAGCGAACCTGTGATCCTATAAAAGTTAGTATAAAACATATCTGTTAATTAGTTAAAATGTCTGACGATTTTCTCAAGGTTGCTAGGCAGGAAATAAAAGATGAATTGG